>Ga0187889_10003955_pt1 | contig 12577 bp, 16 predicted proteins | sample June2016WEW_7_10_2_FD_132992 | JGI IMG/M metagenome (GOLD analysis project Ga0187889, IMG submission 132992) | Peatland microbial communities from SPRUCE experiment site at the Marcell Experimental Forest, Minnesota, USA - June2016WEW_7_100 | ecosystem: Environmental > Terrestrial > Soil >... | reverse complement strand
GTTTTATCAAATTAAAAATGCCCGTTTCTCTATTACAGGACCAACTGAACATAGTGAACAAACTCTTTCGACCAATCCTTAAGTTTTTTGTTCCTAATTTGAATTTAACCAAAACTAAAAAATTATCTTTTATAAATTTGGTGATCTTCTCACTGGCAATTCCTTTTGTCTTGGGGCTGGATGATTTTGCCGGCTACATTCCTCTGTTTACTTTAATCAATGTTTTCGGGTTTTCAATCGGCATTCTTTTGGGACATATGCTTTTAACCATCGGTTTATTCGCTTTTCCCAACAAAACCGTTGCGGTAGTCAAACATCCGATGGTTTTGGTAGTTGGGGGATTAGCGTTTATCGGCCTAGGCATTTACGGCTTCTGGGAAACAGCGAATATTTTCCTCGGTTGGATCCACTAGATAATCTTGAGCTAATAGTTTAAGTTTAGTATAATGACTAATATGCGGGTGTAGTTCAGCGGTAGAACATCTGCTTTCCAAGCAGAATGTCGTGGGTTCGAGTCCCATCGCCCGCTCAAAATTAACCTCTATTGTTATTGAATTTAACCTCATTGTAGAGTAAAATTGTAAATACGTTAGTCTCGACCGCTGTCTACGCTTTGTCGTGGTCGAGTCTATACGCGCCGCGGTGGTGGAATGGTAGACACGAGGGCCTTAAGAGCCTTTGCCTTTAATCGGGCGTGAGAGTTCGACTCTCTCTCGCGGCACCGGGGAATAGCTCAGTTGGTAGAGCGCGCGGTTTGGGACCGTGAGGTCGGAGGTTCGAGTCCTCTTTCCCCGACAGCTACCCATGAATAGGCGGAGTGATACCGAGGGATTTTAAAGAATAATCCAACAGTTCAATCATTTCGCCGCGCCTGTCATCACTGTCTAAAATTACCGCAATAATTTGGTGTCCGCCGTAATCAAGATAAGTTACTAAACATAAACCCGCCTCCGGCGTATAACCGTCTTTTATACCTTCAACTCCCGGATAGCTGGTTAATAAATTAGTTTCGTTCTCCAGATAAAAAGCTTTGTGAGTGGCGGTTTGGGGATATTGTAATCAAAAGTTGACACGACTTGTGCAAACAACGGAAAATTTGAGAGGGCATATTCGCTCATGACGATTAAATCGTAAGCAGTGGTGAATTGTTTTCCGTCACCTTCAAGTCCAGTCGGGTTGGTAAAATTCGTATCCATCAACCCCAGGGCTTTCACCTTATTATTCATCGCCTTAACAAATGCCGTTCTTCCGCCCGGAAAGTTATTGGCCAGCACTTCGGCCGCATCATTACCGCTATGCAGCATCATTCCGTATAATAGCTCCTCCATGGACAGTTTTTCGCCAACATCCAACCCCATTGAGTCTTCTCCGACTAAATCATCTTGACTTACAGTATAAACATCGTCTTTCTTTTTATTTTCCGAAGCCACGATTGCCGTCATAATTTTGGTCAGGGACGCCATCGGTAATCTTTCAGTGGGATTTTTTGAGTAAAGTACTTCTTTGGTCATCATGTCAAAAATTAAAGCTGATTTGGCGCTAATCTCGGGTGTTTTTAAATTAGCCGAAATTTTATTTTTAAGTGAGGGCAGCCATAGATTAAGCGTGGAGACTTCTTTATTGGCAAGAATAGTCAAAAAGTCCGGAATAGGGGAAACTAGAAAGGATTTGTTATTGGAGATCCGTGAGTAGAGATTGTTGGCAAAAAAACCGGTGACAACCAAAAAAGTCGCCAGAATTAGAAAGATAAGAATTTTTCTCACAAAGATTTATTCTACACGATTTTTGCTCTTTATTGAAGCCTGAGGTGTATTTTGGTATCATACAGCTGTACCCTTAATCCAAAATCCTAAGGGCATAAGGAGGTGAAACTTATGGCGGATAAAGATTTGGTAGGGAAAGTAATTCACTACTACGACAAAATCGGCGTCGCGGTAGTTAAACTTGGTAAAGCTTTAAAGGTCGGGGACAAAGTAAAGTTTGTCCATGGAGAAAAAGAATTTACACAAGCAATCGAATCGATGCAGCTTGAACACAAGCAAGTTGAAGCGGGTAAAAAAGGGCAAGAAATCGCAATCAAGGTTGACCAGGAAACAAAAACCGGAACAGAAGTTCACCTAATCTAAAATCATTGCGGGATCGTATAATGGTAGTACAGCGGACTTTGGATCCGTTTATCATGGTTCGAATCCATGTCCCGCAGCAAACACGTGCACCCCTAAGTGACCGTAATCCCTATCTAGCTTGGTGTGGCTTGCTGATCCACTCATTTTCTACCCAAACTCTCGGACCGTTTAAATTCGTCTAAAATTCGGATAGCTAGATTAAAATGTGGTATTACGAAGTATAACTTATAACTCTAATGCAATAGTATTTAAGATTCTTTTTGCCTCTTCTCTTAACTTTATTGATTCGCTCATTAATTTAGCTATTTCTTTCTCCTTTTTTAGGCTAGGACGAAAAACTAGGATATTCGCTAAATCCGTGTCAGATATTGATGGTATTGCCGCACCAGTTCTATATTTATATACTTGCTCTAGAAAATAAGGTGTTTTTAGATAATAAAGTAGGTAGTATGGATCAATTTTTTTTGCTTTCAAGATCCTAAAGCCATTAGTGCAAATCGAACCAGATAATATTTTAGGAACGAGAGCTGACATATGCTTATTGGTTCCAATTGCATTTCCAGCTACAGCGGTTAATATATCGCCTTCTTCTATCTCATAGCTTGCTCTACTTGGTAAATCATGAACTTTAGAAGAAGTAAAATTAGAAATTTCAAAATAGTCTGTGTTAATGTCAGCAAGTTCAATATATTTTACTGTTAATTCGGGTTGTTTTAATTTTATTGATTTATTTTTCCTAATTTCAACTAACTCTCCTAATCTCACGGCATTATTTTTATTTAATTTTTTCTCCATGTCCCTAGAGGATGGTTTGTAGTATTCCAAATCAAATCGTGTTTTTATTTCCTTCCTGTCAATTGCAAAGAAGTTATCGGTATCCTTAAAAGTCCCTGTTAGAAATTGCTTATAAGCGTTTATTAGATCTGTTAAGTCCTCATCTATTATATTATTCCCATGGCTATCTTTAATTTTATTCCCATTGCTATCTTTTTTGTAAACTATGGTCCCATTTTTATTTCCCTCATATCCTATTTTTTCAATTAATCCAAAGAAGACTTTGTCTACTGTTTTTATGTTTCCACCCTTTTTCTGAAGAAATAAGATTGAGGTTTTTACACCCGTTCCGAAAGGAATAAACGTATCGGTGGGTAATTTAATAACCGCTAAAATGTCTGTTTTATCTTTTATAAATTCTCTTACGTAGTCAAGACTGCTATTTTCTAAATCTCCATTAGGAAGTACTATTGCGAGTTTGCCACCTTCTTTGAGAAAGTTTAAACTCCTTTCTATAAATAAAATGTCTGGAACTTGTCCAGAAGTCTTATTTTTTTTACCTTCTTGATCCTGTTGCTTAGAGCCTAACTTATATTCCTGAAGTAAAGTTTCGTTGGATATCTTTCCTTGAGTACCAAATGGAGGATTGGTCATTACGACATCGAAGTAATATTGATAATCTCTAAGTTGTCCATTAGTTTTAGAAATGTCGTGATTTACGTCATCCCAATTTGCTAGAGAATCTGAGGTAACTATATTTGAATAACCATCTCCCTCCAATATCATTCTCATTTTTGCCATTCTTGCAATCATAGAATTTATTTCTATTCCAAAAAGATTATTCTTTACATATTTTTTCTTCTCTTCTCCTACGCTACTTTTTAGAGAATGATCAAACACATACTTCATTGACTCGCTAAGGAATCCTCCACTTCCGCATGCGGGATCTAGTACTTTGTCATTATCTGTTGGTTGAATAATTTCTACGCACAGTTTTATTATTTGATCAGGTGTAAAGAATTGACCTCTTTCTCCTCTTTGTGTTGAGTGCACAAATTTCTGAAAAGCTAAACCCTTTACATCTCTTGACGACGCAGACAAATCGATATTCTGCAACTTGTTAACTGCATAACCAACGGAAGAAAGTTTTAACTCTATATCTTCATTGGGTTTAAATAAATCAGAAAAATAACCAAAAGCATTTTGTTTTAAAGATTGAAATCTATTTTGAAAGCTTGTGCTCTCTTTGCCTCTTGATATATCTTCGTACTCCCCAAGGTTTATTAAGAATAATTTTTGTTTATTATTTTTCTCATCAAAAACTTTCAAAAATAGAATTTTTAACATTTCTGAAAAAACCTGTTGCGTCGACAATCCTTCATTTGCATAAATGTGATCGTGGATTTCTTCAAAAGTTTTATAGAGTTTATCTGTCGGAGTAGAGGTATTTACATCCATATGTATCAATAATTACACATATGTGTAAGGTAGTCAAGAGGCAATCCGCTTATCTACTTGAGTAGCGTCAATAAGCCTTGAATTCGGCTTTGTGTCCAGAATACACTGTCTTACGTCTTTGTACCACGGTGGAGAAATTTTTACATCGGGTTTTATTCCCTTAATCAATATATCTATGGTGTAATTTTGATACAAATGCTCTGGGGATCCAGGAGAATGGCTCAAGTCATTTGAAGCAGCAAAAACAAACTCATGCTTACCTGTTCTTAGAAAAAGATCGATTGCAATTATATTAAAGTCGTCTACTAATGGAGCAGCTTGCTCAATATTCGTAACTGGACCAATTCTACTATCTGGTTCGTGAGTTTCTAATATTATAATTGGGCCATTTAGAGAACGATACGATTCTTCAGTGAAACTTTCTTCAGGCTGACTTTCTATCCAGCTAAGTAGATCTTTTTCATTCTTCCATACACCGTGTATGTTGCATGCCATTGCTCCAGGATATTCCTTATTCCATCTAAAAGGCGGGAATTTTTTCTCAGGATTGGCTGTTTCCCAAATTGTTTTAGCTCTAGAATATATTTTGAGACCCGATTCAAAAAGACTTTGTTTATATTTTTGATCGTCTAATCCGATCTTTTTCAAGAAATTATAAAGTTTTATTTTATTGCTCAACTTATCTCCCCGAAATTCTGAATTACTTTTTAAGCCCTTACTTTCGACAACAAGCCATTTATCTTCTTGAGATCCTTTTTCTCTTATGTAAAAATCTCCTCGCGCTTCATCGCTTTTAGCATTATTTCCTCCCTTTGGCTTTTCTTTTATGCGAATAGTTTCAAAATTGCTATCCTCAAGATACTCTTTTAAAAGAAGCTCACTTATCGCTCCAAATATATAGCCTTTAGATCCGGGGCTTAACGCTAAAGCATTCTGAAACACTTCTTCACTAACTCCAAAATGCTTCTCAATATAGTCTTTAAGAGTGCTCACTCTTGCATTATAGCAAAAGACTATAAATTAAATACAATTAAGAAGTAGGAGAAGAACTTATGAATCTATTATGAATATATAAATTCTCTCCTAATGAATTTATTAATTCTCTTTTTTCCTCCAGAGAGCCATTACAGAGAGCATATTTTGCATATTCAAATAAATCTAGGGGTTGATGATCGGGATCAATATCTTGTTGGAGAAGTATCATTGATCTCATTTTTCCATATTCTTTTAGGTAATAATTTAATGCAGGGGTTTGCTTGATCATTTGTGGGTGGGCCATGTTCGTAAAGTTAATATATCTTAGTAATGCTTTAATTAATTTTTCTTCATCAATAAATGGTTCAGGACAGTCGTAGTCTTTTTGTCTTGAGCAATGGTAATAGATGTGGTAAACAGATGGCCTCGCTTTCCTTTTTCTGTATTTATCTTCAGCAACTATATTAGCCCCACAACTTGCACATTTAAATAAGCCTTTAAAGGTAAAGACTTTTGATCCCCATCGTGCTTTCTTAAAAGGAATTACTAGTTGTTTTTGAACTTGATCAAATATTTCCTTGGTTGTTAAGGGTTGGTGGGAACCTTTGTACCATTCACCATTTCCAATAGGATATTGAAATTCCCCATAATAAAAGGGGTTTTTAAGCATTTGATAAATTTGACTTAAGGTAACTTTCTTTCCAGCTCTCGTTTTCATTCCAGCGCTGTCAAACCACCTTTTTATTGTTCGTCCACTACTTCCGCTTTTTGCAACTCTCAGAAACATTTCTTTTATAAATTCTGACCTTTCCGGATCTATAACAATATCTTTAATACCGTTAAAAGATCTGTTGTAATATCCAAGTGGAGGAGGACCCGGACGCCATCCCATTTCACATTTTGCCCTAATCCCTCTTTTAACATTTATTCCTTTTTGATCATTTTCCAATTTCGCCTGAGAACAGAGAATCATTAATAAAAATTTGTCACTAGGACTATTTGAAAAAGCCTGAGTGAATGTTTTTATATGAATAATCTTTTTTTCATCCATAAGATCTACTAACATTCCCAAGTCTCCTGCGTTTCTACTCAACCTGTCGGGTGCCCATGTTAGGATTCCACTAAACACCCCTTCCCGTATCTCACTTAATAACTGTTTAAATACTGGGCGTTGTCCTGATTCTTTTGCGGAATGGCTTTCTTTTCTTATCTCCTTAATAATTAGTCCTTCCTTATTTGCCAAATCTGTCATTTCCTTTATTTGACTGTCAATGCTCATTGCTTGTCTTTCATCGTCCTCCGAGGACTTGCGAGCATATAGGCAATATTGGACATTTTCGTTGGCTTGGACATTATTGATGTTTCCCATATTTATGGGTCAACAGTACCGCAAGAGATAGGGGAAGTCTAGTAGTGGAAGACTATATGATTAGGAAGAAATATTAATCGAAATTTTCAATATCTTTGCTACTTTTTCTAAAACTTCCAAAGATGGGGCATTTCTTCCTTGCTCAATATATCCCATATAGGCTCTACTAATGCCTACTTTTTCAGCTAACTCTTCTTGCGTTAATTTTAATTCTTTTCGCCTCTTTTGTATCTTTATTCCCAATACTTTGGGTAACTTAGCATTCTTTCTCATGGATATATTGTCGAAATTACTCAATAAATAATCTACTTAATGACAGTTAGCATTTAGCCTTGATTTATGCTTGACTTTATGCTAATTGTAAGTTAGCATTAACAATTGAGAGGAGGTGAAAAATATGGGATTATTCGGAAATAAAACGCCACAAGAAGAACCATTATTTAAAAGTAGCTACATGGGTTTTTGGATTAATATCTATCCTAACCGCGTTGAGTTTAAGTCAGGAGTGGGCTCAAAAAGCATACCAATAAATGAAATCGCAAGTATACAACTATCCATGCTTGGAGTGGGTAAAATAACCCTAGAAACTGCGGGAGGAAAGAAATACTCTATTCCCACTCATAAGAAAAAAGAGGTTCAGCAAGCCATATATGATGCTCAGGCACAACTGGGGAGAGGTAATCAGTCTAAAACAAGTGACGCTGATGAGCTTACGAAACTTAATGAGCTAAAAGAAAAAGGAGTTCTTACGCAAAAGGAATTTGATCAAAAGAAAAAACAAATTTTAGGAATTTAATTATGCGTTAAATCTGAAATTGTCGTAATTATTGTTTCCTTTACGTATTGAAATGAGCCTTCTCCAAAACTCAATGGTACGTTAATTCCATCGCTAAATTCATCGACAAAATCTTGATGATCATCGTCTATAATCTTTAGGATATTTGCTTCACTACAACAAAGACGAGCTGCGTTAAAGAATGGTCTTGGATGAGTTTCATTGCTAAGTTTAACGCCATTATTAAGCCACCGCTTCAAAAAAACTAAACATTCTAAGTCTTCTAAATCAATTAATTTTTCTAGGTAGTAATTAAGAGTTAGGATATTATCGATACTCCTTATAAGATACTGAAAAGTATTTCCTAATGAAGCAAGTGTTTCTTCGTACGTAACTTCTTTTTGATGAACAAATGAGTGTGTCGAAAACCTCATAATTAAAGGGCTTGCAACATTTTTAAAATCGTTTTTTAATTGTTGCATCATCTTTTCAGAATCGTCACTTAAAATTAAACGCACAAAGTATTCATGCCTCATTGATGTCAGTTGTGTTAAAAGCGCTAATCCTTTATATCCAAGTCTCCCTATGCCATCATCAAGACTTAGTAGTTGCTCATAAGCGTAATTATATGAATGAAATAGCTTTGGATCTTCTCGTCGTGTGCGATCTACTAAAAAACCAATAACATATGGAGACATTCTATTTGCTACTCCTTGAGCAGCTATATATGGATTTGATTGTAACTCAACATGTGCTAGTTCTTTCAAGATCCCTTTTCTAGATAAATACTTTAAATGTATAGCTTCTAACGGTGTAAATACAACGTCTTTTAAAAACATTTTGCGTATTAATGATTTTCTATTATCATCCATGCTTTTTCTTCCTTTCTTTTCTAAACATAACCTCAGTCATAACGTCTGCTTCTGCCTTCCTAGTAAATATATCTTCAGCTTTCATTTGTGATAAAAACATTCGTAGAACAAGCTGAGCGGCTTTATCACTTATTTTTCCACCAAATATATATGAGGTAAGTAATTTTTGTCCTTCTCTAAACGTGTCTGGATCATATAGAAGTCCAGCCAAATCTTCAATTTCTTTTTGAGTAAGATTTTCTTTATCAACATTTGGGTTAATCTCCATGCGAGGAAAATAAGCTGAATGTCTATGTTTTAACCAAAAAATTATACCTGTTGGATTTTGATCCCGAATAAGTGCGATTAATTGAGATTCAGCCATATCGTTAATAAGAAGTATTCCGTCTATAAGCGCCTGATCACTTTTATTTAAAAATTCGTTATCTTCTTTTCTCCAACGATAATAAGTTGCCCGGCTTATTCCATTTTTCTCGCAAGCGATTTGAACAATGGGAGTTTTCCTTAATTGTTCAATAATAAGTTCTTTATTTCTATGTTGTCGATCTTTAATAGCTTTATCCATTTATTTTCTCTGCTTTCTGTCCTGTTAAATTTTCCCACCTCTTTATGATGACTTCCGTATATACGGGTGATTTTTCCATGATGAAACAGCGTCTTTTCATTTTCTCTGCTGCAATTAAAGTTGATCCACTTCCGCCAAAGGGTTCAACTATTAAATCTCCACGTCTTGTTAACATTTTTATATATGGAATAAGAATTTCTACTGGTTTAGTTCCGAAGACGACACCTTGCCCAGAGTGCTTTTCATCTGACGCAACGTATTCAATAAAATCCGTTGGCTGATTTTTTTTACCTCTTTCATATCCTTCCCATGGTGGCTTACCAGCGATTGCGTAAAGTGCTGTTTCGTATTCTTCCTGTAATCCATCCTTTTCTTCCTCTAAATTAAATTGAATATCCGCATCGGGTGAGGCGCCCACCATAGCAATATCATGCTTAGAAAAGAATTTGTATTTAGCAGAGAATCCTTGATGCCTATTAGGAAGATGCCAAACAATCATGTTTTTTACTTTCCAGTATTTTTCCATTTCGTCCCAAATTGTCCTAATATTTTTCCAATTCTCATAGCAAATAATTGAAAAGTGTTCCTTTTGAATCTTGTTGATATTTGCCATCCACTTTTCTGTAAAATCGGGAGGTAACACATCTGTTTCTAAGTAACGTCGATCTCTTTTTGCCCCAAATCCCGTAACTGCATTCCCGTGCTTCTTCTTTCCATTTAGATAGTCTAAAATATAAGGAGGATCTGTAAAGCACATATCCGCTTTTTCATTATTCATCAGTTTCATAAAGTCTTCCTCTATGGTTGAATCACCACACATAAGTCTTGATTCTCCTAGTTTATAAATATCTTCCTTTTGAACTTGCACGCTTTGAATATCAAGTTTCTCTAGTTCCTTTTGAAGATCGAATTGCTCTGGAGTGTCTTCTGAGTGAAATATTTCATCTAAATTAAAATCTAGGTCTGAGAGAAGGGACTCATCAAATTTTGCCAATAAATCCCAATCCCATTCTCCAACGTTCTTATTAAGCCTAAGGTTTAGCTCTCGTTCTTTTTCAATATCAGAGATTTCTATATATACAACTGGAACTTCTTTAAATTCTAAATCCTTCAGGACTTTTAATCTAAAGTGTCCGCCAATTACTACGTTGAATCGTTCTGCCGCCTTATTTACCACCAGAGGATCTACAATCCCAAAGTTTTTGATACTTTGCGCCAACTGGCGCACTGCATCCTCATTCCATTTGCGAGGATTATATTCGGCTGGTTTTAAATCAGCTATGTTTACGTATGTAATGTTTAAGTTTTCCATTTTGACAATAAAAAACGGGCGTTCATAAACGCTCAGTCGTTATCTGAACATTTATCAACGTCCGTTCCCATACATACCGGACATAACCTAAGTCTTATTTTGAATAAAATCTAGGTAGGTATTATTTATTTAACTAACATAACTGTAGTACTAAATTAAACGCTTGTCAAGGGGGTTTAGATTGTCAAATCAATCTATACTCCGTTGTTAAGGGGTACACAAGAGGGTAAAAATATATTCAAAAAAAATTACAAACTTCTTCTGATTAATCCTGAGAATTTACCTTGAATTTCTACCTCACCGTAGGGGAAAAATTTAGAAAGATATTCAGAATCATCTGATTTTGGTCTTAACTCTATTTTATCTCCATGGTTATAGAATCTTTTTAAAGTCGCTCCATCAGAAGTCATTGCCACAACAACATCCCCATTTTCAGCAGTATGAGATTGTTTTACTATAATTAAATCTCCATTTAATATTCCATCGTCATTCATGCTATTTCCTTTAGCTTCCAAAGCATAAAATTGGCCATTTCCAGAGAGTAAGATGTCTGGTACTTTAATAGTTTCTTTAGTGTCAAACGATTCGATAGGCTCTCCTAAAGCAATTCTTCCAACTAGTGGAATTTCTTTTACTCCCTCGCTTTCATCAAGTAGGGAAATAGCTCTGCTTTGAAAGGGCAACTTTTTAAGGTACCCTTTACGTTGAAGAGCTGCTACATGCTGGTGAGCAGCTGAATTAGACTTGAAACCAAATCTTCCCTTTATCTCACTTAGAGTAGGCGCAACACCATTTTTGTCGATGTATTCCTTTATAAAGTCTAAAATTTCTTTTTGTCTTAAAGTTAACATACTATATCTTGACAGCCACCGAATTGTGGTGCTATACTGAACATTAACTTAATTATATGATAATTTGCTTGAAAATGCAAATTTTCATGAAGGCAGGTGATTAAAGATGGCAGTAAGAATAACATGCGTAGACAAACCAAGCGGAAACCTACAAGATCCCCATGAGGCAATAAGCCAATATGGTTGGCTTGATGAGGCAACGGGAGAAACAAAATACAGCACTCGAGCCCAAATGGTCGAATGGATGAAAACCGGTGGTCAAGCCTACGTTAGGGATTCATATGGAAACCAAGTTTTCTGTAATGTAAGGCAAAACACGCACGGGACAGAGTTTTTGCAAACAGTTACAGATAATAGATGGACCGATAATTTATTAAGTTTACCTAAATGTACTTATTAAGGAGGTGAAATAATATGGCAAAAAAACCTTTAAATAACGGAAAAGCTTGGAAGCAAGAGGATAACGTGCAGCTCAAGAAATTGGCTAAAGGAGATACTCCTACGCCGCTAATTGCTTATAAACTTAAAAGGACAACTGAAGCGATTTATGCAAAAGCGGAAGAGTTGAATATCTCTCTAAAACCAGTCAATAAGTCGCCTTATAACAGACATACCAAGCAAAAATAATTACTCATTGATCAGTTTTTATATGGTGAATAATAGTCATAATCTTATATTTTTGGAAATCAAAGAAAGACTAAAAGACCAACTGGATTCAGCTAGCAGTCTTGATAACAAAGCTGGCATTGCTCTTGGTCTTGTTGGTGCGCTACTAGTTGGCTTACTTAATTCCAGCTGGTTTATTCAATTACGGTACTATTATCTTCTTACGATCCTGATACTGATGGTTGCAACAATTATTTGTCTCTTAAAGGCATATTTTGTCCGAACATACAGGAAAGACCCAGAACCCAAAACGTTAATTGACGGTTACCAGAACAAACCAGAAGACGAAACAATAAGACAACTTATTCGTAATTTTGAAAATTGTTTTAACAAAAATAATGAGCCTTTAGAGAGTAAAAAGAGATACCTCAATTGGGGATTTAAATTACTTGCATTAACAGTTTTTGCAATATGTTTAATTGTTTTTCTTTCTACGCAAATAAAAACACACGGCAGCTATTATAAGCATGGATTGGGGGTGAGTAATTATGGCAGATACAGATAATAACCAATCGCAATCAAATCAGCAACCAGTTACTCCATCGCAGCCTAGCCCACAGTCAATTCCATCTGTTCCCGACCAAAGCCTAGCATCCGATATGAGTAAAAGTTTTGATGTAAACGCAACAATTCCAAGTCAAGCAGATACTAAACTCGCATCGTCAATAACAATGGACGAGGATTAATAGTTTATAACTATGCCGTTTGAATTTAATGATCATCAAAAACAATTAATTGGTGAGTACCGAGACTTAATAACCTTTGGTTATCAAAAATTAAGCAGCGTACAGCTCGACATGACAAAGGTAAGGGTAAGAAAAAAAGTTTTATATT
>Ga0187889_10003953_pt1 | contig 12579 bp, 11 predicted proteins | sample June2016WEW_7_10_2_FD_132992 | JGI IMG/M metagenome (GOLD analysis project Ga0187889, IMG submission 132992) | Peatland microbial communities from SPRUCE experiment site at the Marcell Experimental Forest, Minnesota, USA - June2016WEW_7_100 | ecosystem: Environmental > Terrestrial > Soil >... | reverse complement strand
TTCGGGCGGCGTTGACGCCCGCCGAGCCGCCGCCCAGAACCACGACCTTGCCGGGCAACACGCCTGGCACCCCGCCCAGGAGGACGCCACTGCCGCCCTGGTGCTTGGCCAGGCAATAGCCACCCACCAGAATCGACATGCGGCCGGCAATCTCACTCATGGGCTCGAGCAGGGGCAGGCGGTGGTTGACCTCGAGGGTCTCGTAGGCCAAGGCGGTGACCCCGGATGCGACCAAGGCCGAGGTCAGCTCGCGGCTGGCCGCCAGGTGTAGGTAGGTGAAAATGATCTGGTCGGGACGGAGCAGCGCAAACTCGGCGGGCAACGGCTCCTTCACCTTCACCACCAGGTCGGCTCGGCTGAAGACCTCGGCGTGCGCGTCGGTGAGCCGCGCCCCGGCGCGCTCGTATTCAGCGTCCGGGTACCCCGCCCCCGCGCCAGCGCCGCGCTCCACCAGCACCTGGTGCCCATGGGATGCCAGTTGGTGGGCCCCCGCCGGCAACAAAGCGACACGATACTCCTGCTGCTTCACCTCTCTGGGAACACCAACGAGCATGCTCCAGTATGCGCACCCGGCCGCGGTGGCGCCAGCCTACCCGGACCCGCCTTCGAGAATCCGCAATATCATCGCCCCGTCCAGATGGGCGGACACGGCATCCGCGAGCCGCTCCATGGTCGCTTCGCGCAAAGATCCCATATCGGGCGAGTGAGGGGCCACGAGGCCGGCCCAGGCGAGCAAGCTGTCGCAGGCGGCCGGCAAATCAAAGATGCCATGCAGGTAGGTTCCGAGCACGCTATCATCGGCGCTCCGGGCGCCGTCGCGACCGTGATCGAGGATCAATGCCGGATGGTCGCAGGCCTCGCCTTCGCTCACTCCCGCATGAATCTCGTACCCTCGCACCGCCACTGCCGTGCCAGCCAGCGTCCCCGTCGCGTTGCGCAGCTGCTTGTCCGCCCTCAGAGTCGTTGCCATGCTGAGCAAGCCGAGGCCGGCGCAGCTCCCGGGTGGGCCCTCGATGCCTTGTGGATCGTGGATGTGCCGCCCGAGCATCTGGAACCCACCACACAGGCCCATGACCTTCCCGCCATAGCGCAGATGCCGCAAGATGGCTCTGTCCCAACCGCGGGCCCGCAGAAAATCCAGGTCGGCACGCACCGACTTGGACCCCGGCAAAATGATGAGATCCGCGGCGGTTATGGGCGCGTGCGGCGCAACAAAGCGAAAATCCACCTGGCCATGCACGCGCAGCGGATCGAAATCGGTGTGATTGCTAATGCGCGGGGTTATCGGAACGATCACCCGTAAGCGCTGTGCAGCTGACGTCGGCGCGCCCTCGGCGCTGGCAATCGCGTCTTCCGCCTCCAGTTGCAGGCCGTGCAGGTAGGGCAGGACTCCGAGCACCGGCCTGCCGGTGCGAGATTCCAGCCAGTCGAGACCGCTCTGCAGGAGCGCCAGGTCGCCGCGAAAGCGGTTGATGACGAAGCCCTTCACGCGCGCTTGCTCGCTCTCGCTCAGCAGGGCCAGGGTTCCGACGAGATGAGCGAAGACGCCGCCCCGGTCGATGTCCGCGATCAGGATCACCGGGCAGTCGACGGCCTCGGCGAAGCCCATGTTGGCAATGTCGTTGGCGCGCAGATTGACTTCGGCCGGCGAGCCCGCGCCCTCGACGAGAACGACCTCGTGCCGGTCGGCCAGACGAGCGAATGACTCGAGCACCGCCGCCCGTGCGGTGCGCTTGTAGAGGTGGTAGTCGAGCGCCTCCATGTTCCCCAGGACCCGCCCCTGCACGATAACCTGGGCGCCCATGTCGGTGTTGGGTTTGAGCAAGACGGGATTCATGTCGGCATGGGGGGCTATCCGGCAAGCCAAGGCCTGCGCCGCCTGGGCGCGGCCGATCTCTCCCCCCTCGGGAGTCACCGCGGAGTTGAGCGCCATGTTTTGCGGCTTGAACGGCGCCACCCGCACCCCTCTGCGCACCAGCCACCGCCCGAGCCCCGCCACCAGGGTACTCTTGCCCGCGTCCGAGGTGCATCCCTGCACCATTAGCATGCGCGCCTTCATCGACTTGTCCGAGGGGTGCGTTTACCATAATGGTGGCAATCCTGGGAGCATGCCCGACCGTCCTTTCACGCCACGCGCTCCCGTAGCAGGGAGCCAATGCGGCGCAGAAGGTCCGCTATGGCAAATGGCTTCTCGATCAGGTTGGTCTGCGCATCAAAACCCAGGGCGGGAATAGCCTCGGCGGCGTACCCCGACATATAGACGACTTTGGTTGCCGGTCGCACACCCAACACTCTGCGCGCCAACTCACAGCCGTCCATTCCGGGCAGGATAAGGTCGGTCAGCAATAGATCGATACGCATGCCGTCGTTATCGCGCAGTAGCTGGATGGCCTCGTCACCCGAGGCTGCGGCAAGCACGTCATATCCCGCCCCTTTCAGGGCTCGTTCCACCAAGCGGCGCACGCCCGGATCGTCATCCACCAGCAGCACGCCATGGCCAACGCCCTGCGGGACCACAACGTCCGACTGAGCCTGGGCCGCCACCGCCTGCGCGTACTGCTGCAGCGGCAGGAAAATGTGGATGGCAGTACCCTTCCCCACCGTGGTCTCAGCCTCGATATGGCCGCCGCTCTGCTTTACGATGCCGTACACGGTAGAGAGGCCCAGGCCGGTGCCTTTGCCCAACGCCTTGGTGGTAAAGAATGGCTCGAACATCCGGCTGGCGGTGGCCTCGTCCATGCCGCACCCGTTGTCGGATACCGACAGCCTGACATAGCTGCCAGGCCGCATATCAGCGCGGTGCTTTACGTCCTCGGGCAAGAGGATCTGGTTGGCAGTCTCGACCACGATCGTCCCACCCTGCTCCATCGCATCGCGGGAATTGGCCACCAGGTTCAGCAGGAGCTGCTCGATCTGCCCTGGGTCCGCCAGCACACTGCCCAAGACCTGGGACAGGTGCAACTTCAGCTCGATACCCTCGCCAGCCATCCGGCGCAACATCTGCTCGAGATCGCGCACTACCGTGTTGAGCGAACACACCGACAGCCGCATGACCTGCTTGCGACTGAAGGCCAGTAGCTGGCTGGTCAGCTTGGCCGCCCGCGCAACAGCCTTGCTCACCTCCTGCAGATCGGCATGCTGGGGCGCCTCCGGTGGGAGCTGCCGGAGCACCGCCTCGGTGTAGCCATTGATGACCATCAACATGTTGTTGAAATCGTGGGCCACCCCGCCAGCCAGCCGCCCCACCGCCTCCAACGTCTGCGACTGGCGCAGCTGCTCCTCCAGACACTGGCGCTCGCTGCTATCGCGCAGGTTGAGCTGAACGATGCGTTGGCTGTCCAAGACGTAGGCGCTGGCCACGAACTCCACTTCCACCGACCTACCGGCGGCCGCGCTCAGCCTGACCCCGGTGTGGTGGACCTGCTCGTGCGTGGCCAGCTCTCCGAACACGGCCCGGGTGGCCGTTTCGCTACCGCAGATCCCGACCTCGAGCGGGGTACGGCCCAGCAGCAGCGGTAGCGCATAGCCGAGCAGCTCCTGGACCGCCGGGTTGGCATCCAGGATGCAACCCGAATCGGCGTCCAGCAACAGGATGCCATCCGTAGAAGCCTCGAACAGTCGGCGGTAGCGCTGTTCCGAAGCTTGGAGAGCTCGTTCGGCCTGGCGGCGGGCTCGCCAATTTTCACCTTCGCGCAGGGCCCGTTCCAGCGAGGGAATGAGCCTCGACAGATGGTCCTTGAGCACATAGTCAGTAGCTCCCTCGAGCAGGCTAGCGATAGCGGCGTCCTCGCCGACCGTCCCGGAGACGAGCACGAACGGCACCTCGGGGCAGTGCCGCCGGGCAAAGGCGAGGGCCCATGAGCCGTCGTAGGCAGGCAGCCGGTAGTCAGAGAATATGACATCGTATCCACCCGTCTGCAGCTCGGCCTCGAAGGCGTTTCGAGTCTCGACCCGAACCACCTCGCAGACCACGCCATTCGCGGCCAGATAATCCGCGACGATGGCTGCGTCGTTGGGATTGTCCTCCAGGTAGAGGATGCGCAGTACGCGACTCATAACGGCCAGCGCCCCGGCTGTCCGTTGGGCATTTCCAGGTCGAGGAGCACCACGACGGGGTGGCCTTCGGGGCGATCGACAAAGGCACCACGACGATAGATGAAGTCGAGCGCCTCCTCACCGTCGCGCGCCACCGCCACGCCATTGGCCAGGCCGTGATGTCCGAGCGCCTCCAACGTGAGCTCTACGTCGCGCGGGTCATCCTCAACCAGCAGGATCTCCTTGACATCCGACATTCGCTCACCTCCACATCCCGGATTGTATCCCATTCTCTTTGGCTACCCAAGCTGGCGGAGATCGGAGAGAGGACTCCGGCCAGGGCGTGATCCAGCATCTCGTGCCGACATTGCCATAGCCCTGCTAGGTGCTCCGGCATCTAAAGCCAGCCAGGCTTCCGGCGGCTACGTCCCCCTTCGGGCCGTCGCCACTAGCGAAGCGATGACGGCCCCGCTAGCGGTCAATCACACCAGCTTGTTCCCCTCGGTAACGGTTTCCTTCAACCTCGCCGCGGGAGTCTCGCTGAGCCAGGCGACGGCGCGCATCGACAGCGTCAAGGCGCGGCTGGGCGCACCCACCACCCTGCACACCTTCTTTTCCGGCACCCTGCTGGCCTTTCGCCAGTCGCTCGCCAGGGAGCCCTTGCTCATCGTAACCGCGCTGCTCGCCGTCTATATCGTCCTCGGGATTCTGTACGAGAGTCTGGTCCACCCCCTCACCATTATCTCTACCCTCCCTTCGGCGAGCGTCTGGGCGATGCTCGCGCTCCTGCTCTTTCACCAAGACCTGAACATCATTTCCCTCATCGCGATAATTCTGCTCATCGGCATAGTCAAGAAGAACGGGATCATGATGGTCGACTTCGCGCTGGACGCGGAGCGCACCTCGCACGCAAGTCCCCGGGACGCGGTCATGCAGGCGTGCCTGTTGCGTTTTCGCCCTATCTTAATGACCACCATGGCGGCCATCTTCGGCGCGGCTCCCCTGGCGCTGGGGAGTGGCATGGGGGCGGAGTTGCGCCGGCCGCTCGGCATCACCATCATCGGCGGCCTGGTGGCAAGCCAGCTCCTCACCCTCTACACCACCCCGGTCGTCTACCTGCTGCTCGATCGGGCGCGGATGGCGGTCCGCCGCCTCGGGATGAGACGGAGCGCACGGGGCAAGTACGCTTGCCTGCTCGCCGCATGCGCAGCGGCGTGCAACCTCGGTCCGCGCTACGTGCGCCCGTCCGCGCCCACGCCGGCGGCGTTCAAAGAGATGACCGGGCCCGAGGACACCTTGCCCCCGGGAACCTGGCGCCCGGCCACGCCCCGGGAAGGCGAGCTCAAGGGCAAGTGGTGGGAGCTGTTCGACGAGCCGGAGCTCGACGCGCTCGAAGAGCGAGTCGACACCGCCAACCAGAGCATCGCGGCGGCGTTCGAGCAGCTCATGGCCGCGCGAGCGCTGGTCCGCCAGGCGCAGGCTGGCTACTACCCGACCGTCACCTTCACTCCCAGCTACCAGTACGCCACCGCGGGGAGCACGGCCGCCGGAGTATTCGCCACGTCATCAGGGACGATGAGCACGGCGACGACCACAACGACCGCAGCGACGGCACACGGCACGAGCACCATCAACACTTTCTCCCTGCCGCTCGAGGCGTCCTGGGCGCCCGACTTGTGGGGCCGGGTGCGCAACGCGGTCGCCCAGAACCGCTTCGCCGCGCAGGTAAGCGCGGCCGATCTCGAGAACACCAAGCTAACCGCGCACGCCACCCTGGCCGAGTCCTACTTCCAGCTCCGCGGACAGGACGCATTGCAGGAGCTCTACGATCGCACCATCGTCGCTGACCGGCGCACCCTCGAGATCACGCGCGGTCTGGCCCAAACCGGGGTCGGCGATCAAGAGGCCGTGGCCCAGGCCGCGGTCACCCTGGCCAACTTCGAGGCCACCGCCACCAACCTCGCGATAAACCGAACCCTGTACGAGCACGCCATCGCCACCCTGGTCGGGCAGCCGCCTGCGCAGTTCTCGCTGCCCGCCCGGCCGCTCACCACCAAGGTGCCGAGTATTCCCGTGCTAGTCCCCTCCCTGCTGCTGGAGCGCCGCCCGGATGTCGCGGCGGCAGAGCGGGCGATGGCGCAGGCCAACGCCGCCATCGGCGTGGCCCGGGCGGCGTATTTCCCGACCCTGAACCTGACGCCGACGGGTGGGCTGGAGTCGTCGTCGCTAGCCACCCTCATCTCCGTTCCCGCCCTGTTCTTCTCGCTCGGCGTCTCGGCGTCGGAGCTCGTGTTCGACGGTGGGCTGCGCAGCGCAACAGAAAGGCAGTACCTCGCGCTCTATCGCGCCAGCGTGGCGGCATACCGGCAAACGGTGCTCACCGCCCTGCAACAAGTCGAAGACTACTTGGCCACCCTCCGCATCGTGTCGCAACAGATCGGCCGCCAGACCGCCGCCGTGGACGCCGCGCGCCAACACCTGGAGCTGGCCGTCGGCCGATACACCACGGGTATCGATCCCTACCTGAACGTGATCTCCGCGCAGACCACCCTATTGGCGGATGAGCAGACCCTGGTGTCTTTGCGCGTGACTCATTTGACCGCGGCCGTCCAGCTGGTAGAGGCGCTCGGCGGGGGATGGCAGGGCCTCGGCCGTGCGCCCTGAGCTATGCCAGCTCGGCCAGTAGCGCGCCGGGCGTTCGGTCAAAATCCCGGGTAGATTCCGGGGGTGCAACCCAAGGTCCAGTCTTGAGCGTGTTCTCCGCCGGAGCCTTTCTGGCCGGGTCCGGTGTGCTGCTTGGCGCATTTGGGGCTCACTTGCTGCGCAATATAGGCGCGGCGCGCTTGGGGCTCTGGACGACAGCGACGCAATACCTGTTCGTAGCCGCGTTCGGCATCATGCTCTCCGGGCTCTTCGATCGCTCGCAGCGCCTTGGATCAGGGCCTGCCACGGTACTGCTCATCGGCGCATCGTTGTTCTGCGGCTCGCTCTACGCCATGGGGCTGGGTGCTCCGCGCTGGCTCGGCGCCGTCACCCCGTTTGGCGGCGCGAGCCTGGTACTCGGCTTTGCCTGGATGGCCGTACGCGCTTGGCGCTGAGAAGGCCTGGGCCGAGGTCCGCCGTTGAACGCCCGACCCAAGCGGCGCCGCGTGGCAGTTCTCCGCCGGCTGCGTAACCCACGCTAGGGGACCCGCATCGAAGTTCGCTCGGCTCATCTTCCCGCCGTCTCTTCCCGCCGTCTCTTCGCTTCACCCTTGCACGATGCTTTCGTCTCTGACGCGCAACCCCTGAAAGGACACCCCTGAAAGGACGTCATGGCTAGTCTCGATCACGTTTTCGTGTTGATGCTCGAGAATCGTTCTTTCGATCACCTGTTCGGCTTTTCCGGGTTGACCGGAACGGATGCCGTGACCGGCGCCAACACGACAATCGATGGGCTCTCCGGCGACGAATCAAACACCTTGCAAGGCCACGTCTATTCCGTCCAGCGGGGAGCCGACTGGGCGATGCCCGTCGATCCTGGTCACGAGTTCCCCAATGTCCTCGATCAACTGTGCGGCCCAGGTATTCCGTACTCGACGCCCTATCCCGCGATCAATCGGTCCGGCTTCGTCGACTCGTACAGTAGGAGCGGTGGAGGCACCCAGCCCGGCGAGATCATGAGATGCTTCGACACCCAGCGCCAGCTCCCGGTTCTCCATGCCCTCGCTCAGGAGTATGCGATCTGTGATCACTGGTTTTCCTCCCTTCCCGGCCCAACCTGGCCAAATCGCATGTTCGCGCACGCCGCATCGTCAGGTGGGCTCGACCACAGCCCTTCGACCTCGGACATCCTGCTCTGGGAAGCGGTCGACGGCTTTTCGTTCAGCAAGGGCACGATCTTCGGCGCGCTCAAGTCCTGTGGCAGGTCCTATCACCTTTATTCGGGCGACGACTTCCCCATGGTGGCCGCCCTAAAGGGTATCGAGCTCGCCGACGTGCACCGTATCGACGATCTGGTGAGTGACCTCGTCACGAAGCGGCCCTTCCCGTACGACTACGTGTTTATCGAGCCGAGTTACAACGTGCTGCATGACTACCGGAACAGCACGAGCATGCACCCGCTTGCCGACATTCGTGACGGCGAGAATCTCATCAAGAAGGTCTACGAGGCTCTGCGCGCCTCGGAGGCATGGAGCACTTCTCTCCTCATCGTAACCTGGGATGAGCATGGTGGCTTCTACGACCATGTTGCCCCTCCGGCTGCCACGGCCCCCGGAGACACCTCGCCGGGCTCCAAGTACAACCAGTACCGCTTCACGTTTGAGCAATACGGGGTGCGCGTCCCCGCGCTCGTCATTTCGCCGTTCATCGCCAAGGGGACCATCGACCACCGCCTCTACGACCATAGCTCGGTGCTGGCCACGCTCGAAGCCGCCTTTGCCATGAAACCGCTCACCGCCCGCGACGATCGCGCCAACGGCTTGTTCTCCCTGCTCACGCTGAACGACCCGAGAACCACGGATGAGCAAGCCCGCAAGGTGCTCCCGCCGGCTCTTCCGCCGCCCATGCTCACCTCCCCTGCCGTGCCGCCGCCTGACGCCACGATCGCGCCCGACCTCGCGATTGCGCGCGAGAACGATTCCGTCAACGACACCACGCTGCCAGCCATCCTGCATTCGGCCATGCGGCAGGACATTCTGATGTCGCCCGGTCGCAAGAACGAAATCATCGAACAAGTCGCGCGGCTCAATACCCGCGCGGACGCCAAGGCCTACCTTGCCGACGTGCAAAGAAGGCTGCGCGCCCGCTGAGCTCGCTGCCGGTCGAGCAAAGTGAGACTCGGCAATGACACCAGCCCGGTCATCGCATCGGCCACGGTCAGACCATCAGCGCTGACCACACGCCCCGATACCTGCGAGCACGTCGAGCTGATCGAGGGGTCTAGTTCCTTTGGTAGAAGGTGATGCTCACGCCGCCCGACCCGCTGCCCGGGGCGGAGCTTAGGAACTTGCCCGTGGTGAGGAACGCGTAGGGTCCATCGGTTGCCGCCTCGAAGACCGGGGTCAGGTCGTTCATCGGTCCACAATTGCGCACGATGACGAAGTAGCCGTCACTAGATTCCAGCGTGTATCTGGCGTCCAGCGTCGTGCTGCCCCCGCTCGCGACGAGCTGATAGTCGGCTCCGCCATCGAGTATCTTGCCCGACTCCTCGCCGGTCGTGGTGCCACCCGTAATAGGAATGATGTTGCGGCTACCACGCTTGGCGTTGCTGACGGTGATGGTCGAGCCGAGCGTCACGTTCTCGGTGAACACGCTGCTGCCATCGGTTCCGCTCGCGGTAACACAGTCCCACGACACGTTGGGGACACCCGCCGGATCTACGAGTTGTAACCGGGTACCTCCTGCGCTCCCATTGGAGACGTCGTAGACCTGGAGCGTGATCGTGCTGCCAGCGGCATCGACCGCGCGCGTGCCAACGAGCGTGGCGGTGTTCAGCCAGGCGTATGAGCTCGCGGTCGGGGCCTCGATGTCTGGGACGATGCGGATTGACGCATCTGCCGGGGCCGCGACGCCGCAAATGCGGGTGAAGATCGTGGTGTTGTCGCTCGTCTTCAGGATGAGAATCTCTTCCAGCTCCATGGCGCCGGTCGAAAGCGTCAACTCGTAATCGAGGCCGCCGGTAAGAACCGTGCCATTCAGCCGGTCGCCCGTGATCGTGCCGCCGGATATGTCAAGCTGGCGGCGTCGGCCGAACTGGGTGTTCCCCACGTCATGAATAGCGCTGATCGTGAGCGACACGCTGAACGCGAGCGTGCCACTCGTGGGCGGAGGGATGCCATCGGGCATGCCACAGGTCCAAGAAGGATCGGGGACGATGGTCGCCTCGCGGTCTCCGCTGCTGGCGTCCATGGGCGTCGCCCCTCCAGTACCGGGAAGACCGCCGCTAGCAATGGTCGCCTTGCCCGCGTCTCCACTTCCGCCGCTCGATCCCATTCCCTCCGTGCCAGCGCCTCCGGTGACCCCCGTGCTCCCTCCGGCATTACCACTGCCCGCGCCGAACGCACCACCCGTGACAGTCGGGCCAGTGCCTTTCGTCGATGCCCCACCAGAACCGCCCAAGCCGCTTCCGCCCGATCCAGCGGCTGTCGCTCCGGCGCCGCCCGGAGCGCCACCAACGCCGTTGCTGCCGCCGGAGGCCATGCCACCGCCGCCGGTCGTCCGCCCGACAGCGTCGCTCCCCGTACTGATGGTACCCCCGACATGCCCGCCTCCGACCCCGGCACTACCCGAGACAGTGCCGCCAGCACCACCCGAAGAACTCGTCGTGCCCCCCCTACCCGTAAGTCCACCCGCGCCGGTTCCAGCGCCGCTCGACTGGCCGCAGCCACCCAGCCCGATAGTCACAAAGCCGGCGAGCAACAGCGCCTTTGGCAGATACTCGGTCTTCCTCGACGGGTCCATTCGGGCAGGCGATAGCATAGTGCCCAAGCAGTTGCAGCCGCTCGGTCAAGTGGGTCACCAAACTTCGCCAGCGTCGCAATGCGGCGCGACGACGGGCGACCTAATCGGGCATGCTCGCCATCGCCGGCGACAATGCAGAGCAATATCGCTGAATTCCGCCGGGTGTCGTGAGGCGGTCAGACCCGCTGCTCTTGCCTGAGCCGACCCACCACGTCCACCCCAAGGGCCCAGGAATGGATTAGAATGCGGACACGGGGGATGAATTCGCAACCTGACATCGGGAGAATCACCCGACCCTGGTATCCGGGCGCAGAGGCGAGCACGCGCTGTCCGGCCGGGCCGTGTGCGGCCGCGCCGCGCCGGACCCTGGAGGCTGATCTACTGGAGGCTGCGGGCCCGGGCGAGGACCGCTTGCCCGGCCAAGCTAGGCTTCCCTGGCACAGAATGTCTGCGACCGCCCAGCGGATCTGGCCGGTCGGACTGGCCGCCCTGGTCGGCGCCCTGACGACGCTGACGTGGCAGTCATTCGCGTCCCGGGGAGCGCCACCACGACCCGCAACCGTGGCCGCCCAGCCGGCCACCGCACCGATCCCGGCCCGGCCCCGACCCCTCTTGATAACCCCGCCCCCGCCTCCAGTGTCCGGCCAGGTTGCGCCGCCTGCGCCCACTCTGATCCCGACCCTGACCCCCGTCGCGGCGACACCCGCGGCGGTCGCGCTCGACCCGCGAGCAATTGCGGCCAAGCCACGGGGGCAAGGCGCCCCGGCCGGCCGACCCCGGCGTGTCCGGCCGGCCGCGACCCCGGCCTTGGGTCAGCCTATCGATCGGGATGCGATCTTGAAGCCGTCGTTCCGATAGTGGCCGCGGTCCAGCACAACTTGGGGCTCGGTCCAGGTGTCGCACTCCGCTCCCATGGTCGGCGAAGACCGTAGCGGTCCTGGACTGAGACCCGATCGCTCCATCGCCTGCTAGTGCAAGGTCAGATCGCGAGCCACGGCGAAGACGCCGTGGACAGCGCCGCTGGGGCCGCGGTAGGGCGTGGCGTTGAACGAGACGGGGACATGCGTGCCCGTACTGGTTACCAGATCGAGGCGGTAATCGCGCACCTGGCCGGTAGCAAAGGTGGCGGCCACCCCGGCGCGCGCGCGACCGGTATCAGTGAAATAGCTGTCGAAGCGCGTGCCGATCAAGTGCTCCCGTGCGACGCCGGTCAATTCCTCGGCCGCGTGGTTGACGTCCATGACGACACCCTCGCGGCTGATGGTCACCATCAAGTCGAGCCCGCTTTCGATGAGACCACGGGCGTAGGCGTGGGCTTGCTCCAACTCCTGGATCAGTCGGGGGGTTCACGAATATCGCGGGCCGCGGCGAACACGCCCTGCACGACGTCGTCGGCATCGCGGTATACGGTGGCGTTGAAGGAGACCGGAATGGCCGATCCATCGGCCGCGATCCAGTCAAGCTCGTAGTTGCGCACCTGGCCGGTGGCCAGGGTTTCGGCGACCCCCTGAGCGGCGCGAGCGGGATCGAGAAAGAAGTCCTGGAACTTGGCGCGCAGCAACTGCGTGCGGGTCCGGCCGCTCAGCTCCGCCACCGCCTGGTTCACGTCGCTGATGGCGCCGGCTAAGTCGATGACCAGGAGGGCGTCCAGGCTGGCCTCCAGCAGTCCGCGGGCGTAGGTTTTGGCCTGTGCCAGCTCGCCGAACACCGCGAGCGAGACCCGGTTCACGCATACGATGGCCTCATGAATTAGTCCGTCGCTGCGATCGCGGAACACCATGGCGTTGAACACGACAGGAACGGTTTCGCCCTGCGGCCGACGCAACTTGCGCGGGACGGCCGTGATCTTGCCATAGAAAAAGCACTGCCCGAGGTCGGCGGACAAGGCCTTGGGATTGGCGAACAGATCGGCCAGATTGGAACAAATGACGCCGGCACGGTCGCGGCCAACCAGCTCGCAGAAGGCTGCGAAGCCGCCAACTGAGCGCCCTACCCTCGCCTGAAGGCGAGGGGTTCCGGTCTCGACTGCAAGTCGACTGAAGGCCTCCCCGCCGAGCAGGCCATCTACTCCGTCACCTTAAATCCGTCGTCGTCCTGGGG
>Ga0187889_10003943_pt1 | contig 12608 bp, 15 predicted proteins | sample June2016WEW_7_10_2_FD_132992 | JGI IMG/M metagenome (GOLD analysis project Ga0187889, IMG submission 132992) | Peatland microbial communities from SPRUCE experiment site at the Marcell Experimental Forest, Minnesota, USA - June2016WEW_7_100 | ecosystem: Environmental > Terrestrial > Soil >... | reverse complement strand
GATGATATCCTCGGGCTTCTTGTAGTTGGTCAGCAGTTGGTCGATTAACTTCTTGTCGATTGCCATGGGGTCCTCCTATTTTCTTCTTCCCATGGCCGTTTACACAGTTTTATTTACACCCTCACCTCGAAGTTGACTTGGTCCCTCGACATGCCCTCCACACCATTGATTTTCATGCACTCTCCAGCCTGACGCCTGCATTCTATAGCTCCCCAAACGAGGAGTACAGAGCAACGTAAAGCCACGCCAAACCGTTCACTGCTGAAATATCCCAATTACACTCAGTGAGGGTTCTGCCAGTCAGTTCTTATGCCTGTTCGCCCTCTCCTTAACCTCTGCGATCATCCGGGTGCTTTCCAAGAGTACTTCGTGTGAGTAACCCGGAAACCTCTGCTGAAGAATGCGAGCGGCTTCCTCGGGTGTGAGTGAGCGGTTTTCGCAGCACATAAGGTCGCGCACTGTGTCTATCGACAACTTTTGAAACATAGTGCCTCCTGCTGTTCCTTCGTCGACCAGGGTACATGTTCATTGCTTTCTCCCCGACGCTATTACAGACCAGTGACCACTTGAATCTCTTTTCCAAATATCTAAGAAGGGGTGGTTGTTCGCACCTGGTGGGATACAAGTTAAGCACGCATTTGGTCCTTTCAACAGGGCGTGGACCTGTAGAATATTCCCAATTGGGAATCTTTTGGTAGTGCTCCCGTATTTCTTCTGGAAGCTGGTCGAAAGGTACTTCATCCCTTTCTCCCCTGAGTATTATTTCCTCTTCGCCGTACATTTCTGGTTCGGGTTTATCGTTCCTATCTTCAGACGTGTTTTGCCTTTCTTTGTTGCTTACTTTGCTTTCTACGCCAACAAGCGGCTTACTTATGGCCGCAGTTTGTGCTTTCCCTCTGCTGAGCCATAGCATCATTGCTGATGCTAGTTTGGACATATGTCCTCCTGAGATTGGTAGGGACTGGAGTAGTCCCGTTTCGACTATTTAGGCAGGAGTCCTTGCAGCCGTTCCTTTGCGGCGATAGGGTCATAGTTCGGGTTTTCGCACCCGCAGATTGGGCACTTTTCAATGTAGTAGTGCTCTCCGATTCTGCTGTGTTCACAGTTCATGCTTCGCCACTTCCGAAATTTCTGGGCTAACTGTTCATACAAAGCCTCGCGCTCCGCGAATGGCATGCCGTCTATGTACCAAGGACCGCATTCATACGTGCCATTGCCCTTCCACCCCCAAGGACTGGCAGGGTGCGCTTTGGGGTCGTATGAGGGCGGCAACTCCGTAACGTATGAGCGTCCGTTGTTGTCGAAGTGCAACAGTTCATGAGCATTCCACGTGCCATCGTTTTGCATCACGCCAGTTTGCACATCCACGCCCGACGGCGTAACCTTGACGACCTTGCCCTTGTTCATGTAACACCCGCTGAACATGTAAACGCCTTGACCTACCTCGTAAGTGCGGTTCACGGCGGTCTCTACCCGTGTCGGAATGGACAGTTTAACTCCACCTTCTTTCCCGTGTCCCTGTTGAGGTGGCTCCTGTTTAGGAGGCAGATTGGATCTGCGCTTCGCCGATACAACGAGGAAGAAGATAAGGACGATGGCAAAGAGTATCGAGTCGCTCATAAACTATTCCTTTCTAAGCACTTATAAGGATACTCATTGATGCCAACTCGTCAGTGGTACCGTACCCAGCCCTCACGAGACAGATCTCCATCGTTATTGGTACTGAAGATGAGCATCCATGTAGGGGTCGGTCATGGTTCCCCCTCGTTGACTGCTGGCAGTGTACCGAACACGCTGAAGTCCCCGGCAGGATCCCTGATCTGCTCGACAGCCTGAATCTCTGCCATCGCAGCATACGGCTGCACGGCGATGTCCGGTCGCAGCCATCGCCTTCAGAACTCAACTACTCGACTTCACAAAGTCATTGACCAGTCGATTCCTTTTCCCGGACCGTGTACCAGTCGCTCTTGGGGCATGGTCCGCGCAAAGCATCGCCCCATATCAGACCCGCCACCGTGAAACTCACTGATAAGCCACAGTCTCGGCAATTGTTGTGATAGTTCCGTTGCCGATGCTTCCAGGACTTCGGATTGACCGTGTGGCCTAGACTCCGCAAGCTTTTGTTCGCGCTTTCCAGTACCCTTGAAGGCCGTCGAAGCACGGTGCGAGTACGTTCGGCCTCTTCCTGCGGATCGGCCCCGTTTCCAAGGGTCTCGGCAAGGATTTCCTCATCCGAGACCTCGAGCACAGAATCCGCCAAGTGGTTCATGATTCTCTTCAGTTGCTCATCGTAGCTTTTGTTGTCTGTCATATTCCTAGGCTCCACTGCCACCGTTTCTTGGGTCCAACATTTTCGCTCGGATTCGCTTCGCTGCAGCATCGTACTGTTTTGCCGTTAGTTCGTACTTTTGCAGAATCTCATTTTTCTGCAGGTCTTCCGACCACCCCTCAAGCACCCAGGTGGCATGCCTGTCGTCCTCGAACTTTCCGAAAATCTTTCCGACTCTTTCCTTCGCAATTAATCGTCGTTCTGCTGCTGGTTGAGATCCCTCTGCTGCCGCGACTCGAATTCGTTCGTTGGGGGTATCGCCTGGACCGAGATTGTCTAGCAGAGAAAGCTCCTGTCCTTCGCCATCGCATTTAACGGCGTCGCATTCCAGAACTTCCCGCTGGTCGACTTTGTCCTTTGAGTGATCAGCGATGCTCCGCATAGCTCCCCTGAGATAAGTCACAAAATCAACACGTTTGTTCCAGCGCCTGCCACTACCGTTGCCTTGCGCTCCTTCGAATGTCGAAAGCTGGGCTTCCCCGAGCAAATCTTCCCAAGTTCCACGGGAAGTACTCCCGAGACCACGCACCCGGAAGGTGGCGGATTGCTTCAGTTTCTGCAAATCTGCAGGCGATAACGCCGCGATCGCCTGATCGATTTCTTCTCTTGTTGCCCAAAATTGAAGCGCTTCCAGCAATTCGCGCAGCTGAAGCGCGTTGACCAAAACCGGAATGTGCATCAATTCCGTCGGGCGTGGCACTTGGTCGGGATGTGCATAGTCGAACGCCGCAATGGCCATGCTTTGTGACGGATTAATCTGGCGGATGGCCCTTGCAAGCTCGATCCACTCCTTTTGTGGCTCAAAGAGATCGATCTTGACATCGTCCGTTTGTGCTACGTAATAGTCGATCAGGACAACATCAAACGGCCTACAATGACTGTACAAACGGAGTCCCTCGGCACGATCGCGAGCGCTGCGCACCACGTATCCCTCGTGCTTCAGAAACTGCTTAATTACCGTCAACAAGGAGCTGTCGTTTTCGATGACAAGCGCTGATCTGCTCCCGGCATTTATGGCTGTCGGCGGACGTGGTTTCGCAGCACCGCCGATCACAACTCCTTCGGTACCGAACTGAGCACTGAGCGGTACCGTGTCGTAACGTCCTTGCGTCAAGGTCTGGAATTGGCTGACAATCGCTGGTGTGAGCGCTTGCCTGAGATCGCTTGAAGACTCAGCCTGCTTCATTTGATCAAGCAACAGCGTCCAAGCCTTATGGTCCGCTTCGTGGTTCTTGGCGGCATCTACCTCATCTTTGGGGACATCGCGTTCCGGCAACGCTTGCAACCTGGCTGTATTGTCTACGACGGCGCGTAAACCTTGGCGTGGCGGCCTAGAATTGAGATCGAAAATCACCTTCGCCAAAATTGTGGTCACTGTTTGTAGGGTTCCTTCCTGAGTATCGTCCACGACGGCGAGCATAGGCTGGCGAGGCGAGCTCGAATTGAGATCGGAAATCACCTTCGCCAAAATTGCAGTCACTTCCTGTAGGGTTCTTTCCTGAGCCGGCACGTTATTCTTCATTACTGGATCGATACCGGTAGATTCTGAGGCTGTATTGTCCACGACGGCGCGCATAGGTTGGCGGGGCGGCCTAGAATCGAACCAGGGAATCACTTGCGCCAGAGATTCGGTCGCTTCCTGCGCGAGCGGATTATCTTTCATTGTCAGCAGTAGGTTGTGGGCCTGGCGAAGTTCCGCAACCGGAGACAAAAGCTCAGACGAGGAGTGTTCCATTTTTCCTTCTCCGCTTCGTAATGCCCAAACGGTGGGCATGTTGTGCCCCAAAACGGTATTGATACGGTTACTAACGTAACGGGAGAATCTATCTCTGTAAGAAAGGGCTCAGGGGCGTCAAATGGTGAGGGGAAACAGTGTGCCATGTTCTCTCTCTTCTAATCTCTAGTTAACTATTGCCCTACTCAGCCTGTTGATACTGTCCGTTTCGGGAAAACTTGGTTACGTAGGTAACACTGGGGAAGCTGCATCCTCAGTTCCTTGGTGGGGGCAGTTTCACGACGGGTACCGCAGGCGCCAAGTCGGGCATAGCGCTTGAAGAATGAGCAGGCGGCCGATCGAGGCCATATCCACTTAGGCGCCGGAGCACGAATTCAACCAATGTTTCCCCAGCGCATCGAGGTTGGTTCTTCCGTGGCACGGTGATATTTGGCGGCAAAGCGGGTTCAGCGCTCTGACACAAGGCCGTCCATTCGGCCGACCCAAAAGGCACGATCTTGTGGTCTTCCCTTTTGTGTGCTGCTGCTTGCTCATAGGTGTCGTAACGCATCCACGTCGTCCAAGCCCACCGATCCACCAATCTGACTCGAACCATCACTGCATAGCCAGAGGTGTCGTACTGCATAGTTTCCGCTGCTGGCTTGTCGGTTATACCGGAAGAGCATTGAGAGTTGTTGACCGAGGCAAATCCATCACCAGTCCATTTCAGGCAAGCCGGACACGATAAGGTAGGCTGGTCGACACATGTATGCGAAGGGTACGCTGCCTCAGATTTGTGGTGGGCACCGTATCCACTCTGGGGGTTTGCCCCAGCAACAGGTAGTAGGTTGGCGCTTATCGCGGGAGCACCGCACAACAATCGTAAGAAGTGACGACGGTTCATATTTGAATCTCCACTTGGTTCAATTCGAGACGACCCCGGCCCCGAAATCCACGCACTCAATCTACAAAGGACGGATCTTGCGGGCGGTATGGTGTGCTGCACCCACAAATCATGTCTCCCACCCACTTAATGCCCGGTTTGAAGTGGCAACCGACAAGAGTTACCAAAGATCTTCCTCACCATCATGAATTTCGGCATAGGGAAGTAGGAGGCGACAGCGCCAAGGCGACACCAAGCGTCGCTGACTAAGGAAAATAGGAAACTTTGAAGGAAGGTCTTATGAATAGGGCAACGGTTGCGCAGGGGCGAACAAGTGCCGGCACAAGACAGCTAAGAACGCCGCAGCGCATTCTCGTCGTGGACGACACAGAGGCCGTGCGTGAATTTATATCCCTCGTACTGACTGAGGCAGGTTACGAGTGCCAGGCGGTCAGGTCGGGTTGTGACGCGCTGGGTCTGCTGGAGGCTGGCGAGCGATTCGATCTGATGCTGTGCGATCTATTAAATAATCCCCACGGGATCACTTTGCTGGAGCGCACCAAGAAGAGCTACCCGAAAATGTCAGTAATCATAGTCACTGCTCCATGTTGCGTGTGTACCGCGCGATTCGCCGTCAACGGCATGGGTGCCAGCTGCTATCTGATGAAACCCTTTCGAGTCGAGGAATTATTGACTACGATCTGGCGCACGCTTGCGGGTCGCTCAATCACTGGTAGCACGTTTGGAACGGCATAGGAAACCCACACTACGAAGCAGAGGGAGCTAACCGAGGGTTACAAATCGGATGTTCCTGACTCTGAGTGTCTGGCAACTGAGGTTTGGGAAGAGCTTCTTCGTTCTGTATTGAGAACGATGCGTCGGCTTCGAAACCTGCATCATGTTACGAATTTGGAATCGTACTTAATTGGCGCATTCCCCACCGGTTTCAACGCGCCTTGGTGAAAGAAAGGCAATTCCGTCAAGAGCCCCTCGCAAATAAATATTGTGATGCCTTTGCGCTTCGAACTGTTCCTTAGTTAGTGTAGGTACTTTTTTCGAACAAGATGTTCACGAAACAAGTTAGGGTTTGTGGCAGTACAATAGCGGTAGATCGTGAGCCGCACTTCGTCCGCGGAGGTTCTGCCATGCTGATTCTCGTTCCCTGGAAGCCAGTCGTTCTCGTGTGGGGATTGCTGAGCGGGATGATACTGGTTGGTTTCGTTGCATCGTCGCTGCTGGAAGGAAAGAACCCCTTCGCGCCAGGTGCGACCATCACGCAAGCCCCGGCTGTGAAAACGGGTGTTGCGCAAGCGGGGCAACAACCTAAGCACTCCCACAAAGCGGCTCGGACTCCAAGTCAGTGAGGCTGTCGGAGATCTCTGTTTGTGCTGATTCGCCTGCTTAGCCTTTTCCGTCACGTCCTCGCGTGGTCACCTTGCCCAATATCTTCTCCAGCTTTTGCCTGAGCATGACCTCTGCGGGAGAACCGCCTTGGCGTCCAAGCCAAGCGAGGAAGTCTTTCATTTTGACCTCATGCTTTACGGGCGGCTGCTGGACAAGAACACTCACCGTTGTGAGCCCCTGGCCGATCTCTCCTACCCAGTTATCCTGCTGCAGGGCCGCAAGAGCGGTAGCGATCGCTTCGTAGAGTGTCTCCGCGGTGACCTCTATGGAGTGCTCAACGTCTCGAATATCCCTCACCGCAACTGTGCACGTTCGGAGAGCCACGCGTGACAGCGTAGCATATTCGCCTTTTCTTCGCCACGACGAGCTTCCTGTTGCCAGTCAGTCACGCAGCCCAAGACAACCTTAGAGAGTTGTCGGGGGCATATTACACGATCACTGTTGTGGAAAACTTGGCTTCCGCTCAACTTGCACTGGGCTTGGCTTTCCTTTTTGTGCCTATGCCCTTCTTGGCAAGGCTGCGTACGATCTTAACGCCCGCCACTAGGGTCGCCTTAGATAGTCCGCGGTACGGTAGATTCGGACGCGTGTGAAAAAGCATGGAATCGCATTCGCCGATGATCTGGCTGAGTACATCGCGTTGGCTCTTCATTCGAAGAACTGTACCAATCCCTCGAAGAAACGATTCAGGGACTATAGTTCCTGATTGAATCGTAAGAAGAGAGGCATGGAGCGGTTTTGGGGCGTTTACGGTCGGCGCCACCTCTAAGCCTTTCTATTGTCGAGGACCCGCAGGGTGGCAGGGCGTCTCTTTAGTCTCTTCCATTTTACGATGTCGCCATCCTTTAGGGTTGAAAGCTCCGGCTCCATCAAAAGAGAGATTCTGGCCTTCAATCGAAAACTGACAAGAGTGTTGTCCTCGAACTCCATTACGAGCGCGGTGAACTCCTCGTCGTTGGCGAACCGCACCTGTTTGATGATCTTGCCCCTGAGTTCGGGGTATTCGATACCCTCCCCCTTTGCTCTTACTGTTCGGTATCTCACAATTTACCTTTCATCAATCGAATCGCAGGCGGAAGTCTTTCAGGACTGGGGAACTTTTGGCGCATTCTCTTAGGAGGTGTCGGGTGTCATGTTCAACCGTCCGCAGAAAGTCTGTGACACACCCGTCTGTCGCTCTGTTCTTGCTGAGTAAGCGGGGTCCGAGCACCTCAATATATAGGCTGTTAAATGTAATAATCTGCTTCATCTTTTTTTTCTGTTTCATTGAATTATCCCTTCGGCCGCCACAACGGAGTGTCGTCGGGAACTAAACCAATTTTCCGTACGAGTCTTTGATCCCCGCTCTTGCAATCGAACAGCTCTAATTTGCCCGTCAGGCGGACATCCAGTGTTATCGTCAGTTCGGTCTGGTCCTGAAATTCCAGGGAGATGTACCGGGATTCCAATTCGTTGGTGATGCTGACCGCCTCCAGCACTTTGCCTTTGATACCATCGCGGAAGGTGTCCAAGTTTAGTTTCTGCTTCTGTCGTTTCCGTTCCTGCTTCGCCATTCAGCAACACCGGTACCCAACTCCGATATTCGAAACGCGGCGGCGCTGTGGGCCGCACGAAACGAGAATCCGCTCCCTCAATCGCTTCTGATTCGTGGGATGCAGGATGTTCATTCATCCGCCTTCCTGTAGTAATCCCGGATCATTTTGAAATTTCCGGTGCTCATGTCTGATAGATCGATGCTGTCAGTGAGGATTTTGGGGCTGAACTGCAATGAAAAATCGGTCTTGTCCATGAATCGGATACTCACGAACAAGCTGCCTTCCTCGAATGAATAGCTAACCCAATCCACTATCTTTCCGTGGATCTCCCGAAATCGGCTGCGTAGCCGTTCGTGACGCTTCTTTATCTTCTCCTCAAGGATCTTGTGTTCTTTCGCGGTTATGGGCGTCACGGTAATGTTCCCCGCCCGGACAGCCATCGGTTTTGCAGTCATGACTAGTCCCATCCCCGTTAGTGCTGGAGAATTCTCGATGTCTCAGCCTTGCGCTCGCTGGAGACTACTGCGAAGTACGTGCCTGATGGTGAAATTTTAATTTCCTGGTCCGAATCCCGACCAGCTAGTCGTGCATGTCGCCTGCAACCCAATGAAATCAAACGAAAACAGCCTGAGATTGTCGGGCATGACAAATGCACGAACGATTTTCACGATGGCCGGGATTTCGGACGAGCGGCGCAGTCATAGGTATCTACGCCGACGAAAAGCCACGAATGCCTTTATAATGTGGAGGCAAGCTGAGGGGGTAATAGAGCCGCCCGTCGTAGCGCAGCATAGCTCCGGGCGGCTTTTGGCTCCAAAAGAAAAGGCGGAGTGCGAATCAGCACTCCGCCAGAATCACAAATTGATAGACTCACGCTGCCGTCTTGCGACCCTTCGCCTTGAGTGACTTCTTGTCTCGTTTCGCGGCGAATTCCTTGGCCACGGTTTTCTGGAGTTTCTCAGCATCCACTCGATACCGCTTGGCGGCGTCCATGAGAACGTCCTCGCGGCTGGCGGTGGATCGCTGATACGCCGAATCCAGCAGACTGATTTCGAGAAGCAGTTTGCAGAGTTCGGCCTCGTCGTAGGTGCCCACTTGCTTAGCCAGAAGTTCCTGTGCGGACGCAGAGTCCTTCTTTGTTTCTACCTTGTGCCGCTTCGCCAGAGCCGGGACCTGGCTGTAGGGGAGGTGGCCAATCAGGTAGTGAGCGACAGCCAGCAAGTCGGCCTTCTTTAACGGAGCCGATGCGCGTTGGAGGATCGTAGAAAAACCCGCCAGCGAGAATGCCAGCGCGGGCGTAGCGCTGGTCAATACTCGCTTGGCAAGTGGATGACGTTGTTGGTGAAGTACAGGGTGATTTCATCCAGCGGGAAATCGGTGTGCTCGATGTCCTTGGTGAAGACGATGTTGCCGTTGCCATCATCGCACGTAAGCGTCGCGGTGCGGTCGGGACGTACGGTGAGTTTCCAGACCTGAAATTCCTCGGCGGCAACAGCCCTGTTGTACGGCTGAATGATCGCGATCTCGTCGAGGAGCCAATATGCTCCGCCCTGCTCGGCAACGTGCTGTGCGCCGTCGGTGTAGAGAACCTTGCGGTTGATTCCGTGCCGATACCAATTTTCGCTGCCGGTGAATTGCGCGAGGTCGCTTTTGTTGAGAGTCTTCGTCGTCATGATGTGCCTCTTTCGTTTTGAGTGACCCCCGTGGCGGGGGCGAGAGAGGCAACAAGAACAGCCGCACGGAAGGCGCGGCGTCACAGGCAACCGTGAAATAAATGAGGGGTAGCCCGTAGGGAATCATCGTTTATGTCGCGAAAGGCCTTGACGCGAGCCTGCGGCTGTTAGGTTGACTCCGAACCCGTCCGTTGGTGGGCCACGGAAAGAGGCACACGTGACGAAGACAACGTGTAGAGATGCGGCGAGAGAGGCAGGGGCCAGTCACGTGGAACAGAGAGAAGATTCCCGGCACGAGAGGCACCGTTGGCGAGATCGGGCGCTGAGTTGGCATCAACCTACACGGCCGAAGTCGGCGGTTTTGATATAGGTGTCTACTAGAGCCGCCCCGCATTCCCTTGTCGTGCCCCAGACCAGTGCGAGTGTCGAGACGGGCAATCCCTGTTCCTTCCCGCATACTCGACATTGGTGTGGCAAAGCCGCTATCTTAACGTTAAATGCCGCCGCCGCAGGCTCTAGTTGATTTGGTTGATCGCTTTGATCGTAATGCGGAAGCATACCGTTCTGGCCAATACAACGAAGCGCAGGTTCGCACCGAGTTCATCGATCCCTTTTTCGACATATTGGGCTGGGACGTTGCCAACCGGCAGGGCACTGCCGAAGCATACAAGGATGTCACACGTGAGATATCGATCAAAGTCGGCGCTGAAACTAAAGCTCCGGACTACTGCTTCCGCGTGGGCGGAACGCCAAAGTTCTTCGTCGAGGCAAAAAAGCCCGCAGTCAACTTGAAGCAGGATCAGTCGGCCGCATTCCAACTACGACGTTACGCCTGGTCACGCAAACTTCCCGTCTCCCTGTTGACCAGCTTCGCAGAACTGGCGGTTTTCGATTGCCGCATTGGTCCGCCGTCGCAGTCCGACAAGGCTTCCGCCGCTCGCATTCTCTATTTCACATACCGCGATTACCTTGAAATGTGGGACGAAATCGCTGGTCGTTTTTCGAGAGACGCCGTCCTCAAAGGCTTCTTCGACAAGTACGTTGAGAGTGCCAAACTCAAGCGAGGTACCTCCCAGGTAGACACGGCATTCTTGGGCGAAATCCAAACTTGGCGCAAAGAGCTTGCGTCCAATATCGCGCTACGCAATCCTGAACTTGCCTCGCGCGAACTCAATTTCGCCGTCCAGCGGACCATCGACCGCGTTATCTTCCTGCGTATATGCGAAGACCGCGGCATTGAACCCTATGGCCAGCTTCGGGAGCTGCAGAACAGTGGAAACATCTACCAGCAGCTTTGCGTGATTTTCCAGCGCGCCGACGACAAGTACAACTCTGGCTTGTTTCAGTTTCAAGCGGAGAAAGACCGCAACGAAACTCCTGATGAACTGACACTTACACTTCGAATAGACGATGACCGCCTCAAGCGCATTTTTAAGCGCCTCTACTATCCGGATAGTCCCTACGAATTTTCTGTGCTTCCTGCCGACATTCTAGGTCAGGTATACGAGCAATTCCTCGGCCAGGTGATTCGCCTTACAGCGAGTCATCAAGCCAAGGTTGAAGACAAACCGGAGGTCAAGAAGGCTGGCGGCGTCTATTACACCCCCACATATATCGTTGACTACATGGTAGACAACACGGTCGGCAGGCTGGTTGAAACAAAGACTGTCGCGCAGGTCTCTAAGCTACGTATTCTTGACCCTGCCTGTGGTTCTGGTTCCTTCCTCATCGGAGCCTTCCAATACCTCGTCGATTGGCACCGAGACTGGTACACGGCGAACGGTTCAGCTAAACATTCAAAGGAGCTTTACCGGGGGCCGGCAGGCGAATGGCGACTTACCATCACCGAGAAGAAACGCATCCTGCTTAATAACATTTTCGGGGTGGATGTGGACCTTCAGGCCGTAGAGGTGACTAAGCTCTCGCTCTTGCTGAAAGTCCTGGAAGGAGAGTCAGATCAAACCCTTAATACCAATCTGCGTCTCTTTCATGAACGGGCGCTGCCCGATCTGGGCCGCAACATCAAGTGTGGGAACTCCCTAATTGCCCCGGATTTCTATGAAGGGAAGCAGCTCAGCTTTCTGGACGAAGACGGGCGTTACCGTATCAATGCATTTGACTGGAATTCAGGATTCCCAGAAATCATGAGATCCGGAGGTTTCGAGGCGGTGATTGGGAACCCTCCTTATGTGGACATTAAAGCGCTTCCGACAGAGGACGTCAGTTATATATTCCGCAAATACCAGTGCGCAAATAACAGGATTAACCTCTTTGCTGCGTTTATAGAGCAATCCTTGAGAATCGTGCGACAAAAGGATTTCAGATTCTCAATGATTATCCCGACCGCGCTACTCACCCAAGATTCTTACTCAGCACTCAGAAAGCAGGTGACCGACCATTACGATGTTTGCGCCGCGACTCGACTCCCGAACGAGTCATTTGGCGCTTCTGCTGGGGACGTGAAGGTGGATACCGTCATTGTTGTATTACGTCAGAAACAGAATGTTGACAATGCGATCGAGATCCTTAGCTACGCTGGCTATGACAGAATCTCGAAAATTGACCCAGCAACAGCACAAGGGCATGGGCACCTAGAACAGAAGGCTTGGAGAGATTCTGCCGACCATGTGTGGGCCCTAAACCTCAGTACGGACCAACAGGAAATCCTCAAGAAATGCGCACTACACTCCATCCCACTGGACAATTGCGCTGAGTTTTCTCTTGGACTCACGCCATACGACAAGTACAAAGGCCATACACCACATCAGATTGAGCATCGCGCGTTTCACGCCACATTTCAAAAGGACAAGACCTTTCGCAAATTATTGGCAGGAAATGATGTTTGCCGATACTGGTCGCGTTGGAATGGCGAGGAGTGGATCAGCTATGGTCCTTGGCTTGGTGCTCCTAGAGAACAGCGTTTCTTCTCGGAAAAACGAATACTAGCGGCTTGTCGCAGAGTAACCATTACTAGACTGTTAGCATCAAAGCTGTCATGGCCACTGGCAGTGAAATCTTACTCTCCAAACAACAGCAGTCCGATCTAAGGAGCATCGCCCAGTCCCGTGCT
>Ga0187889_10003933_pt1 | contig 12627 bp, 13 predicted proteins | sample June2016WEW_7_10_2_FD_132992 | JGI IMG/M metagenome (GOLD analysis project Ga0187889, IMG submission 132992) | Peatland microbial communities from SPRUCE experiment site at the Marcell Experimental Forest, Minnesota, USA - June2016WEW_7_100 | ecosystem: Environmental > Terrestrial > Soil >... | reverse complement strand
GACGGTTTCCGCGAATTTTTGCCGAGCGGCAGGAAGCTTTTATCGGCGACGGTGAGCGCCTGCGGTCCGGAAAGACGAACAATGGCCAGTCCGCCCTCACCGAGCGGCGTGGCAACGGCAGCGATGGTGTCGTCCAGCATGACTGAAGGTTACAAACGGAAGGTTGAAGGTTGCAAGCGGGCGTATTCCTGTTGGAGGTCAGCCTTCAGGCTGTCTGACACGCTAAAGCGTGGACTCCGACTCAAACGTGCCGGCAATTTCCAACCTGATTTTCCATGTCGCAGCCCTGTAAAAACAGCCGGGACTTCTCGTAACTATTCTTTCGCAGGTCATGCAGCAAAGTTGGCCGGTTTCGCACGGCAGTTGTTTCGCCAGTTCATCAACGCGTGCAAACAACGCCGGCCGGTCCGGTTTGGGATTCGCCGTGCGCATGGAATTGCCCGCTTTTCCCAGTTCCACCAGCGCGTTCAGCAAGGTTTGTTCAACGGCCGTCATCATGCGGAATTTTTCCTCAAATATGCAGACGCGCCAGCAGATGTAAAATTTTCATTCCCAGATAAGATTGGGCGAAATCAACCTGGCCCCGCACATACAACGCGGTGAGCAAACGCACCAGACCCGTTGCCATGCACAAGATGATTGAACTGACCACGTATAATTCAAAAGCATGGCTTGGGTCCGGCTTCATGACGCGCGGCAAACCCTGGTAAAAAATCCAGATGGAAAGCGTGATGCCGATGGCCCAGGGAACCCAGGGATTCATCATCGGAAACGCGTCCAGCAGCCGGAGCAGGAACAGGGGGCCCAAGGCGTAGGCCACCACCGGGAACGCCTGCGAATAGGTGTGGCGGTCGTGAAATGTCTCGCCCAAAATTTTGACGAGGTGGGCGCACACAAAAACCACCGCGAGCGTCAACAGCAATTGCAACAGTTCATAAAGAATCACTTCGCCGGCGGTGAATTTTCTGATCGCGCCAATGGTGGGCTGCCATTTGCCCCAGTGCATCAGTCCGACGCTTTCCACTGCCGCCACCGTCAGCAGCAGCGGCAGCAAATACGTTGCGAGAACAAATCCCACGGCGCGCCGGCTTTGCGCCACCCGATCCCATTCCGTCGGATCAAAAATCAGAAGAATTGCCTTTATCATGCCCCCGAATTGATAACGCCACCGAAACCCATTCACAACAAAATCCGCAATTTGCCGAACGGGCGCAGATTGCATTCGGCTTGGGCCGGCGTAAATTGGCCGTGTGAAAGTGATGATGCCAGTCTTGTTTGCCGTGCTTTTGCTGGCGGGTTGCGCCACGCAAAAAATTGACTGGTCGGCGCGCGTGGGCAATTACACCTACGACCAGGCCGTGATGGAATTCGGCCCGCCGGACAAGTACGCGAAGTTGTCCGACGGCACGGCCGTCGCCGAATGGCTCACGCACCGCGGTTATGTTTACGCAACGTCCGATTATTATCCGTTTTATACGCCGGGTTTTGTCGTGCCCCCGGCAACCTACACCGTAAACCGCGTACCGGACGATTTTTTGCGGCTCACCTTCGGCGCGGACGGCAAACTCAATGCTTGGAAAAAGTTCTACCGATAAAATCAGCTTTCACCAGCATGGTGCGCGTGTTTAACTCGCGGCCATGAACGTTGACCTCGGCATCTGGAGCAAGCTGACCAAAATGGTTGCCTGGCTGCTGCTCCTGGCCGGACTGTTGCTCGTGGGCGTGTGGTATTTGCCGCTCATCCAGCAAAATGAGCGGATGCAACGGGAAAACCTGCGGTTGGAAAGTGAATTGCAGAAGGAAAAGGAAAAATCCAGGCAACTCCAGGCGGACATTGACGCCCTCCGCAACGATCCCCAAACCGTCGAACGTCTCACCCGTGAAAAGCTCGGTTACGCCCGACCCGGCGAAACCGTGGTGCGCTTTGAACAGCCCGCGACCAACGCGCTGGTGCGTTGACCATTTACGATTTTCGATTGACGATTGACGATTTGAAAAACGACAGCGTGACGCTCGCTTTCAAAGACCAATCGTAAATCGTAATTCGTAAATCATAAATCCCCTACACCGTCATGATTTCTTTCTCCTTGTGGACGAGGTGTTCTTCAAGCTTGGCGATGTATTGATCGGTCAGCTTCTGCAATTCCTTTTCGGCCTGTTTCTCCTCGTCCTCGGTGATGCCGCTGTCGTGGACGTGCTTTTTCAACAGTTCCATCGCGTCGCGGCGCACGTGCCGGACGGCCACGCGCCCGTCCTCCGCCATCTTTTTGGAAATTTTCACGAACTCCTGCCGCCGTTCCTGGCTCAATTCCGGGAACACGAGCCGGATGATTTTGCCTTGAATCGCCGGCATGAGACCGAGGTTCGCCTTCTGAATCGCCTTCTCAATCGGATGCAGCGAGTTGAAGTCCCACGGTTGGATGACCAGCATCCGCGGTTCCGGTGTCGTGATGCCCGCCAGTTCGCGAATGCGCATTTGCGCGCCATAAACCTCCACCATGATGTTTTCCACCAACGCCGCCGACGCCTTGCCGGTGCGCACGCCCGCGAACTCGTTTATGACCACCTGCTCGGTCTTGATCATTTTGTCCTCTGCTTCCAGCAAAATATCGTCGAGTGTCATAGGTGCCACAGGCTAACAAGGCCGGCGCATCGGGTCTAACGAAAATTCAATGATGTAGTGTCGGCGCTGTGTGCCGATTTAATCGAGCCGCAGGCTCGACGCTACAACCATACATTGCTAAACTGCCAACCGTGGCGGACATCGTTTTAACCACGCTCAACGCGAAATACATCCACGCCGCATTTGGCCTGCGTTATCTGCTGGCCAACCTCGGCGAACTCCAATCACGCTCGTGTCTCGTGGAATTCGACATCAACCAGCGTCCGCTCGACATCGCAGAAGTCCTCCTCGCGCGAAATCCCAAAATCATCGGTTTTGGCGTTTACATCTGGAACGTCGAACCAACCGCCGAAATCATCGCCGCCATCAAACGCGTCCGGCCGGATATCAAAATCATCCTCGGCGGCCCGGAAGTCAGCTACGAAACTGAAGAACAAAAAATTGTTCAACTGGCCGACCACGTCATCACCGGCGAAGCGGATTTGAGGTTTGCGGAGGTGTGCCGGGTGTTGCTGGAAAGTAGGGCGGGCACTCCTTTGCCCGCCGAGGCAGCCGTTCGTGAGGACCGGCGCGCAGAGGACTGCGCGCCCTACCAATTGCCCAAAATTATTCCGGCCGAGCTGCCGGACTTTTCGCAAATCATCCTGCCCTACGACCTATACACTGACGACGACATCGCGCACCGCATCATTTATGTCGAGGCATCGCGCGGCTGTCCGTTCACATGCGAATTTTGCCTGTCATCACTCGACATTCCGGTGCGGCAGGTTCCCCTGCCCGCTTTGTTCGAACAATTGCAGCGCCTGCTCGACCGCGGCGTGAAGCAATTCAAGTTCGTTGACCGCACGTTTAATCTCAACGTCGATATCAGCAAAACCATTCTCGAATTCTTTCTGGAGAGCTATCAGCCCGGCCATTTCTTCCATTTTGAAATGATTCCCGATCGGCTGCCCGAATCGCTGCGCGAAATTATCGCCAAATTCCCGCCCGGCGCGCTGCAATTCGAAGTCGGCGTCCAGACGTTCAACGAGGAAGTCAGCCATTTGATCAGCCGCCGGCAGAACTACGACAAGCTCGCCGACAATTTCCGTTTTCTGCGTAACCAAACCGGCGTCCACATCCACGCCGATTTGATTGTCGGGCTACCGGGTGAAACGCTGGAGAGTTTTGCCGCCGGGTTCGACCGGCTTATTGCACTCGGACCGCAGGAAATCCAGGTGGGCATCCTGAAACGGTTGCGCGGCACGCCCATTGTCCGGCACGATGCCGAATGGCAGATGGTTTACAATCCGCATCCGCCCTACGAGATTTTGCAGAACAAGCTGATTGATTTCGCGATGATGCAACGATTGCGCCGGTTTGCGCGTTACTGGGACCTGGTTGGTAACAGCGGCACCTTTGTCGAAACCACACCGCTGATTTGGAATAACGTAGCGCAGGCGTCCCGCCTGCCGAGAAATCCTGAGCAGGGAAAAGAAGCAGGCGCGACGCCTGCGCTACATTCTCCCTTCCATGGTTTTCTCCGTTTCAGTGACTGGTTGCACGCGCGCACGGGCCGTACCGACAGCATCGCGTTGGTACGACTGATGGAACTGCTCTTTGAATATCTCACCGGCGAACTCCGGCTCGACCCGAAACAGGTGGCTGAAACGCTGTGGCGCGACTACCAGCGCGGCGGCCGTCATGACAAACCGAATTTCCTGAAAGAATTTTTGCCCACGGAAGAAACAGTAATCCCACTGCGCAAAACCAAACCTGCCCTGCCCAAACGTCAGGCCCGGCATTTGGTTTGAAACCGTAACGAATAAAGACAAAGTTAAACCGCTGCCGCAGGTCGTTGGTATCGGCGACCAAAAAATTCATTTTGTCCATTTCGTCCAGATCGGGAGAACTGCAACTACAATACTCATCACGAGGCCAAGAAGTATCTTCGTTGGAAGCTTGGCCTTGATCGCGACTGCCAGCGAGACGTAAGCCAAATTCGCCATCACAAAGAGAGCCGTCAGAAACCAGCGAATCGCATTGATTGTTGGAGCCGTCTCTGCAGACGGGAAAGTGAGATTGAGAAGCAACACAAAACCAATTGATGTCCACTGGAAATAAGAGAACTCCTTGGTGGCCAATCTTGGTTCGGACCATGAGCGTCCGACCCGGACGAACCAGCACCACATGGCAACTACGGAGAACAGCCAGAGACCGAGCGGGCCAAATATGGCAATATGCTTGGAAAGATTGAGGATAAGCCCAAGAACGACAGACAAGAAAGCAACCGGAAGGAGAAAAATGACACCCAGAACAACTAACGTGATGGCCATTTCCGCTAGCGAATGGCATTCGAGAAAGTGTCTCTTGACATTCGTTTTCATGTCATTTGGTGGGCCGGGGCGATTATCCAGACAGGCTTCGGAATGTTCAAGCATTATCACTGCAAGAAGTTCCCGAATACACCGTCCTGCGCCCACGAACGTCACGAGGCAAAGTGAGCAGCATAGGCGTAACGGCGCAACTCAAACGTCGTCCTTGATACTTGGTTTGAAACGAATCCGTGCTCATCCGCGTAATCCGCGGTTTATTTCGCCAACTGTTTCTCCGCCTCCTCGTTCGTCAAACCGTGCTGCGCGCGCAGGACGGCCAAGCCCACCACCGGTGGATACGTCTGGTCCGATTTCATCCGCGGTTCGACGTATTCGAGCACTTCAAACAGCAGGCCGTTCGCCGCCTCATAGGTCAGACCGGTGAGCTGGCTGAGGTAGCGTGTCGCGCGGTCAATCAGCTTCAGGTTCGACGGCACGACCCAGACCATGGTGTTGCCCATCACGCGCCCCAGCCGCACCATCGTGCAGGTCGAAAGCGCGTTCATCACCAGCTTCACCGCCACACGTGTAACGCCGTCCAGGAGAAAATCGGTCTGCGGCACGGGAACGAAAACCTCAACAATTGCCGATTGCCGATCGCCGATTGCCGATTTTGAAAATGGAGCCGACTGACGTCGGCGGCAACCGAAATAAACGAGGCCGGTTATTGCGCCCGCTTTCCGCGCCGCTTCGAATTGAAGGCGGTAAAATCCATCCGGTGAAAACAACGATTCCCATTCCCGTCCCGACACAATGGCCACGGCACTATCACCCGCGCCCAGCGGACGATATTTGAGACCGTCCAGGCCGATCCTAAACCGCATCAGTTCCGCCGCACTGATTTTGCGGATCGTTTCCAGCGTTCGTGCGAAGTTTTCCTCGCCGACAAACGGGCGAATCCCGGTTTCATCCCATTCCACGCAATGTGGCTCACGTTTCAGAATGTGTCGCCACGCCTCCTGCGTCGTTTTCTGTGGTAGAAACAAGAACGCCCACGATTCCGTTGCGGTTTCGTCGCCGGCCTTGCGGAATGGCGGCGTGCAAAATGTCGGCGAGCGCTCCGTTGTGTCCGTCAACACATCAATTCCAAAGCGATCGGCGAAATAATTATTCTTGTGCCCGGTGCGATAGACTGATTCCTCCAGCGCAACGAGTCTCGCCAGTTGTTCGAGCAACACAGGTGACTTCAAACTCGCGTGTAGCTCTTCCAGCGCGGCAAGAAATTGCGTAGGACAGGCGTCTCGCCTGTCTCTCACTTTTTTTATGCTGGAGACAGGCTGGAAGCCTATCCTACCCAACAACTCCCGCACGACCATTTCCAGAATCGTCAGCATCACGCACAATTGAATCGAAGTTGCCTGCATCCGGGTTGAACCGGTGATGGCCATCGGGCCGGTCGTGAGGTTGATTTTTTCGATGCGCGCGTCCTCGATGATTTCACGGCTGCGTTCGACGTGCCGGCAAAGGATTTCATCCGGGTTGTTATAGACGAAATAAACCTTCGCGCCTGCGTCCACACCTTCCCACGCCGTGCCGATGACGAATGACGTCTCGCCACCCTCGGTGATGGCAAATACCACGTCGCCCGCGCGCACACCGAGGTCGCGCAGTTGCTTGCGTCCGAATGCAGCGAAATCCTCAAAGCCTTCGACCGATTTGATGAGCGCATAATCGCCCCCTGCCATCACGCTGAACGTGCGGTTTTCAAAATCAGCCTGGACAGCACTGGATTGGAGCGCTGATTTCTGATCTGCTCCGCAACCGTGTTGGAGTTCAAGTTTTAGCTTGTCCTCCAGCGGCACACTAAAGTGCGAACTCCAACCTGCGCCGGATCCGAGACCGGCGCTCCCTTGCTGCCAGAAATCGCGCCAGATAGAATCCAGCAGGATGCTCAACCGTCCGGTCGCGCCGCAACCAGTGAAAAAAATTCGCCCGCCGTTTTTCAACGAGCGCAAGACCGTTTCCTGGATCTCCCCTGCCCTGCCCGATTCCACGAACTCGCGATATTTTTTCACGACGTCACCGTCCACGTCGAAAAGCAACTCCAGCGAGCCGGCAATGTCCCGTCCGGCTACGTCGCTCAGGTTCGCTGTGACGGGATGCGACCATTCTGTGACAAGCGCGCCAAGTTTGAACTGGCCGCTGATTTTCAAAAATTCTTCGGAACGTTTTTGCGAACTCGCGCTCACGGCGTTTTGAGTTAATGAAATTGTCAACGCGGTGTCACGCCGATAGGTTGGTGCGCGCGCATGATACCGACCCAACAATTGGCGACGCTGAAAGCGGCGGACTGCGATGTTGCCGTGGACAATCTCACGCGCCAGCTCTACGCCACGGACGCTTCGCTCTACCAAATCGAGCCGCTGGCGGTGGCGTTTCCCAGAAATGTGCGCCAGGCCCGCGCCATCATTCTGGCGGCGGCGCAGGCGGGCGTGCCGGTTATCCCGCGCGGCGCGGGCACGGGTCTTTCCGGCGGGGCTATCGGCGACGGGCTGGTAATTGATTTCGCGCGCCACAACCGCCGAATCTCGGATTTCAACCAGGAACGCGGCACCGTCCGCGTCGGCGCCGGGGTGGTGTTGGATCAGTTGAACGATTTCCTGCAACCGCACGGATTTTGTTTCGGGCCGGACGTGGCGACGAGTTCGCGCGCGACGCTGGGCGGCATGATTGCCAACGATTCATCCGGTTCCTACACGCCGGTCTATGGCACGACCGGCAGGCACGTCAGCGAATTGGAAATCGTCCTGGCCAACGGAGCTGTCGTGAAAGTCGGCCCCGGCCACGACACTTTACCGCAGCAACGTGATTTGTGCGAGAGCTTGGTTTTACTCAACGCGCTGGAAATCACCGGGCGCTTTCCGCCGGGCCTGCTGAAGCGGTGGCCCGGATACGCCCTGGCGCGGCTGGCCCATGAACCGAAGAATCTGCTCCACGTTCTGGCCGGCAGCGAAGGGACACTGGCCGCCATCGTTTCCGCCGAATTGAAAGTCGTTCCCCTGCCGGCTGACCGCGGCGTGGGTTTGCTGTTCTTTGCATCGGTGGCCGAGGCGATGCGGGCCACGGCCGAACTGCTCGACTTGCAGCCTGCCGCCATCGAGCATATTGATCGTCCGCTGTTCGACCAGACGCGTGGTCAACGCGAGTTCCAGGCCGTGCGCGACCTGCTCGAACTCGATACCCAGCCTTGCGCGGCGATTTTAATCGTCGAATTCTTTGAAGACGTTCGCGACCGGCTGGCCTCGCTGGCCAGGCGCAAACTGGGTTTGCGCCATATGATTTTGCGCACGCCGGCCGAAGCCAACCTCGTGTGGGCGCTGCGCAAAGCCGGTTTGTCATTGCTGACCGGCTGCCGGGGCGACATTAAACCCGTGGCGTTCGTCGAGGACGCCGCCGTTCGACCGCACGATTTGCCGGCCTACGTCACCAGCCTGCAGACGTTAATGCGGCGGCGGGGCGTGCGGGCTTCGTATTACGGCCACGCGGCGGCGGGACTGCTCCACGTGCGCCCGATGCTCGATTTGCATCGGGCGGAGGATTTGAAAAAATACCGGCAGATTGCCGACGAAGTGGCCGCGCTCGTGCGGCAATACAAGGGAACGTTATCCGGCGAACACGGCGTCGGCATGGCGCGCACTGAATATCTCCGGGACCAGGTCGGCGATGAAATTTACCAGCTCATGCGGCAAATCAAGCATACCTTCGACCCGCACAACCTGTTCAACCCGGGCAAAATCATTTCGGACGGTCGCTACAAGATTGATCGTCACCTGCGTCTGGGCGCGGGTTACTCGCTGAAACTGCCCTTTGAGCCGCGACTGGCGTTCGCGGCCAAGGACGGCTCATTCACGGCCAACCTGGAACAATGCAACGGCTGCGGTGGTTGTCTCAAACAAACGCCTGTGATGTGCCCGACGTTCCTGGCCACCGGCGAAGAAATCATGTCCACGCGCGGGCGCGCCAACGCCATTCGCGCGGTGTTGGAGTTGCGCGGCACCGGCCGTGAACCGCTTCACTCGGCGGAACTTGACGCGGCATTGAGCAACTGTCTGTCATGCAAAGCCTGCACCGCGGAATGTCCGTCTAACGTCAACCTGGCATTGTTGAAGGCGGAACTGTTGCACGCCCGCATCCGGCACGACGGATTGACACTGCGCGAGAAGCTGTTCAGTTCGGTGGACCGCCTGGGTCGGATGGGCTGCGCGATGCCGCGCGTGGCCAATGTGCTCCTGGGCTTCACGCCCCTGGCTTATCTGGGCCGCCGGTTTTTGGGCTTCACCACCCGGCGACCATTGCCGCGTTTCGCGCGGGAACGGTTCGATCACTGGTTCGCCAAGCACGAAAGTCGCGCCGGCCGGTTTCGCGGCCCGGTTATCCTGTGGGACGACACCTTCGTGCGCTATCACGAACCGCATATCGGCCAAGCCGCCGTCCGGGTGCTGGAGACCGCCGGCTATAAAGTCACACTGGTACCCTGGCGCCAATGCTGCGGACGACCCGCCTTCAGCCAGGGCAATCTTGATGAAGCCGCGCGGCTGGGACGGCACAATCTTGCCCTGCTGAACAACACCCCGAACGACACGCCGATTATTTTCCTCGAACCTTCGTGTTACTCGATGTTCGCGGAGGATTACCGGGAATTGAAATTGCCGGGCGCAGAGCGAATCGCAGCGCGTTGCTTCTTGTTCGAAGACTTCATTGAAAATCTGCTGAAACGGGAACCCCGTGCGCTCCGGTTCAACGACAAAGCCGAGCGCATTGTCATCCATGCTCATTGTCATGCGAAAGCGCTGGCCCGTCCGGACCGGGCGCGGCAACTGGCGGAACGCTTGCCGGCGCGCAAGGTATCGCTGCTTGACACCGGCTGCTGCGGCATGGCCGGTGCGTTTGGGATGCTGGAATCGAAATATGAGCTTTCCCTGAAAGTCGCCGAGCCGCTCATCCAACAAATCAAAGCCCAGCCTCTCGGAACCATCATCACGGCATCGGGGACGAGTTGCCGGCAGCAAATTCAACATCTGGCCGAGGTCCGGCTGCGGCACATGGCCGAAGTCCTGGCGGATGCGCTGATCTGACATCGCACCAGACTGTGTGTGACCTATTCGTCACCGAACGTTGCGCGCCAAGCTAACCGCTCATTCGAATCGCCATAAAATTGGTGGCCGGCCCAGGTTGGGCAGGTAAATCGTTCACTGCTTGAGTGATTTCCGGAGCCAACAGGGCGACCGCCAAAACAATAACGCCGCTGGTGACGATATTTTTCATCAAACCGTTTTTGCTTTCCGGCGATGCCAGGCAAGGAATGAGCCGCCCAAGCCGAACAAACCAAAAACGCCCGGTTCAGGAACAGCCGTGGCGTCTATGGCATATTGAGCGAAAGCGCTTGAAGTATAATTCCAAGATGAACCATCACTGGATTGGAAAAAACCTTCAAAACTCCATCCACCAAATGGATTATAGGAATTTCCACCCGCATAACTCCATTCATAAGCGCCGTTGGCAACTGCTGTTCCAGCGGTGAGCACAATAAAATAAGTAGTGTATGGCGATAACGTGAGGCTTGAAACAGGAGTATAAGTAAAAATGCCGCCAGTCGCGGGATCGGTAGAACCGCTCAAAGTGCCAAGGCTGCTTCCGGGAAGAGGGCCGCCAATACCGACGTCTGTGTAAAGCATGGCCACGAAGCCGCCGGGATTGCCCGAGGCGTCCGTCATCCCCAATTGAACGGAGTTGAGCACATACCCGCCGACATTGTTTCCCGTATGAATCCCCGCCGCCAGCCACAAATCACTTCCCACCGCAAGACTGCCAGCCGATGGCTGGCCCAGGTTGGATAGGTAAATCGTTCCCTGCGCCTGAGTGATTTGCGGAGCGAGCAGTGCTACCACCAAAACAATGACGCCGCTGATGACGATATTTTTCATCAAACCGTCTTTGCTTTCCGGCGATGCCAGGCAAGGAACAAGCCGCCCAAGCCGAACAAACCAAAAACGCCCGGTTCAGGAACAGCCGTGGCATCTATGGCATATTGGGAAAAAGAGCCTGGTGGATAATCGCCTAGCGGTCTCCAAGAATACAATGAGCCGTCACTGGAACCAAAGGCGAACCCCCCCGCCCAACTATCACTTGGATTATATGACGATGTGTTTACATAGCTCCACTCATAAGCACCATTGGCAACCGTAGTTCCGGCAGTGAGCACAATGAAATAAATTGTGCTTGGCGACAGCGTAAGGCTTGAAGCCGGAGTATAAGTGTAAATGCCGCCAGTCAAAGGATCGGTAGAGCCACTAAGAGTGCCGAGGCTGCTTACGGGAAGAGGGCCACCAGGACTTTCTCCGTAGTAAAGCATGGCCGTGAAGCCGTTGGGGTTGCCAGAGGCGTCTGTCATCCCCAATTGAATGGAATTGAGCATATATCCGCCCGTATTGGTTCCCGTAACAAACGCCACAGCCAGCCAGGAATCACTTCCCACCGCAAGACTGCCAGAGGATGGTTGACCCAGATTGGACATGTAAATCGTTCCCTGTGCCTGAACAATTTGCGGAGCAAGCAGTGCGACCGCCAAAACAACGACGCCGCTGATGACGATATTTTTCATTAAACCGTCTTTGCTTTACGGCGATGCCAGGCAAGAAACAAGCCGCCCAAGCTGAACAAACCAAAAACGCCCGGTTCAGGAACCGCCGTCGCGTCTATGGCAAATTGTAGATCAATGGGTGAAGCCGAAGTCCAATATGATCCATTACTAGACTGGTAGATATCAGAAAACGTCTCCCATCCACCACTTGGATTATAGGAGTATGTGCCCGCATGGCTCCAGTCATAAGCGCCATTGGCAACCGTTGTTCCGGCGGTCAGCACAATAAAATAATTTTCGTATGGTAATAACGTAAGGTTTGAAGCAGGCGTGTAAGTAAAAATGCCGCCGGTCGCTGGATCGGTAGAACCACTAAGAGTGCCGAGGCTGCTTCCGGGAAGAGGGGCACCAGGGAAATTGCCTACTCCGCAAAGCATGACCGTGAAGCCGTTTGGGGTACCAGACGCGTCCGTCATCGCCAATTGAATGGAGTTGAGCACATACCCGTCGGCATTGGTTCCAGTATGAAAAGTCGCCGCCTGCCATGAATCACTTCCCACCGCAAGACTGCCAGCCGATGGCTGGCCCAGATTGGACAGATAAATCGTTCCCTGTGCCTGAGCAATTTGCGGAGCAAGCAGTGCGACCACCAAAACAACGACGCCGCTCATGACGATATTTTTCATTAAACCGTCTTTGCTTTGGGTTCTATTTTTCTACATTCGTTTTTAACTGACTTTTAGATTTTTACTCCATTTGCTGAAATATTACAAGAAATATTTCAGAACTTTTCAAAGCGTTGGCGGACGTGAGGGTTTTACCCGCGCCCGGTGCACGCTTTCAATTTGACTGCGTTATCGGCACAAGCTTTTCAACGCTGCGCGCAGTTCGGTGTATTGAAATTTAAAGCCGCTTTCGAGAAAACGTTTCGGCGCACAACGGCGCCCGGTGAGCGCGAGGCTAGGCTCGGTTTGCATCAACCACGAGCCAAGGCGCACAGCCCAGACCGGCGCGCACGGACTCCATGGGCGATGCAAGGCACGCCGCAATTCGCGCATGAATTCCGCGTT
>Ga0187889_10003928_pt1 | contig 12641 bp, 9 predicted proteins | sample June2016WEW_7_10_2_FD_132992 | JGI IMG/M metagenome (GOLD analysis project Ga0187889, IMG submission 132992) | Peatland microbial communities from SPRUCE experiment site at the Marcell Experimental Forest, Minnesota, USA - June2016WEW_7_100 | ecosystem: Environmental > Terrestrial > Soil >... | reverse complement strand
GACAAGAAAATAATCGCCAACACTGGATTCGACGCAAAAACTCCGCTCAGAACCAAGCCGACGGCTCCAGCCACAACATTCGCCACATAGTGCAGTCGCCGCTCGCCGGTTTTGTCCGAATGATTGCTCAGGAGAATCATTCCGATAACGGCCACTCCATACGGGATCGCGGTAATCAGGCCAACCCTGAGATAACCTTTCAAACCAAAGGCCTTCACAATCGTCGGCAACCAGAAGGCGATGCCGTACAGGCCGATCATCAGAGTGAAATAGATGGCGCACAGCACCCAGACTTTCCCGCTGGTGAAGGCATCTATCAGCTTATGCTCGGTTTTATGCTTGTCTTCAGCTTCGAGGTTCCGCGCAAGCAATGCTTTTTCCTCGCGCGTAAGCCATTTCGCTTCTTCAATGCCGCTGTCCAGATAAAAGATCACCACCAGGCCAACGAGAATTGAAGGGATGCCTTCTGCCAGAAAGAGCCACTGCCAACCCGCCAACTTCATGGCGCCGGAAAGCACATCCATAATCCAGCCGGATATGGGATTGCCGACTACCCCCGATACAGCGATCGCTGCCACAAACCAGGCGGTCCGTGTGGATCGGAATCTTGAGGGATACCACAAGGTCAGATAAAAAATCACCCCCGGAAAGAAACCGGCTTCGGCCAAGCCCAGCAGAAAGCGCAGCCCATAAAAAGACCACTCCCCTTTTACGAAGATCATGCAGGCAGAGATGACGCCCCAGGAGATCATGATCCTGGCAATCCACATGCGCGCACCGAATTTCTTCAGCAGCACATTGCTGGGAACTTCGAAAAAGAAATAGCCGATAAAGAAAATACCGGCGCCAGTAGCGAATGCTGCATCGCTCATCGACAGATCTTTCAGCATCTGCAGCTTCGCAAATCCCACGTTGACCCGATCGAGATACGCCAAAATGTAGCAAAGGAAAAGGAAAGGTACTATTCGCACGTCGACCTTGCGATACGTTCTCGCCTCAAGACCTTCCGCGGGCGTCATAGCTTTCAGGCCTCCTTTTCTTGAGTTTCCAACGGAATTCGCGATTTGGACCCCTAACTCGGAATTTCCTTCTTGACCCCAACAACGGCTGCAATTGGGCCTTTTCCCGCGCACGGCGGGAGAGGACCGGCGATTTCTCACGCTTCTCTGCGGAGTGATGAGGCTGGGATGGCGCTTGCGCGCTACGTCCGGACTCAAGACAGCATCGCGCTCCGATTCTCACGTCTCCGGCAGTAAACGGACCGCGCTGAATATCTTAATCTGAAATCTTGGCGTAAATTAAGTTAGCACCACCGGCCCGGAAAAGGAGAGTAAGCCAAAACCGGGCCGGCGGCGTCCTGAAGGGAAGGCTCCACCCAGAAGCTGAGCGACTGTTAGGCATTGTTAAACCTGTCCATTAAACCTGATGGTCCCGCGTCAAACAACGACGCGGGACCATTTTTCGGTCCTACGGCAGGTAGTAGCGAAAAGACGTAAAGATCATGTTGTCGATTCCGTGCGGCACAATGAAGGGGCCCGTCCCGGCCGCTGAGGCAGATCCGGTCCATGCGTCTCGGACAATGTAGGAATACTGCGGGCCGAACTGAATTCTGCCCTTGGAACCGTTGTACGGTTTGATCCAGAACCCGAACGTCCCCTCGATTATTCTTTGGGTCTGGCCACTGCAGCAAAGCGATTGAGCTGGGCAATACGCGGCTAGCTATTGCATGAGGATGCGTTCCGATAGGCAACCCGATGACCTTGTATCTTGTTTGCAACTGCCCCGATCCACCATTTCCTGCTAGTGGGGAATTGGATCGGGCTTCGGCGGGAGGCCGTGATGACCTGAGGCGCGTTTGTTCTGCAGCCTGGGAGTAGATAGGCCCCCCGCCCTCCTTTCCCACGCCGTGGAGAATCCGAGGCCGTACGAGCCTGCATTCACAAGGTCGGCGCGAGAGGTGATACAGGGTCGGGGAGCCGAAACTCAGTCTAATCCCAGATCGGTGAGGTGGTTATGGAAAAAGCTTCTCAAGCGGAAGTTCAAGTATTCGCTGGCATTGACGTAAGTGCGCGTGAGCTAAGCGTGGCTGTGCAGTGCGGCATCAAAGAAGGAATCGCGATTACAACCTTCCCCAACAAAGCAGCTGGACATAAAGCGCTTTTGGCATATTTGCTGCGGGCAAAAGGGCGGGCTCGCGTCTGCTTGGAGGCGAGTGGCAATTACAGTCTGGATCTAGCTTTAACCCTGCAGGCTCACCCGCAAGTGGAGATCAGCGTCGTGAATCCTCGCCGTGCGCGACGCTTTGCGGAGTCGCTGGGTGAGCGTAGCAAGACAGACCCGGTCGATGCGCGAGTGCTTTGCGAATATGCTTTGCGGATGCCGTGGGTTCCTTGGGTACCACCCAGCCTGGCAGCCCTGCGGTTGCGTAGCATCACCCGGGCGATCGAAGATCTGGTTGCCATGCAGGCCCAAGAGAAGAATCGTCAGCATGCATTGCTCGCCAGTGACGCCCTCCCGGCTCTGTTGATTCGCGAACTGGAGCAGCATCTGCGTTACCTAAAACTCCGGATCACACGGCTGCGTCGTGAAGCACTCCGGCTGATCGCCCGTAACCCCGAGCTGAATCGCCGTTTCCATCTCATGCTGACGACTCCGGGACTCGGCGAAACCAGCAGTTTGCAAATCCTCGGTGAACTTGTGGTGCTGCCCGAGACCCTGGACGCGCGCCAGTGGGTTGCCTTTAGCGGACTGGACCCGAAGCAGTTTAGTTCCGGCACGTCGGTTGAAAAGAAACCGCGGATCAGCCGAGGTGGGAATCGTCACTTGCGTCGAGCTTTGTACATGCCAGCGCTAGTTGCAACACGTCATGAGCCCTTCCTGCGGGACTTCTACCAGCGTTTGCTGCGCCGCGGAAAGGCTCCATTACAGGGTGTGGTGGCAGTCATGAGAAAGCTCCTCCACGCCTTATTCGCCATGTTCCGCCGCGATGAAGCTTACGACGGATCCAAGTTATGCCCAGCCGAGTTCGCTCGTCATACAGCCGTTGTCTGTGTTTGACCGGAGAGCAAAAGAGAGAGGGTTCTCCGCACCTCTCCCAGAGAGAAAAAGCTTGACTGCAAAAGAGAGAATCTACTCCTACACCCAGATCAGCCAGTACTTGAGCTGTCCGCGCCGCTACCGGCACCGCTACCTGGATGGCTGGCAGGAAAAAGACACGCGCGCCGCCATGCTCTTTGGCCGAGCCTTCGAACAGGCCGTCGCTGCCCTTTTTCGCCGTGAAGATCCGGCGGCTGTGCTGTTCGAGCAGTGGGGAGTGTGCAAGGACATGGACCTGACCTACTCCGGCAACGACACCTGGGACCGGATGCTGCAACAAGGCATCCAGTTGCTCGAGCGCTTCGCCCAGGACGGCCGCGTCCGCATTCGGCGCCCTCGTTCCACCCAGCAGATCCAGTTCAATCGGACCTTGGCTTCCGGCAACAGTTTTGTCGCTTACGTCGACGCTATTGGTGAACTGGACGGTACACCATGCGTTCTGGAATGGAAGACTACCTCGGCACGATATCCGGAAGAGCCGGCCGGCATTTCAGCACTGGATCCGCAACTCGTCTGCTATTCCTGGATGACCGGAATCGACGAAGTCGCCCAGGTTGTTTTCGTCCGCAAGCGTCTAGTCGAAGTTCAGTACCTCCGGGCGACGATTTCTGACGAGCAGCGGCAGGAGTTCGCAATCCTGGTCGAAGACACAGTCCGACGGATCGAGTCCGGGTTGTTCCTGCCGCATAGCGGAATCCGCTTCCCGCAGAATCCGTGTACAACCTGCCCCTTCATCGGGCTCTGCCTCGACAAGCGTGACTTGGTCGAAGCCGCCCTTGTGCGCAAACCGGGAGTCGATCTTGGTCTGTTTGACGAACTTGTTTACTAGGTATCCGCCGATGCCGCCGAGGCTTAACCGCAAACGAGCACTGTTTGTCCTCACCAAGATCGACGAGATCCTGGCCTGGGAACGGCAGAAAGAGGCAGAGCGCGACACCCGCTTTGTCGAACTGGGCAGGTATCTGTGCGAGGTGCGGGCGGGACAGTACTGGAGACTGGAGAGCCTGAAGTCGTTTGACGAGTTCCTGGCGAGGCGGTTCTCGGAATCGAGAAGGAAGGCGTATTACCTGATGTCCATCCACGAGCACCTGCCGCCGCAGGCCAGACGAGAGCTAATAGAAGTGGGATGGACGAAGGGGCTGGAACTGGCCAAGGTCGCGCGCCGGGACGGTCAGTACTTCGATTGTGCAACCTGGTTGCACAAAGCTCGAGAGCTGCCGAAGGAGGACTTCCGGAGGGAGGTGGAGAAGGAACTGACGGGAAAGGAAACGGAGCCGTCGGAGCTGATCTACTTCAAGGTCTACAAAAGCCAGATCCCGATCATCGAGCAGGCGATCGAGACGGCAGCTCTCATGCTGGGCACGGACAAATCGCGCGGGTACTGCCTGGAAATGATCTGCGCGGACTTCCTGGCTGGCGCGCACCTGGACGAGGGCAACCCGGAGATCCTACTCAACTCCATCTCGCGCTACTACAAGTTCTTGCCTGGCAAACAGAAGCAGGCCTTCCTGAAAAACCTGGGCGAGAAAGCATCATGAGAATGATTCGCCTCAAAGCCGCTCCCTCGCGGCTGGATCCCTTATCCTATGAAAGTCTGCGCCAGCAGATTCTGCGTCGCGACGGCTGGAGGTGTCAATCCTGTGGCACGATGACGAATCTTGAAGTGCACCACAGAGAGTTCCGCAGCCATTCGGGTGCGGACTCAGAGGATAACTTGATCACGCTGTGCACGGCATGCCACACCAGAATGCATTGCCGCTAAGGCCGCAAACGGGTAGTAGCTGATACAGCGCTCCCGCAAGAGGCGGACGCCACTGCAGTGAGTCTAGTGGAAATGATTCCAACAACCGTGGGAAGCTGCCGACAGCTGAAAATCTCCGTGCGCGACTATCTGGCAGCTATCCTTCCCGGGCTCGCCGGTGTCGCCATCCAGCGACTCGAACCACCCAACCCTGCTGCCTGGGCCGCTCCCCCCTTTTGAATCAACGTCCGAAGCTACTTTCTCGGTGCGACCGGAGGGCTGCAGCCGCAGATACCCGCAATCATTTAGTTTCACGCTTGCACGAAATTCTTCCTTGCTGCCGTACTCAGATCCCACCAACAGCAGTTTAATGATCAACCCTTTCTCAACATCCACTGCATGCAAAACTATCCACACAAAACCAGGCAGGCGCATTTCCGCAGCCTGCCAACGATCCTTCAACCACAGGCTGTCGAAGCTCGTCCAGTAATTGATTCCGACTATGGACTCTTCCCCAGATTGTGGCTAAAAAGATTGACACCGGTTCACGTGGGGTTATCAACGAAAAGTTCCAATTAGAAGCTCTAACAAGAACAAGGTTTTGAAATTCAAGCAGGAGGAATTGTGATTTCCAAGAGGCTAACGGTTTTGGTGTGCGTAGTGGTTATAATTGGCGGCCGCGCTCTATGTGCTGCGCAGAGCGAAGGGTTCTTCGCAAGCTGGGAAGATCGAGTGCGCGCCACGCTGGCGCAGCAGCCTTCTTGGCCCATCCCCGTGGTCACGGCATCGTCAGGCCTGTTGCAAGTCGCCCGCACCGATTTCGTCCGCCAGATCGCACCTGCGGGCACAGATACCTGGAACTACGACAACACTAAGGGCTTCAATGTGGTGCCCTGGTATAAGAATGAAGAGGGCGGAAATTATTCGGTGAGTTTTTCTCTGGCCGGCACCATGCCGACAGGCAGCTTCAAGAACGGAAGTCTCGCGTCCACGATTTCGCCCACCTTATGCGCGGGCAAGGGCTTCGGAAGGTTCGACGTTGCAATCGACGCTGGGAGCAATCCTGCCCGCAGACGACACGACGAAACTCGGCCGCGTCGTGGTGTGGAACGCGGTGACGCAGTATCACATCGGCAAGTTTTTTTGGCCGGAGATCGAGAACAACGCGACTTTCTACCATGGCGGCCCGAACGACGCCGCAAACAGAACTTTGTCACGCCCGGGCTGATGCTCAGCAAGTTTAAGTTGGAACGCGATCCTCGCAACCGTCTCGCTCTGATGTTCGGCGGAGGAATGCAGATCGCAACCACACAATTCCACACCTACAATCATGCGCTGGTGCTCACGGCACGGATGCTCTTCTGAGATCCCGCTGCCGGAAGTAGTGCGCCGTGCGTTCCCCTCTAACTGAATTGGATGGCAATGCTATCGCACAAGTTGGCGTCAAGTCATCAATTGCGAGTGAGTCCTTCACAACAGACCTTCACGTCAAGGAAACGCGCAGCTTGGCACCATTCAAATCCGCGACCAGGACTTTCTTCTGCTATTGCCCGATGGAGCCGTTCCGGTGGACCCGGCCGCCTTCAAAGAAGCGGTGGCGTAATATGCTTTGGCCAAGCAGAAAAAGGATGACTGCCAAGACGACTATAAACAGGAACTGTCCGATTCCGAACGTAGGCGGCTTTCGTCCGGCAGGGTCCGTCGTATTCAAATAGGTTGTCATCAGAATCCCTCTCCCCCCAGGTCAGGTGGTCTGCCATGGGACCGTCACTCCTAAGATCCTCCGTGGCTTGGTTAATCTCGTTCTCCCATTCGCGGCAAGTGTACATGGAACAAGATCGGCGATTCGCCTCAAAAACAGGCTTTTCCTAGAAGCCGGTCGTCTCATATTGCAGGACGGCCAAAGCGAGGCGGTAATCGTAGGCCGCCTGAGCATTACTGATCTGGGCTTGGGTCTGCTGGAGCTGCGCTTGACTCAACTCAACGATGGAACTTAGTCCCAAGCGATATCGTGTTTGGGCAAGATCGAGCGCCAAATTCGACTGATCCAACAATTGCTGAGTGACGCTGAGTCGCGCGTACGCTGTATTCGCGTTGAGCCAACCGGTGCGCACGTCGCGTGAGATCCGATTGCGAAGATCCACCAGACGGTCGTGGGCCGCTTGCGCTCTGAGACTCGACTCCCGTGACCTTGCTGTGTAGAGAAAACCGTTAAACAAAGGGATTTCAACGTTCACACCAACCGCACCATACCAATTGGAGAGAACCGGGTCTCGCACAGGTGTGTCCCCTACGGCGCCCATGGCACGGATATTGGGGAGAAATAAGTCGCGTTCGGCGGTGTGGAACTTCTGAGCAGATTGCTCTAGGAATTCCAACGATAAGATTTCCGGGCGCGCCGCCAGAGCCTGTGAAATAAGATCATCCACATTGCTGGAAGGTGCAGCAATCGCCGTTGTGTCCTCGACTAACTGAAAGGTCTGCGTTCTTGAATAGCCCAGTATCATGGACAGCGTGGCGAGCGCTCCGTTCTCGTTATTCTCCGCATCGAGCACAAGCAGCTTGGCTTGGGCGAGGTTGACGTTGGCAAAACTGAAATCAAGTTCAGACCTCAGCTTGCTCTTGAACAATGCTTCCACTTGATCAGTAACGTTCTGCCGTGCACTTACGGTTTGCTGAGCCACGGTCAGCACTGCTTGAGCTTGTAACGTGCCGTAAAAAGCTTGATCCACAGCCAGAAGAATCTGCTCTTTCGTAGCCGCGGCGTTTTGATCTTCGGCTTTGGCAGCGAGGTTGGCACTTGAGACCAAATTCGTGGTGCGCCCGAAGTCAGTTATTAACTGACTTACCCAGACACCCGCGGCGGCGCGCTCATAGATGATGGGATTGTTGAGTCCGCCGGCTGTGATGCGACTGTTGCCTTTGGAATCTACGCCTGTCAGGTTGCCGGTTGCGGTCGGCCACAAACTTGAACGCACTTCCCGTGTGACTTGGTGGGAAGCCAGTGCCGTCAGCCGAGCCACCGATATTTGCGGGTTGTTCTTCAGCGCCAGCGCCTCTGCTTGCTTCAATGACAGAGAGACCGGTATCCCGGCGTTAGCCGGGGAATCGGAGGATGGATGTCCATTTGCAGCCATGGGCGCGGCTTGACTTGGAATTGGCTGCAGTACCGGGGCAGAAGACAAACTCTGCACTATTAGCGGTGGGTCGACCTGCGAGTTTTGCGGATATCCCGCGCACGACACAAGCGCAATGCACACAATGCAAAGTGTTTTCATCTTCATGGTCTTACTTATGACCTCGTTATTATCATTGCGCGGCTGGCGCCAACTCTTCTTCTCGCCGATGGATCAACAGATATGCGGCGGGCACGATGAAAACGGTCACAATGACCGACATCGTGAGCCCTCCAATAATGGCCCGCGCCAGTGGAGCATACTGTTCGCTGCCCGCCTCCAGCGCAAGGGCCATCGGAATCATGCCGAGAATCGTCGCCAACGAGGTCATTAAGACTGGTCGCAAGCGCACACGGCAGGCAGTCGCTACCGCTTCCTCGATCGGCATGCCTTTTCTTCTCAGAGAGTTCGTGAACTCGACGATGAGGATGCTGTTTGAGACCACGATCCCCGTCATCATGATGACTCCCATCAGCGACATGACATTGACGGTTGTATGCGTCGCCAGCAGAAACAGAATGACGCCCGTGATGCCCGGTGGAATCGCCAGCAGGATAATCACCGGATCAATGAACGAAGAGAACTGCGCCATCAGGATCAGGTAAACCAGAATGACCGACAGTATGAGACCGATGCCAAAACTCTTGAACGACTGCCGCATCCCCTCCACGGAACCGCGCATGGTGACGCGCACGTTCTCGGGCAGTTGGATGTTGGCGATCACCTTGTCTACTTTGCTGGCCAGACCTCCGAGATCTTCACCAGTTGGCGCCACATATACATCAATGACGCGACGAATCTGGTAATGGTCCACCTCGGTGGGCGTGTTGATCATTTCCAAGTCCGATACGGCTTCGAGGTCGGTGGAGTTTATGTTGCCCGCGGCGTGCAGAGGTATCTGCTTTAGGTCGGTAATGGAGTTGACCTGGGTTTCCGGGTACTGCACCGTGAGCATGTAGTTGTTCCCGTTGCTGGGATCAACCCAGTAACTGGGAGCAATCATGCCATCGGAAGATAGCGCCGTAATCACATTGTCGATAACCTCTTGCGACGATAACCCAAGGCGCGCAGCCATCTCGCGATTCACATTGAGCCGGATTCCTGGATAATCCAAGTCCTGCGGAATGAGCACATCACTAACTCCGTGGATGCCCCGAACCTTTCGCGCGATCTCAGTCGCCATAGCATAGGCCTGCTTCTGGTCGTTGCCGCTGACCTGGATATCGATAGGAGCAGGCAAGCCGAGATTGACAACCGAATCCACCAAGCCTCCAGATTGAAAGTAAGTCGAAAGTTCCGGCAGATCATTCGCTACTTTTGCACGCATTCGGCGCATGTATTCATAACTGCCAATCGCGTGCCCTTTCTTGAGGCTGACCTGCACGAAGGCCGTGTGCTGTCCGGAATTGCTGGTATAGATCGCCGAAAAATCTGGAGTGATTCCGATGTTCGAAACAATCATGTCCAGATCTCGCGGCGAGACGACCTGACGAATGTCCTCTTCAACGTGTTTGATGTATTGATTGGTCAATTCGAGGCGTGTGCCCGTAGGAGCCTTGATGTTGATCACGAACTGGCCGGGGTCAGTCCGCGGGAAGAAGCCCAGGCCCAGGAGCGGATAGAACGCAAAACTAAACAAGCAAATGCCGAGGATTCCGATGAACGTTGCCAAGGGCCGCAGGAGACTGCGCCTCACGGCGATGTCGTAGTGCATGAGCATGCGGTCGTAGCGGCGATTAAACCACCGGACAAAACGTTCGAACGCGTTGTTCCCCGTGTGGTGTGCGGCTTCGCCGTGCGGTGACTTGATAAAGTTAGCGCAAAACAAAGGCACCACCGTCATTGCCACCGCGTAGGACGCAAACAAGGAAAAGACAACCGCAGCGGCAAGCGCGGTGAACAGGAATCTGCTTACCCCATAGAGAAAGACGACTGGGAAAAAGACAATCGACGTGGTGAAGGTGGCAGCAAGCACGGGCATTGCCACCTCGCGGCCGCCCTTCTCAGCGGCGATCTCGGGCGTTTCCCCTAATTCCAAATGACGGAAAATGTTTTCCAGCACAACCACGGAGTTATCGATCAGCCGCGAGAATGCCAGCGCGAGTCCACCCAAGACCATGGTATTGATCGATCCCCCGCTGGCATTAATGGCTAGGAACGCAGCCAGCGCTGATAGAGGAATCGAGAGCATCACCGCTAATGTAGCGCGGAAGTTGCCGAGAAAAATCAGGATCATCAGAGCGGTCAGCACCAGACCAATGCCGCCTTCACTGCCCAGGTTCGATATCGCCGTCTTCACGTAGAGTGACTGATCGAACACGACCTTCGTCGTGAGCGATTTGGGCACGTCGAGCAGATCGCCCACGGCGGTCTTGATGCCATTGACGATGGCGATAGTGTTGCTGTCCCCGCCCTGCTTGAGAATTGGGAGATAGACCGACCTTTGCCCATCCACGCGCACAATATTCGTTTGAATGGCAGCAGCGTCTTGAGCGTAGCCGACATCGGCCACCATTAATTCCGCGTTGCCTTCGGACTTCAGCGGCAGCCGATTTATTTCTTCAGTGGTCGGAAGCTGGCTGTTGGTGTAGATGTTGTAATCCTTCGGACCTATTCGGACATCACCGGCCGGCAGGATGGTGTTGGCATCGTTGACAGTGCGCACGACGTCCATCAGGCTCAACTGGTGCGCCTGCAACTTCACGGGATCCACATAGACTTGGATCTGACGGTACTTGCCACCAAACGGCTGCGGTACCGAGGCGCCCGGCACGTTGGCAATCTGGTTGCGAACGTTGAACTGTCCCAGATCGTGCAACGCTGTCTCATTCAGCCCCTGGCCCTTTAACGTGATCAAGCAGACTGGCAAACTGGAAGCGTCGAACTTAAGGACTACTGGCGGCAGTGTGCCCGGGGGCAATCGCCGCAATTGCGCCATGGCCAGATTGGAAATGCCGCTCACCGCCGCGTCGGGATTCGTCCCTGGCTGGAAATAGATCTTAATCAGACTGACCCCGGTCAACGAACGCGACTCGATATGGTCGATACCGCTTCCCAAGGTAAAAAACCTCTCGAAGGGATTGGTGATGTTGGCTTCAATCTGCTCGGGGGGCATGCCCGAATAAAACGTTGCCACCACTACGACGGGAATGTTGATGTTGGGAAACAAGTCCACCGGCATGCGTGCCACCGTGGTCACCCCCACGACGGCGATGATCAGACAAATCGTGATTATGAAGAACGGATACCTGATCGCAAAATCCGACATCCCTAGTACGCTCCCATGCCGGTGATTTGCAGACAATGCACCGGGTTAGCTTTCCTCATACCGCCTTCTCCTTCGGATTGAATTCTTCATTTCGGTGCATGAGCAGGTATGCCGCCGGAACGAGAAACAGCGTCACCAGAAAAGAGAGGCTCAGTCCCCCGATGATGGCACGCGCTAGCGGTGCATATTGCTCGCTGCCCGCCTCGAGCGCTAGCGCCAGGGGAATGAGTCCGAGCAGCGTCGCGAATGTGGTCATCATGATGGGACGAAGACGAACATGACATGCGTTCTTGAGTGCCTCCAACAAGGGCTGCCCCTGCCGCCGAAGTTCGCGCGCGAACTCCACGATTAAGATTGAATCTGACACCACGATGCCGACCATCATCATGACGCCCATCAGAGACATGACGTTCACCGTAGTGCGGGTGATCAGCAGAAACAAAATTACCCCGGTGAATCCCGGGGGTACTGCGAGCAAGATGAGGAACGGATCCTTCACCGAAGCGAACTGTGCCATTAGAATCAAGTACACCAGAACGATGGAAAGCCCCAGACCGATGCTGAAGCTTTTGAACGACTGCCGCATGCCCTCCACCGATCCGCGCATCGTCACGCGCACGTTGGACGGCAATGTTGTTCCGTCGATCATGTGTTGCACTTGTTTGGCAAGACCGCCAAGGTCGTCACCGGAGGGTGAGACGTACACGTCGAAGACACGGCGGAGTTGATAGTGATCGACCTCCGTCGGCGTGTTAATCGTCGTCATATCGGAGACCGCCTCAAGGTTCGTGGAATTCGCGCTGCCCCGGGAGCGCAGCGGAATCGATTCCAGGTCTAACATTGATTTGACCTGTGTTTCCAGGTACTGAACCGTAAGCATGTAGTTATTGCCGTTGTTGGGATCGACCCAATAACTAGGAGCGATCATGCCGTTCGAGGAAAGCGCAGTAATGACATTGTCCACGGTTTCCTTCGACGATAAACCCAGGCGCGATGCCATCTCGCGTTCCACATTGAGCTGGATCCCGGGGTAATCAAGGTCCTGGGGAATGAGCACATCACTCACGGTCTTAAGCTCTTTGATTTTCGTTGCCAGATCGGAAGCAGTTTTCAAGGCCTCGCGCATGTTGTTTCCACTCACTTGAATATCAATGGGCGCGGGCAGGCCGAGATTTACGATCGAATCCACCAGGCCGCCGGTTTGAAAGTAAGTGGAAAGCTCCGGTAAGTCGGCCGCCAGCTTTGCTCGCACCCGATTCATATACACGAAACTGCTCAGCCTGTGCCCGTCCTTGAGGCTGACCTGCACGAAGGCCGTGTGCTGTCCGGAATTGCTGGTATAGATCGCCGAAAAATCTGG
>Ga0187889_10003923_pt1 | contig 12664 bp, 19 predicted proteins | sample June2016WEW_7_10_2_FD_132992 | JGI IMG/M metagenome (GOLD analysis project Ga0187889, IMG submission 132992) | Peatland microbial communities from SPRUCE experiment site at the Marcell Experimental Forest, Minnesota, USA - June2016WEW_7_100 | ecosystem: Environmental > Terrestrial > Soil >... | reverse complement strand
ATCCGCAAACACTACTCGCGCAGGACCATAATACCACTGCTGTCCGCAACAGGTGACGCGCTCTGTATTTTTTCCGTCAGGATGCTTTGCGTAGACGGTCTTAACCTCTACCGTGTCACTCATCCTCCGAAACCTCAACCATAATTCCTCCCGACAATCTGCGAATCGTCGGTTCCCCATCCTTGAATATCTGCTCTATCAAAGGATACCCAAGAACAAAGTTGTCCAACGATCCTTGCAAAACATCTTGAGCATCAGGATTATCAAACTCAAGCACTTCTGCTAGTTCTTCCAGATCATCGTCATCAAACGTAATTGAAACGATTGCTCTATACTTGCTCATAAACCCAGCGTCTTTCCCGCACGAGGCTCAAACGTATCCTTCGGTTTATCGTTCACGTGCATATCTTTGTGATGCGTAGCAAACACTGCAACCAAAAATATCACCAGCAAAACAAAAACCACTATGCCGGTAGGAATCCAGATAGGACACAGTACCCACCACCAACTCCAGCCGATCACGTGAACCAGTTTAAGCACAACGAAAGCTACGGTTAACAAACCACAAAATCCTATCCCGCTTGAAGAACTGCTGCTAGTTTCTTTGCTCATATTTCACTCCACCTCTTGTACGCGCCGAAAAACCAAATCGCCACAGTCCTTGCACGTGTTCTTGTAGACAAATTGACGACCTTTGTCAATTCTATTCCAATGGATAACATCTACTATTTCTACTTCACAAGAAGAGACTAACTCCCACTTTTCAGGATCAAATGTGTGACGATGAAAGAATTTCATGATTTATCCTCCAATTGTATCTTTCCTATTCCCGTTAATCTCCAATACCTAGTAGCTATATCCATATTATTCATCCTTTGACGAACACTATCCCACTCTTCCTTGCTATTCCATGTATTAGTATGTATACACTTCCAACAGGATTTAGCGCAATCCCATACACCTTCATGCACCATTATTCCAACAGGAGGACATTCCGGTAAAGTGTAAGGATGCCAACCATCCTCTATAGGAGGAGCAGGACTATATCCAGCAGGAGAACGCTTTGGAATTATAATCGGTTTAGATTTACCAAATAAATTCAAGATTTATCCTTTCTAGGCAACGAGCATACTTTTGTGTCGTTTTCATCGAATACTATTTCCTGCACGGCGTATGGAGGACCGCTGTACCAACTTGTATCTTCTGGATGGTTAAGTGGTATTGCAACAATCACACGACTCCCTATGTCCGTAACGCGATAGAAGTTAATTCCACATTGAAATTCTTTTCCAATAACAAAATCACTATGCTTCATTCTGTTCTCCTATGCGCTCACTGAAATTTCGTCGTTTAGAAACCTAACAATTTCATGTTTTGTCCAGATTTTATCATTAGACATATAATATGTTTGATGCCAACCATAGCGAGGCATATACTTCATCTTATAACGAAGACAATCCATTTCATCTCTGCTGTTTTCTATTATCCATTGCGCCTCTGCCGTCCTCTTCACGATTGCCGGTGTTGAAATTTCTCCGCAGGTTTGGCACACCATTTGCTCACCATATCTGTCTACCGTAATTGATTCAAAAATATTTCCAATATGGTGATACGGACAGGAAAAACCAAAGCAGTAGCCGACAATATCCTTTGGCTTAGTAGATAAATCAGGTGGTGTAGCAACGGTTTCGTCGGTGTCAGTCATAAACTCTCCTTATTTATTACTTCACTAGGATTCCGTTCATCTTGTACTGCTCGTTTAATCCAAGACGCAGAAATCTGGTTGAGGATTGCCAGCATTTCCAAGTACGTGAGGTCTGGATTGAGTTCGACTACATCGCAGACTGCTGCATCCAAAAGGTTGTGCGCCTTTTGAATTTTTAGTTGGTGGCTCATCGTTTTGCCTTCAACCCCCATATTTTTTCCACGGGAATATCCACGAACGCGGCGATCTTCAAAGCCGAGTCCAACCGTGGCGTGCATCCATGCTCTATCTGACAGAGCGTAGCATTGCTCACATTGATTACCTTCTCAACCTGCCGGATAGTGACGCCCTTGCTTTCTCTTAATCTTTTAAGATCAACAAGTAAACGTGTCTTGGATGGCTTGCTTGACGTTGCTAATATACGCTTGGATGGTTTCATGTCTGCCAATTTCATATTGCAAAGGTACACTAAGCAAAAAGGATTGTCAAGAAGAATTTTGTTTTATTTTCTGTTGACAAACGACGGAGCATGGTATACGCTTTAGGAATGTCAGACCACAAACACCTTCTTGTCATCTCTGATGCAGTTTCGTCAAGCAGCGGTTTAGCACGCATTACCCGCGATCTGGTTTCGCGCATCCATGCCACCATGGGAGACGTATACCACGTAGCAACAGCAGGGTACGGGTCTCCAGAGAACAAAAACCTGCCATGGAAGCAGTACGACCTAAAAGGTATTAAAGAGTGGATTCTTCCTACGCTTCCAGAGATCGTAGAGGATTTCGCAGGGAAAGAACGCTGTATAGTAATGTACGTTTGGGACGTTTCGCGTACCGGATGGCTTTCACAACCCGAACGTCTCGCAGCCGAATCCCTTGCCGAGTTCCCTGGATTGAGAGAATGGCTGCTCACTGCAAATATAGAGAAGTGGCTGTATACTCCTATTGACGCATCTGGACCAAATGATAGATTATCTTTTCCTTTATCCTTATCACTTTTGGGTTTTGACCGCATTCTTGCCTACGGACAATTCGGGGAAGACGTAATCCGAAGAACCATAGGCGAACAGGAATCGAATAAACGTCATCTGACACATATTCCTCACGGAATTGATTCGTCCATTTTTTACCGTTGTGACCGCGCTGCATCACGAAAGTATTTTCTGCAAGACACTGGAGCGAAGTCCTTGTTGTCTATGCTCGGTATCAATCCAAGAATTGAACCGATTGCAGACGACGAGTGTCTTATTAGTATTGTGGCAACTAATCAGGCACGAAAGGATTTTGTCCTTGGAATCGAGACTGTTAGTATTCTAGCGAAGAAAGGTTACAAAGTTAGGTTATGGATACACACAAACTCCCTAGAGCATAATTGGTCTATTCCATCTTTGTTGGTTGATTATGGAATGCTAGAGAAAACTGTAATCTCGTTAGGAGTTATTCCTGATGACAGGATGGCGTCTGCCTATTCTGCTTGCGATATGTCTTTAGGCATAGGACTAGGAGAAGGATTTGGGTATCCGATCTTTGAAAGTATTTTCTGTGGGACACCCTGTATCCATGGTAACTACGCTGGCGCACCACAATGGATAAATAATCCTGATCTATTGGTAGAACCAGTATCCTATCGCTATGAGGGTTCTTATGCTTGCAAGCGTCCTGTTTTTTCTGCGCAAGAATGGGCTGAGAAAATTTTATCTTTCGCTGGAAAGACGTGCAGCAAAAACACGGAGATTGACTGGAATATCCTGTGGCCTAAGTGGGAAAAATGGTTTCGTGATGGCGCGTTGTTAGTAAAAGATGTAGTTACCGAGAACGTAATATCTCTGTCCCGTTCGTCATACACGTTGGATAAGGTGAAAGAACTTAACTACGCTCATCACAAAAAGATGACGAGGGACCATAACGCGACGGATGAATCTGAAAACGAGTGTATTTTGAAGATTGACAATGATTCATATCGTTCGCTTCTCGCAGATATTCCAAAGGTTAAAGACGTTCTTGAACTAGGTTCCGCATCAGGAACACAATGGAGTGTTTTGAAAGAATGGGGAGATAATCTTTCAGGTGTAGACCTTTACGAACCATTTGTAGAAACCTCAATCGCGAAAGGAAAAGATATACGTCTTGGATTTGTGGAAGAATTACCATTTTCTAACGAAAGCAAGGATTTAGTTTGCTCACGTCATGTAATGGAACACGTAAGCGATATACAAAAAGCTCTAGCAGAAATTAAGCGTGTTCTTCGTCCTGGAGGATATGTGGCGGCTGTTACTCCACATAGATTTCCAGACTATGAACCAGCACACATACAACAACTTCGCATAGCTGAGTGGGAGACTGAGTATCAGAAGGCAGGGTTCACTGTCCTGTCAGGAGATATTCGAGAGTTTAATTGCACGGAAGCGCACATTGTAGCGAGGAAGGATTCAAATTGAGCGACTATCAAGCAGTAATGACATACGTGAACCGCCCCGACTTGCTTACCAGAGCAGTAGAAAGTATGTCGGACATAGCGGAGAATTTAACCATTATCGATAACTCTGTAGAAGGCATAAACCTTCGATTTCCTACTGCAAAATACTTGCGTCCTACCTACCCTTTGTTTTTTACTCAAGCAATCAACTACGCTCTACTGGAAGCAAAGAAAGCAGGATGCTCATTCCTTCTCAGGCAGCACGCTGATGCAATTGCTCATCCTGGCGTTTGCCTAAAAGTGGTAGAAATGGCACGTCAACTAACTGCCGAAGGTCGTAAATGGGGTGTTATTTTCACTGTCTACGACACGTTAGCTGCTTTTAATCTTAATATGCTGGAAGATGTAGGACTATGGGATACTGTATTTCCAGACTATTATGGAGACTGTGACTGGTTCCGTCGTGTTAAACTGGCAGGATATGAGATTGTTGAAAGTGGACTGCCAATGGATCATGAGTGTAGTGCTGCCATTTACAGCGATCCAGAACGGATGTTTATCAATAATCAAACGTCTCCTCTTTATGGAAAATACTTTGAGCAAAAATGGGGAGGATTGCCGGGTCATGAAACATTCGATAAACCTTTCAACGGAGGGCTTGAAAACTGTAAATAGTGCTTGCAAATAAGCGCAGGATAATGTAGTATGTCTGCATGGGAGAGGATATTATGAACATTATTGAAGTGATGGAGTACGCAAAAAAAGGATACTACATCCGACGCTCATGGTGGCAACAAGGTAGAAATTTAGCTCCTCAATTATTTGACTTTAGCAGACCCCTCGGCGGAGGATCATCATGGGATTATTGGGGATGTGGTCTTAATATACCAGATATACTTGCTGAAGATTGGGAAGCAGGACCACAATGGCCTAAAGAGATTGTTAAGATGGTCAAGAAACAACTTGGGATTAACAAAGGTGTATTATATCCTACAGATAAAATAAAGGCATGGGAAGAGGAATGTAAAATGTTTCATCACAGGCAGGAAACGGGAGAGATTAAGAATGCTTGACAATCGCTCAAAGTTAATGAAGCGTCTTGCGGAGATCATGCCGAAAGAGGCCGCTGATAGGGCAATCAGTTCTCCACGGTCAATGCGTATCGAAATTCATCCCATCCGACAATCGGCTGAATCCTTTACGCACTGGTTAAACGACGATCTTCCTGCAAACCGGGAAGAGTTGATTTCTATGCTTTGGGTATTCGGTGAAATCCTCAATGGTGAAATGGAAAGAATGTTAAACGAATCCATGCGCCTTCAGAATGATTTACTTGCTACACAGCCAATCAAGTCAATCATTTTCGAGAAATTAGAAGCGAAAGCAGAAGCCTTCTACGACGCTTGTGCGTCTGGTAACTTAAAAGATATGGAACGTCTTGCGCCTAAAGGTCCAACCTACGGACAAGTTGTCAAACCTCGTACTAAAGTCGAAGAGCAACGTATAATTAATGCTGTGAACAGGGTGCGGATGGAGATGGAGGATATTACCAATGGAACCGAACCAGAACCCGCCGTCTGAGCGCGAGTGGAACCAAGAAGAAATGGAAGAGTTCTTCGCCGGAATTCCTAAGCAACCTCCTATCCAGTGGAGTACGAGCGAATGGAACGGGCCAATTATAGAGCTAGACCCTGATGACCCTTTCGGAGATATGAAACGTCTATTCTCAGGCAGAGTAGCAAGCAACTCTTCTGTGTCATCTACCGATAATCCACAAATCACGCTTGAATCGTTAATCAAAATGAACGATGAATTCCAAAAACAGTTTCCTATTCCTGTCGAGTACAAAAATGGCGCAGATATGTCCAGAGAAACCTTTGAAGAACTAGGGAAAAGTATAAAGTTAGTAAAACCGCAAGGAAAAGCATGGTTAGGTATGAATGTGGATAATTTTATTGGAGTAGAAATTCACATTGTTGAGTCAGTTCCTTTTGGGTGCGTGGAAAAGTGCAGATGCCATCATCGGAAAGATTTTCTTGATGCGATTGAGTTTAGGGAGAAAAAATGACAATCGCTTATAAACTATTAGGGAATTAAGTATATAATTCCCAAAGAAATAATCGCTGACGCAATAGCTGAAATCGGAGCCGTGCTGATCCTAGCGGAACTGAGCATAAGAGGAAATTAAGATATTTTCATGAATCCATACTTCCCGCTAGGGTTGTTACCACTATGACAATTATTTCTAAAAACACATGGGATAGGGAAGTCGCAAGTTGACATTTGCTGGTCTGGTAGTATGTCTGCTGTTTCGATTTCCTCTAGTTTCTTACTCATCAAATCTTTTATTTTCCTTTGCGCATCATGGTTTGGCAAAGGAATATCTACTTTGAATAGATGATCCTCCAAAACAGTGTCCGTAAGCATACTTTGGAGCCACGATTCCGTAGAAATCTCGTCATGATCCTCTCTCCAAACCGGAAGCCATGAAGACTTAAATGGTTCGTTTGGATTATTCTTCTTTTTGAATTTCAATTTTTTGTTTACGGGATGCTGAAGTCCTTTCGTAAATGGACTGTGACGCTTTCCACCTTTATTCTGACCTATTACGGCTACAACCAACTGCATAGGAAGATTATAAGCACAAATTTCTCCCATCGAAAACCATCCACGGCACTCCCCGAAATGGCGGTCATCTCCCCAGTTGCTTACGAGTGCTATTCTCCTAAGATAGGCTCCATCGGGGCTGAGATAGGCCGCGCTGCGCCACATAGGGCCGTCTCCTATCCTTATATCCTCTGGTATTAACCAAGGCTTCTCTGACGGTTTCCTAATCGCATAGGATAAAATATCTGAAAGTGTGGCTAAATGTACACACTGGTCATATAAGTTGTATTCCTTGCTATCTAATCCAGGCTCCGCACTTAGAGTCATTGTTTCTTCGCCAGACGCGACATTAAAATCAGGACGGTCAGAAAGTAATCCTGCGCGAATTGAACGCTGAATCATTTCTGTATCACTGATTTTCCACTTCTTCCAATCGCGTGACCATATACCTGACCTGTTGCAGTGTTCGTATGCCGTTAGGAGTTGTGCGCTGTACATTTATTTATTCTATCTCAATTTCTTCCCCATCATCCTCAAAATAATCATTTATCACTTCCGCAACTTGATCGGCTGGATATTCCAAAACGTGACCTTCTAGCGCAGATTGGCCTACCGTGTACATAATGCAAGAGTTATCTCCACATGCTTTAATCAAAGCGACGTGTTCCGGCGCTACCCAAAGTCCTTCAATGATTTCAATCACCTTTTCACCCCGTTAATCTCCAATTTCAGTCTTAGTTTACACGTAGGACATTCTGCTGGAATAACATCCCAATTTTTATTAGACATTTCCTTATCGCGCCCTGGTTCTTTCCCACATTTAGGACACACAAAACGAATCTTTTTCTTTGGCATTATCTCGCTACCCCCGCCCTTCTGAATGATTCTTGCAATGTATCCGCTTTTTGTTTTAACGACCTTGCCTTTAACTCAGCAGGAGACAAATACGCCTCAATAGGCGGTACAGGAGCACGTGGAGTCGTAGTTATTCCTGTCGCGCTAGGAGAAATTGGCTTTTCTATACTTAACGGCGCTCTGTTAAGATCATCAATCCATGGTTGCAGACGTTTTCTTTGACTTGGATCGGCTGTGTAAGTTTGTACAATTGTTGCTGCTTTTTCTTGCGGTAACTGCCACAATTTCAATCCTTTAGATCGTAATTGGTCTACATCGCTAATATCGTATCGTTTTTTTGGATCGGGATTATCTGGTGGTATCGCTTTCTTGATTGGTCCAGCCATTTGATTCAATGCTAGGTGTGTTATTTCATGTCCTCGTGTCTGGAGTGGTCCTTGATTCCATTTTGCTTTATCGTTGATTTCAATTACGTGTGGTTCGTTTTCCCCTACACTTGCAATTCCTCCATCTGGTAATGGATTACTTAGTTTGTATACTGCTCCTACAGCGTGTTCGATCCTCTGTAACTCAGGAGAAAGTGAAGTTTCAAGAGATGGAGTTACGTTTATTTCCTTATGCGCACTAGGATTTTTCGCAATATGGTTTTTAATGACTACGCCTATGTGTGAATCAGGCATAGAACTAGGAAAATGAACAACTCCTAATCCTTGGACTTTAACGAGTTTTGGCTTAGGATCAGGCATTACTAGGCTCAATCTGTCCGGTAGAGGGATTGAAAATATGCGTGTGTCCTTGAGTACTTGACTGTGGTCCTATCGTTTGTGGTTCCTCCGTGGGATGTGGAGGCTCTGTACCATATATTTTCTTGTACAGTTCGTCTGCCTGTTTCTTTAATTCCTGCGGAGATGGAGGATTTGCACCCGTTACTCCAGCATAACCTCCTACGGCTCTACGAACACCGTTAGTAGCCAACCATTTTGTTAATGATGGAGAAACTTTGATATTTTTCTTCCTAGCCGCATCCGCCAAATCCATCATATCTTGGGTGAATAATGATTTTTGCTCAGGAGGAAGTTTATCAAATTCCGCCGTATCTTTTGGTGTTACCTTTTCTACCCACGCCACTACCTCTGGTTTGTCCATTAGATTTGCTAATATCTGAGACCCTACAAGAACAGCCGGTCCTACTGTAGCCTCAAGCAGTGCAACTTTTGGTTTACCGAGCATAGCCGTTACTATAGCAGCAGGAATACTTGTAAAAGAAGCGTATATAGCACGCTTTAGACCATATTCTCTAGTAGTCTTTTGAAATTTTTTCAACTCCTCCGCTTTTATTTTTGCATAATCAACTGGAGCAGTCTTATCTTTTAACTTTTCTTCCTGCCAAATAGTTTTACCTTTTGTCTCATGTTCTACTGGCTTACCAGTAAAAGGCTCTGGTTCAGGTTTTAAGCGATATGATTCTATAGGATGATCTAGGCTCGGAGGAGGAATATGTTTTGGAAGAGACTTTCTGAGTTCATCCTCTGTCTTCATCCCCTTTAGACGAGTTTGTATTTCCTCTATTCTTTTAGAAGTGTCAAGGATAGATGGATCATATCGTGCTACTTTTTTCAATCTCTCCGCACGTGCCTTCGCCGCAACTTGCTCAGGCGTTTGCTCACGAAGAGACTTACTTGCAACTGTTTGAGGCTCATTTGGAGAATCATGGAAGGCCTCCATTTTCTCTGTATGTAACTTACGGGCATTGTCAAGATCGGCTGTTGCGTTGGCCTGTTGCGCAATATCCTGCATGGCATCGTCGATGGCATCACGAACCATGCCATAAGCCTTGTACAGATGACCGTCACTGACCCAACCGCTATACATCTTATTTTGAATGTAGCTATACCAGCGTTGTAGGCGATTAAACTGTGCAGGACCACCGCCAACAGGAGGTGGCTCTCCAAACTTCTTTTCGTAGAGTTCACCATATCCCGGATCATCGGGGTTAATTGTCTCTGTTACATGCTCTACCTTATACTCTCCGCTTTTTACTTTATCCTCTAACGTAGCAGGACCCATAGTCATTGGATCGACAGGATTTCCTGCGCTGTCTACATACCTGATAGCGCGTGATGCACGAGTTAATGAAGGAAGTGTCGGCTGCTCTCCCTTAATGATTCTCTTGAATAATGCTGATGTTGCCGGGTCAGCCTGATCCGCAGCAATTTCTGTGGTTTTCTGAAGTTGGCTTATATCTGTAGAATGACCAGCGGTTTTACTCCTTACCTTATCCCACGCTGCATCGTTGTCAGAGTTAGCTTTTTTCTCCGCATCCGCATATTTCTGATCTTGTTCTTTCGCGGCGGTTTCAAGATTAGCTTCCTCTGCTCTGCGAAGTTCTAATGCGTGTTCGGATGCTTCCCTCTCTCTCTGTATCTTCTCTGATGCGACCTTATGCCTCTCAGCAACACGTGCATTATGCTCCTTTACCGCCTTGACTTCTGCTTCGTGAGCATCAGAGCGTTTACCTAGTTCCTCCATCGTATTTTCTTTGTGTTCTAATGACTTTTTTAGTGCTTCTTCTCCTGCAACCTTAACATTCCTTGGTTGCGTCTTGGTAATGGCTTCTGTCGTACTACGAGCAATTTTGCCAGAAAGTTGTCTAGCTGTTTTCAATGCCTCTACAGGATGCAATACAGTTTTTACTGCCGCATCTGTAAGTTTTCCAGATGCCCAAAAACCTAATCCGGTTCCAATAACATCTTCTACTGCATAATCTGGATGATCTTTTGCAACTTTTTTAAGATTGGAAGCATAATTCACTACCATCTCAGGAGGCATCATATTGGTAAGCGATGTAAAACCAGTAACGGATTTACGAGGATCATTGGACAGTAAATCCTTAGACGCACTAATTACTTGAGGAATCATATCTACAGTGCCAAATAAAGTATTCCCAAATTTACCACCAATATTTCCAATAGGACTAAACGCATTCTTTGCCGCATCCCATGAAGCATCGCTAACGTTATTAGCGTGCAATACAGGGCGATTATGTCCTTTTGGCTCAGCGGCCTTTTGAAATGTTTCTCTTATTTTCGACCACGCACCAGGTTGTCCTTCTACTTCTTCTGGTATAGGAGTTTGAGGTATTATCTTTCCTCCCTTGGAAAAACCCGCAAAATCCATTAACTGACTATAGAAAGGTCCAACACTTTTCGCTCCCGGTGGCGGTTGAAGCGTAGCAAAGCGATCTTTTGCGTAATCCTCTCTCCCTTTAGCGTTAGGAATCGTAATCTTTTTCGAGAACTTTAGTCCTGCTTTTCCAGCCTCTTCTACTCTGCTAAATGGGACAGGAATTTGCTTTCCACTTTCATCCTCCATAGCATATAGACCTTCGTTCTCCATACCTTTTAGTTTTACAGAGAAGTCGGTATTAGATACCGGCTCTACAGACACAACAGACCACGGATCGGAAGGCGTATTACCTTTCGTCTTTATAGGTTCTTGGCTTACAACTTCCCACGGGTCTTTTGGCATTATTGTACCTGCTCAGGTTTACCGTTCTTTAACGTCCATTTTTGATTGTTACTAAACGTGGTTATAAGACCTTCTTTGAGTTTTGCTATCGCCTTAGGAGGAAGAGTCGAAGTTCCTGTTCCACCAGCGGCTGCGGCAGCTTGAGGATTAAATTGTCCCACACCGCTGATAAGATTACCTTTTTGTTTTTTAGCTACGTCTGCCGCCTTTTTAACTATATCAGCAAGTGTTTTTCTTTGCTCTGATCCCGAAGGACCATATATTGTTCCTTCAAATCCTTTCTCGTATGCAGCTTTAGCGTTCTCTACTAAACCTCTTGAATTAACAATAAAGTTTTGTTCTGTTTGAGTAAAACGTACTCCTGTTGTTTTAATAGCATCAAAAAAAGCAAGCGTCAATGCAACATCACCTGGACCAGTTGGATTAGAAACATCACTATCCGCCTCTTCGGATATATGTACTATACGATCAAGAGGAGTGAATTGCTTAACTAGAGCCATAGTATCCTTAACATTGGCTTCCCTTTCGCGCATCCCTAACCCTTGTTTTTCTAAATCAATATGGGCTTGTCCATACGGATTTCCAGCTATTGCCATTCTCCGTTTTATTTCTTCATCGTCTTTGAGTGTCAAAGGAGTTCCTGGAGGAATACCTTTTTCGTTCATATAATCTACGCGGGTTTGCGCAAATGTTGGTAGGGTTTTCACTGATGGCGCAGTAGGAGCGTATCCATCTGGCTCTGAAAAATACTTCGATTCTCCAGACTTCTTATTTTCCTTCAAAACACGGTATTGTCCTGATCCAACAGGATATTCTTGCGGTAATGCTCCTTTAACATCTGTCCATTGTTCTTCTAGCTCTTTTCCTGTTACTCTGGCATAGTTAGCAACTGCCTGATCTATAACTTCTTTAGGAGCGTTGTTTTTCTTTAGCCATGCTATAGTAGCGTCTTTTTCAGCATTAGATATAGAAGCATCCACTCCTGCTTGCTGTTCTGGGGTCAGTGGACCTGCTGCTATATCCTGCTGTGCTTTTGCTAAATCTCCCGCCAATGCTGCTTGGTTTTTATCGTACTTTTTGCCTTCACGATAATCCGACAACGATACTTTTGTTCCCAATGTTGGATCGGTTCTCTTGATTCCCAAGTGGTCGGTCAGCAAATGACCAAATTTAGCTATCGCTCCAGGATTATTTGCAGGATGATAAAGTTCTCTTAACCCAGTTTCTACTTCTTGCAGTGATTTCAACGCTGGTTCGTAGTCTGGAGTTCCTTTGAGCGTAGGAATCTTCTCTATAAGAGATTTTCTCTTTCCAATCAAATCTGTTATAGTTGCTTGATGCTGCTCGTCAGACAGTTCTTTTTTACGCGCCGACTTATCTGCGTAATGTTTCTGCACGGCACTGAGAATAATCCCCGGTAATCCACCCTGCTCTTCTATCGTTGGCATCCCTACGACCTCTTTTTCGCAACAACCTTTTTATGTCCAGACTTAACCTTAACGGTTTTCTTTGCCGCGACCTTCCCGCCAACAACCTTCTTCAACTTATGGTACT
>Ga0187889_10003918_pt1 | contig 12677 bp, 9 predicted proteins | sample June2016WEW_7_10_2_FD_132992 | JGI IMG/M metagenome (GOLD analysis project Ga0187889, IMG submission 132992) | Peatland microbial communities from SPRUCE experiment site at the Marcell Experimental Forest, Minnesota, USA - June2016WEW_7_100 | ecosystem: Environmental > Terrestrial > Soil >... | reverse complement strand
GCCGGCGGCACCGATGCCAAACCGGTCGGAACGGTTTTCGTGGCCTTGGCCGGCCCATTCCCGACCGTGGTCGAGCGCCATTTCAATCCCTACGACCGGGAGACTTTCAAGCAAGTGACCGCGCAGCAGGCCCTGGATTTATTGCGGCGAAGGGCGGAATCAAAAGTATGAAGTATGAATTTTGGATTAGCCACAGATTCGGCGGACACCGTCTGCCGAATTCATGGTCCGTTGCAGGCTGGTTCGCCCAGCGATGGTCTGAATAGGCAAAAAAAGAGGGCAACCCTTTCGGATCACCCAATCGCAATTGCGAGAAGTTGCAATACATATCGCCTTTTCGGCCCCGACAATCAAGCCCAATTTTAACCATTTTTGCCCCCCTATTTGCTCCCTATGTCTGAATCCAACCCGCCACCGCAACCCAAAAAGCGCTGCACCATTTACGTGGATGCGTTCAATTGGTATTTTGGCATATTCCAGCACCACCCGGCGTGGAAATGGCTGAATGCCCAATCATTTTTTGAGGGATTGCGGCTTGACGAGGAAGTTGTCGCCGTCAAATTTTTCACGGCGCTGGTCGAACCGCTGAAACACGTCAGCACCCGGCGCGACCGCCAGAAACGATACCTGAAGGCGCTCGGCACGTTGCCCAAGGTCAAAATCATCCTGGGCAAGTATCAGGAGCGCACTGTCACCTGCCAGGCCCGTGAATGCATGCGCCGCCTCGAATACCAGGTGCCGGAGGAAAAAAAGACGGACGTGAACATTGCGGTCAATCTGCTGGAAGACGCCGTCCGGGGGCTGACCGACTCAATGGTGATTGTATCCGGCGATTCCGACCTCGAACCCGCCGTTGAATGGGTGCGCCGGAATTATCCGCACGTGAAGATCACCGTGTACATTCCGGTTTTGGAGGACGAGCGCCAACAGCGCCGCAACGACAATTATCATCGCATGGGAGTCACCTGCAAACCGCTCCCGTTGACAGACATTCCACGCCACGTCTTCCCGGCCACGGTTCGGGTGAACGAAAACGAAACGGTCACTCGTCCTGCTGAATGGATTTGAGCACTTTCATGGCCGCCAAATCCAGCGCCCCGTTACATTGGACCTTTATGGGACCTTTGGACCGGAACCCTGCGGTGGAAATGAGGCAATTGTGGGACAATCGGGACATTGGCATCTTGGAGCACCGAGGGACCGGACGCGGAGGCATCTATGTCCTTCGGCCGAATCGTGCCATAAATGTGCCAATTGTGCCGGACGCCGGGCAAAAGTGGGGGTTGCACCCGCCGATAGTTTGCCAGCCCTGGACTAGGCATCGGCTGGATTGGCTGGAACCCAGTTTGACAGCCCGTAGAAGGAAACAGTAGTATATCTCAGCATGACAGCCGCCGCAAAGAAGATTGAGCAGGAGCTTCGAGAGCTTCCCGTGGAGGACTTGCTAGCGCTCCACGAGTACTTGGTCGTGTCCATCCATGAAAGAGAAGAAGCCGAGCCGCTCGAGCCCGGTTTTCGGGACCAGATCCGACGGCGCATTGAGGAGATTGATGCCGGCAAGACTGAAGGCGTTGATGCCTTCGAGGCGCTCAAGGGAATGTAGATGCCCCGCCATCGCTTCCAACCCGGAACGCCACCCGCCCGTGGCCGACCTGCCAAGCGTGCAGAGAGTCCGGTTGAAACAGTTTCCCTTCTCCCTGCTCTATATTAACCGGGCCGATCACATTTGGGTAGTCGCGGTTGCTCACGGAAGCCGGAAGCCAGGCTATTGGAAGGGCAGAATTCTTTGAGGTCCGGAGCCGGTTTTCGCACATGAAGCGCCATCTCCAGCAGGAACATTCTCATCCATAATGCTCCTGGCGGAGCTTTGCTGAAATGGCGTTCAGGCGAACGGTTTTGGCGTGTGAAAAATGCGGCCTGCGAGTTAATTCGATACTCGCCGCGCTGCCAGGGGACCCGCACGCGGGACCAGGGCGCGCGCTCCGGCCGGTACAAGGGGAACGCCGGGCCGGCGTCGAATGGGGCGGGGGGCGGGGGGCCGGCATGTCGCCGCGGAGATAGACGCCGACAGGGAGGTTGGCAACCACCCACTCGGCCCCGATGCGCATGTCGTGCTCGCCGGGCTCGAGGGTCGGCCAGGAACCAAATCCAATGCTTGAGGCGGCCCTCCCCCGCGGCGCCGAAGGCCCCTTCCGACCTGGATACGGTGACGGGTGCCTCCTGGCCATCGACAGTGATCTTGCAGGTAGATCCAACTGTCGAGGATTAGCCCCACGGGTTCTTGAGCGGTTTGAGGGCTTTGCGGCCTCGGCGAAGGGCGGCGGCGAGGGCATGCCGGTCATGGACCGTGATCGCGGCGGACGCAAGGTCCGCAGCAAATTCGTGGCTGTTGCATCCACGTCCGCGAGTGGGAATCAGGCAGGCGCAAGGGACCCCTCCCTTCACGATCCGGTTTGTCTTCTTTCTCGCTCAAATGGCCAGCCGTTTGGCCAGCGCGTCCCGCACGCGCTTCATCTCATCCCCGGTCAGCGCGCCGAGTCTCCGCTCAAGCTTGACGGTCGAAACCGTCTGAACCTGTTGCAGGTGGAATGCGCCCGGTTTCAGAAACGGCTTCGGGATGGAAAGTTCCCAACGGTTTCCACGCAAGGCGGTCGTGTGGAGAAGCACCGTGACAATATCGAGTTCGTCGTCAGCGGGAGTGCCAGTCAGCAGCAAAGCCGGCCGCACCTTGGCCGCCATCCCGAAATCAATCATCCAGACTTCACCGGGATTGGCGGAAGGCATCGTCCTCCTCCATGCGGTCAAGCATCAACGCGCCATCCAACGCGGCTTGGTTGCACAGTTCAACATCCTGGCTTTGCACCGCGAGTTCGAGCAACCGCTGGCGCACCAACCGCAACTCAGCCTCGGTCAGCTTAGGCAACTCATTGATGATTTCCGTTGCGCTCATGGCAGGACCTTAGTGTGTCTGGACAGGCTTGTCAGGTCGAAAGTTAGTCATTCCGTTACCGAGCCGGTTCTTAGTATCCTTAACACGGTTTCTCCCAACCGTCCCCTCACGCTCTAGCGCTGGTTCTTTAGCAGGCCGTCCGAGGCTCCCGGCGTCAACGCACTGCCGGCTCGAACCTCCGGGCATGGTGGATTCGTTACGCGAAAGCGGACGGATTTGAACGTCCGCAACTTTTGTGACCGCAACCGTTGAACCGTCGAACGTGGTGAACTCGACCAAGAATCTCTTGCCGCCCTTGTAAACATGCACGACCGCGCCCGCGTCACCTGCCGTCAGCCCATGCTTGGGCAGATTCACGGTCAATGCCACGCTGTCGAGTTCAGCAATCATGCCTGCAAAGGATACGCGGTGATGAAGCGCGGCGCAAGCTCGCCGGTTTCCACCAGCCAGATCGTGCGCACGCGCGGTCGGCGCCCCGAAGGGGTGGTCATCTTTCATCCTTCATCCTTCGTCCTTGCCCCCCCCGCGCTGCCAGCGGGACAAGCACTCGGGACCATGGCGCGCGCTCGGGCCGGTACAGCGGGAACGCCGGGCCGGTGTCGAACGGGGCGGGGGGTGGGGGGGCCGGCATGTCGCCGCGGAGATAGACGCCGACAGGCAGGTTGGAAAGAAGCCCCTCGACCTCGATACGCACGTCGTGCTCGCCGGGCTCGATGCCGGCCAGGAACCAGATCCAATGCTCGAGGTGGCCCTCCCCGGCCGCGCCGAAGGCCCCTTGCGACTTGAATACAATGACGGGCGCCTCCTGGCCATCGATAGTGATCTTGCAAGTGTTTCCGGCGACACCGGCATCGCCCTCGCATAACACGCAGAGCTGAGCCCCGGCCATAGGTTCCCGGTGACGAGTGACGAGTGACGAGTGACCGGCCTCGCCTAACACCAGACGGCCAGCGGCGGTGAAGCGCGCGCGCTCTTTCCGGGCGCCGTCAGCAGCGGTTTGGGACGGGCTGGAGGCAACGGGAGCATTCTCGGAGCCGGCGCGTTCGAGCCGGGTTTCGCCGGCCGGTTGCCAAAGAATGCCGGGCGCGGGCCGCGGTTCGGGTTGGGAAGGCGGTTGATCGGTCGGGACGACCTCGACGAACTGTGTCTCATAAGGGCCGAGGGTCAGGCTGGGCAGGGGCGTGTTCGGGGCCAGGCGCGCGATGAGGCTGCGCCGGGGATAGGCCATACGCACCTCGAGGTTGCGGGCGGACTCGAATGGTTTAAGCAAGGAGAGGCTCGCCTCTTCCATCCACGGATTGCGCAGGCAATACACCTGGCGCGAGCCGCCCAGGAAGGCGTAGCCGTAGGCCTGGCGTTTCTCCGGGTCGCCTCCGAAGGGGACGGGTTCGAGGAGGAACTGGCGGTTGTGGTGCGCCCATCTCATCAAGTCCGCAAAAAAGCGCCACGCCTGGGCGTCCATGAACTTCGGGTTGATATAGGAGGAGATGAACCAGCGCCCGCGCCCGACGGCCATGGCGGCGTGGTTCTGGAACGCGCCCGGGCATTGGACGATGATGTCGAAGCACTGCAGCGCCGCGTTGGGCATCAGGAAGGCGGGGCGCCCGCGCAGGTTCTTGATTTCGCGCGCGGTAGTCATGGATTCAAGATAGTCGGGCGCGGGGCAACGTCCGTATGGGCTGTCGTCGCCAAAGGGGCCGATGATGAAGGGCACATGCATCAGCCACCACGGGCTGGGTTGATAGCCAAAGCAGGTGGGCTCGAGGGCGATGTCCGGATTCAAGGCGCGCAATGCGTCGAAGACCTCCATCAGCCCCTCGGCAATGGGCAGGCACGAGTCCAGGCCGGTCTTGTGGCCGTGGCCCGGCTCGTCGCAGCGCGCGATGAATCCGTCGAACTTCATATGCGCCAGCCGGGCCTCCCGGGCGTAGCCCAGCGCGGCCTTCTTGAAGGCGGCCTGGTACTTGCCGCCCTTTGCCAGGCAGGCATTGAGGCCCAGGCCCGCGCAGGGCGTCACTTCATAGCCCGAGGATGCCAGCCAACTATTGTCCAGGGCGAAGGGATAAAGGCTGCTCGGGGAAATCCACAAGCCAACGTGGCTGCCCATTCCTTCGAGGGCCGCGCGGATCGGGGCGAAACGCTCCGGGAAATGGTTGGTGTCCATTTCCCACACGGATTTGGGGTTGGACCATCCTGCATCCAGGGCGTAGGAATCGAAGAAAAAGCCGGTCGAGTCGTAGAGGCCCTTTTTCAGCTCAGCGAGGTTCTGGAGCACGAACTGCTCCGAAGAGGGCACGGGGGCGGTCCACCAATCGTTGTAGTGGACGTGCATGTCCCTGGGCTTGACCCGCACCGTCTCCAGGTAGCGCAGGAACGCTCGCCGCAGGGCCTCGGCTCCCGCCATCTCGCGATCGGCCATCGAACACGAACCGAAAACCGCCCCGGGCAAACCGGTCCACTCCCCGGCCAGGGTCAGGTAAGGATGCTGGGCCAGGGCCAAGGTATGTCCCTGTGCTCGGCACAACGCCGAGGGGTGCTCGATCCCTGCAAACACACCCTCTCCGAACACCGGTGAAGAAACTAACTCCGGCCCCATCAGCCGAAAATCCTGGCCGGCCACCTCGAGCTCGAGCAGGCCGGCCTCCTGGAGCACGACCGCGCCGCCCGTCGAGCGCAGGAAGCTTTTCATCCGAAGAGTCCGCCCGTCCGCGCAGAAGGAAAAGACTTGTCTTAATTCAAGAGAGAGCTCCGGCAGGGTCTTTTCCAGGACGACTTGGTTGGCCTCCACCTTCAATTGGTCGAAGCCGGTCTGTGCGAGGCTCGTGCGACCCCGGCCCGGGACCATCAGGGTCAGGCGCGGTCCCTCAATGCGCCACTCCCGCTTCGCCGCCGTGTCCCGGTAGGCCACCCATTGATAGCCCCGCCCACCCCGGACGAAGACGGCCTCGACCGCATCGGCCCCGCGCAGAATCGCGGGCTCGGCCTCACCGGCGGCGCGGGCAGTTAGACCACAGACGCACAGCACAAGTGACACATGGCTCCAGGCCTGCAAAATCTTCATCAGCGTTTCTCCGGTTGGAAACCAAACGGCCGTTTACGCGCGCGGCCATGCCCGAGCGGTCCGTGTGGCTATTCAATTGGACCAAAAGATGACCGCATGCGAGAACATGGTCCAAAACTACTGGAGACGGGGAGATTTCGCAAATGCATCTTGCGGGATCGGCCTGCGCACTTCCAATCTCAGCAGCTCGCCTAACCCGGATTCGGGAATTACTTCGAACGGATGGCGGCGGACCTCGCAATCGCCGGTGAGGCGAGGCAGGCGAAAGGCTAACTCAGCGGCTGGCGCTATGCGACGTCAACGCCGGTTTGGTTGTTGGGGGCAGTCGCAGCGTAAAGGTGGCGCCGTGCCCGAGGCCGTCACTTTGCGCGCACAGGGCGCCGCCCATCTCCTGTGCGGCCACCGCCCCGCTGTGCAGGGCAAAGCCGTGTCCGTTCTTCCGCGGGGTGGGCTTACTTGGACGATTTCATCGATGATCCCCAGCAGACCAGGATTGGGGATCGCCTGGCGGTATCGGCCCAGCTTGCTAACGCGCAACCAGGCTATGCCGGAACGACTGAGGGGACAAAGGCGCAGGCAGAATATGACTTCTTGATGCACTACTACCTGCCGCTGGTTTGATGCTCAGGCAGCGCCCGTTCCGAATGAGGCGAGCCGAGCACTTCCGTTTCACGGGCGTGGGAATGTTCTTGACGACCCGAAGGATAACTCTCTGAAGTGCCCCGGGGTCTAATTCATTTCGACTGGCAACCCACTCTGCGGCATCCGGCAAAGAGTACTGCGGCCGGGTGTTCTTGGTTGCCCTCCAGGCACGTCCGTCCATCCGCCAAGGCATGACAATTGTGGCAGAGGAGGCGGAGGTTCCCCAAGGCATCCCTCCCGCCCCATTCGACTGGAATTTCGTGATGCACGACCAGGGCGTCGGCAAAAGGGTATTTGCAGACATAGCATCGGCCCCCATCGCGGCCAGCGGCACGGGGAGCGAAGCTGTGGGTGCAGAATTGTACGCATGCGGGACCTGTTCGCGTTTACACACCAGAGTTTTTATCTCCGTTCTCTCTGTTCTCTCCTGTTGTAAGTGATGAGGGCGGCAGACGGGCGGTCTTTGAGGGTGAGGAGCAACCCGGTTTCCATCAATTGGCGGCCACTGATCGTGGTTGTTGTTTCCTGGTCCGCGTTGAGCAGCTCATAATTCGCGGCGGCATCGAGCCCGCAGAGCCGGAACCGGGCCGACTCATAAGGGCTTTCGGGCCGGCGGAAGGCTTGCACGACACCCTGGTTGTTTGCCGGCCAGTCAAACTGCCAAGCCATCCAGACGCCGCTCGAGCCATTCCAGGAAGTTAGAGGATAATAGTCCCCGTGCAGGAGGATTGGGGCCGCTTTTCGCCATTCCCCAACCAGGCGGCGCAACAGCGCCCAGTCCAGGTCTTCACGCCGCGAGTCGTAACCAACGCCGGTCATCGGGGCGATGCCGCTGCGGAAGCCATAGACGTCCACGCGCTCGGCGGGATAGACGGGCGCTCCGAAATAGGGCACCCAGAAGGCGATGCCGTAGAGTTGGGTCTGCTTGGCCGTAAGATTGGGGTACTCCATGTCGCTCTTGTGCAGCGGCACCGAGCGCCGGAGCGTCTCCAAATCGTTGCGGCGGCCGCCGGAGGCGCAGGTGTCAATCAGCAGGCCGGGATGCCGGCGACGCAGTTCGTCCCAAAAGGCGAGGTAGCCGCCGACGTGTTTGATCTCAGTGATGCCCTGGCGGTCGGCCGCGTCATTGGCCCGCCAATAGCCGAGCGGGGCGAAGTTGAAATCCTGGCGATAGATGTCGATAGCTTCATCGGCCATGACCTTTTCGACCTGCTCGACGACCCACTGGCGGGCGGCAGGATTGCCGAGATCCAGGAGTTTCTGCTGTCCGTCGGCGCCCAAGAGCCATTCCTTGTGATTTTCGTAGAGCCAGGAGCCGGGCGTGACGCGCTCAGGTTCAAACCAGAGCAGCGTTTTGATGCCATTCTCGTGGGCGTGGTTGCTGACGGCGCGCAGCCCGTTGGGGAAGCGTTTGCGGTCCACCTCCCAGGTGCCGACGTTCCACCAACCCTCCCGAAAGGCGTACCAGCCGGCGTCCATCCACCAGAAATCAAGGTGGATGCCGTGGGCCAGGTAGCCGTCAATGAACTGCTTTTGGTTTTGCTCGGTGGCCTTTTGCATCTCGCTGAGCTGGTTGGCGCTGGAAGCCGGAAAGAGCGGCGGGGGCAGCTCGCCGTCGAGGCGGGGCAGATTGTGTTGGCGCATCCATTGCCGCCAGATATTCTGGGCCCGAACCCAGTCGCCTCCATTCCAGAATTGCAGCACGATTAGGGGCGTCCGCACCTCCTCGCCGGGTCTGAGCCTGAAGTGCGTCAACTCCTGCCCGGCGCGAACGTGCAGGCCGCTCTTGTCGTTGCGTGTAAACGTCGCGGCCCACTGGCCGGGCCAGCCGACGGCGGCGATAACCCCCTGGCTGCCCCAATCCACATTGAAGTACGGCCACGCCCCATCGCTGCCGCGGCCGCCGCTCGAGGCGAACCGCTTCTCGGTCTTGGGGGCGAGCCTGGCATCGAAGGGCCGGTAATCGTCCGGCGTGGCCTGGCTTCCGGCCCAGTGATGCAGGGTGAACTCACGGTCGGCCCGGCCCTCGAACGTCGTCTCCAGCGCCTGAATGTCTGAAATAACCGGCGTGTCATTGCTGCCGGTATTTCTGAAATACACGGTCCATTCCAGGGTCGGGAAGTCCTCGTATTGGATCATCGCACATCGAACCTGGAGACCCGTGTGCGCGTCTTGGAAAACGGTCTCGTGTTGGAGCCGGCGCGCCCCAGCGGGTTTGACGGTCGTGGCGCCGCGACCGGCCCAAGGCTTGCCATCGATAAGAAACGAGAAGGGTGTCTCGAGCGCGTCCCCGGAATGGCCGGCCAGCCATTGGCGCATCTGCTGCATCTCCCCGGGGGACACGTCGGCGGCCTGGCCAACCGCAGCCACCGCCAGCGTGAACAAAATGCCGGCTAAGACCTCCCACCCGCGCCGCCCATTTTCAGTTGTTTCACGTTCCAGGGAGATTCTGTTTCCGGGCCGGTTCATAACGCGAGATATACACCGCGAGGCAGCCGGGTCAAGCTGAACCCAGGGCTGCTCTGAGGTCACGCTGGTGAGGGAAAGGGCAAACCCCGCAGCCGCAAAGTCCGAAGGCCGCAAGGAAATCCGAAACCCGAAGGCCGAAATCCGAAGCGCCGTGCGCCAAAAGTAACTGTTACCCGGGAACGGGAAGGAAATCCGAAACTGTTGGAAGCTTGACCCCGCGCTGCAACGAGATAACGTCAACCCATGCGCCCTCAAAAAAGATTGCTCTTGAGTTCACCTCTGGCAGGGGTCCGATCCTGCATGGTGCTGGCGGTGGCGGTCCGGTTTTTCGCCTTGGCCACCCTGGGCCAGGAGGCAACGCTCATTGTCTCATCCAAAGCGGGTGAACGGCTCAGCACCCGGCCAACTCTCCGGTTCCACGGCCCGCCCGGACCCGGAACCAACACTTTCCACATCGACGAGGCGGCGGCCTTCCAGAGGATTGCCGGATTTGGCGCCTCATTTCTCGAAGCGGGCATGGTTTGCCTCAACAGCCTGCCCGCCGAGGAACAGGAAAAGCTGCTGCAATCGCTCTTCGATCCTGTTGCCGGGGCCGGGTTCAGCGCGATGAAGACGCCCCTGGCCGGCACCGACTTCACCTCGGCCGGCCCTTGGTACACTTACGATGACACCCCCGGTGACGTGGGCCTGGAGCACTTCAGCATCGCGCGGGACCTCGGTCCGAACGGGATGGTCACTTATATTAAACGCGCCCAAAAGCACGGCCGGTTCGTGCTGCAGGCGCCCATGGACTACCCACCGGATTGGATGCTCTTTGATGTGGAGCGCAACCAGGACGTGGACCCGAAATACTTTGACGCGCTGGCGCGTTATTATTTGCGTTACCTGCAAGAGTACCGGAGGCAAGGCATCAGCATCGATTATTTGAGCCTGTTCAACGAGCCGGGGGTTTACACTAAGATTCCTTACTCCAAAATCCGCGACCTGTTAACCAAGCATGTCGCCCCGCTGCTCGCCCGTTCGAGCCTGGCCACGCGGCTGATGCTCAGCGAAGCGCCGACCCGGGACGAGGCGTTGAAGAAGTATCCGGAGGTCCTGGACGACCCCGAGGCGCGCCGCTGTGTCGCTGTCCTGGCCTATCACGGCTACGATCTCCACCAGTTCGCCGACATCGCCAAGCTTCACGCCCGCTATCCCGACCTGCCGCTGTGGATGACCGAGCTGTGCCACGCCTACGAAGCCGGCACACCCAAAGAGATGAAGCTGCCGCGTACGGACTTCGAGGACGGGGATTTTTGGGGCCGGCAGATCTTTGGCGACCTCGAATCGGGCGCCTCGGCTTGGATATACTGGAACATGATCGTGGACCAGGACGGCGGCCCGTGGCTGGTCTCGCCCATCCATGGCAACCCGGACCCCAACATTCAGCATCCGGTAGTCATCGTCAATCGCGACACCAAACAGGTGACCTACACCGGATGCTATTATTATCTGGCGCACTTCAGCAAATTCGTGCGGCCCGGCGCGGTGCGCCTCGGCGTCAAGGGCTCCGCTCAAGGCGTGCGCTGTCTGGGCTTCAAGGCGCCGGATGGCCGACTCGTGGCGCAACTCATCAACAGCCGCCAGGAGCAGAACGAGGTGGGCTTGAACTTCAGGGGTGAATGGCTCAATCTCACACTCCCGCCGCTCTCCATGACGACCTGTTTGTGGCGACCTTGACGGGCCTTGGAATACTCGGCCAGCTACACCGTCATCCGTGGTTATCATCCACACGGTCTTTGGCTCTTTGCGTTCTTTGCGGTTATATTTGTTTTGTGTTTATGACCAGTGCGGAAATACGACAATCGTTCCTGGACTTTTTCAAATCCAAGGGACACACGCTCGTGCGCTCATCGAGCCTGAGGCCCGATTCGCCGAACCTGCTCTTCACCAACGCGGGGATGAACCAGTTCGTGCCGATTTTCTTGGGCCAGCGCGCGCCGGACGTCTCGAGATGGGCCGGGGCGGCGCCGGGCCTGGACACCCGCGCCGCGGACACGCAAAAATGCATTCGCGCCGGCGGCAAACACAACGATTTGGAAGACGTCGGCCTGGACACTTACCACCACACCTTTTTCGAGATGCTGGGCAACTGGTCTTTCGGCGATTACTTCAAGCAGGAGGCCATCGCCTGGGCCTGGGAACTCCTCACGGAGGTCTGGAAATTCCCCGGGAACCGGCTTTATGCCACGGTGTATTGCCCCGACAAGGCCAAGGGCGAACCGAGCGAGTTCGACCAGGAGGCACACGACATCTGGGCCGAGAAATTCCGCGCCGCCGGCCTCGATCCGGCAATCCATATCGTCAATGGCGGCAAGCAAGACAATTTCTGGATGATGGGCGATACCGGCCCATGCGGCCCGTGCAGCGAAATCCACATCGACCTCACCCCCCAGGGCGACACCCGGGGCCGCCTCGTCAACCAGGCCACCGCCGAGTGCATCGAGATCTGGAACCTGGTCTTCATCCAGTTCAACGCCAACCCCGACGGCACTTTCTCCCCTCTGCCGGCCAGGCACGTCGATACGGGAATGGGCTTCGAACGGGTAGCCGGCATCATCCAAAACACGAAGAACTTCACCGACTTCAACCGCCTCATCTCGAACTACGAGACGGACATCTTCCGCCCGCTCTTCGACAAAATCGAGAAGCTGAGCGGCAAGGCATACGGCTCGACTTTGCCGGCCAGGGACACGCATCGCCTGGCCGATAAGGAGAAGAGCGATATTGCCTTCCGCGTCATCGCCGACCACATCCGCACGCTGAGCTTTGCAATTGCCGACGGCATTCTCCCCTCCAATGAAGGCCGCGGTTATGTGCTGCGCCGGATTCTGCGCCGCGCCGTGCGCTATGGGCGCTCGCTTGGCTTTCACGAGCCGTTCTTCTACAAGCTGGTGGACATGCTGGCCGAGACTATGGGCGGCGTCTTTCCTGAGATCCGCGCCCAAAGGGACCATGTCGAGGAAGTCATCCAACGCGAAGAGGAGGCCTTCAACAAGACGCTGGATCGGGGCATCTCCCTCTTCGAGGACGGGATGCGAGCTCACCGGACAAACCTGGAGCTCAACCGCAAGTCGCAGGCTCCCTCGGGGGGAACCGAGGTCACCCAGGTCCCAGGGATCAAAATGAGCAGCAAGACCCCTTTCGATCTGATTCTTTGGGAGAAGAGCAGATCAGGAGAGGTCAATGCGTGGATTACAGGACAATTCGCCTTTGTCCTCTACGACACATACGGGTTCCCGCTCGATCTCACCGAGTTGATGGCTCGTGAGCAGGGCCTCACGGTTGATGTTCTCGGCTTCAACAAGCTGATGGACGAGCAACGCGCTCGCGCCCGGGCTGCTCAGAAAAAGGAGGTCATCGAGTTGTCCCAGGTCGAGACCACCGCCGCGACGCAATTCGTCGGCTACGACAAACTGGAGACCCCCGCCAAGGTGCTGGAGGTGGTTCGCATCAAGGACAAGACGGCCATCATTCTCGACACCTCACCGCTCTATGCCGAGATGGGCGGCCAGG
>Ga0187889_10003917_pt1 | contig 12678 bp, 10 predicted proteins | sample June2016WEW_7_10_2_FD_132992 | JGI IMG/M metagenome (GOLD analysis project Ga0187889, IMG submission 132992) | Peatland microbial communities from SPRUCE experiment site at the Marcell Experimental Forest, Minnesota, USA - June2016WEW_7_100 | ecosystem: Environmental > Terrestrial > Soil >... | reverse complement strand
GATTATAAAGTCCGGACAGGGTCGGCAGATCGCAGGCGCTCCGAACGAGCCGCGCGTCCCTCGATACAAAGGGACCCATCGCAAGGAACGGGGAAGGAAAATCATCGGTAATGCCGCTTTTTTTCCGCCCATAATAGATGCGCGTGCGTGGATGAGGACACTTGAGGAACTGGAACAGCACTTCCTGTGCCAGCCGGGATTTGCGGACATGGTAGGCAAAGGCGCTGGGAAAAGTTTCCTTGCCGGCCGCTTCCAAAATGCAGGCAAATCGGGGAGTGGGGAAAAAAATCAGCCTGGCGGAAAGCAGGACCTTCCGCTCCCGTGGGGTGTAGTCCGCCATCGATGCCCGAACTCCAAGGGTTATGAGTCCCGGGCAGCGGCGCAGTAGCGGGGCCATTGCAACCAACTCATTTCGCATTGGATTTTATCCGGCAGGAGGGCGGGAGGCGCAAGGGGCGGAAAGCAACGGGCGAACAGCTTTTAGTCTCAGGCTTCACCCTGCGGCTGTTTCAGCTACCGCGCAGCTTCCTGCACGCTGATCTGGCCACTTAGCAGGAGGTCCGGATGAACGCCGTAGTTGTAGCTTCGCATACGAAAATAATTCTCGAGAATTCCAACCCTCGAATCGACGTAATCATAGATGGTAAGCCGATTGCCGCCTAAATCTCCATCCTGGCACAAATCCCGAATGGCATTTGAGAGCCCTTTTTGAAAGTAGACCGGAACGGCCAGGAAGACCACGTGGGCCTTCAAGAGGTGCGAAACATAGGGCATGGCGCGGGGAGAGATGAGCACGACCCTGGCCTCAAAAGCTCCAGGCGGCAGAGCATTGTTATTGCCGCCGTCGTTATTTGCAACCTTCAAATTGGAACAATACTGACTACAGGAGAAGACCTCGATGCCGCGCCGGCTCAACTCCGCGCTCAACGCATTGTCCTGGTCCTCGCCTCCGGAAAGCACGACAAGCCGCTCTTCCCCTTTTGCAATTTCAGCCTCGACATCATCGACGATCTTGAAATTTCTTTCGTGGTTCACCATGAGGTCTTTGAGCATCGCCGGGTAATCGGTCCTCGAGTTGTAAGGAAAGCTGAAATCCGTCGGGCGCGCGATTACGGTGCCCGTGATAACGCCGCGTCCTTCTCGAGCGTCTTTTTCATTGATCGTGTAAGCGACGTCTCCGAGATAAAAATTGATGAGTTTTAAAAGGCGGTCCTTTCGCTGAATAGAGTTGGACAGACCCAGGACATAGCGGCAGTCGAAGTTCGGGATCAGGGTGGTAAGGACCTTCGATGGGGACCTCTGGGATTCATCGAAGATTATGTATCCAACCTTGTCGTAGATTTTCCTCCAATAACGCATAATTTCGCCGGTATGGCCGATTGTGATCTGTTCGCCGACCTGATGGGTCCCCCCGGAGAAGATCCCCACCTCCGAGCTTGGGATCTGAAGAAAACTTTCGATTTTTCTGATCCAGCCATCCAGAAGGTCTATCTTGGGGATTATTATCAGAGTAGGCTGACGCCTTTGAGATATCGTATAGAGTGCAATAACGGTTTTACCGCTCTTATGGCCGCCGACCAGTGTAGCGCAATCGTGATCCAGAACGGCTTCGGCCGCATCCTGCTGGTAGCTCTTCAACTCGCCGTGAAACTCTATGGCTATCGGGTCGAAATAACGCCTTCGGTCGATCATCCGGTACGGGATCTGGTATCTCTTGCACAGTTCGACGAACTGGTCCAGAAATCCTCTCGGAATGAGATAGCTGCGGCCCTTTTGCCTCATACAGCTTATCTGCGCCGGGATGTTGCCGATCCATTCGCCGCGGTTGTGCCTCATCTCGTAGTCCGGATTAGTAAAAACAAGCCGCTCGAGCAGTTTTCTTTCGAGCATGCTCGGCAACCCGTCGACCGGAATTTTGATCCACTCTGAGAGTAAGACGTTGACATTCTTGGTGAACATTCTAAAACCCTTTGCCGCAGCGGAGGCCAAAAGAACCGCTCCGGCTGACGGTCTGGATGCCAAGAGCGCAATGGCGCCCGCCGGCCGGCAACTCGATGCCAACCGGTTACACTTTATAAATACAATGCTTGTGAGCTTTTAAGACCCAAAAAAGGCGCTGATAATCTTATTATATCTCAACCGAATGGGATGTGATATATGAGATTATACCTATACCCAAAAGGAGTCTTTATGAAAAATCATTCCCCGCATCTGCAGATTATAGGACAACTTGCTCAGGAATACGATGGAAAATATCGAGAGCTGGAAAAACAGATTGCCCAAATCTCGCCCGAGGGTATTTTGCCTCAGTTGAGCGCGCTCGCAGACCGCACCACTGACCATTTTCGCTCAGCCCAGATCGCCCTGCTCTCGATGCCTGAATTATTCGAGGGAGAGGAAAGGGAAAAGGCCCTGCACGCCCTGACCTCAATGTGCCGCACTTTCGATGAGATGCGCATACTTTTTCATTTCCTCATCCAAAACCATTCGAAAAGCGCCGCTGAGCCCTGATTTAGACTTGGGGCCGTTCAAAAAGCCGCTTTCCCGCCTCCGGCTCAGAGCAGGCCGGCGGAATAGTCTATAGCGGCCCTTCGTCGACCAGCCCTTTTTTGATCAAATAGTACAGTTCGCCCTTCTGCTTCATCGGCCCGGCTATCCTTTCCGCCGTTTCACCCGTACCGCAGAAAAGATCGATGCGCCCCGGACCCTTGATTGCTCCACCGGTGTCCTGGTTCAGCACCCACCTGCCAAAGCGCTCCCATTTGAGGATTTCCCCCGATCCGTCATACACGGGCTTCTCGCTCACCAGGAACGCAAGCGCGCCGCCCGGGTGAAATTTGGGATCGGCGGCTATTGATCTTCCAGCCGTGAGAACGGTCCCGAGGCTGCCAACCGGTCCTTGCGAAACCCATTTGAAAAAGACATAGCTCTGGTTTTTCCACATAATTTCGTCCCGGCCCCCGGGGTGGGAGTAAAGATACTTGCGTATCGCCTGCAGGGACATTTCCTCGCGTGAAACCGCCCCGCTCTCAATGAGATCTTTCCCGATGCCATGGTATGGACGCCCGTTCACACCCGCATACCCCACCCGCGCCTGGCGGCCTTCGGCGCTGAGACTGATCACACCTGATCCCTGAATGTGCAGGAAGAAACAGTCGACCGGGTCGGCCAGCCACGCAAGGGGTGTGGCCGTTTGTGCTCCCGGTTTTTCCAGCGCCTTTTCCCCGTCTATTTCCGAGCGTGAATAATAGGGAACTACCAGGTTTTTTTCCAAACGGCCCACAAGCCGTTCCCCATGGAATTTATTGCTGTCGAAAGGGTCCAGTTCGATGGTTACAAGATCTGATGGAACGGGGTAAATCGGCCACCTGAATTTAGCCCCCGGTTTAAGGCTTGCCTCGACTACCGGCTCATAATACCCAGTCACCAGCATCTTCCCGGAGTCGTCCGGGTTGAGCACCCTGAAGATATCGAAATATTGAGAAATCGAATCCGCGTTCAATCGGCCGGAATCCAGAAGAGAGACAAAAAGTTCCATGGACTGCCGCATGACCTTTGCCGGCGCCCTGATCCGGCCCAGTGAAACCCGGCTGTCTTCAGGGATCTTCGTATACCATGAAAGGCTCTTCTCGATGGCCGAGCGAAGGGAAGCGGCTGAGTCGTCGTCCTGGAAATCGGGCAGTTGGGCTCGGGAAATTCTTTCAAGAAGCGGCCCCTCGGCAGGTTGCCGAGGGGGCTCAGAAGGTTTGGAGGGGCAACCGGTCAGCAGGATAAGACATATGAGCCAGAAAACCGCGGATCTTCCTTTGATGCCAAAACACCTTCGGAAACTGCCGGTGTCTGCGAAAGGACCCTGACGACCGATTTCGAGCATCGGGCGCTAAGTGCCCATCTCCCGCGAATGCAGGTAGGTGTCCTGCTCGGGGGTAAGCGAGTCGATCTGAATTCCCATGCTCTCGAGTTTGAGGCGGGCTATTTCCCGGTCGATATCCATAGGCACCCGATATACCTGATTTTTCAGGGACGCATGATTTTTGGCAATATATTCCGAAGACAATGCCTGGTTTGCAAAACTCATGTCCATGACGCTCGAAGGGTGGCCTTCGGCGGCAGCCAGGTTTATAAGCCTCCCCTCGCCCAGCAGGTATATCCTCCGTCCGTTTTTCAGATTGAATTCTTCAACGAAATCACGCACCGTCCGGAGCGATGAAGATAATTCACGAAGGGCTTTCAGATCGATCTCCACGTTGAAGTGACCCGAGTTGCACACAATCGCGCCGTCTTTCATCATTTCGAAGTGTTCCCTGCGAAGCACGTGGATATCACCGGTGAGCGTGCAAAAAAAGTCGCCGATCTGCGCCGCCTTTTCCATCGACATGACCTGGTGGCCTTCCATGACGGCTTCGAGTGCCCGCAGCGGGTTTATTTCGGTCACTATGACCTTGGCGCCCATCCCGGATGCTCGCATCGCAACGCCGCGGCCGCACCAGCCAAATCCGCTCACGACAAAATTTGACCCGGCCAGCATCCGGTTGGTAGACCGGATTATGCCGTCGACCGTGCTTTGACCTGTCCCGTAGCGGTTGTCGAAAAGGTGTTTGGTGTCCGCATCGTTGACCGCCACAATCGGGTACTGAAGGACCCCCTTTTCCGCCATGCTGCGGAGCCGAATCACCCCGGTGGTAGTCTCTTCGGTACCACCGATCAAGTTGACAAGAAGCTCCTTGCGCTCGGAATGAAGAACGCTCACCAGATCGGCCCCATCGTCCATCGTGACCTGCGGGGAGTGTTCAAGCGCATTGTGAATGTGCCGGTAGTATGTTTCCTTGTCTTCGCCCTTTATGGCAAATACAGGTATTGCCTCGCAAACGGAGAGGAAAGCGGCCACATCGTCCTGCGTGCTCAAGGGGTTCGATGCACAAATGCGCAGATCGGCCCCTCCGGCTTTCAGGGTCTGCGCCAAAGCAGCGGTTTCGGTCGTAACGTGGAGACAGGCAGCCATCCGTAGTCCCGCCAAAGGCTTTTCTGAAGCGAACCTTTTCTGTATCGACCGCAGCACGGGCATGGATTGCGCAGCCCACTCCACCCTCAAACGTCCTTTATCGGCAAGACCCTTATCCTTGATATCGAAATTCATTCATTCTCCTATGTGTCGTGAGCCGTTAATCCGCCGGCTGGTTCATGTCCAAATCAGGGATTCTTCCAAATCCCGCCCTTCCCGAGAGTGAGAGCGGAGCTGCAATTCAAAATTCGATTGATATGGCACAAATAAAAAAAGCCGCAGCCGTCCACAATGAGACGGCATGCGGCATTTAGAAACTTTCAGCATTTTTTGCTGATGCCGTTGAGTCCCGATCTGTCTCTCAGGGTATCCGCCATATCGGTTTTCTCCCAGGTAAAATCGGGATCCATTCTGCCGAAATGGCCGCCGCAGGCGGTCTTTAAGAATATTGGCCGGGTAAGCCTCAGGAATTTTATCATGTTTGCGGGTTTAAAGCTGAACAGCTCACGCACAAGCGCCTGAATGTTCTCATCGCAAATGCGTCCCGTGCCGAAAGTATCGATCATCAGCGAGACAGGCTCAGCAACTCCTATGCTGTAAGCGACCTGCACTTCGACCCGGTCCGCGATATCGGCCGCTACGATGTTTTTGGCCACATACCTGGCCATATACGAGGCCGTTCGGTCGACTTTCGACGGGTCTTTGCCGGAGAAGCCCCCTCCACCGTGGCTGCCCTGCCCACCGTACGTATCGGCGATGATTTTTCTTCCCGTGAGGCCGCAGTCTCCCATCGGACCACCCACCACGAACCTCCCCGTGGTATTTATGTAGAATTTGGTCTTCGAGTCGAGTAATTCCTCGGGGATTACCTTTCTTATGACCTCTTCTATTATCGCCTCGCGCAGGCATGAGTAGGTCACATTCGGAGTGTGCTGAGCGGCTACGACCACAGTATCCACCCTTTTAGGCCGGTGATCGTAGTATTCGACGGTCACCTGGCTTTTTCCGTCAGGGCGAAGGAAATCGACCATTCCGTTCTTTCGAACCTCGGCAAGCTTCCGGGAAATCCGATGGGCATAGTAGATCGGCATCGGCATGAGCACGGGTGTTTCATTACACGCATAGCCAAACATCAGCCCCTGGTCTCCGGCGCCCTGCTCTTCAAAAAGCCCCTCCCCGGCATTGACGCCGATTGCGATATCAGGCGACTGTTTGTCGATGCTGCTAATTACCGCGCAGGTTTCCCAGTCGAACCCCATTGAGGAGTCATTGTACCCGATCCCTTTTATAGTCTCCCTGACAATGGCCGGAATATCGACATAGGTGGAAGTCGTGATCTCGCCTGCGACAAAAGCCAGCCCCGTAGTTACAAGGGTTTCACAGGCAACGCGCGCTCCTGTGTCTTCCGCTATGATTGAATCCAGGACCGCGTCCGAGATCTGATCGGCGACTTTGTCAGGATGCCCTTCCGTCACGGATTCGGATGTGAACAGATAACTCCTCATTGACATTGGGAAAATCTCCTTTTTCGCAAAAGGCGGCCCACGCCGGACAACTCAGTTTGCCGCAGCCTGGAAACCGCCTATTTAACAATCGCAATATCGATTGCACCCTTTTCGGCACATCTTTTGTTCTTGGAATCGACGTGAACTACCTTGGGTTTGCGCCCGGCAACTTCAGCTTCCTCATAATTAGCATAGGTCGCTATTATCACCAGGTCTCCCGGCGCCCCCAACCTGGCAGCAGCCCCGTTGAGGCAGATATCACCCTTGCCGGCCGGACCGGCAATCGCGTAGGTGTCGAACCTCGCGCCGTTGTGTATATTATAGACCTTAATCTGTTCATAGTTCAGTATATCGGCAGCCTCCATCAGATCGGCGTCTATGGTGAGGCTTCCCTCGTAGTTCAGATTGGCGTCCGTTACTCGGGCACGGTGAATTTTCGACTTGAGCAGCGTCCTTTGCATGACATTCCTCCCGGCAGAGATCGCTTGGGATCAACTGGAACTGGTAGAGGTTCAGAGGTGGACTTCGCAGCAGAGCCAGTATCCGGCACGTGGGAGCCTCTTGCATGAAGGATCGCCCTTGAGCTAGCTTTTCCTGATTTCTGTGCCTGCTGCATCTCGTAAAGACCGTTGATGATGCGCATCGTACTCTATTTATGCTTTGAGGACCTCCGCCCCCCAGGCATTTGCCAAACTGGGGCGGACCGTCCGTTTCGATATTGTCCCGGTCTGATGGATCCGGGCGATACAGAAGCGCAAACCGTTTACCATTACCAAATAAAATGAATATTAGTCAAGCCTCATAACGTAATTAGTAATTGTTTAATCGCCGGGACGCCGCCGCCCCACAGTCTCGACGCTCCTCGAGATTTTTTCCTTCCAAACCGACATGATCTCATCTTATACTCCGCCTGGAATTGTGAGTATAAGTTTTCTCGGTTATCCTTGCAATGCTCGTCGCGGCCACAATCGTTCATCCGGCAAGAGCGGCGCCCGGGCGCATTGCTTTTTGTTTCAATGTTTTCTCCACGTTTTCCGCCTCTTCGCGGTTGACGCCAAAAGGATGTTATTTGAACAGCGTATACGAGCGCCAGGTCAGACTGGTTTTCCCCTACTGGCGAAAGATCGCGATCGCCATGATCTGCATGGCCCTGGTGGCAGCCTCCAGCACGGCTTGCCTCTATTTGATCAAGCCGGTGTTCGATGACCTCATTGTCAAGAAGAACAAGGAGATGTTGGACCTGCTATGCACGGCCGTGCTCGTCGTCTTTGCCATAAAAGGCGCATCTTTGTGCGGCAATGCATACCTCATGAGCTATGTCAGCCAACGGATAATAACGAAGCTCAGGGAGGACGTATACAACCATATACAGTGCCTGCCCGTCCCCTTCCTGGACAAGATGAAGACCGGAAACCTGATGTCCCGTATAATCAATGACGTGGGCTCAGTCCAGAGCACGCTTTCCGAGGCGGTGACCGGGGTGATAAAGGAGTCCTTCAGTGCAATAGGCTGCCTGAGCGTCATGTTCTATATGGATTGGCGGCTTGCCTGCGGGGCCATTTTTATCGTGCCGGTGGCATTCCTTCCGATTTTCAAGGTCGGAAAGATGCTGCGAAAAACAGGGTCCAAATCCCAGAAAACCATGGCGGACCTGTGCGTCATTATGCACGAGACCATAGGCGGAAACCGCATAGTAAAGGCTTTCGGCATGGAGGGCCACGAGCAGGACCGTTTTCACCTCCAAAATGCAAAGCTTTTGATGTACAGCATGAAAACCGTGCTCGTTCGGGCAATAAACTCCGCCGGCATGGAATTCCTCGGCGGTGTTGGAATAGTGTCGATCATGTTGTATGGAGGCCATCAGATTATCGGCGAAAAAATGACGGCCGGTAACCTCCTCGCATTTCTCGCCGCCCTGATCAGCCTCTATGAACCGGTCAAACGCCTGGCCAACATGCATTCTTCCATCCAGCACGGGCTTGCGGCCGCCGAGCGGGTTTATGCTCTTCTGGACCAGCCGACGGAGATAAAAGACCAACCCGGAGCAGTGCCTCTTCGGCCTATCGAAAAACATATAGAATTCAGGAATGTTTCCTTCGGCTACGGGGACAAGCGGGTCCTGTCACGGATCAATTTCAAGATCGACGCGGGACAAATTGTGGCGGTGGTCGGAATGAGCGGGGCGGGCAAGACCACTCTTATAAACCTGATCCCGAGGTTCTATGAAGTCACCGAAGGCGCCATTCTCATCGACGGAGTCGACATCCGCAATGCATCCCTGAGTTCCCTGCGCTCCCAGATCGGCATAGTCACCCAACAGACCATTCTTTTCAACGACACGTTCAGGGACAATATCGCTTACGGGGACATCCGCAAGAGCAATGAAGAAATAATTGCGGCGGCCAAAGCGGCCAATGCCTATGATTTCATCATGAAACTGCCCAAGCAGTTTGAAACCACAGTCGGCGAGCAGGGCATCAGGCTCTCCGGAGGGGAACGCCAGCGGATTTGTATCGCACGCGCCCTGCTCAAAAACGCGCCGATCCTCATACTCGATGAAGCCACCTCCTCGCTTGACAGCGACTCCGAACTGGAGGTCCAGAGAGCCCTCGAAAACCTCATGAAAGGCAGGACCACCCTGGTCATAGCCCATCGACTTTCCACTATCAAGAATGCCGACTGCATCATAACCCTGGCGGATGGAAGAATTGTCGAACAGGGCCGCCACTGTGAGTTGATGGCGTGCGACAGTGAATACCACAGGCTCTATCAGCTGCAGTTCGCCCAATTCTCGAAAGAGAACGGGCCAACCGCGCTCGGGCATTCCTGAAACGCGATGAGACCAAAGAGGTCAAAAGAGCGTTCCGGCAGAAGCTGGATAATCTTTTCCTATTTTTTCAACATAGACGGGAAAGCAAGCTCTCAGCACATCGATGACCGGGTCCCGCATCTTGCATCGCTCGGGATAGCCCCCTGCATCCTATCCAGCATTTGCGGACAGCGAAGGAAAGATGTTGCTCACTACAGGGTCCCGTCCGTTGCCCCCTCAGGCGTGCGCTTCGAACTCAGGTATCTCAAGAGAAGAAACAGACTCTTTAAATTTGCGTTCATTGCCCTGTCGACCGCAGTCCTTCCGCTGTATTTCATCGAAAAAGCCGTTATAAACCTGGAGAGTGAGTGGTCATGGTTCCCTCTGGCTTTTTTGCGCGGCCTGCAGCTGTGCAGAAGATTTCGTGCCGAACTGGTCTATTCGACAGGCGGACCGGCGAGCGCTCACCTTGCGGCAGGCCTTGCAGCAAAGTGTATGAAGGTGCCCTGGATCGCGGAACTCCAGGACCCGATAGTGTTCAAAGACTGGGTCAGAAGCAAAACTGCGCTGAAGATCAACTCGAAACTGGAGCGGTTCATTCTTGACAACGCCTCGGCGGTCGTATTCCTGACCGAGGGCGCAAAGCAAAGGGCAATCCGCAGGACCGCGGCAGACGCAGCCAAGACCCACGTGATCTATCCAGGGGCTTCAACGGCCGACCGGCCGCCGGCGGCCTGTCCCAAAGGAGATTTGTGCCGTTTTGCCCACTTCGGTTCACTCGGGGGCTCACGTAACCCGGCGTCCTTTCTCGAAAGCCTCCAAATCGTTCTCGATCAAAACCCGGATTTGACCGGCAAAGTGCGATTCGAACTCTACGGCACAATGGACAATCTGTCGGCCAAACTCATAGCCGGCTTCAAATACCGCGAGGTTGTCACCGATTTCGGAAAAGTTCCCAGGCTGGAAGCGCTCAGTGCGATGAGAAAAAGCGATGCCCTCGTGCTCATACAAAATCTGGACGATATATCCTATGAGACGATCCCATCGAAGGTCTACGAATATCTCCAGATGAACAGGCCCATTTTGGCGCTCGTCCACAAAAATCCCCAGTTGGAGACAATGCTGCTCCAACTGGGGCATTTCGTTGCGCAAGCCGACTGCCCAGCCCAAATCAGCTCGTACATAAAGCAGATCCTGGAGCTATGGGGCAAAGGGGGCCCGGAATGGCGAAGTTTTTCAGCTTCTCCCTACACCGTTCAGAGCGCGGCGGAAAAGCTGCTGGAAATATCCGGCAGGCTCCTCAGAAGACCTTAGAGGACGGCGCCAGACTCTGACCATCCATCAGACCCAGTTGCATCAAATGGTCAATTATCAGTCGTGAGTTTTCTTCCTCCGAATTGGCGACGGTATCCAGCGTGATCTCCGCTTGAAGCGGGGCCTCATAGGGATCGTCAATTCCGGTAAAACCCTTCAGGATTCCCTGGCGCGCCTTAACATAGAGTCCCTTGGGGTCCCGCTGCTCGCAAACCTCCAATGGAGTGGCCACATATACTTCTATGAAGCGGCCTTCCTGCATCCGGCTCCGCACCTCATCGCGGATTGCCCTGTAGGGACTGATCGCCGCGCATACGACTAAACCGCCATGACGAACGATCTCGGAGGCCACGAAACCGATGCGCCGTATGTTTTCGTCGCGGTCTTCCTTGCTGAACCCCAGCCCTTTGCACAAATGAGTGCGAACCACGTCACCATCCAGTACGGTCACACGGCGGCCCTGTTCGACGATCCATCGCGCCAGGACATCGGCGGTGCTGGACTTTCCGGAGGCACTCAAGCCGGTAAACCAAATACATACTCCATGGCGATATCGGTCATTCTGAGACGAGAATTCCATATAATCCATTCCATATTGTGTATGAACCGCAAGCATTTGCCCTGGATTCCGCCTTGCCGCGAAAGATCGGCAGGGCACAAGGGTTGATCCGGGCGCGAACATTTCAACACTTCCCTTACCCTAATTTTTATGAATTTCTCAAGTCTTTTTTTCGAGTCTGAATTTCACCAGCCACCCGAAGAGGGAGGTGCAAATATGCGATCTTTCCGAAAGACATCCAGGAGTACGTTGCGTCCGTGCTACTCGTTTCCGCTGAATGGATCCATCTGTCACTCTCATATTCCACCCAACTGGAATTATTTAGACAATCTATCTATTGCTTTCTTTATGTCTCTCGCTTCATCTGATGTTAAACCACTGATCGATATCTCTTCACCAGAAATTTTCTCCTGAATAGTCGGAGCCATGAGCAGCTTTCCATTGAATACTATTGCCAATCTTCCTTTTATATTATTCTCCGTAAGATTTTCCATTTTTTTCTGCCCATTTGTATTCAAAGATAGTCTAGCACCAAAACCTGTGGCTGAAGGGTTGGTAAATACGTATTCATTATCGAGTTCGTCTGAAGAAACTTCACTTATCTTCTCCTTACCATATTGATCAAATTCTGCTAGCAAGATCTTGGCGCCTTTAAAATCGGTAGTGTCCACCTCTACTAGCTTACTAACCCAATAATTAACTTTGTCCTTTACAAAAAGATCATATTGGCGTTCATTTATATCAGCTTCCGAAGGTGGTATCATGGAAAGCCTTTCATGGTCTGGATGTACGAGACGAAATGTCAGATCGGCATCTCCAGTATATACACTTGGAGACGAACCAGATGGTAAGGTGGTTCGATAAAGTAAGTGAGCTGCCGCAATTCGTATCCCTTTTGCGTCCTCAAAAGGAAGACCACAGACCCTTATCTTCCCATCACTTTCTTTCCGTGGAATAATCAGCACCATGAGTAGTTTCCCATCGCTTATTATCGCTAATCGCCTCTGCACATTGTTCTCAGTAAGCTTCTCCAATTGGGTCTGTCCCTCTTCATTAAAAGAGATTACGACTTCAAAGAAATTTGGGGGATTGTTAAACGTATGTCCAACGCCGTCCACCTTTGGATAAATTTCTCTTTCTATTGGATTGCCGGAGTGTAGATCCTGGTATTGTATAAGAATCTTAACAGCGCTAATATTTGTGTCATCAAGCTCCACTTTCTTGCTTACCCAATAAGCAACTTTGTCCTTCATAAAAAGTTCGTATTGACGTTTGTCTATGTCAACCTCTGACGGTTTCAGGTGAGATATCTTGTCATGTTCCGGATGCACCAGACGGAAAGTAAAAATGCTCTCCTCCGCGTAAACGTTGGAGATCAAACCACATGTAAAAACGGTTATCGCAAGGAGAATTTTATAAATACAGTTCATCTTTTGTCCTCCCGGTTTGGATGGGCCGATTCACGACGCATTTGTTTCAGGTCCGCAAG
>Ga0187889_10003894_pt1 | contig 12742 bp, 10 predicted proteins | sample June2016WEW_7_10_2_FD_132992 | JGI IMG/M metagenome (GOLD analysis project Ga0187889, IMG submission 132992) | Peatland microbial communities from SPRUCE experiment site at the Marcell Experimental Forest, Minnesota, USA - June2016WEW_7_100 | ecosystem: Environmental > Terrestrial > Soil >... | reverse complement strand
TGTCCTGCAGCTCAGCCACCGAGAGCTCTTCCTGCTCGAGCAGCAGAAGCAGGCGCAGCCGGCCCGGATCGGCCGCCAGCCGCAGCGATTTTAGGATTGACGCCATAAGTAAAAAGTTCTAATATCAATATATCAAGATTTTTAGATGCAAGGGAGCAATTAAATGAGCGTTGCAACGCTAAACCAGGCCGCCGCCGGATTCAAAGTAGCCGATCTTTCGCTGGCCGATTGGGGCCGCAAAGAGATTTCCATCGCCGAGCAGGAGATGCCGGGCCTCATGGCCATCCGCCGCAAGTACGCGAGCGAGCGTCCGCTCGCGGGCGTGCGCATCACCGGCTCGCTGCACATGACCATCCAGACTGCGGTGCTCATCGAGACGCTCGCCGAGCTGGGCGCTTCGGTGCGCTGGGCAAGCTGCAACATCTTCTCCACCCAGGACCACGCGGCCGCGGCCATCGCCGTCACCGGCGTGCCCGTCTTCGCGTGGAAGGGCGAGTCGCTGGAAGACTACTGGTGGTCGACCTACCAGGCGCTCTGCCATCCCGGCGGCCAGGGACCTCAATTGGTGGTCGACGATGGCGGCGACGCCACCCTTCTCATCCACAAGGGCTACGAACTGGAGGAAGGCAGCGACTGGACCGGGGCGCCCTCCGCCAGCCATGAAGAGAAAGTCATCAAGGACCTGCTGAAGCAGATCTACCGGGAGGACCCCCAGCGCTGGCACGCGATCGCCCGGGAATGGCGCGGGGTCTCCGAGGAGACCACCACCGGCGTGCATCGCCTCTACAAGATGCACGAGGCCGGCCAACTGCTGGTCCCCGCCATCAACGTGAACGACTCCGTCACCAAGTCGAAGTTCGATAACCTGTACGGTTGCCGCGAGTCGCTGGCCGACGGCATCAAGCGCGCTACCGACGTGATGGTGGCCGGCAAAGTCGCGGTGATCTGCGGCTACGGCGACGTTGGCAAAGGCTCCGCGCAGTCGCTCCGCGGCATGGGCGCGCGCGTCATCGTCACCGAAATCGACCCTATCAACGCGCTCCAGGCGGCCATGCAGGGCTTCGAGGTCACCACCGTCGAAGACACCCTCGGCCGCGGCGACATCTACGTCACCTGCACCGGCAACCGCGAAATCATCACGCTGGAGCACATGGCCCGGATGAAGGACCAGGCGATTGTCTGCAACATCGGCCACTTCGACAACGAGATCCAGATGGACCGCCTGAACGCTTCCGCCGCGAAAAAGACCAACATCAAGCCGCAGGTCGATCTGTACACCTTCCCCGATGGCCACGGCATTTTCATTCTGGCCGAAGGCCGCCTGGTCAACCTGGGCTGCGCCACCGGCCACCCCAGCTTCGTCATGAGCAATAGCTTCTCCAACCAGACGCTGGCGCAGATCGATCTCTGGAAGAACCGCGACATATACCAGCCCGGCGTCTACACGCTGCCCAAGAAGCTGGATGAAGAGGTGGCGCGCCTGCACCTGGAAAAGATCGGCGTGAAGCTCACCACGCTCAGGCCCGAGCAGGCCGAGTATCTGGGCGTGCCCGTGGAAGGCCCGTATAAGCCGGACCATTATCGCTATTAGTGCCACGACCGGGGGCAAATTCGGGGCAAATTCGGAGACAGACACCAGCGTCCACGCGGCGCAAAGAAACGCGCCTTGGGACGCGGGTGTCTGGCCCCTCGCGCCTTGGGACGCGGGTGTCTGGCCCCGAATTTTGCCACCAGGTGTTAAATTGAAGAACTATACCGCAGGAGGCCAGCTTGGCAGAAACTCAAAAGTATCTTTTTACGTCGGAATCCGTCACCGAAGGTCATCCGGATAAAATTGCCGACCAGATTTCAGACGCCGTTTTGGACGCGGTCCTGGCGGACGACCCCACCGGCCGCGTGGCGTGCGAAGTGCTGGTCACCACCGGCACTTGCATTGTGGCCGGTGAAATCACCACCAAGACCTACGTGGACGTTCAGCGCATCGCGCGCGGCACCATCGATCACGTCGGCTACAACGACGCCAGCTACGGATTCGATGCCCACACCTGCGGCGTGCTCAACCTGATCCAGTCGCAATCGCCCGACATTTCGATGGGCGTGGACACGGGCGGCGCCGGCGACCAGGGCATGATGTTCGGCTTTGCCTGCGAAGAGACCGCCGAGCTGATGCCGCTCCCCATCATGATGGCCCACAAGCTGGTGCAGCGCCTCTCCGTAGCGCGCCGCGAGGGCATCCTCGATTTCCTCCGCCCCGACGGCAAGAGCCAGGTCTCGGTGGAGTACGTCGATAACCAGCCCAAGCGTATCGAGGCCGTGGTCATCTCCACGCAGCACAGCCCCGATGTTTCCATCGAGGAACTCCGCCAGGAAGTCAAGAAGCACATCATCGACGCGGTAGTTCCTTCCGGCATGGTGGATTCCCAGACCAAGTATCACATCAATCCGACGGGCCGTTTCGTGGTGGGCGGGCCGCACGGCGATACCGGTCTCACCGGCCGCAAGATCATTGTCGACACCTATGGCGGCATGGGCCGTCACGGCGGCGGCGCCTTCTCCGGCAAGGACCCCACCAAGGTGGACCGCTCCGCCTGCTACATGGCGCGCTACATCGCCAAGAACATTGTGGCCGCGAAGCTGGCGACGCGCTGCGAAGTGCAACTGGCTTACGCCATCGGCGTCGCCGAACCGGTATCGGTGGCTGTGAACACCTTCGGCACCGGCGCGATTCCGGACAATCGGTTCACCGAGCTGGTGCGCGAGAATTTCAACTTGACCCCGCGCGCGATCATCGACCACCTGAAGCTCCGCCGCCCCATCTACCGCAAGACCGCCGCCTTCGGCCATTTCGGCCGCACGGAAGACACGTTTACGTGGGAGTTCACCGACAAAGCCGAAGCGTTGAAAGACCACGCCGGCGCCCGCGCCGCCGCGAAATAGTGTGGCGATGCAGCGCCGGTGGTCTAGCGTGGAATGAGCCGGAGGAGGATCGCGGTCGCGTCCGGACCGCCGGAAAAGGCCGCGCGCACGGTGCCATCTTCGCGGCGGATCTGGATGGAGTGGATGAGCGCCACGAGATCCGGCTGGCGCGCATTGGCCGCGGCGGTGAGAGAGAGGATGGCGCGCAGGTTCTCTTCGAACTCGCGCCCGGCCTCGGCGGTGCGGCCCACGGCAGCGGCCTCGACCTCGATCCCGGAGCCAATCCGGGCGGCGATGGCGGCGTATTCCATGTCGCGGAGGAGCCGGTTGAGATTGGCGGCGTTGCCCGCGACGGGAAGGGGGACGCCGCCCCGCGCCACCATCCAGAACTGCTTGCCGCCCGCCAGGGACGCGGCACGGGTGAGAAGATCGGGTGCGCCATCGCGGCCGGTTTTGTGCTGCGCGATGGCGGCACGGACGGAACTGGGCGACCCGGCGACGGCCAGGCCGGGTGCGACGAGCGTAGCGCCCGGCGGCGCTTCGCGGAAGCGCCCGCTTGCGATGGAGAGGAGGTCCTTGCCATGGGAGGCGAGGAGCAGGTACCTGGCGTCGCGGAGCGGCTCGGCGAGCGCCCGCACGGCGGGCGGGACTTTCGGATAGAGCGGGGAGGCGCGGAGCTCATCGAGGTTGAGGCCGGCGAGAAGCAGCGTGTCCGCGGGGATCGACGACGCCATGTCGCGGCCGACGCCGGCCGGCGCGTCGGTGGAACGGCACGAGATGGCGGCGGCCGCCAGCGCAACAAGCGCCGCGAAATGGGCGTAGTTCACCATGTGTTATGATCGCAAAGGAGCAGGCCTCGCGGCAGGCGCCGCGCTCCCAACCACCTCGGAAGGCCACCCTAGCTCAGTTGGTAGAGCGGCTGATTCGTAATCAGCAGGTCGCCGGTTCAAGCCCGGCGGGTGGCTCCATATTCTTCAAGCACTTCCGCTTCAGTTCGCCTTCACTTCTGCCGGTTTGATAGCCACCCTGACAGCCACCGGGTGTGGAATCAACCCGGTGTTACGCTCCCAACCCCGCTTTGCGGTTGAAAACGTCGAGGAAGAACTCTTCCAGAACTGGTGCGGTGCTGGCGATCTCCTCGATTTTCCAATCCGCTTCTGGATCAGGCTGCCGATACAGCAGAATCCGATCATCAATCCCGCCAGCGGCCGAATGGCCGCAATCGCTTTCGGATCTGGCGGCGGAAGTGGGGCAACGCTCGCGCGACCCCGAAGCCGCGCGGCGCGAAATCTGGATGGACTGGTGCGAGTGGAAGGCGGCGGCGCTGAACCGGCTGTTTCAAGAGCAAGGCGTAACTGGGCAACTGGGCCGTATTACGGCGGCAACGGTTCGGCACGGCGAACGGAGAGGGAAAGAGTAATGCCCCAAGTTTGTACCATTTGCAGGCACCAAAAGCGGCATGAAATCGACCAGGCGCTACTTGCCGGGCAACCGTTCCGTAACATCGCGGAACGTTTCGGCACGTCGTCTACAGCCCTCTTTCGGCACAAGCAGAAAGACCTGCCGGCGGCTCGGCTGAAGGCGAAGCAAGTTGCCGAAGTGGTGAGCGCCGACACGCTCCTGGATCGGCTCAAGAACCTGAATCGTGAGACGGCGGAAATTCTTCGTGATGCGCGGGCGGAAGGGTCCCAAGATAACGAGCTTGCGCGAAAGCAATCGCTCGTGTGGAACGGCAGCTTGAGTTTGAAGCGCGGTTACTTGGAGAACTGAGCGATTCGGCAAGAATCGCGGTGGGCATCAATATTGGAGAAATGAGCGATCACGCGCAAAGGCTGGCAGAGCTGCAATCTGGCCGCGAGCGGGCGCGGCTGGCGCGGGAGGAATTGCCCAAATGAGACTGGCCTTGTGCCTGGCGCTGAAGCATTCCGCGGTCTCGCCAGAACGCCCATTCCCGTCGCTCTGGGCCGCGACTGCCGCTTGGGTCAAGATGCCCAGAGGAGGATACTACGTATGGAAACGAAAGCTTTTGAATCTCTCCCTACAGAGGGGCCGACTGAATACTCATCGACGGCCGATAACCTCTCCTCCAATGGCAAGAACCTAAACTTCATCCAAACGGATAACGGCACAGACATCGGCGGGACGGCTCAACAGCAGTTTCCGCCGCAGTGAGGGCTGTTTTTGAGGCTCCCAGCACAGATTGAGGGCGGCCCGTAACGAAGCATGACCCCTTCCTGGGACCCCGGAGTCGTTCGGGATGCAAAAAATGAGAAAAACGGCTCCAAAAGAGGCGGATGGATGTATAATCAGTTCCGGCCAGGATCGCAAAACGGAGATCCTGGCTGGAAGGAAGGGCTAAGGACGTATGAGGAGATGTTTTCTTCTATTCGCTTCCGCGCTTGCTCTTACGCTGAGCGCTTTCGCGCAGACCAAGACCTCGGGTTCCCTCGACTGCGACAAATCGGACCCGAGGCACGCGATTCCGATCCCCGATCGCGAGGGTTACTCCTACTTGATCGGCCAGAACAAATGCACCTGGACCAAGCCCATCGCTATCGAAGGGCTCGAAGCCAAGGCGTTTGTTAACACCGTATTCGATGAAATGACGGGCGCTTCTGGCCGTACCACAGCTTCGGGCGTCACAACCTACGGTAGCGGCGACAAAGGCTACACGCACAGCTCGGGAACCATCGACGCCAAAGCGATGACCTCTTCCGGCAAGTGGACACACGCGGGCGGAACCGGCAAGTTGCGCGGCATCAAGGGCGGAGGGACCTTCACCTGCAAGATGAAAAGCGCCGAGCCGGGCTCGGGTTACACTTGCGACATTGAGGGCGAGTACACTCTGCCCGCCGCCAAGAAGTAGCCGCCAAGCCGTCCGGTGGCCCCGGATTCGAAGGTCGTCGCGCCCTCAGCAGCTTCTCTTGCCTGAACCCGCCCGCTGGAAAGTCGGGGTCGGGCGAAAGAAGAATACTGCTTTTCTGCCCGCCGGCGCCCGGCTTTGCTTAAACTGCAACATTGGCCGGTATATTCGGTCTTAACGCAGGTCTCGCCACCGCGGCGTCGGCTAAAGGAAGCGCCTGTCCCACAAGCTTGACTGAATTACCACCTGGTTAGCGAGGAATGCTCACTTTGGGAGTTCGAGTTTATCCGTGGCCGATGCCGAGAAACTAACTGGCGTCAATCACGGGGCTTCTGAGAGCGAAAAAGAGATCCACGGCCCGTTCCGAAAGCTTGAACTAGCAAACCACCACGTTGCCGTTGGAGGCTCGTGGTCGTCAGACACCGCAAGTGTACGTAAATGTTCGGCCGGGAAGGTCCATTCGTGGCCACATTGAGGACAGCGACAGAAGATTTCAGCCGAACGACTCACCGAGATAGTCGTTTTGGATACTTCCCCCCATATGCCCCTGATGCCGGCGGCAAGAAGCAAGAGACTGGCAGCGAGCACTAAAAGCATAAGCCACCCGTTCCAGACCTCGATCGGCAGGCTGCGCAGGAAAGCCCTCTCAGCATCGAGGAGAAGGATAAAGCTCAACAAACAGCCAAAGGAAGCCAGAAACACATACCTGCAAGCGTGAGATTCAGAAGGATTCACCTCCTCTTCGCTTTTTTGTCAGGAGAAACTTGCTGACAAAACCGGCTGAGTGATCTGTCAGCAGGTCGCTCCGCCCGGAAAATGCTATTCCTACAGAGACTTACGCCCGGAGTTTCGGCGCCGCTGGTATGTCGCGAATTGAATCTGAGAGAAAGACGCGCATTCAGACGGTGCTGACAAACTACATCCCGCGTTGAAGGGCTGTCAGGTTTGGGCGGATGCCTGGAAGCCTCTGTTCACTGAGTTGCCCGGTCCGCCAGCCAAGGAGGACCGTGCGCCACCGCCGACAGGAGATCCCTCCGCTCGCCGGGGATCCTTTGCGGCGCGTTCTGAAATGGGGGATTACACCTCGCGGAAGCCAGCCTCAGACGCTGGGGCGTCCGCTCCCAGTTGGTGGGCGAGGCGTTCAGCCTGACCAACACGGTGACGTTTGCCAACCCCGGCGGCAGTTGCTGCCGGGTGACCAACGCCACGACCGGCGCAATCAACTACAACGGCCTCGGTGTCATCACCGGTACCGTATCCAGCCCGCAGTATTTGCAGGTGGGAGGATATCTCCGCTTCTAGTTTTGCGAAGGTGCGCATCCTCGAGATGAAGATGCGCACCTCGCCTGCATCCTCATGCAGTCGTCATTCTGCTATCCTGCGATCACTACACCTCTGAAAAGGCGATTTGATATGCAACTTCGAGCGTGTCTTTGTGTCGCTGCGGCTGGTTGGCTTTCCGTCCTCCCTGCCGGCGCACAATCGAAGAACTCCGCGCCTCCTCCGCACCTGGAAAAGCGCGGGAACGTCACGCAGTTGGTCGTGGATGGCATGCCCTTCCTGGCCTTGGCCGGCGAGTTGCACAACAACAGTGCCACCAGCCTCGAGTATATGAAGCCGATTTGGACACGGCTCTCGGCAATGCACCTGAATACCGTGCTCGCACCGATCTCCTGGGCACTCCTGGAACCCACCGAGGGCAAGTTCGACTACGCACTGGTGGATGGCCTGATTCGGGACGCTCGCTCTCAGAGTCTGCACCTGGTGTTCCTTTGGTTCGGCAGTTGGAAGAATACCTGGTCCAGCTATGCGCCGGACTGGGTGAAGCGCGATTTCGAGCGTTTCCCCCGCGTCCAGCTTCAAAACGGCGCCGGTACGGAAAGGCTCACGCCCCTCAGCGAAGCAAACCTCAAAGCGGACGCGCGCGCTTTCGCATCCCTGATGCGCCGGATCCGCGAAGTAGACGCCGGCTTCTACACAGTGATCATGATCCAGATCGAAAACGAAGTCGGCGTCATCCCCGATGCCCGAGACCACTCGCCGGCAGCGAATGCCGCCTTCGATCAGCCCGTCCCCACGGAACTGATGGACTCTCTGCGGACGCATCGGGAGGCTCTCGACCCCGACCTTCGCGCCCGGTGGCAGTCCGGCGGCTTCCAGGCCTCGGGCAACTGGGAAGCGGTCTTCGGCGCCGGCCCGGAAACCGAGGACTTGTTCATGGCATGGCATTACGCGCGCTACATAGGCAAGGTCGCCGAGGCGGGCAAGGCCGAGTACGTTCTCCCGATGTTCGCCAACGCTGCCCTGATCCGCCCGAATTACGCGCCCGGGCAATACAACAGCGGCGGTCCCCTGCCGCACTCGTTCGACATATGGAGGGTGGGCGCACCTCAGTTGGATTTCGTCGCGCCCGATATATACTTCGAGTTCAAGAAGTGGTGCGCAAAATACGATCGCCCCGGCAATCCGTTATTCATACCCGAAGCGGCCGGCGAGGCGCAGGGCGCCGCCAACGTCTACTACGCGATTGGACAGCACAACGCTTTCGGCTTCTCCCCCTTCGCCATCGATGCCGCCGAAGACCAGGAACTGGCCCGGAGCTACGACCTCCTTTCTCAACTGGCGCCTTTGATCCTGGAGAACCAGCCGAAGTCGCGCGTCGCCGGAGTCTTGCTGGAAGACCTTACTCCTTCGCAGAGACTGCGGCTTGGCGATTACACGCTCAACGTGTCCCCGGCGGGAGGACGCCGTTCTGTCGCCGGCGCGCCCCCTGAACCCCAGACGGCCGCCACGCAGAGACCGCACGGCATCTTCATTGCGGCCGGACCCGATGAGTTTTATTTGGCGGGCAGCGCACTCAATATCACGCTGACGCCGAATACTCCTGGACCGCCCATCGTGGGATTGGCGACCGTCGAGGAAGGCCGGTTCGTTGACGGCCGTTGGGTTCGCGGCCGCACACTGGCGGGCGACGACACCGGCCAGGGCAATAACATCACGCTTCGCGGCGGCCCGGACGCAGGTATCCTGCGGGTCACAGTGTACCGTTATCGGTGAAGCGTCGCCTGAAGTGCGCGCGCTACAGGCAAGGCGGATCCCCGACCGAAAGAAAAGCGGTCTCTCGCGTGCGCGGGGCAGCGTCCAGTTATAAAATTAGAGGTCAAATGACCTGGAAATCTCTGTTGATTCCCATATGGGTGACGCCCGCGCTGCTCCTGCAGGCGGCCGATCAGCCGAAAATCGAGGCGCGGAAGGCCCCGGTAATTACGAAGGACGGACTCAAGTTCCGGGACCTGAACAAGAACGGGACGCTGGACCGCTATGAAGACTGGCGGCTGCCGGTGGAGCAGCGGGTCGCCGACCTGGTTTCCCGGATGACGGTGGAAGAGAAGACGGGACTGATGATTCACTCGTCGCTCTCCGGCTTTACTGGGCCGAACGGGGAGGTCCTCGGGCTGCCCGCTGCGGGCGGACGTGGAGGGCCGGGCCGCGGTGCGCCTCCGGCCGCCAACGCCAATCGCGCGTTCCAGGGCCGCGCCAACCAGAACAACGTCGAGCCCATGGGCAGCGCAAATCCGACCCAACTGGTGGTGGAGCGGAACGTCCGCTATATACTGGTCCGGCCGAACTCCGGCGAGTCGCCCGATATCACGGCCAAGTTCCACAATGGGCTTCAAGAGATGGCCGAGACGAGCCGCCTGGGGATCCCGATCGTGTTCAGCACGGACCCGCGGCACGGCGGCGGACGCGGCGGGTCTGGGAAGCCGGTGATCTCGCAGTGGCCCGACCAACTGGGCCTGGCGGCGGCACGCGATCCGGAACTGGTGCGGCAGTTCGGACAGATTGCGGCCAAAGAACTGCGTGCCATCGGGATCCAGTGCCTGCTTGGTCCCATGGCGGACACCTCCACCGAGCCGCGCTGGAACCGGATCAACGGCACCTTCGGGGAGGATGCGAACCTGAACGCGACCCTCATCAAGGCGATCGTCGAGGGATTTCAAGGCAAGCAACTCGGCCCCGAAAGCGTCATGACGGTGACCAAGCATTTTCCCGGCGATGGGCCGGTGAAGGACGGCTACGACGGGCACAACAATTACGGCAAGTGGACGATCTACCCGGGCAATCAGTTCGACTATCACCTGATTCCGTTCCGCGCCGCATTTGAGGCCGGCACGGGCGGGATCATGGGCGGCTACTTCATCCCGGTGGGCAAGGACACCGTCGGCATCAACTTCTCCCAAGCGATGATCAACGGCCTGCTGCGGGAAAAGATGGGATTTCAAGGGCTGGTGGTTACGGACTGGCTGCGCAACATGCCGTGGGGCGTGGAGAAACTGTCCGAAAAGGACCGGCAGAAAACGATCATCCTGGCCGGCGTCGACCAGATCGGCGGAGACAACGATCCCAGCGTGATCCTGGCCGGCGTGAAGGACGGCGGAATTCCAATGGCGGTGGTGGATGCGGCGGCGAGACGCATTCTCCGTCCTGTGTTTCAACTCGGACTGTTCGAGAACCCCTACGTCGATCCGGAACAGGCGAAGGCGACGGTGGCGAGCGAGAGGTTCCTGGCCGCCGGATATGCCGCGCAGGTGCGATCCACGGTGTTGTTGAAGAACGCCAACGGCGTGCTCCCGGCCGCCGCGGGGAAGAAGATCTACGTGGAAGGGATCGCCCGCGAGACGGCGGCGCAGTTCGGCACCGTGGTGGACGACCCCAAGGGCGCCGACCTCGCCATTCTGCGGGTGGCCAGCCCCGCGACTACCTACCCCTACGGCGGCGCCTTCGCGGGCGGAGGCGGACGCGGCGGAGCTGCTCCGGCATCCCCGCCACCACTCCCCACCTACGGCATCACGCTGGCCTACGGGAACGCGGCGAACTGGACGGTGCTGGACGGCATCCGCAAGGTGGCGGCGACTGGCACTCCGGCCGTGGTGATCGTGAACATGGACAAGCCGGTCATCCTGACCGAGTTCATCGACAGCGTGGCGGGCGTATTGGGCGCATTCGGGGCAAGCGACGCGGCGCTGCTGGACGTGGTATTCGGAAAAGCCAAGCCCACCGGAAAATTACCATTCGACCTGCCAAGCGACATGCCATCGGTAATGGCGCAGGCAGCCGACGTACCGTTCGATATCGACGATCCTCTGTTCAAATTCGGCTTCGGACTGACCTACGGCCGTTGAACCACGGACTCGTCCATGAAGCGGACTATTGAGGGTCATCATCCATGAAACGAATTCTGATTTTGGCGTTCGTGCTGCTCGGCGGCATCCGGCAGGCAAACGCGGCGGCCGTGATCCGGAACCTTCAGGTCGAGTACCGGAATACCCCTCTGGGTATCGATGTGACGCAGCCGCGGTTCAGTTGGCAGATGGCCACAACGGCAGGTGAGCGTGGGTACGCGCAGACCGCTTACCAGATTGACGTCAGGGATCCCAAGGGGAGCGTCGTCTGGGACACGAAGAGGATCGAAAGCTCGAATTCGCTCGGCCTGAAATACGGCGGCAATCCGCTGAGAGCGGCCACGAGATACTCCTGGACGGTCACGGTGTGGAATCAGGCGGGAGCGAAACTCGCCGCAAGTTCCTGGTTCGAGACCGGCCTCATGGATCCCGCTTCCGATTCGAGCGCTTGGGGCGGCGCCAAATGGATCGGCGGAGGAGACGAAGATCTGGTGCTCTATTCGCCGTATCTGGCGATCTTCGATGCAAAGTATGCGCTGACGATCGCACCGGGCAGCACCCGCGCGAGCTTCGTCTACGGGGCGAACGACTCGCGGCTGATGGACAAGAACAAGAACATCTACCAGGTCGAGAGCGGCAAAGACCAAAGCTATATCAAACTGGAGCTCGACATCTCGGCGGTGAACGGCGCGCCGGATGGCAAAGCCAAACTCCACGTGTACCGCGCCGGATACAAGGACACCGATACACCGTCGCAACCGCTGCGGACGTTCGAGGTCGCGCCCGCGGTAATCAACAACGCGAACAAGAACGCTGAGCACGTGATCGAATTCCGCAGCGCGTTTGGGCAGATTGCGATCACCATCGACGGCAACGCGTCCTTCGCGGGCGCTTCCGCGCAGGCGCCTGCCGGCGGGCGGGGCGCGCCTGCCGCCGGCGGAGGTCAGGGCGGCTTCGGGAGCCGCGGCGGAGCTCCGAACTCGGTGAACCTGAATCCCGCCGGGTCGGGCGGCGACTATCTACCGTTTGGAATGCTGTGCGAGATGGGGTTTTCGGTTGGACCCGGCCAGAATGCCACCTTTCGCGATGTGACCGTCCGCAACAATCGCTTCCCCAATCATGTCCTGTTCCAGGAGAATCTTGCGGGCGGGCCGTACAAGGGCATCTATGCCGATTTCGCAGCGGCTAACTCCGGACTATCAGTCGCCAACGGACGCTACGTACTTGACGGTGGCGGCAAGGGGGTGTTCGTAGTGCGGAATCCAAGCCGGAACTCGACCCCGATGCTGCGCACCAGGTTCAAGACGTCCGGCCAAGCGGTGGAAAGGGCTCGGCTGTATGTCACTGCGCGCGGCATCTATGAGGTTTTCCTGAACGGCAAGCGCGTGGGCGACGACTACTACAATCCCGGCCTGACCCAGTACAACCTCACGCACCTGTACCAAACCTATGACGTGACCGGCATGATCCAGTCCGGCGACAACGCCATGGGCGCCATGCTCGGGGAGGGCTGGTGGAGCGGCCTGCTCAGTTACGGAAGCATCTGGAATCATTTCGGCGACCGGCAATCGCTGCTGGCGAAGCTTGTGATTGCTTATTCTAGTTCGCTGTCAAGTTGAGCCTAATTATCCATGGCCAAGCGGTGAGGCTGCGGAGGCCTTTCGAGTCGGTGGCTAAGCGGGGCAAGCCCTGTTCCAACTGCCGGATGACGGCCTCCAAGTGATTGAACACCCGGTTCGGAAATTCCTTCTCTCGCAACTCATCCCAGACGTGTTCCTGG
>Ga0187889_10003889_pt1 | contig 12752 bp, 13 predicted proteins | sample June2016WEW_7_10_2_FD_132992 | JGI IMG/M metagenome (GOLD analysis project Ga0187889, IMG submission 132992) | Peatland microbial communities from SPRUCE experiment site at the Marcell Experimental Forest, Minnesota, USA - June2016WEW_7_100 | ecosystem: Environmental > Terrestrial > Soil >... | reverse complement strand
ATGGTCCAGGGTGTACAATTGAGCGCGCCCTTCGGCCGGTACCAGATGGCCCTGGACGTCGCCGAGGCCATCGGCCCGCGCTGAGATCGAACGAAAAGGAAATGGCAACCGACCTGGTCGAGATCAATCCCGAACAACCCCAGCCGGAAGTGCTGGAGCGGGCCGCCGCCGCCGTCCGCCGCGGCAAAGTGGTTGCCATCCCCACCGATGCGCTCTACACGCTGGTGGCCGACCCCTTCAACCTGGGCGCCGTGGCCCAGGTCTTTCAGGCCAAGGGCCGTGAGACGCACCGCTCCCTTCCCATCCTGGTGGGGGACCTCATGATGGCCGAAGAGCTGGCCTCCGAGCTGAGCAACCGCTTCTTCATTCTGGCGCGCCGCTTCTGGCCCGGGCCGCTGACCATCATCGTTCCCGCTTCGGCCCGAGTGCCGCTCAAGGTGACTGGCAACACTGGCCGCCTGGCGCTGCGCCAGTCGTGCTCCAAGGTCGCCAACCAGTTGATCGCCATGCTGAACCAGCCGCTGATCTCCACCAGCGCCAACATTTCCGGCCGCCCCACCTGCCGCAGCGGCATCGATGTTTTCGGCATGATGGATGGCCGCGTCGACCTGGTGATCGATGGCGGCATGTGCGACGGAGCCGGCGCCACCACGATCGATATCACCGAGCCGTACTGGCGCCTCATCCGGGCCGGCGCCATCGACGAGAAGGAAATCGCGGAATGCCTGCAGCCGTCGTGAGTCACCCATGCGAAATGTAATCATCATAGGTTCCGGATGCGCCGGCAATACCGCCGCTATCTACACCGCGCGCGCCAACCTGCAACCGCTGGTTGTGGGCGGCCATGAAGCCGGCGGACAGCTTTCGCTCACCACCCTGGTGGAGAACTTTCCCGGTTTCCCGGAAGGCATCAGTGGCCCGGACCTGGTCGAGAACATGCGGAAACAGGCGCAGAACTTCGGCGCCGAATACGTGGACGGGGCCGTCATCGACGCCGATTTCTCCAGCCGGCCGTTTCGCCTCAGCATCGAAGGCGATTGGGTCGAAACGCGCACCGCCATCATTGCTTCCGGCGCCTCCGCGCGCTGGCTGGGCCTGGAATCCGAGCAAGCGCTGATCGGCCATGGCGTCAGTTCCTGCGCCACCTGCGACGGATTCTTTTATCGCGACAAGCGGATCATGGTGGTGGGTGGCGGCGATTCCGCCATGGAGGAGGCCAACTTCCTGACGCGCTTCGGCCGCGAAGTCACGCTGGTCCATCGCCGCGACGAGTTTCGCGCGTCCAAGATCATGCTCGACCGCGCGCGTCGCAATCCTAAAATCAAGTTTCTCCTCAGCACAGTGGTGGAAGAGATCCACGACGTTGCCGGGAAGATTGTGACCGGCGTGCGTCTGCGCGATCTCAAGACCGGCAAGGTCTGGGACCAGGAAGTGGACGGCTTCTTCCTGGCCATTGGCCACATTCCCAATACCAAGGTCTTCAAAGGCCAGATCGAAACCGATCCGGAAGGTTACATCGTCTCGAAGGGCGGCGCGCGCACCAGCGTTCCCGGCGTTTTCCACGCCGGTGACGTGGAGGACCGCACCTACCGCCAGGCCATCACCGCCGCCGGCGCCGGCTGCCGCGCCGCCATGGAAGCCGAGCGTTTCCTGGATGCGGAAGGACACTGAATCATGATTGAACGCATCTCGCCCCCCGGCGTGCCCGCCCCGCGCGGCCCTTATTCCCCGGCCGTTCGCGCCGGCGATTTCATCTTCGTTTCCGGCCAGGTCCCCATCGACCCCGTTACCCAACAGGTGGTGTCCGGCGATATTCGCGACGAAACCCGCCTTACGTTGACCAACATCATGCGCATCCTGGAAGGCTGCGGCGCGGCCCTCAGCGACGTTGTGAAGTGCCAGGTCTTCCTGGCCGATGGCAAGGATTTCGCCGCCATGAACGAGGTCTACGCGGAATTCTTCGGCCAGGCCAAGCCCGCGCGCACCACGGTGGTGGCGGCGTTTGCGATCCCCGGCATCAAAGTGGAAATCGACGCCGTGGCGTACCGGCCGGCATAAGCGGGCACGTTTCGCCCGGGAGCGAGGTCACACTTACCGGTAGCCGACGAGACTCCCTCCCTCGTAGAGCGGGAAGACGATGCGCCCAACGATGCTGCCTTTGCCGGGGAAGTAACCCACGCCGAAAACTCTGGTGGTCTCGACCGATATCCCGCGCTTCGGGATCGTCTACGATCTGACGGCCCAATTCGAACGCCCTCCTACGGAATCCGAAACTGCGGCGCGCCTCTGAATCGCCCCGCCACGCGGGCGGCGCGCCCATGGAACGGCAAGACCTACGGCTCCAAGGCACCCCCTCAAAAGTCCTTATTTTCTGCTTTATTCGAACGCTGAACAGGCGTATAATACTTCCAGCTTTCGATAAGAGCGTCGCTCATGCACTGTCGTGCCGCCGTCCGTCCTCCTCTCGCTCCGTCGGCAACCCCAAGTGCGCGCGCAAGGTGGTACACTTGCGTCATTGCTCCAATTACGGAAACGCGAACATCTCTGGACCCTCTTGATGTTCGCCTTTTCTTCGCCATAATAATAATCATCAGTTCATTCCAAGGGAGGATGAAGCAACATGTGTCAAATTGTGGGCACTTGCTTTGTAGAAGATCCGTTCGCCAAGCAGAAGGCGGTGCTCTGGCACGCCCGATGGTTCGTTGAAGTATTACGCCCGGACGGCACCTATTCGGAGCTTGCAGAGTATCTAAAGCAGCAGAACTTATCCGTTTCTCCCCAGAGGCTCAAGGAACTGCTCACTAGATCCCTACGTTTCTTGGAGGAAGAGGGAGGTGGACCACGCCGCGAAGCGGCATGGAGGAGAGTGCTAGCCCTTCTGCCCGAAGAGGCCCGAACCTCGCCGCAGGTGGCTACAGCAGTTCTCTAAAGCACAGTGGGTCCGGCCCCACCGCGAGTAGAGCCCTTTTGTCCTTAATGCCCCTCGTCTGATTAGCCAGGATTCTCTGGGCTGGGCAACCACCACCGCACAATGCCTTGTTCGCACACCAATAGCATTCACCCTGCAGATCATCGGGTGTGAACTGCCTGAACAAGTTTAGCACTTCGGAATCTAACCAGAGCCCCGCCAACGAGTCCGTGCGCGCGTTTCCGAGACTCAATTCATCAATATCCTTCCACGCTGGACACGGGTGTACTTCACCATTCGGGCGAACCACAAGGGTGTCCCTTCCGCCGTGGCAGGGGCGTTTCTCTATAGGGTATAGAAGATGGCGAAAGTCTATCGGACATCCCCATCTTATTTTAACGCTGTCACCGCCGCGCTCGCCCCTCTTCCATTCCTCGGTCATGATCTCCTGCAGTTCCCGGAATTCCCCCCTGTTAAGTCTCAACCGGTCATAGTTTTCCAGGGCTCTGCCTTGGGGCACAAGTCGTAGAAAGGCGACTTCAGTCACCCCCAACTCGGCAGCCAGCTTCACCAATGCGGGTACTTCTCTGTAGTTCAGCTTCGTCGGCGTGCAGTGCGCCGTCACAATGATCTTGTGGCGACGCAGAAGCTCAATAGCATCCATTACAATCTGGAAATGCCCCTTGACCCCGGTCATAGCCTCAAAAGTGACGGCGTTGGCACCTTCGATACTGACGGCTACGCGATCATCTTCATCCAGAATGGCAGCCCATTGCTCTGCATCCTGGGCCGCCAGGCCCCGGCCTGGTGCCGTCACCGCCGCCGTATACAGAATTATCTTGAATCCCTTTTGTTTGCCATACGTGGCAATTTCGCGGATGTCAGGACGCAGAAGTGGCTCGCCACCGGATAGTGCCAGGATTGGTCTGCCCCGTCGCGTTTCTCGCAGCTCGAGAAGTTGGCGCTCAAGATCCTCTATCCACTCCTCTTCACGGAAATCCCACGCCACCTTCGGAAGAATCTGCACCAGCTCTTCCAAACGGAGATCCTTGGTCGAGCCAGGCAGTGTCGAGGCGGACAACAGAGCTGCCTGGTCAATGATGTTTTTGATCTCATCCAGGGTGAGCTCATTAGGGAAGCCAGCAATACTAGCCTCTGATGAGCAGTGACGACAATAGCACAAGCATCTGTTTGTAACCTCCACGCAGACGTCATCAAGACTGTGGAGCATTCGAATTCACCTCCGCTCGGCGATCAGTGAAACTACGGGCAAGTAGTCTAGCACCTTACGTCCGCGGAGTCAAACGCCAAAAGATTAAGTTCCGCTAAGGAAACGAAGAAGGCAAGCCGATGGTGTCACGTTTCAGCAAAACAACGGGGTAATACTCGAACTTCTGGCCGGTATGGGCGCTGGGTTCACGACTCGCCACTGCCAACTGCCGTACCGGATAGGCTGTTTGCGTTCAAGTGCGCACACTCGGCGGGACCGGCGGGAGCCCGCCCCCCCAAGGAGCCTGGTGCCCGTTGAACGGCACGAGTCGCCGCCAAAAGCGATTGCACAATTGAAGAAAGCCCCCTGGGGAACTCTCCCGTGGCGAGAGGTCCTAAACTTATCAGATTCGAGCCCACTCTAACGGCTCACCCTGGTAGCCATGCGCGCCCAGCGATTCTAGCCAAGCTACGAACTGAGTCGCCATGTGCTCCGGAAATCTGTTTTTGTGGTACCGCTTGGCACAAACATCAAGACCCTCAAAGCTGCGAAACCCCGCAGGTATAAGTGGGCCGCTGCCGCCCCAATAGGTAAAGTGCCGGCTAATCATTACCCTCGATGATTTTGTGTCGGTCGTGATATTGAGTATGTTCGGCCTGCCGCCCCTGTGACTGTGTACGGAGTTTGCCTGAGCCCACCCTCCGGTAACTACGTCAGTATGGTAAATGTTGTCGCCGAACGCCTGCATTCTACTTCCTCGTAGATTCGGTCGCTTACACTGGAAGCGGTGGTCCAGCCAGTACTCGTCAAAAGTCATAATCTCTTCGGTCCGCATGAAGTAGACCAGATAACCGCGCCGCTTGCGCTTCGCGCAGCCAGTTCCAATGATGTAGTCGCCAATGGCCGCATATTTGCGGATGAACTCCTTGCAGGTGGCTAGTGTGCACACGCCATAGAATGGATTCGGCGCAAAGCCATAATCGTGCTCGACGACATAAGAGTGGAGCTTCAAGTCTCAATGCCCGTCGCAACGATAGTGGGGGATGACGCGCTCTGGTGGGAGCTCGCCTGTGGGTGTCTCCCGTTCATTAAGCCTGCCGAAAACAGCGTCAACAATCCGCTCGCCTCGCCAGCCTAGCAACGCGTCGTGATACTTATCAAGGTTCTCCGGTACGTCGGAGTCCGCGGCACCGTAGTCCCACACCCCGATTATTCGCTTTCCGTGCTGCCGCGCGTATTCGATTTCCCAATCCACCCACCAGCTCTCGCGAGTACCTGGAGAGACCAGTACGATGAGCGCTCCCGCCCAGCCTATGCGCGGCGCGAGGACACCATGCTTAATATATTCCCGATCCTTCGCCTCATTCGGTTTGTCGTTGGTTACGGAGCTGTCGCGAACGTTGCAGCCATGCTGAGCTAGAAGAGCTTTCAAATCCTGGAGCTTCGCGTCGTCCTCGTGGATGTGGCTGATGAAGACGTTACAGATCTTTTCCGGCATAATCACCTCAGCCTCCTGGAGATTTCAGTATACTAAAAGCGGATCGTCTAATTCTGGAGATGTGAAGTGCTTCCGCCGGTGGTGGAGATTTGCGTCGTGTGGCACCCAGCCGATAGCGCTGGCCGAGAGGTTGCTGAACAGGTGTTTGGCCACTTTCACGGCACCGTCTTCACGGGATTGATCGGAGGGGCCATCGAGGTATACGTCCGATCCGAAGGATGGCGCTTTGATGGTGGAGCGCCGCGTCCGATCTTGTTTGGCGATTCCGCGCCCTCGAATCAGATACGCCCAGCGCGCATCGTGGCGGTAGTTCCGATCCTCGGAAACGAGTTGGCCGCGACGGTCGAGAGCGAGGGCGAGTGGCGAGATTTTGCAGGGTCGATCCTTGCTGCACAGGCAGCTGCGCCCGAGCGCGTTGGCGTCTTCCCGCTCGTAATCGACGCCGGTGCCACCGAGGGGACCGAGTTGGGCCGCATGTTTGGTGTGTTTCAGCAGATCGGAGTACCGTCGCCTGTTGAGCCGGAACCAAAGGTGGAGCTCCTCTGCCGTGATCTTGTGCAAGGAATCACGCAGTTCGCGATGGGCCCGAATACTCGCCTCAATGTCTTTATCAGTCACACAAAGAGACGTGGCCCGGGAGAGGAGGATGTGCCTATGCTCATTGCACTGGTGAGGACCATCATTGCCGAGACGCGCCTACGATGCTTCTTCGACGCGAATGATCTACAGCCAGGGCGAGATTGGGAGGCTGAACTGCGGGCACAGGCTGCTACGAGCGCGTTTCTCGCCCTCCGCACGGATTTGTACGCAAGCCGCGAGTGGTGCCAGCGCGAGATGTTGATCGCGAAGCGCAACGGCATGCCCATAGTCATTGCCGACGCCCTCGGAGCCGGTGAAGAGCGCGGATCGTTCTTGATGGACCACGTACCTCGAATTCCCGTTCGCAGCGAAGGTGGTAGCTGGTGTAAAGCCGACATCCGGCGGGCCCTTAACCTCCTCGTTGATGGATGCCTGAGGCGGGTGGTGTGGAACGTACAAAAGGCTCTGCCCCAAGAGCCACTTAAACGTGCGATATCTTGGTGGGCACCGCACGCGCCCGAGCCCGTCACCTTTGCACAATGGATGGAGGATTCTTTGGCATCGGGATCGCTCCCGACCGGTGCGGAAGCCATTCGAATTCTCCACCCTGATCCTCCGCTTGGTCAGGAAGAAAAGGCCGCCCTGCAACAGATCGCGACGTTGACGGGGCACACGGGTCCCCTTGATATCATGACGCCGCGCATTCTGGCGGCTCGCACAATATGAGCAGTCTCCCGCAAGATCTCGCGCCGCCCGACGCGTTGAAGGGCGTTCGGGTCGGCGTCTCGGTTTCCGTGACACCGGATCTGGCGCGGCTGGGCCTCCTTGAGTCGCATTTCCGACTCGCCCTCGGAGAGATCGCCAGAAGCGTGCTGGTTCTTGGGGGTACTCTCGCTTATGGCGGCCACCTCGAAGCGAGTGGGTACACGGCTTTCCTGGTCTCCGAACTTAAACGCTACGGTCGTCGAGACCGGCCACTCGCGGTCTGTCTCTCCTGGCCGGAACATCGCAGGTTCCGTTTGTCCCGGCTTGAGGGTTGGCGGCGGGACCTAGGCCTGTTCGGCGAATTGACCTGCCTCGATCCCTGTGGTCAACCCATTGCTCCACATGAAGGACGCGGCGAACACGCCGAGCCCGAGACCGATCCCGCAGTAATCACCCGATCGTTAACTAGCCTTCGCACGGTTCTGACCGGCATCACGCACGCCCGTGTTCTGATCGGGGGCAAACGTGTCGGCTTCCTCGGCGAAATGCCTGGCGTTTTGGAGGAAGCTCTGCTCGCGCTCGACGCGCAGCAACCGTTGTACCTTGCGGGCGGCTTTGGCGGAGTCACGCTAGACATTCTCCGGACAGTTAGTCCGGATGCTACGACTTGGCTACCAACGTATGCTCAATCAAACATCCAGGACGCTCGATATGAAGCAGGATTGAATCGGGTCGCAGTCTCTATCGGTGACAATCACTGGGCTGGCCTCAGAAACGGCTTGTGTGATACGGAAAACTACCTGTTGGCTATGACTCATCGGGCCAGCGAGATCGCCGCGCTAGTAAGCTTAGGTCTCAGCAGGCTTGCCAAGGAAGGTCGACTCAGATGCTGACGGCGAGGCAGTGGACGGCTGACTCTACATCCAAGGGCCGAGGTGCCTGAAGTGTGGCAACATCTAGTGGAATTGGCGAGCGAATGGCCGGGGCTGTACTCCTTGATGATCCCCGCTACTTCGACCTCCACGGGACCGGCGTCTTCTATCCGCAGTCTTGAGGCCGTTAGGGGTTGGCGGTATAATCTTAGCGAATGAAGTTCGCCCCTATCCCGCGACAACAGGTCTACGACCTGTATTGGTACTTTGCGTCTGAACGACAGCGGATCTTTGAGCGTCGGGTTGCTGGAGCGCCTCGGCCATGGACGGTTGACCCGATTTTGCAATCCTTCAAGTTCTGCAACGTCTTTCGCGCCGCAGACCGGGTCTCACAGTTCCTAATCCGCGACGTGGCTTACCATGGTGAGCCGTGTTCCGAGGACGACCGCCTATTCCAGATCGTCGCGTTCCGGACCTTCAGCAGGATTGAGACTTGGCAGGTGGTGAAGCGGGTCCTGGGACACCAGCCGACGCTCGGCGATCTGGCCGATGGGTCGTTCGGCGGGGCACTAGAGCTTGCAAGACGCGAGAGCGGTCACCTCTACACTGGTGCGTTCATTCTGTGTGCCACTGATGCCTACGGGCAACGGACGAAATACCTGAATCATATTGAACTATTCCGGCACATGTTTGTGGGCGATACGCTGGGCGCGCGCTTGTTGGCTGCGAGGTCTCTTTCTGACATCTACACACTCTTGCACGGGTACCCGTTAATGGGCGATTTCATGTCGTATCAAATTGCCACAGATCTCAATTACAGTAGTCTGATCAACTTCTCCGAGAACGACTTTACCAAGGCTGGTCCGGGTGCGATACGAGGTATTAAGAAAGTATTCAAGGATTGCGGTAAGTACACGCCGGCTGACGTTATTCTTTGGATGGTTGATCATCAGGAGGAGGAGTTTACGAGACTCGCTCTGCCATTTAACGGACTGTGGGGTCGGCGACTGCATGCAATAGATTGTCAGGGGCTGTTCTGCGAGGTTGACAAATACTGCCGCGAGGCGGTGCCGGAGCTGGCTAGCGCCCGTGAAAGAATTAAGGCGAGGTTCACTCCAGCCGTGGAGTCGGTCCGAATGTTCTTGCCCCCGAAGTGGGGGCTAAACGATAAGCTGCCGCAGGAACCAGTTCTCGGCACGAGCCGGACTGAGGAACAGGGTGGGCAGTGCTCATTGCGTTTTTCTTTTGATGCGTCGGGTAGAGTGGAGGTAGCCGAGACGAGGGATGATTCGGGGGCCAATCGAGGATCAGGAGGTACGTTCGAGGCGCACTGACCACCGCCGGTGCGAAGGGAGTATAGGAATTTCTGAAGGCAGGCTATCACTACAAATCCGCTGCGTGCGCGAAGACGGCAGTACGCGAGATCACTTTCGGAGGCATTCTGCATGACCGCAGAACTCACATCCGCTGCTGAACGGCCAACGCGTGTCTTTTTGGCCAATGTTGGAGTCAACAGTTCGCATCGCCTCAGGAGTCCTGTTTTCGGTGACGGCAGTTTTGAGTTTATCCCGATACCAGAAGAGCGTGCTCTGAATGGACCGCCGCCGCTCCCCACGTATGGCGACCTGCGGTGCTATAACACAAATGAGCCGCTCTTGCGGTTTGTCGGGCCGCACCTCATGAAGGCATATGAGCGCCGCGTAGTGCATTACGATCCGAACCTGAAGAATCCCAACGATGGTGCCATCTCGGCGTGGACATACGGGGACATTCCTTTTGCGAGCGGACGCGCGGCAAGCCTGAGGCACGCAAGGCCGGGCGATTGGCTGTTGTTTTTGGCGAGTCTCGTACCCTACCGAAACGGGAGTTACTGCAGCGCTCGTGGATCCCTCTATCTGATCGGTTATTTGAACATTGAGCGAGTTCTCATTCACGATGTAGAGAATGGAATGCTTCGGGATATTGTTACTGGCGCGGCATGTCCGCTGGAACAGTGTCGATTCAACGTGCACGTTTTACGATCGCTTTACCTTCCGGACATCTATCGAAGTGAGAGATTCATGGTTTTCAATGGCAACGCTCTTTCGCGACGATTTACCCGCGCAGTTCCGCTGGAACGTGATCTCTGCGATGCCTGTCTGCGCGGCGCTGGGGGGTACCCGTTTGACTACAAGCGCTACCGCTCATTGAACGCGTGCCTGGGCGTATACACCCGCAGCGTGCGCTGCTGGTTCGATCTCGGACGAGCAGACGATCAAGAGCGCTTCAGAACGTTGCTGGCCACGGTCCGGAAATGGAACACTGATCTTCCGGTTGATTGCGCTCGGGATTGAGAGTTATGCGGGGTTCTCCACGAGGCCAACTGCTTCTCCGTCGATTTCTTCTGTTCGCGATTGAAGTCTCCTGCCGCATACCAAAGTCGAGTTTGAACTGGCCGGAGATCACGCCCGTATTCGCAAGGCCCGGCGACAGCCCGGCGAGGGTACGAGGGGACGGCTGGTCCTTGATCTCCTCTGTGGGAGCGCCGATACGCGCATGAGCACCGACGAGATACTTGCCCTTACTCGCAGCGAGCCCCGCCGAGGGAAGCGGCGGCGAGCGTGACACCGGCCACAACCAACTTGCCGGAGCGCTTGAAGGCTTGCCGCGGCGTGCTTGTGGACAGCAACGTCCTGCTCGACGTCGCCACCGGCGATCCAAATTGGGGCGAGTGGTCCGCGCGCGCCCTCGCGGAAGTCGCCGAGCACGCCAGCCTGATAATCAATCCGATCGTATATGCCGAAGTGTCGATGGGATACAGCACCATCGAAGCGCTCGATGCCGCCATTTCGGTTGCCCTGTATCGACGTGAAGCGCTCCCCTGGGAAGCGGGATTCCTGGCGGGAAAGTGCTGTGTGCGATACCGGCGGCGCGGAGGTGCTCGGCAATCGCCCCTGCCCGATTTTTACATCGGCGCGCACGCAGCCATCGGCCGGCTCGCGTTGCTCACGCGCGATGCCGCCCGGTATCGAAGCTATTTCCCGGGAGTCGAGATCATTGCTCCACCTACCCCAACCGTGGCCTACCGGCCGAAGTAAGCGCGCCCAGCAGCCGCTCGTCCACCTTGCTCTTGACCGTGCGGCGGTCCAGTCCCAATTGCCGGGCGGTTTCCTCGTAGCTCCCGGTGCGGCTGTAGGCAATCGTGACGTAGCGGCGCAGCAACTCTTCCGCCGAGAGCCGGCCCGCACGGGCATCCTGCGCGAACTCCTCTAACGGATCTTCCGCGCCCGTCCGCACCGGACGGTAATTGCGCCGGATCAGCACGTTCTTCACGCACTGTTCCAGCTCGCGGTAGTTGCCCGGCCAGGCGTATCCAGTTCCCAGGTTGCCGTCGATCCACTCCATGACCTCGCGCGCCAGTTCATCGGCCTCCGGCCCAGCCACGCGCCGGGCCATGTAGCACACCAACTCCCGTAGCACCCCCGGCGAATCGGCCAGTTGCTCGGCCAGCGAAGGCGTCGTCACCTGGTCGGAGCACAGGCGGTAATACAGGTCTTCGCGGAACCGCCCCGCTGCGATGGCCGCGGCCAGGTCCCGATTGGTCGCGGTAATCAGCTTCCCGTGGAATTGCCGGCCCGCCGTATCGCCCACCGGATAAAACGTGCGCGTTTCGATGACCCGCAGCAGCTTCACTTGGATGGCCGGGTCCAGGTCGCCCAGTTCATCCAGAAAAACCGATCCCGGCTCGGGGCAGGACTCGAGCCAGCCCGTGCGGTCGGCCACGGCCCCGGTGAAGGCGCCGCGCCGGTGGCCAAACAACTCGGACTCCACCAAGGTGGGCGAGAGCGCGGAAATGTTGATGGGGAAAAACACCCCCGCGCCAGGTTGCCCCGCGGGCTCCGCGAATGCCAGGCGCTGGTCGTCGAAGGGCACGTACCGGGATTGCGCGATGGCCCGCGCCACCAGTTCCTTGCCCGTGCCCGATGGCCCCGTGATCAGCGTGGCGAACTCGCCCATGCGCGCGTACAACGTGCGCCGGTAGCGGCGCATGTCGTGGGTGAAGATCGATTGCCAGATGGATGCCCGCAGGCGCGCGGCCGGCATGGAACTGCCGATCACGTCGCGGAACACCTGCTCGAAAGCGAGCTGGATCTGCCGGTAGCAGGCAAACGTGTGGCGCGGATCGTGGCCGGTGGGGAAGCGCACGCCGTCGATGTGGAAGAAGTGCCGCCAGTCGCCGAGAAAGCTGTTGTAGAAACGCCAGCGGGTGGAATCGGTCTTGGCCGCGGCCGGTCCGAACCCAGCCTCGAAGAAATTGCGGTAGTAGCGCTGATAGAGCAGCAGCAGTATGGCATCCTCGTAAAGCACCAGATCCTGCGCGCGGGCCTCGGCGCCTTCGCGCAACCGCGCGCGCAGTTGTTCGGCCACGCGCTCCAGGCGCTCCACGATGCGCCATACGTTGATCCGCGGCCGTTCCGGGTCGTCCACCTGCTGGCTCCAGACCGGCTCGCCTTCCATGAAATCGCCGCCCAGCGCCGCGCGCTCGAACTCGATCCGCTCCGGCAGGAAGGGATTCGAGTATCCAAGTTGCGACACGGCCTGGAGGAACGGGCGTTCCCCGCGCGAAATCAGGGCCATGGACATTTACTGTACGACATGTGGCACAAAATGTACAGAACAATGAGGGCATTGCGTCCGGAACATTGATTCGCCGATACTTACGAACGGCACCGGCCGTGCCCTCTAACAGGCCATGAGTCACAGCGGATTCAAAGATCTTCTGAAGAGCGGCGGCTTCCAGGCCTTTCTCTGGACGCAGTTTCTGGGCGCGTTCAATGACAACGTCTACCAGACCATCGTGGCGCTGGGTGCACTGCAGGTGAAGGGCGGCGTCTACGTGCCGCTGATCCCCGCGGTTTTCAATCTGCCGTTCTTCCTGTTCTCCGGCTACTCCGGGCACTTGTCGGACCTGGTCAGCAAGCGCCGCGTCCTGATCTGGGT
>Ga0187889_10003874_pt1 | contig 12781 bp, 13 predicted proteins | sample June2016WEW_7_10_2_FD_132992 | JGI IMG/M metagenome (GOLD analysis project Ga0187889, IMG submission 132992) | Peatland microbial communities from SPRUCE experiment site at the Marcell Experimental Forest, Minnesota, USA - June2016WEW_7_100 | ecosystem: Environmental > Terrestrial > Soil >... | reverse complement strand
GAAGTGTTGAAGTCGTCGACGGAGAAACTGAAGGTCACCATGGCTTCGGCTCTGAAATATGCTGACGAGAACATCCAGCAGGGTATTGAAGCAATTACGCTGTCGGGGGGCGATCTACCTCGTGTGGTTCACTACGCCGTCTATGTGGGAGAGGGACCCGGCGTGCTCGCGTCCGCGTTCGTCACAGGACGGGTCGTCGCCTCTCAGAACGAATCGGCCTCTCCAAATTCACAGACCATGGGCCACACTTATTCACCGGGCGCCATAGACCTGTACGTTCAGAGCAGGCTGCCTTCGGTACGGTGGGACCCTGTGGCCGGCGATTTCAACCTGTTCAATGACATGGAGTTCAAGGGACGCCTCTTCGTCGGGTTCAAAGAGATGGCCATTAAGGGGTCCATCACCCAGAGCAAGATGCTCAAGCTGGCCAAAGAAGTGGCCGGCGTCGGCCTGACCTTCACCTAGTCGGCACCAGCGACGCGTCAAGATTGGCCCTTGTGCTCTGACAGCCCAACTTCACCACGCAAGGGCATCCTCACGGCTCCACGTCTGGCTTCATCGCCTACACGCCAGGGAAACGGTGAAATGAGCAAAATGTTTTAGCACCACCTTATACAAGCTCAAAGTCGTGAGCGAAGAGCAATTCCGGAGCTGGGCCAGCGGTCGTGGTCCCCACATGCCCTTGGCGGTGAGGGGCCATACATTCATGCTCGAAAAAGAGAACATCATCAAGGTGGATGGAGGCACTTTTGTCTATGAAGAAGCCTTGGAGCTGGTTAAGATGCTCAATTCACGCAACCCAATGGACTCGATTAACGCCAACGTCGTAATCTGGGAAAGGAACGGAGTCCTTAGACTTATGGTATTGGCCCTGGTGGCTATCCTGGTGGTGGCCGTCATAGCTTTGGCCCGTCATTGAAACTGTCTTCTACGGCGTGATTGTTAAGTAGAACAGCTGGGCCACTCCAAGGCCTCCGGATTCGAACACCCCTATGTAGTAGTTCTGGGAACTATCCTCCCATATGTAAACCGTTGTCCCAATGCTACCAGGACCGTAGGTGGTGAGGAAGTTGCTCACCTGGCTGAGAGTTGCGTTCAGGCCCAGTCCGGAGAATGAGAGGACTCCCCGATTTATCCAGACAGTTGGGTTCACCGTGGTTGCATTCACAAATGAGTAATTCTCAGACGTCGCCAAGAGGACCACGTCGGACAGAAACACGTGTATGTCGCTGACCGGCGGAGCCGTAACGATTCCTGCCAAGTTGTAATATGCGGTGCCGGCATTAGAGCCAAGGCTGACGTTGCCAGTGGTGGGATTGATGGCTGTGATGAATGGAAGCTGTGTCACTACGCCGCTGGTCCCGGGGTTGGTGTACACGGCCACGAAATAGGTCAGCTGCCCTCCGATCGAATAAAGGAGGTAGGACCCGATCCTATAGTTGGGCAGGAGGGTGAGCTGAGTTCTCACTAGCCCGTTAGTCTGCAGGGCCTGCTCAGCCGCAGTGGGACCTATGAAAGTTGTCGATGGTGACGGGTTCACGTAGACCTCGATTTGGCCTAACCTTGTACCGCCGTAGGCGATATACATGGCCGCCAAATTCTGGCTCTCAGAGTTCTCGAAGTTGACCAACTGCATTCCTACGAAGTAGGTCGCGTCCCCGACGGCCCACGGAATGTACTGGACAGATGTACCCGGCCTCTCATAAAACTGCGTCCCGGACCGCCACACGAACGGGTCGGTCACATGAAAGTTGAAGTTGTAGTCGAGCTGACCAGCGCTGGTCGGAGAACCCAGGAGCTGCTCCGGGTACCTGAGCTGAGGGACGAGCCAGGACGGGGGCGCCCCCCACGTGGGGTAATACTTCTGGTAGAACTGGGTAAGGAAATCCGTGCTGTTGGTGCCGATGAGGTTGGATACGGTGTACCCCTGCATGGACCCATCTGCAACGTTGACGAGGACCACTCCGAAGAACCTGAGGTATGGACTTGCAGCGAAACCGGATTGCATGGGATAGTCGATGTAGAGCTGTACCGTGTAGTAAATATTTGTGCCATCGGTGGATAGATACGCCGCGGGGTCCTCCACAAGGCCCGGAATCAAGATGCTCTGGACCCGGTTGAAAACGTCTCTGTTGAAGAGCATGTCGATCGATTGGTACTGGCTTGAGAAGGCGAAGCCCAGCTGGCCCTCCCCGAAGGTCATCCAGAGGGCCTTCTGCCATCCGGTCAGGACATAGTCGGGCTGGCCCTGATAAGAGGAATTCTGCACTTCATCGTACCCAGGGATGTGGACGTACACATTCTGCGCAAACCCTCCAGCCACCCCGTTGAGCGGCTCTTCCCCATAGTAGATGGGGGGCTCCGTCGACACGTTGAAGGCGTTCTCGGTGGAGACCTGCTGGCCGGTGTAGGTGTTTATCACCATTACCTGCGAGGTATGCGTGTAGATCAGGTGCTCGCTGATCCAGTCGGTCGAAGGATAGAGCGTCGAGGTCGGGGCCACCCAATACTCCTCATGGTTCAGGAACACTATCTCGGAACTAGCTAGGGTCATCCAGTTGTACGCCCCAATCTCCTTGGTCATAGTCGTTGCAGCAGCGACCTGATCCCACTGCCGGATCAAGCCCAGCGTCGTGGTGGCGTTGCTGCCCGGCAGATTGAGAAGAGATTCTTGCTGTATGTTCCCCGTCCCTGATGCCCAATCAGTTACGGTTATCTCCTTCTGCGTCTGCGGATTCCACTCGTAACCGACGTAGTTGTTGTTCCAATTCAGGTATAGGAAGGCCACTGCACCAACATTGATTATGAGGCCTATGGCCACCACCACAGTCAGCCCCTTGAAGATGGTTCTCCTTGAGCTGGGCCCCTCGAATACTCTCTTGCCGGTGGCTTTGAGATACCCCCAGCCGACGGCCGAACCTGCCACCATAGTCCACAGCGCGCCATAGATGTATGGTGTAGCGGCGTTCATCAGCCAGTAGGGCGCGCCCAAGATGAAGGATAGGATGATGGCAGCGGCGAACACGAAGAAATTGCGCAGCCATACATCGCTGGTTCTGGTCCCCAGGTTGCCGAGGAGTCGCAGGATCATGCGAACGGCGACGATCGAAAGGACCGCCCAGGCAACGATATACAGAACCCGATACTGAATCTCCAGCGCAGGCATCAATGAGACTAGCTCAGTCCCAGAAGCAGGGAAGAGGGGCAAGATGAGGATGCGCGGCACCTTCGACCAATCTCCCATCCCCATGGACAACATCATGATGGGGTTCATCACGTTCCCTAGGTACATGAGTCCGCTCGTGAGCACGAAATAAGCGAAGCCCGCGGACCACTTGATGACCTGCCATAGGAACCAGAGCCATTTTCCAGGCTTGGGGAGCCTTATGGGCTCATAGGCGGGGGCCTCTCCTTCTAATTCTCTCGGCCTTCGGACCATCAGAGAGCCTCTCAGGAATGTGCTCACTAATCTCCAAAGGTCGCTCTCTCCCACCTTTGGGTTGATCAATAGAAGCGAAAACAGGGCAGCAGCGATGAAGGTATAGTTATGATAGAATACGATCTGGAACCAGTTCAGTCCGGCCTTCAACGAATACATGTAGTTATAGATAGTCCATTCCAGATATGTCCAAGCAGCAAACAGCGCCACCACTACAGCGATGACGCCTATGATCAGCCAAGCAAGCCAAGGGCCTCGGCCAAACCTGCTAGGTCTTGGCATCTCATCTTGCATTAAACCGGGACCGGTGCTTGGTGATATAAATACCCTCTCTCCGTCTACTCCCTGTCCCGTAACGAATCGAGACGACATCACGGCAGTGCTTTGGAGGAACTCGCAGCTGACCTCTAGCTCTCCCTTGCAACGCGTCCAAACTTTTTATCGGTGTCACAACGGAGAGCCTACAGCGATGCAAATAGCACAGAATATCGCCGACATCCCTCCTTCAGTCCATCGGAAGGTGGTCTCCATCGCTGAGCGGAAGAGAAGAGAAGGCAAGGTCATTTACAACTTCTCGCAGGGACAACCGGGCCTTCCGCCGGACGCGGAATCCTTGAGAGCTTTCTCTGACAAGCTTCTGAAACAGCCTTTCGAGATATCCAAGTATGTAGAGACCAAGGGGCTGTTTCCGCTTAGACAAGCCCTGAGTGACGATATCAAGAAGTACGGTTCGGTGGATGTGGCTCCGGACCAGTTCGTGGTCACGGATGGAGCGCTGGAAGGCCTCAACCTAAGCCTTTCCTGTCTTACCAAGCCTGGAGACCGAGTGCTTCTTCTGGAACCATGCTATAGCGTGTACTGGGACCTGCTGCAGTTCCACGAGCTGAAGGCATTCACCGTGAGCCAGCAGCTCGAAGATGGGTTCCAGCCCAACCCTGAGGAACTCAAGAAAGCCCTAGACGCTGACGTCGCGGCGATCATACTCTGCAGCCCAGACAACCCCACCAGCAGAATCATCTCGAAGGAAGCGGCAGGGACGATCATCGACGCGGTCGTCGAAAAGGGAATACCCCTGCTGTACGACGAGGCATACAAACACATCCTCTACGAAGGCGAGCATTTATGGATTCACAACCACACGGGCCTGGCCGAAAACCTCGTGAGCTTGAGCTCCTTCTCAAAGGACCTGGCCATCCCAGGATTCCGACTAGGCTACATGTTTGGCCCGAAGGCCTTCATCGAGCAGGTAACGAAGGTCAAAGCAATGACTTCGATATGCAGCCCTACTCCATCTCAGCATCTGGCTCTATGCTATTTCGAAAACGGCCGCAAAGAGCCTTATCTCCAGAAGGTGCTCCCCGTATACCGCAGGCGCAGAGACGCTCTCTTCCATGCGATTACATCTAATCTTCCACTGGCCCGAGTGATCAGGCCGGACGCAGGAATGTATCTGTTCCCAGACTTCTCTGCCTACCTCGACCGGCTACATTTGAGCGACATCGATTTCTCTTTGGGGTTAGCCGAGGAGGCGGAAGTGATCGCACTTCCTGGGTCAATATCAGGCCTCAGCGGACGAAGTCATCTGAGGATGTGTTTTGTAGGAGAGACGGAGGAGAAGCTTGAAGCGGGAGCGCTCAAGCTGGCTGAGTACATTTCAAGACGCTGACCATCAGGGCACGCCGAATTCGGAACTCCTTGCCTGAACCTCTTGTCGACGCGCCTTCCCATAGAGGCCAAACCCTGAGGGGCCGCTCTGCGTCTGACATTGTTTCTGTGGATATGGAGTTTCATTTAATAGGAAACCAAAGGGGAACCGAGTTCGATCTTAATTGAAATTGGCAACGGGCGACATGGCACCCCGATTCACCCTGCCTAATCAAGACAAGAAGGTGAGTAACCTTGAGGAGTTCTTGGGCAAGGGAAGGGTCGTATTAGCCTTCTTCCCTGGTGCATTTACGTCTACCTGCACTCATGAGATGTGCACTTTCAGGGACTCACTTTCCAAGCTCTCCTCCCTGAACGCCCAAGTGGTGGGAATCAGCGTAAATGACCCGTGGACCCTAAGAGGTTTCGCCAACGTCAATGGCCTAACCTTCCCTCTGCTCAGCGATTACCTTCGTGAGGCAACGAAGGCGTACGGCGTGGAGCTACCCGATTTCGGAAGCGTAAAAGGATACCTCGTGGCTCAAAGATCCATTTTCATCTTGGACAAAGCCGGCCAGATAACGTTCTCTTGGATTGCTCCCCAAGCCGGCATCGAACCAGATTACAAGTTGATTGAAGAGCAGCTCACGAAGGTAAGGTAATCGATGTGGCGAACATCAAGATCAAAGTTGGGGATCTCGTCCCTGATTCAGAGCTCGAAGCCTATCCCGACAGGAAGAAGGTCAAGCTTTCGGCCTACCGCGGGAAATGGCTTGTCCTGTACTTCTACCCACGGGACAACACGTCAGGCTGTACAAAGGAGGCATGCGGCTTCCGTGATTCGAGCAAACTAATCAAGGATTTGGGCGCCGAAGTCCTTGGGGTAAGCACGGACAGCTTGAGCAGTCACGAAAGATTCGCTGGAAAGTACCACCTCGATTTCACGCTGCTCAGTGACTCCAAAGGTGAGCTCGGTTCCCTCCTTGGTGCATTGAAGGAGAATGGGTCTTCGATGTACCGAGTGACCTTCCTGATCGACCCCGATGGACGCATTGCCAAGATCTACCCGAAGGTCGACCCTCTTATTCACCCTGCAGAAATCGTTAACGATCTCAAAGCCATGAAGATTCGTTGATGTCCATCAATCCCGATCAGCAGGGCGGCCATGCAAGGGATATTAGTCGCACCGACGGAACACTGCGTGCCGGACACAATGAGACGAACATGATGGAGACACATCATAAGGTCGTCTTCAGAGATTCGCGCGTCATGCGAGACTTGGAGGACTCGTCGGTCCACCTCGTTGTCACATCTCCACCCTATCCGATGATTGAAATGTGGGACTCCCTGTTCATGCGGATGGACCCCCACATCGCCGAGCTCCTCGACAAGGCGAGATCTCCGGACGTCGACAGGAGGAGGAGACAGGTCAACGCAGTCTACGAAGCGATGCACCGGAACTTGGCCGAGGTCTGGAGTGAATGCTATCGTATATTGCGCGAAGGCGGGATAGCCTGTATCAACATCGGCGATGCCACCCGAAACATCGGCGGAGAGTTCAGACTCTTCCCGAACCACTCGAAGATCATTGAGCACTGCGAGAGAATCGGGTTCGTCACTTTACCTTTCATAGCTTGGAAGAAACCAACGAATAAGCCCAACGCCTTTCTCGGCTCTGGCTTCCTGCCCACCAACGCATACGTGACTCTCGATTTGGAGTACATCCTCATCCTTCGCAAAGGAGGGACACGAAAGTTCACACCGAAGGACTCCACACGGTATTCGAGTTCTTTCACGAAGGCCCAGCGTGATGTTTGGTTCAGCCAGATTTGGTCGGTACGTGGGGCTGCGCAATCGCAGGGAAAATCAGAGAGGCGCACAGCCGCCTTCCCCGAAGAGATTCCGCGTCGCCTGATACGCATGTTCTCGATAATAGGTGACACCGTCTTAGACCCCTTCCTAGGCACCGGTACAACTATGAAGGTCGCAGGCGACCTAGGACGTCATTCCGTGGGCTACGAGCTTGACGGCAGTCTGAAGCAGGTGATTAAATCTAGGCTCGGCCCCCACATCATAGAGAGAGAAGACAATTTCGAATTCAATAGGACTGATTGAGCCAGTTCATGTACCGAATTGTTGAAGCGTGTATTGGCTGATTCCGGGGCCATCCCTTTCGATATGGCCCTTCATGATGCTGTCCCTGAAGCGCATCATGGCTTCCAAACGGTAACTGACTCTGCCCACCCTCTTCCTCTCTTCGATTAGAAGACTACGGTAATAACCGGCTCGCAGAAGGCGCAGGGCCCTGTTAAAGACAGCCTTCCGTTCTTCGAAGAGGCCTTCTTCCTTCATATCAACGGCGAATACGCCTATCGCTTTCTGCAGGTCCATCTTGTCTAGGATCTCCATCTGACTCACACCATCGAAGCTAGATTTCAAGAACTCGAGGATGACTTGCCCGGCGCCGTCCACAAGGTCAGAATCGTTCACCCCTTCAAACAGTAAAGCGAAGAGAGCTTCTTCGGTAACAGTGGCCTGCATGACTACATAGCTTCGTCTTGGATTTAAGGAGCTATACCGGCTATCTGGGCCTCCGCTTAATCATGCTGTGGCTTCCTGTCCTGCAAGCAGGTCTGGTCACGCAATATTGTGTCGGACTTTCCCTCCGGGCCGCCCTGTTCCCCTTGAACTTCGGAGAGGGTTCAAAACTCTCTCGTGGCCGTCCGATGGCACATATGAAGGTTTACCGATACTACAGGTGTGTTGCGTGGATGGATACTGACGCAGCGCAGGTGGCGCATGTCTCCAACTACTTCAGGTATTTTGAGAGGGCAGAGCAGGAACTCGGCAACGAGCTGGGCATCGATCCGTTCGGCGCGGAGACGCAGTGCAAGATGTGGCCGCCTCATGTGGGAGCACATTGTAAGTACTATCTCACTGCAGGTTGAACGACAAGTTGAAAGTGGAATTGACCGTCTCCCACCTGGGTGAAAAGTCGATTCGACACGACTTTAACATTCATAATGTTACCACAGAAAAAGATGCCGCAAAGGATGTGTTGTCGTAGTGTCTGTCAGCCTAGCGGAGCCGCGCGCCTCACACATGCCCGAAGCGTTAGCTTTGCAGCTCAGGAAGCGCTTCAGACTTAACCCCATTATGGGATGATTCGGACTCCCGCTGCGCTCTCGGATGGCTCTTCTGCAGGGACCCTAGACGGCCGAAATCCGGCTTCATCATTAATACTAGGATATCGCATGTCGCAGCGCCGTTAGAGGATGAGCTAATGCAGGATGTCCTCGTGGATAGGGACCGCTACATCAAGGCGGTTTCGGATAGGATAAGAGGCATTGCGTCCGAGCTGGTCCTCGAGGCGAGGGCTCCTCTGGATTTTCATAACACCCTCCAGAGGGAAGTGGCTGAGCTGGGAAGCGCGTTCGGATTCATGGGTGTCAGAGAATATCCCGTCTACAACACGGAGGTTGGTGTGGAGGGGCTGGCGGACGTGGCTTGGCTAGCACGTAGGCGATTGGCCTCCGTCTTTGAAATTGACTCCACTCCCCGAGCCAAATCGGTGCAAAAGCTGCTCGCTTTGGACGCACCCTTCCGTTTCTGGGTATACTATGGCCGCCCTCATTATCTTTCGATGGTGAGGTCCGTGGACAGAAGGGACCAAATCGAAATTATCAGACTGCGGAACGTTTGGTTCTGAGCCTTGGGTCGCCGACGTCGCAGCGGCTCGTCCGGAAGCAGCGGACCCTGTTTCATAGGAGAAGGGTTATCTGGAGCTGGCATTCATTTGATGTCGTTGAGCGCCCCGGACCTACGAACGAAGGCGATGATCGTCCATCTAATCTTGTCAAGGGAGACGGAGAGGGCACTAGAGGAGCTTAGCCTCGCCAATCGCATCGATGTGCCCAAACTGAAGGTGGGCGCTGTGAAGGGTAAGAAGAAGGCTCTTGCCGTCTACGTAGAGAAGGAGAAGACGATCTACGTCGCCAAAGGTGATAGCCTTTGGGATCCATTCATAATCCTCCACGAATTTTATCATCACTTGCGCAGCAGAAGCGGGAAGCACCGGGGGACCGAGAAGCTGGCCGACGCCTACGCTGTGGATTACCTGAACGCCTACCGGACGGTGATTTCAAACCGTTCGACTGGATGACTCTGCCTTCCCAGCCCCTACCCCAGCGAGACCCATAGCACCGACCCATCTACAGCTAGATCAAAACGAAAGAATGATTTGCTTTTCCTCCCCATGTCGTCCGATTCTAGGCTCACAGTTGGATGCTGCGGTTGGTCATGATGAAGTTGGGTCGGCCCTTTCTGCCCAAAGAACACACTGTTCAAGTTCTATCTGAAATGTACTCTCCAGCATTTCCCCTCTTGAGATGGACTCGACCTTCCAAATGACGCCGGGCCAGTCATTATCAATTTCTGGAAGCCTGGATGAAAACTCGGGGGTAGACGAAACCATTCATGAGTGGGCAGCGGCCAGCAATGCAGTGACCTCTCCCTCGTCGAGGCTCCATCCCGTAGCGCCAGCGTCCTCCACCACATGCCCCAGCCTGGACGCCCTTGGGATGGGGAATACGTTCTCCCTTCGAGCCAGAAGCCAGTTTAAGGCAATCTGGGCTGGGGTCTTTCTCTCATGTCTTTTCGATATCTCCTCCATCGTGACGCCTAATCGGCCGCTCGGCTTAGTCAAGGAGCCATGCGCCAGAGGGCGATACGCTAGGACTGCAATTCCGTTTGACTTACAGTAGGGTAGGAGATCCCTTTCGACGTCCCGCGTCATCAGATTATACTCCACCTGGTTGGAGATGAGCCTATGCTTGCTAAGGGACTCCTGAGCCTCTTTCGTCTGCGCCGTGGAGAAGTTGCTCACGCCGATGAATCTGATCTTCCCCTCATCCACGAGTTTCTCCATTGCCCTCATCGTCTCACCTATGGGTATCTTCCCGTTGGACCAATGAATCTGGTACAGGTCGATATATGTCAACTCGAGCTTCGAGAGACTCGCCCTGGCCGACTTCAACATGTCATCATAATGGAGGTGGGATGACCATACCTTCGTAGCGATGAACATCTCGTCTCTTCTTTCATTCCGGATGACCTCCCCCACCAATTTCTCGGTCTGGTAGACTTCAGCGGTGTCAATGAGGTTCATTCCGAGTTCGATTCCCTTCTTTAGAGCCGCGGCCTTTTCATCCCAAAATTGTTGACGACCCGTCGCCCCGGAGAACGCCCCCGAAAGGACGCCATAGTACGTCCCCATTCCGATACAGGAGACCTTGAAACTCGTCCCACCGAATTCGTGGTAATCCAAACAGCTGTGGTTCGGTGAGATACTGAAATAAACCAGCCGCTTATTCCTCGGCATTACAGATTATGTCACGCCGCTTAAATCGATGAGTGTAGCTGTCGGCAAATGGGGAGCGTAACTGGAGGCTCTCGCTCATCCGTAAGAAGTGATGCCTTTTTCTTCCGTCCTTGATGGGGCAACAGAGTTCGAGGGTCGCAACTTCGACGTTTCACCTACTCCCCTTCTCCATCTTGAGTCTCTACACGGCAAGACTCATAACGCGGCATTGGCCAGACGGCGAAACTTCCTTCTATCAGGCATGCTGCTTTCGTGCAATCTCTTGGACTGAAGCAAGGGCCTTCTCTACATCCTCCTGCACGATCCCACGATGGGTCACCATCCTTACGCGGTAGTTATCAGCCGTGCCGCAAAGCACGCCCTTCTCCTTCGCCTTGTTCACGAACTGGTCAGCGGTGAGAACCAATCCTTTCACGTTGAAGATAACTATGTTGGTCTGCACGGCTTTCATGTCTATATCGATGCCCTCAATCCTGGCTAATCCGTCCGCCAGCAGCTTGGCGTCGCGATGGTCTTCCTCGAGCCTCTCCACCATCGTCTCGAGGGCCACGATGCCGGGCGCAGCGATGATCCCAGCCTGCCTCATGCCTCCTCCGAGGAGTTTCCTATTCTTCCTTGCTCGGTCTATAAACTCTCTCTCCCCCACGACCAGTGAGCCGATCGGACAGCTCAATCCCTTCGATAGACAGAACATGAGGTTGTCAACATGTCTGGTGAACTCCTTGACATCGGCTTTGAGTGCCACCGACGCGTTGAAGATGCGGGCTCCGTCCATGTATAGCTTCAGACCGCGGGCGTGCACGAGCTCACCTAGGGTCCTGATCTGGGCAGGCGTGATTATGGTTCCGCCGGCCCTGTTGTGGGTGTTTTCGATGCAGACGAGGGTCGCTTCGGGGAAATGGATGTTTTTCGGTCTGATGGCCGCGTCGACGTCTTCGGGAATGAGCGCTCCAATATGACCCCTTATGGGCCAAGGCAAGACGCCAGCCACGGCCGAAATGCCTCCGACTTCATACCAGTAGATATGAGACTCAGCCTCCAAGATGACCGAATCTCCGTGCTTTGTGTTGCTCATGGTGGAGACAAGGTTAGCTTGGGTGCCGCTCGTCACCAGCAGTGCTGCGTCCTTACCCATCCTCGTTGCAGCTAGCTCCTCCAGCTGCCTGACCGTAGGATCTTCCCCGTAGACGTCGTCGCCCAGCCTCGCGGACGTTATCGCTTCCAACATCTCTTGGGTGGGAAGAGTAACCGTGTCACTGCGCAGGTCTATGAACTGACTCGTGAGGCTCAATTTCGGTATCGCTTCGAACTAGTGTGCAGGCTCAAGAACGTATTTGAGCTTTTCAGATGACTTGGGACAGGGCGACATGCCGTCCGGGAGATGCTTAGATGCCGGCCGCAAGGCCCGACACAAGCAACCGGTACAATACTTATGTTGTCAATTCTTCCTATACCATACCTCTTAAGAGGCATTACCTACACGCACTATAAGATGTCCGCCCTAAGCTTTGATGAACTCGAGCGCGTCAGATTGATGGGCCTCCAGGACCAAGAAACCTTAGTCAGGAAGCTTAGCACAAGAGCAATCGAACCACAGCAGAAGTGACATCGTTATTCTTTCATCTTCCTCCACAGCGGTAGCCAAGGCGCTACCCCTGACGGCCGGCATACTCCTCCCGATAATCAATCTCAGTCAACACTTAGTAGACGTCATCGGCGGCGCCACGCATTCTCTAGCCGCCTGTCTTCTGGTCGATTGGTTCGCTAGGCAGTCTCGAAGGAAGGGTGCTAGGGCGCCCATTCCCTCCTTAGTCGACCCCGCGGTCGCGAAACTACAGATAGCCTTTGGCCCGCATCAGTTCTGCGGTTAGTATCGCGTTCCCTGAGGCCCCTCTGATAGTGTTGTGGGAGAGGAGAGTCAGCCTGATTGAACGGTCGTCTAGACCGGGCCTCACCCTTCCTACGACCACGCTCATGCCTGGAACGCTCCCAGCGAGCCGGTCCAGCCTGGGTTGAGGCCTGTCCTTTTCGTCGGTTACTATGATGGGGGCTTCGGGAGACGTGGGCAGCCTCAACCTCTGAGGTTCTCCCCTGAATTTCCTGAGCTGCGTTTCGACCTCGAGCGGGCTCACGCTCTCGCCGAACTCACAGTACAAGGTCTCTAGATGGCCGTCGAGGGTGGAGACCCTGTTGCACGAAACGGCCATGGGGAGGACAAAGGGGCGTACGGACTCGCCTTCAATCGCCCCAAGGATCTTCTTCGATTCTCTTTCGACCTTCTCCTCTTCATCCTTTATGAAAGGAATCACATTATCAAG
>Ga0187889_10003870_pt1 | contig 12798 bp, 16 predicted proteins | sample June2016WEW_7_10_2_FD_132992 | JGI IMG/M metagenome (GOLD analysis project Ga0187889, IMG submission 132992) | Peatland microbial communities from SPRUCE experiment site at the Marcell Experimental Forest, Minnesota, USA - June2016WEW_7_100 | ecosystem: Environmental > Terrestrial > Soil >... | reverse complement strand
GTTTTGGCATTTTAGTTCACTATCATTGCCATAATGGGCATATTGTACCCATATTTATCCTTTTTATATCTTTATAAGATAAAATCATAATAGTTATGAACAAATCTTAAATACCTTTATATTACTAGACAAGTTCCATTTTTTACTATTGAATTGGTGAGCATAATAATGGAGGGAATTGTAATTTTCCTATTGGAAAAGATAGAGACAGATGAGGCGCTAGCTGCGAGATGCGCAGGAAGAATACCCTGCGTTTTCTTTCAAGAGGAAATTTTAGAGGCTAAAAAAGATGGCAAGTGACACGACAAGTATTCAAAACCAGCAGCCCTCTAAGATGAAGAAGACCCTGAGCCTTGCAGGTTTAACGATTAATGCCATGGCTTTAATAGCTCCAGGTGCGTTCTTGTGGATCACAATCCAGGTTCAGGCGGCTCAGAAAGACCCTGCCGGATTCTCAACAGCGTCCGACATATGGTTCGGGCTCTTAGTAGCTTTAATCTTATCATTTTTAACCGCTGCCTCGTATGCTTGGCTGTCCAAACGTTATCCAGAATCCGGCGCCGGAAGTTCATATTATTTTGCTCAAAGAGCCTGGCTTGATCGAGGCAGCAGCAACCGTTCAGCGCGCAACGCCAAATTCGCTGTAGGCTGGCTTTCCCACCTCTATTACTGGGTTTACCCAGGCGTGATGGTGGCATTCATGGCTGTCCTATTGTCATGGGTCTTACAGACACTAGGTTTCGCCGTTTCTCCATTCGCCCAGATAGCGATTGCATTTGCGTTTGCAACCGTAACCGGTTACATAGCCTACCGCGGAATACAGGGATCAACGAAGACAAACCTACTTCTCAACATTGTCCAGCTCACTATGCTGGTGGGGGTTACAATAATGGCACTAGCCTATCGTTTCCTTAACCCCAATTTAAGCTTCGAGTTCTCCAACATCGGCAGCATAGTTATTCCCCACAACGCTAGCCACGTATTGTTTCAAGCAACTATCGCCATACTTGTATTGGTAGGATTTGAAACAGCCACAGCTTTGACAGCAGAAGCAAAAAACCCTAAGGATGTTCCAAGAGCAGTAGTCCTCTCACTCGCAATACAAGGAGCCTTTGCATACCTATTCGCATACTTCGGATTCCTAGCATGGATTTCTAAAGATGGGTTAGCGGCGGCTGCAGCATCAAGTGCTCCTTATGGAGACATGGTCCGCAATCTTGGAAACGTATTCTTTGGCGGAAACGGTTTCATTCTCATGATGATAGTCGCAGTAGTCGTTCTTGCGGCAATTCTCGGTACCACTCTCGCTTGCATGAACACAGGCGTGCGAGTTACCTATGCCATTAGCAGCGACACAGAAGTCCCTCGGCAGCTAAGCAAGATGAACCCACAGTACGCCACTCCAGGAGTAGGGATCTGGGTGATGACTCTGATTTCAGCGATTATCGGTGCCTTCGGTGCCCTTTCCGTTATAAATTTAACAGCGATTTGTTTACTTTCAAACGTTGGTACTTTCATACTCTACGGGCTGACGAATTTCGTGGCGATGCTTGCCTTTGCTAAAGAGCGCAGTTCAATCCTAAAACGCCGAATAGTTCCCCTTCTTGGCCTTAGCGCAAACGTCCTGATGCTTGGCGTCGTCGTTTGGCTCGGTTTGCTTGGTGGGGGAGACTCAGCTTGGGAAGCGTTATTTGCACTGGCTGGCACAGCAATTTGGTTACTTCTAGGCTTGGTATACTTCCGGGTAAACTCGAGAACACAGTCCTCCCCATTGTTCCCATTCCCAGGCTTGGAGCCAACAAACGACAAGAAAACGAGATACACAACAAGGAAAGATCAAGGGGGATTTTGATAGCCTTCGATAAACATCCTTATTCTTCTTTTGTTCGTGAAAACCATTACAATACGTTTCTTTTTTGGTGTACATCTATTTCCCCATTCACTTTCACCATTTTCTACGCGTATATAAGAGTGGTCAGGAATAGCGCGCGCCTTCACGGGACAAAAAACCGTCGACAAGAGCACTAGCGCCGGTCAAACTACCTGTTGGTCATGCATGCCACATTGTTGCCCAAGATCGGTTCATTAAGGATCTGGAACAGTTTATAATTGGAAAACCCTCTTAATACTTCACGATTGAAAAAGGAAAATAGTAAATTTAGGATTTCGCGCTCTTTTTCCCTAAACTGTCCCAAATCTTTTGAGCAAAAAGTGTTACAGATGTTAACCTACAACATTGTTAGGCCTAATGAGTATATCCTGCAAATCCAAGGCAGTCTGTGCCCTAAATTCGTAAAGCTTGGCGTGCTGAACAAACTTGGCAGAGACATCCCGCAGTCGAAGTAGAACTGGTTGACTATGTGGTCAATAGCGCGCGCTGACTCAAATCTTAAATCATCAAAGAATGCGACAGCAAAGGAGAAAAGAAACTTCCAAGAAATCAAGCTAACGTTGACCGTTATATTTCCTCTACACATTTTGGCCCTTTATGAGCCTTGAGAACAATCGAGCTAACCGTGCTTTTAACGCCTTTGATCTTCATTATTTTATTCTTCAGAACCTCCCTGAACTCTTCTATATCATCCGCGGAAACCAAAGTCACAATATCTTCTTCACCCGTTACCTCATAAAGCTCTTCGAGATTGTCAAGCAACTTCAAAGACGATACAACATCATCCATTTCAGTAGATTCCACGAAGATATCAACGAAAGCTAAGAGTTTTGGCATTTTAGGTCATCATCATTGCAATAAAGGGCATATGGATCGATATTTATCCTTTCTAGATACTCTAAGTCTAGGAATTAACAATCTTGCGGCCAATGACTTGGAGATGGATGTTCATTGATTTATAGTTCCGAACCTTTTGGTTATTAATCCCCCTAGGCCCGCTTCTGCAAACTTCAGAAGAATACAACAAAGGGCTTGTTATGATGGGAAGAAACAAGTTTCTTATCACCATGGAAAATAACGGTGCAAGACAGAAGATCATTAACATATGCGATATAGAAAGCCATTTCTCAAGGACGGGGACTTGCAAAACTTCCAAACGGCAAAGTTATAATGGTACCTCCAACTTAAGATGCACAACGCTGTTTTATGTCTTTCAAGGGCACACTTTTTGGAAGGCTCCTACCTAAATTTTATGACCTCTGATTGTTTTTAAATACCTTTTATTTTTTGGAATTAGTGCAATTAATAGCCTTCTCTGAAACTAGTTTTAGGTAAAAAAAAGAGGGAAGCCTATAGATCACTTTGCGTACGCTTCGACAAGGTCACGTGCTGTGATGATACCTACTAGTGCATCGTCCTTCTTGATAGGTAATCTTCTTATGTGCTTTGATGTCATAACGTGAGCAGCTTCATGAACGCTTATTCCTGAAGAACCTGTAATAAGTGAGGATGGCGTTACTGAACTTAGCGGCACATCCAAAGTCTTATCCTTTGCCAAGAACGTGGTAAGTAGATCACGTTCTGTGAATATGCCAGTCGGTAGTCCTCTGGTAGTTACTATGACACTGCCAACGCGCCTCTGGCCCATCGCCTTAACCACACTAGCAACTGAAGTTCTCTCATCAAACTCTATAATTTCTTTAGTCATAAAGTCATCGACCTTAAGCTGGGTTTCAGGTGCCTCAGGTAAACTTCGGATAAGATCTGATGCGGTCACCATTCCTACAAGTTTTCCGCATTCAAAAACAGCGAGTCTTCCTTTTTTCTCTATCATTATTTGAGCTGCCTCCTTTATCTGAATTGTTGGGCAGATAGAAATTAGAGGAAAGGACATAACTTTCTCAACAGCGACTTCTTTCAAATCCATCCCAATCGATAAGACATTACTTAGTAAATCTCTTTCTGTAACTATAGCAACAGGTGTAGCATATTTTATTACAATTAAGCTTCCTATATGTTTTTCACCCATAATCTTAGATGCTTCATGCATTGTGGATTCAGGAGTTGTTGTCATAACATCTCTGCTCATAATTTCATCTACCCTTTGATATCTCTTGGACTCCTTGTAAGCTCGATCTAGGACGCTAGGATACTCCTTCCTAAGATCCTTACTCGATTCCATAACTTTTCTATATTATTATAATTAACAAACTTAAAAAGATTTAATACATTTTTCACCTGAAAGAAGAAACATTGGTTTTACAAAAAAGAACAAAGGCAAATAGTGGACGAAGTGCTTGACCTTACAGGATTAAAATCCTTAGAATATCGTTTATCTATATAATTAGCTCTTTTGTTATATTAGACCCAAGATAACCCTAGGATAAGGAGATAAATTGACAGGGGACAGTCAATAATCCAATAACCCTTTTTCTTATTACAGGCATACAACACTCTTGGAAGATTATTAAGCAATTTATCTATACCGACATACATGGAAAGTTTAACAACAGATAAAAACTCTTACGCTGTGGGAGATACGATTTACTGGACGGCTTCAGGTTTAATAGTTGGAGAACTTTATACAATTCGTATTGGTTTGCCGAGTGCAACTGCACCGCCTTACTCGATTGTTGCTGACTCTTGGACTGCGACAATAACTTCACAAACAGGCCTTATTCCTGTTATAAGCACCATGCAGGGAGTAGCTTCACTCACGTTAGCCATAACCATCGATCAATCCCCAATTGAAACGCTTAAGCTTAATATTACTGTTAATCCAGCACCTACGCCTACACCTCCTTCGCCGTTATCGGCTCAACTTCTGACTATAATTTCGCGCATAAGAGTTCTAGTAAAACCTGCTGGAGAGACTCCATATATGGTGAATCTTTTGGTTGACCCTCAAACAATACTTTTCGAGACAGAATCAAGCACTACTTCAGATTGGTTTGGCTCATCTTGCATTATAGGTATGGAGGATAGAGGTTTACCCTACGATAATCTAGGACATGGAGAGTGCACATTCAGAATCTGGTGGGCTAAAAGCCCAAATACAGAAAACTACACGGGGTATATGTGGTTCATAGAAATGTGGCCTGGCGGAGTAGATCCAAAAACATGTGAAATATTTGAGCCTTTAAAGAACACTTGGACAGATGTTCTCGATTATGCTCCTGGAGCGACAATATGGGCTGTCTACAAGGAAGTTCATCCTGACGGGCACATTATGAACCCCTAAAATCTACTTATGCTTTTTAACATAATTCCGAATCAAGAGCATGCGAGACGACACTATCTTCACAAGGTAATCTAATCCAGTCATACAATATATAGAAGAATAAAACGGAACAAGAGACTCAAAGTCAAATAGACCATATAAGATGGAGAACGTTATCTTGACAATCTCCATTCTGTAGACAGTAACAGTTTTATAGTTCGACGACAAAATTATAGAATATGATACGAAAAATAGTGCGATATGGTTGGATTCGAGATATTCCTGACCAACGGGACTATCTATATGCTGCGCCCCCCGAATTCCTTCTGAAGCTTCCATCTAGTGTTGATTTGCGACCACAGTGTCCGCCTGTATATGACCAAGGACAACTTGGAAGCTGTACCGCCAACGCTATTGCGGCTGATTTGGAATTCGACCAGATGAAGGAGAAGCAAGCGCAGATCTTTGTGCCATCACGACTGTTCATCTATTATAACGAGCGTGTGATGGAAGGAACTGTAGCTTCAGATTCAGGCGCGCAAATCCGGGACGGAATTAAAAGTGTTGCAAAACAAGGGGCTTGTCCAGAAAATCTCTGGCCATACGATATCACGAAATTTGCCGTTAAGCCTCCCCAACAATGCTACCAGCAAGCTCTGAAGTATAAGGCGGTCCAATACCAGAGAATCACGCAGATATCTAACCAGCTAAAAGGATGCCTAGCTTCCGGGTACCCATTTGTCTTCGGCTTTACTGTCTACGAGAGCTTCGAAAGCCCGCAAGTCGCCCAGACAGGCCATGCTCCCATGCCTTCACCTACGGAAACGGTTGTGGGGGGACATGCTGTGATGGCTGTTGGCTACGATGACTCACAGAACTGGTTTATTATGAGGAACTCTTGGGGAGAAGGATGGGGTATGAAAGGTTACTTCACTCTGCCGTACGCATACTTGATCGACCAAAATCTAGCTAGCGACTTCTGGACAATTCGTACGGTATTGTAAAATCGGGTCGATCTGGAAGAATATAACGCCTAGTTACAAAAATCCGGACAATATAGCGTCGTGTGCAGAATGACAGCAGCAACACAGGAGCTTGAGGTGAAGCTGGGAAACCAATTCTTAATCGAATTACCGTCCAACCGAACCACCGGGTATAGGTGGGAGGCCCATTACGACGGAACACTTCTAGAACTTTCAGCCTCAAAATATAAATGCGATTCGCAGAAACCAGGGAGCGGCGGAACGGAGTCCTTCAGATTCAAAGCTAGCAGAAAGGGAAGAGCGCTCATTAAGATGCTCTACAAGAGACCTTGGGAGGAGATGGTGGCAAGAGAAATCCTGTACGAGGTCACAATAAAAGATTAGAATAAGCCACTGTACTAAGCTAGGAATTCAGCCTGATTGAGGAAAAATTCATGAAGTCTTACTTGTGTATGTGATTTGGGGACTTGATGTTCTCTCATCTTTCTGGTGAACTTAATTCATTTTCTAATTCATTTTCAAACTTCCAGTCAATATTGACATCAACTGAAATAGCATGAAAAATTGGCTTCTAAAAAAATGAGAAGGCTTTAGGCTCCTTACTGTTCTTCAGTGAGGTCCATAAGCTGTTTTTTATTTAGGCCGACTCCTGGCTGAGCGTCCAATCTTTTGTGCACTTTGCCTTTTTTGAACAGGATCACAGTTGGATAATAGTCGATGGCGAATTCTTCGCAGACATCGGGTTTGTCATCGATGACGACGCTCAGGCACTCTTCGGGGTTGCTTTTTGAGTATTCTTCGAAGATCGGCAGAAACCGCTGCGAAAATGGGCACCAGGTTGCGTAGAAGAGAACACACGTTTTTTCTTTTCGTTCGATTTCGCTTTGGATTGGACTTTTTTGCTTGTTGCCTGATTTGCGTCTTTGGGCTTTACTCATGATTTTTCACCTTTGTTTAGATCTGCTTGAGCGAAATAATTGGGTTTTTATTTGTGACTTGTTTTGGCCTGTCTTATTTACAGTAGACCGATCTGCTTCATTAGGCCTACTAGGTCATAGAACAGCCGTTCTTCTAGGATTTCACCGTTTTTCCAGTGTGCAACTGTGCAGAATTCAACTTTGAATTTTTTGTTGGTTGGGGGAATAGTTTTGCTGTCTGCAGTTTTCATGGGGCCTTTCATTGTTCCTGTAAAGTCTGCTATGCTGCACGTCCAGTCATCTTGACCAAATGCGATTTTGTAGGGGTTGTTGATTAGGTGGTTGTCTGGAAAGGTCTTGAAGAATTCCACAGCTTCCAGGTCATGGCTATGCCGCCCTCTTGTAGGTTCGGGCTGACCAGGCCAGTAGACGGCGACGTTTTCGGTGTGACGTTTCCTGAAGGTCTCCCAAAGGGGACTTCCAGGGCCTGCATTCCATGCGTCGTCTAGCGTCTTCATCAACTGAAGGTTTTCTTTTACACTCATATCGTTTACCTTAATCTCTGTTTTCACATTTAATATTAATAAACTTATGACGAAAGCTTTCCTTCACTTCGACTCTATGAGGCTCGGGATAAGAAGCTTCGACTGGCCGCTTTTTAGTACTTATAACATAGATTATAGATCAGAAGAAAGTCCAAATGATAGAAAAATAGATAAAAATAACAAGGCCTTAATCAGTCAGAAAGCATATTTAAGTCCGATGCGTGACAGATCGAAAGTTATAAGCCTTTTAATCTACACTGCCGATCGTAGATAAAGATGCCTCTATCTATAAAAGAAGCCTATGACTCCCAAATTATTTTAACAGAAATGGTTCGTATCACACGGAAAATATGCGCCTTTTTTCAGCAAATCCAGTCCCAACAGAAGTTGAATTTCTGTAAGACTATAAAGTTGATGCGGGGGTAGGTATAGAGGTTTTCTTCTTTTCTTTTGCGTTATGAGTAGCCTAGGTTATATAGTGGAAATCCTTTACCAAAAGACGTTAAAAGAGAAAAAGGTGTTTATGAATGAGTAAGATAAAGGTCCTTTTCCTCTGTAATCATAATTCAGCACGCTCACAGATGGCTGAGGGCTTGCTGAGGCATCTCTACGGTGATAGGTACGAGGTCTTCAGTGCGGGTGCGACTCCGACGCGAGTTAACCCCTTAACCATCAAGGTTATGGCTGAAATAGGGGTGGACATTTCAAAGCACCGCTCCAAGAGCGTCGAAGAGTTCCGAGATAAAGACATCGACCTAGTCGTATCAGTGTGTGAAAGCAGCGTGAAAGTGATCTGCCCCTTCTGTTCCTCACCAATAGTTGGTGATAGACCTGAGATAGTCGGCGAAATATTGCCAAGAGCGAAACACTATCTTCACCGCCCTTTCAGTGACCCATCAGAGGCGGAGGGGAGCAATGAAGAGAAGCTTACGGCCTTCCGCCGTACTAGAGACGATATTAGGAAGTGGATACTCGACTACTTCACGATTTAAAGGAACAAGAATGTATTGTATAACGTCTGATGTATATATTCTCTCGCTCTCTTTAACCGTAATTATATTATGACAAGAACTTAAATTAAGATAAACTAAGGATTTATCTACGTTCCAAAATTCCAAGCTTGAATGTTTAATTTCCATACAACACCTAATAATGTATGATATTGAAGAGCTAGATGAAGTCTAAAGTCTGTCGATATCAACATAGAAGAATTCCTAGTTTAAAGGATTAAATATATCTGAGATAATATTATTCAGTTAAAGGGGCAGAAAAGTGGCAATCTCAAAAGATGGAAAATTGGACTTGCTATCTGATAAGAACAGCGTTTTGGTCCTAGTAGACTATCAGCCTTCAATGTTTAAGAGTGTTAGCTCTGGAAACAAAACTGTAATCAAAAGTGCTGCAATCTGCGCAGCAAAAGCTGCAAGCATCTTAGGAGTTCCAGTTGTTTTGTCATCGATCAATCCTAAATCAATGGGAGATTTCATTCCAGAAATTGCCAAGCTGTTTCCAGGGCAGGAAGTGTTTGCGCGGAAGATTCCAAGTTTTGACGCTTTTGAAGACGAGAGGACTTGGAATGCTGTCAAGAAAGTTGGTAGAAGGAAAATAGTTGTTTCAGGATTGTGGACAAGCATGTGCTTCACATACACCGCCCTCCATGCTTTAAGAGAAGGATACGAAGTTTATGGTTTAATCGACGCTGCAGGTGATTCTACACCGGACGCACATAAATATGGTGTCGAGAGAATGCTGCAGGCTGGAGTTATCCCAATTACCGTTGAATCACTGGTATCAGAATGGATGCACGACTGGGGAAATCCAAAAGCAGGCGAGCTTGTTAAAGAAGTTTATTCAAAGTATGGTGCAATGATTGGGATTTGACCTGCTTCTTAAGCTAAAATCTGTCCACGGGTGAAATGAATGACCTTTGTGAAAGCTGCAAAAACTGTCGATGTTCCCACTGGTAAAATGAAGCATGTGGAAGTTGAAGGAAAAGAGATAATGATTGCTAACGTTGAAGGCAAATTCTACGCAGCCAGCGACAGGTGCGGTCACATGAACGCGCGGCTTTCGATGGGCATACTGAACAAGACGATTGTTATATGCTCTTACCACTTTTCGAGGTTTGACTTAACTACTGGAAGACTGGTTTCGGGACCGGTTCCAACGTCGACGTCTAGCATTTTGGGTAGCCTACCCGAAAATGTCAAGAAGATGGCAGAGCAGATGCAGAAGCGGACGGAGGAACTCCAGAGTGCCATTAAAACTTATGATCTGCAAACCTATCAAGTAAAAGTTGAGGGTGAAGACATACTCATAAATGCCTAAGGGTAGTGTCTCCTAGTTAATATCGAAAAACACTTAAACGGAAGCGTGCGCGATTTCATTTGATCATCAATATTTACAAAGGCAAAGCTCCTATGAAGTGACCGATCAAGAATCCGGCAAGACCTGCGGTCAGCCCGATTACCGCCATCTGCAAGCCGATCCTCCATAGAGAGCCCACGGTGGTCTTCGCTTCGTAGACCCCGATGAAGAAGAGGGCGACGCCGCTTAAAATCACTGACGCTTCCGTTCCAGTGAGAATATTTCTTCCAACGAAAAGGTATGGTATCAGAGGTATGAAAGACCCAAATACGGTGGATGATCCGACAACTAAGGCACTGCGCCTCGCTTCAAACTTGTCAACAGGCGCAAGATTGAGTTCGTACACCATCATTAATTCGAGCATCGCCTTTGGGTTCTTAGCTATACTTTCCGTAAGATCTTCAAGTTCTTTCCCTTCATAGCCCCAACCTCTGAAGATCTGCCTCACCTCTTCCAGTTCGATTTCTGGGACATCTTTCATCTCTTGACCTTCTCTATCCGCTTCCTTTAGATAGACTCGTCGCCTCGCAGCGGTGGAGGTGTAGGCGACAGCTCCCATCGAAATGGACTCGGCCCCAAGAGCGGCCAGAGCAGCAACGAAGAAAATTCGGATGTCGACTGTTGCCGCAGTCAACCCTAGGAGAATACCCAATACGTTTACTAGACCATCCTGACTTCCAAGGATAAAGTTGGAGAGGAGAGTGGGGCGCGAGTGTCTTTCACCCATGACTTTGGCACGTACAGTCTTCGTTGGATTTGTGTTTTCTAAATTCCTTTTAATGTTTTGCAGATATTCGCCGGCGGAATTCAATCGTGTTTCCTCCAATAGTTTCTTGGCCAAGAATTACTTAAGATTTGCTGAAATAGAGGTTACATCCACATCCATTTTCATCACCTGATAGAATATAATGATTAGTTCAGGTCTTAAGACTTTAGCGCGCTGCATTTTAGGGGCAGTTTTTAGAATAATCCAGGATTGCATTAAGGCCCCCGTTGATCAGGGAAACCATTCAAACAATGGATGTTGGGATCATCCACTTTTTCATTTTCGCACAGGCCATTGCTTCAGGCGTTTTGTACAGCCAAACGGCGCTCGCGCGCGCTTCGCTACTTTGGAATGTACTGCTGGAAAAATGTCAATAAGAAACTCTCGTTTGACCCAGCCACAAAGCCTCAGACGTATCCTTACAACGAGAAGAACTACTATGCAAATGCATCCAACAACCTGCACCAGTGGAAAAAACACGGAGACTGTTTTGTTTCGACATATTCTTTCTATATATTATATGGATGTTAAAGTAGACTTAAGGTTTTAATCTTTTATTCAGATATACCTATTTTGGATAAACAAGATAGAACATTGAATTTTCCTCAAATTCGAAACAAGATTAAATCAGCCACTAGCTTGGGATTGAAGTTATTAATTAGGAGTAATTATTTTGGTTGGTCCCATTTTATAGTTCACTTTTTTCAACAGCTTTTGTAATCTGGTCTCTTAATGCGTCTCGGACATTTCGAAATACCTTTAGAATTTCTTCTTCAGTGCCGACAACTTCTGATGGATCCTGAAAATTCCAATAAATAAATCTTTTAGCTCCTGGAAAGTGAGGGCACATCTCTTTTGATTCGTCACATACTGTAACCACTACCTCGATGCCTTTTCCAATGAACTCAATGAAGGATTTAGCTTTGTTATCTAAGATGTCTATCCCGATTTCAGCCATGACTTTAATGGCGTATGGATTAACTTTTGTCGGAGTAAGACCCGCACTATAGGCCACAAATCTATCCCCAAACAGATGGTTTAGTAGACCTTCCGCCATCTGAGACCTAGCAGAATTATGAACACAAAGGAAGAGAACCTTTCTTTTAACAGGTGGCATAAAGATTGACTCTTCTAAATTATCTGCTCAATAGCATGTCCCGAAAGACTTTCGGTCACTTCAGGTGACACAGTATCAATTATATTGAACACCCTCCTGTCTGTAATCGAATAAAATCTCCGAGTCCCATCCTTTCTATCCTTTAGCAGTCCAGAGTCTTTTAGAATCTTCAGGTGGCGTGAAACTATAGGCTGAGGCATTTTAATATATGGGATTATCTCGCATACACATTTCTCTCCATTTCTCAAATACTCAATAATTTTAAGCCTGATAGGATCAGAAAGGGCATAAAATATTTTAGCCCTAAATCTGTCCAAACCATCCTTCTGCATTGGCATACATATAGTGAATTAATCACAATATTTAAATATTGTGATAGTTACGGTCTGAATACGGTGCATAATGAGAGAGGCATAACTGTTGCAGTATTTGGTCCTGAACCCCCTTGTGCACCACCTACATGGTTATTGCTTGGGCAGGTCGCGTATTCTTTGGGTTACTGTACGGTCTTTTAGGTGGTTCTCCATAAGGTGAATTCTTTTGGAAAAAGATGAAAAAAAGAAGCTATCTTTTCTCAGTCGATTTCTCACGCTCTGGATATTCTTGGCCATGATACTAGGTGTTGGCCTAGGATATGTCTTCCCAAAGATCTCTGAAATAATAGGTTCAGTAAGTGTTGGAACTACTTCAATTCCTATCGCAGTTGGGCTGATCTGGATGATGTTCCCTCCCCTAGCAAAGGTCAGATACGAGGAACTGGGGAAGGTTGTTACAGCCAAAGGCTCGAAGAAGATGCTTTCAACTTCGCTGATTTTAAATTGGCTAATTGGACCTCTTTTAATGTTCTCATTGGCATGGATATTTTTGGCAAATTATCCAGCTTTCAGAAATGGAATAATTCTCGTAGGTTTGGCAAGGTGCATCGCCATGGTCATCGTCTGGAACGACTTGGCTGGAGGGGACAGCGAGTGGGCTGCGATACTTGTTGCCTT
>Ga0187889_10003856_pt1 | contig 12829 bp, 6 predicted proteins | sample June2016WEW_7_10_2_FD_132992 | JGI IMG/M metagenome (GOLD analysis project Ga0187889, IMG submission 132992) | Peatland microbial communities from SPRUCE experiment site at the Marcell Experimental Forest, Minnesota, USA - June2016WEW_7_100 | ecosystem: Environmental > Terrestrial > Soil >... | reverse complement strand
TTTTCTACGACGCGGTAGCTTTTCCCTCTGCCTCGGCGTTCACATAGAACCACAGCAATGAGCCGTTCGCCCGAGCGGCCATTTTCAAAGAGATTCCTCGTCGTACGCGCGTCCACCACAGTTCCACAGACGGGGCATGTGACAATAGCCTTAGAAATAGTCCCTCGATCGGGGTTGAATCCGCTAGGCATTTTCTCATAGCCACTACCAACAATCTTGAACGTCACTGTCTTGTTCGCAACAACAGGGCAGAGAGCCACTCTTTTCTGGGCTTTCTTAGCCAGCCAAAACTGCTTGATGAGTGGGATCTCTCCTCCACAAGACGGATTCTGACAGGGTATGGTTCTTGCCCAAATGTATCCCACGGGAATGGACCCGCCGGCGTCATTTGGATAGAACTTGCCAATCTCGTCTCTTGTTCGACTTAGGACCCATTCCCCCCAAGTTCTGACTTCATCTAAGAGGTCGTTCTTTCTGCTTATCGCGAAACTGTTGGGGTTATCCTCGACTGTGGCATTCTTAGGAAACGGATACTCCAACATGCATTTTAGAATCAGACTTGCCACAGGATTATAGTCGCCAGCGTACGTCAGGCAACCAAGCCTGAGCGACTCCAAGGGTATCGAGCCGCCTCCCGCAAAAGGATCAAGCACTCTGGGTGCCCCTGTCCCGCTCGATGCAAGTATTTTGGCTCGAGCTTGACCAATCATATCCATGTCAGAAGCGCTTTCCCATCTCGAAAGATTCGCTATGAACTTCAGCATAGCGTTCTTCTCATCTTGATTTCTTGATATGGGAATAAGAGAGGAAAAAACAGTAGCTCGGGAGGCAGCCAAGGGCCTTCTAGCCCACCAAATATGAAGAGCTGAAATGTGCCCACGCCGAATGCCCTTTTCTCTTATCGACTCTCTGCTGACCTCTTTCACGGGGAAGGCTTCTTCAATGAACCGCCTATCGATGAGCTTACTCGCCAATATGCTCCACCTTCTCCGCTTTGCTCAGTATCTCCTCTGCTGAGACTATGTACCTCACGACTTCCACCTTCTCCAAGAGGAGAAGTCGAGCTGCAGGGTCTTGAATGATATAAAGCTGGGGACTAGACATCGCATTCATTACCACGTAGAGATAGTAGTCCTGTCCAAGTCTGTGAGCCTTGAAGTACTCATTCGGAGTTGGCGCCACTGCCCCCACGCTTGCCCGGGCCTTCACTTCGATGTATCTCACAACTCTTCCAGAAGCGTCCCTTGATCGTATGTCAAATCCCAGGTTCTGCGCCGAGACATCTTCCGGCACCCTTCCTTGCTTTCTCTCGAAACTGATGGCCAACTCCATACCAGCCTTCTCGACTTCTTCATCGCGTTGCATTGCTGCTTCGACTTGTTCGCTCGGGCTCACTCGAATTATCCCCAAGAATCTTGGAGTGCCCATCGTAAGGTTCGTCTCCTTTGCGATCTGATTTTTGAGCTCTCTTTCCGCGTCCTCATACTTCCTCTTCTGTTCCTGCTTGTTGCGTATTACAATGTCTACTTCGTCTCCACGTCCCTTTCGTGCTTCCAGTTCAATCAGGTCGCCATCCAACTTGATGATGAGCTTCTTGAGCGATTCAAGGCCATATTTGCGTTTGATTTCGGCCTGTCTAACCCTCTCCTTGCCAATCTCTTCTTTGTACGATTCAAGCTGGCCTATGATGTCGCCGAAGACCCTCTCTTTCATCGAGTCCGTGTTGATGACGCTCGCAACGTCAGAGCTAGTGGCCTCGGCAAGATCCCAGATTATCGCAGGAGGGACGGCTTTGACGCTCCCGTCCACCCCGACGAAGTAAGCAAACAACCTCCTTCCTGCTACGTTGCTGTTCCCGTCCGCGATCTCTCCCTCGAAGAAGAGGATGTAGCCATTCAGCACCCCCGACGGGTCACAGAATACGGCTCCCTTTGCAAGCTCAGGCTCAAACGATGTCTCCACCCATTCCAGTGTGGATTCGAAAAGTGGATGACCGAAGGACACGAACTCCGCATCGTTGTTCTTCGAGGCTATCTCCTTGTCGAAGGTGGCCTTCGGATAGGCCCGCACAAGCAGGCCGAACTGCCTCCTGAACGTGTATTCCTCCGCGATGCTTCTGATGGCGTAGGGGACCGACTCGATCGCAAGGAATCCATCACCTCTTTGCCTGACGACTCCGCCTGCCTTGGTGAAAGCCTTCAGGAAGAAAGCTTGCGTATACTCCGGTATGAGCCTCTGTTCCCGTGCCTTCTCGGACATCTCCTTGATGTGTGTGAAGTTGATGTACTTCGTCGCGAGGCTTTCGCCCAGGTTCTCCTTGACCTTCTTGACGTACTCTTCATCCACACGGATGTCCAATTCCTTCAAGATGTCGTTGATGTCCCTGGCGCTTGAAGCCGCCTCCAGGAGAAGTTGCGATAGGTCCTTGCCGTAGAAAACTTCGCTGATGACGTCGTAGACCTTGTCGCTTCGCATCGCTTTTCTTATCTCTTCCAGCTTCTCTAGGATTCTCTCCATGACCCTGCCTTCCCTGGTGTTGGCGGCCACCATGTTGAAGATGAAGACCTCTTTCGTCTGGCCGTATCTGTGGATCCTGCCCATTCTCTGTTCCAGCCTGTTGGGATTCCAGGGAAGGTCATAATTTATCATCAGGTGGCAGAACTGCAGGTTGATACCTTCGCCCGCCGCTTCTGTGGCTATCAGGACCTGCGTTTCGTTCTTGAATACACTTTCAGCTTTCACCCTGTCCTCGAGGTTCATGGAACCATGGATGACGTTGACGGAGAAGCCCCAGGAACGGATTCTTTTTTCCAGATAGTCGAGGGTGTCCTTCGATTCAGTGAAAATGAGTATCTTTTCGTTGGCGTACTTCTTCTGAAGCGCGCTCATAGTCTCCTTGAGCTGTCTTAGCTTGATTTCACCCTCTTCGGAGATTATCTCCTCTGACTGCTTGATCAAGCCTTCAATGATGCTGATCTCGTTGCGCAGTTCCTCGCGATTCTCCGCGACGCTCAGCGTTTCCCAAAGGGCCTCTTCCTTCCATCTTTCTTCCTCCGTCATCTCCTCCACTTCGTCGGATTCAAAGAAAGCTGGCATCTCGGTCTGCACCTTCCTCCTGTCCGATTCTTGGATCAGCGCTTCCAGCCGTGCTTTTCTCCGGGAAAGAGACTTGAACAGCGCATAGGTGCTGGATGCGATACGTCTTTGGAGTATGATGAGGGCGAAGGCTACATTCCGTCTCTTGTCTTTGGCCAGGGCCTTGTTGTACTCTTCATACACGTACTTGGACACGCCGTTGTACAAGAGCTTCTCCTTGTCGAGAAGATCGAACGCCACCGTCGTAGCGTGGCGAGGCAGGAAGAGGGGCTTTCCGTCGAAGTCCTTGAGCTCCTCCTTTATCCTCCTGATCATCATAGGGTTGTCTTTCGCAGCTATCGAATCCGCGAGCATCTTCGCATCTGCAAAGAATCCTGGTTCGAGCAGGTCCATGAAGAGCCTGAAGTTCTCTGGGTCGCCTTGGTGAGGTGTGGCAGTAAGAAACAGGAGATGCTCAGATATTTCGGACAACGTCTCGCCCAGCAGATATCTGTCCGTCTTGTTAGTCTTGTCGCCGTACCTGTAGGCACTCATCTTGTGCGCTTCGTCCACTATGATGAGATCGAAGTGTGCCGCCTTGAGCGAGGGAAGGATCTCGCTCCGCTTCGCGAAATCGATTGAAGTGATAATCCGGTTCTCCTTCTCCCAGACGTTCTCCCCATAACTGGCGTTCATGTAGCCGCGACTGACATAGGTGAAGTTGTCCTCGAACCTATCCTTGAGTTCACGAATCCACTGGTCCTTCAGATGGCCGGGGACGACGATCAGGAACCTCTTTGCGATGTTCCTGAGTTCAAGCTCCTTGATGATCAAGCCGGCCATTATCGTTTTCCCAGCGCCAGGGTCATCAGCGATGAGGAACCTGATTCGGGGCAATTTCAGGATGTGACCGTAGACCGCGTCGATCTGATGGGGGAGAGGCTCGACCTTCGATACATTCATCGCCAGAAGAGGGTCGTATAGGGAGGCGAATCTGTACCTCTTGGCTTCGAGAGCCAAGAACGTCTTCCATGCCTCCGCCTGGAAACTAGTTGCAGAATCGCTTAGCTTGAGTTCCTGCAACTCAGAAACAGATAGAATCTGATCGACATGCTTGGCCGAAGGCAGCTGCGCGCCGATTATGCGAACGTAGCCACCCAAGTCCTCTGCCTTGTTCACCTCCACTCGTTCAGGCCATTTCGGCCCCATGACTATCGTTCCGGGTCTGAGGTCTTCGATCTTCATTTCACAAGGTCAACTCACAGAGAGGTCGTGCGCTATCGACAAGTGTTGCTGAAGGGATTAGCAGCAAGCTTGCTCAAGTGTGGACACGGTCCTTTCGTATTTAAGTGAGAGAGTAAGGGTAAGTCTGGTGTATCCGTGGTCCAGATTTGAGTGTATTGCGACGGTTCGATCCCTCCGGCGCTCCTGACTGAGATTGTAGAAAGCAGACTATCCTTAAGGAATCTTCTCGGTCGCATCCGTGCAATCACACCTGATCAATACCATGGTCTGGAGGCTGTCCAGCGCTTTGCTATGCTATACAGATGCATCTTAGGATTGAGCAGCCGGTGGGTTCAATGCGGGCCGGGAAAGCAGCTCCAAGGCGGGTATATCCCCCAGCGCCTTCCCTGCTATCCCCTGCATCTTGCCGTAGATTTCCGCAAGAGTAATTACGCCTTTGACAAGCTCGGCTTCCCGCTTCTTCCATATCCTATTCATGGCCGTTTTCTCGTCCAAAAGCTCCTTGTACTGCAGTTTGAACGAATCTGCCACCGCTTGGACGCCCTGCTTGAATTCGGGGCTCACTAGGTAGTTGTACATCAGGTCCTTCTTGGTGTTGCTCCCGTCCAGGGCACGGCGAGCTTTCGCCAGTTCCACGACTTGGCTGCGCATCAGGATGGCCACTGGGATGGCAAGAGAGAAGTGGCTTACCACTATCCCATCGACAAGCGCGAAGGTTGGAATCTCCTCTGGCATGGTCATGCTCACTAGCACTGCAAGCTCAGAACCACAGACTCGTGCGTCTTGGCGAAGCTTGGGAATCCATTTGCCCGACCATCTCTCGGTCCTCTTGCTCTCCCACACAATCTTGCCATATTCTTGACCGCCCTGCCTTACATGCTGTATGACATCTGCGCCCGGAACACCTTTAGGCACCGGTTCAATCTGGTCATCGGGAAAAGTCGTCCTCAACAGGCTTTCGAGTTCCAACTCCAGCACCTCGCCATGCACCCGCTGCGAACCCTCTTTCACCTTAGCACTGAGTTCGTCGACTTCTGATGACAGCTCTGAAATCTTGAACTTATACTCGTCGACTTCCAACCTATGCTTCAGCTCTACCTTTCCCGCCATTTCGGTTTGGACCTTCTTTGTCTCTTCGTCGACTTTCCGAGCAACCTCAAGGTCAAAGCTCTTCAACTTATCTTCGGCCTCAAGGACCTTCTTTCTGAGGCCGATCTCGTTGTCTACAGCTTCTTGCCGCTTCTTCTCCTGCAGTTCTAGTTTGAGCTTGAGGTCTCTGACCACACCATCCGTCTTCTCAGATGCTTTCTTCTCCAGCTCAGGCCTCATCTCTTTGAGCCTGCTCTCGACGTTCTGGCTCACTTCAGTCTCGATTTCCAGCTCCTTCTTTTTGACCTGCTCTTCACGATACGCAATGTCTTCCTCCTTCTCTCCGTATTCCTTGTCCAGCTTTGTCCTCATCTTTTCTTCGATGGGACGCATGAGCGCGCCGGTGAGCGGTATCTTGCAGTGGCATTTAGGACAGACGATGATCTGTTCCAATACAGTATTAGACACATCAACCGAGCTTAAGAGCCTTGCGAGAGCCAGACAGGATCCGCGTCAAGGACTGCGTCTTGAGAATCGACACTTGACAGAAGAGGATATCGGAGGAGCTCCTTCGGGCGAAGTTGAAGGCGAACCTCTCAGGGACTTGAGTACTCATCTTGAGTTCGAGTCCCAACGTCACTTGTCCTTCTGTTCCAGAGAGTCCAAATACTCGGAAGCGCATATCTCAAAGGGTCAAAGGAAACAGGCAATGAAGACGTATGTCGGCCGCGGCATCGGAAGCCAACTTGAAAGGATATTCCGTGCGCAAAAAACGATTCGAGTCTGCAGTCCATGGATTAACCCTGAGATGTGCAGGGATCTTGCTGCCTCTGCTCAATAAGCCTTGCCCGACACGTAATGCTTAAACCCTTACGAATGCGACGAAAAAGTCGTGAATCCGACCGAACTAAGGAAGCTCATCGCCTCGGGAGAGAACCTACGGCTGGACTTTAAGAGGGAACTTTCACGCGATACCTTGCAGGACCTCCCCAAGGACATCGCGGCTTTCGCCAACACCGAAGGTGGGCAGATCCTCATCGGAGTCACCAACGACAAGGTCGTCGTCGGCGCCCAGTGGAACCCTGAAAGCACGTCCAACGTAATCCAACAGGGCCTGCACTGCACGCCGCCCGTGCAGGTCGTCGTTTCTGAGGTCCAGGTCTCAAAAGGCAAGAAAGTGGCCGTGATAGAGATACAGAAGAGCAGCTGGATACACATGGACAATCATCAAAGGTTTCCGTTTCGAGCCGGGGATGTCACCCAGTTCATGGATGCGTCGATGATTTGGGGCCAAGCTCAACTCAGAGGCTGGGGCGGAAGTGGAGTCAACCAACCTCCAACTCAATATGAGAGGAGGAAACCGGGACCAGACGAGGAATTCATTGCCGGCTATCTTTCGCACCCAGATCCCGCTCTGAGAACAAACGCGCTGACGGACCTCGGAAACGTGGCCAACTGGATTGTGATTGAAGACATCCCTGACATACTCGCCAAGTTGTCCCTGGCCCTTAAAGACCAAGAACCACGTGTAAGGGAGGCAGCCATCAACGCAGTCGACCGGTTGTACTCATGTTCGGAGAAGAAAGGACGGAAAGAGTATCCAAGACAGTTTGGTCCATCGTTGTCAGATATGACTCTTCACGACGCTGACCTGAGCATAAGGAAAAGAGCTCTGACTGAGATGTGCGCTCTCGGAGGACCCGGATCCGTTGACACCGTCCTTAAGATCATCCTTGGGGAAACAAACGACGCGTACCTTGGGATGAACGTGCCGGCTAACCTCAGGCTCTTGATCGACAGGGGCTTGGGGGTCGAACTAAGGGAGAGGATCTACGCCTGTTATTCAGAAGCGCATGACGATTCCATTCGAGACAGACTGCAGGAAGCCCTATCAAACATCAGGAATTTCTACTGGCCACGGTGAAGCAAGTGCTCTACACCGACCCGAACTTTGTCCTTGATAGTTGTGATAGTGAAAGGACTCGACTTTTTGCCGTATGGGTGCATTCTGGAAAGTTGACGGAGGGCCGGTGGCTAAGGGGGAAGGTTAAGGCGCCTCCGAACTTCCTCGAGCATCGTTCTCTCTCTACATAGTATGAATCCATCGAAATCATCCTTCCACAGACACTCCAACGCTTCTTTAGAAATAAGGTGTGACTCCATAAGCTCTTCGAGGCTGTTTGAGCTCCCAGCGAGTTTATCTCTAACTTCCTGAAGGTAGTCCGAAGGTTTCCTGTTTCCAATCTTGATGTTCGTTTCATCCAGAAGCAGCGTTCTGTTGACAATCGAGTCTTTGCACTCCGCGAACGTCTTGCATTTGGCCGGGTCCAGGCCTACCACCTTTGAGGGGAAGATGTGGTGGTCATCCACGGTCGCCTCGACATAGTCCCCTGAGCCGGGCGACCTCAGCAGATAGAAGTCACGTGCTCTTCTCAGCGCAATCAAGGAGATAATGGCATTGTACACGGAAGTGCCCTTCTTCTCGCCTTTCAGGTTGAGATTGTCCACGATACGAAGCAGCCGCGCGCTCTCCAGGTTTTCGGGCGAAACCGAGCCGTCAATCCATTTCTTGAAGGCTCTGAAGTCTTGGGAGATGACCGAATCCGAAGAGCCGCTATACTCTTGTGAGAACACCGCAGACCAGTACCATCTGGAGAGTATGTTATCGAACTCGCCGTCTCCGATTGTACTTGATCCGTCTTTTAGCCAATATGTCGCAGCTATCACCGGGATTGTAGTCGTGTTGGGAATGAAATCGACCTTTATAGCCCCGAAATCCTTGTCGCCAACGTTCATGATCTTCTGTCGCGCCTTCTCGTTGTATTTGCACGCCGATTCCCATAACTTGCTAAATGCACTACCATCTGCTACAATTACTACTTCTGTCCTGGCCCCGTCCACGACCTGTGCGGTCTTGAAGCCGGGCACCAGACCGAAAATGTACTTTGGTGAGCTGTAGCTCTGAGTCCTGAGCGCCATGGTCTTGAGGAGGAGCTCTTCCATATCTGGCACAAATGTCAGCTTCCCTTCCATCGCCTCGTAACTCTTGCGCAGCATAACTCCATGAGGGAACAAGAAGGCGTTCATGAGGTCAAAAGTTGAAAGCTTAAGTCCCTTCTGATTCAGCTTCGCGAATACTAGACAGACTTCCTTGATGTCCTTGTCTTTAGTAAGCACATGCGTAGCGAAATCGTAGCCGAGCACAGCTTGTACGAGACGGTTCAACTCGGACCTGGTCTTTAGCACAAAATCATATCTTTGTTTGGAGACGCTAGTTCCTATTGGACCAAAACGTTTGTTAGCGAGAACTTCGGCGTACTCATCCATCCATTCCGCATGCTCACGTTTCGCAAAGTCATCGTCTGAAAGTAGGGCGATGGGTAGGACGAGCTCATCTATCCATCTTCTCTTCTCGTTCTTCAAATCGCTAAGCTTGGTGTAGGTTCGCTGGTAATTGTAGAAGACGCATTCTTCGTAGTCACTCGCAAGATACTTCTCGATACTTAAGTAGAAGAGATAGTAGGATTGCCTATCCGGAAAGGGCTGGTTCGGGTTGTAGAGAGCAAAGAACAGCGATGATAGTCTCTGTTGGCCGTCAAGGATTGCGTAATAGACCTTCTCGCCTATCTTTGCCCCGCGGACTGGTTCCCACTGCTTATTCCTGCCATCTTCTCCATCTAGCTCCCAAAAGAGAAGTAGACCTGTGAAGTAGCCCGAGACGATGGATATCAATAGATCCTTGACCATGTTCGGCTTCCATTCAAATCCGCGTTGGAAGAATGGAATCACGAACTCGCCTCGGTCAATGGCCGTGAGGAGTCGTTCTACGGTCTTGTCTTGACCGGGATGCGTCGGCATGATTCTGCGATCATGCAATAGCCTCTAATCAGTGTTTGCCTTCAAGGATTACGTATGCAGTGCGTCGTCGGAGCAGTCTACTCTGATCTGTCAAGTTTGCAGACACGCTGCGCACCACATGACAAGCAGTTGAACACAACCGGAAGCCATCCGGCTCAGACCCCAACAACTTCAAGATGGGGACGACCTTTGAGGCCCTTATGGAGTCCCCGTGTCTCGCCCACGCCAAGCCGTTTTAGATTCAATCATCAGCTATAGCATACTCTTCCCCATGACAGTCCATTTCTTCGCCATCCGCCCACACACAGAGGTCCCGTCAGATGCGGCAGAGGCGTGGAAACGCCTGGGCATATGCGCCATCGGTTGGGCCGTCTTGTCACCGACAGATCAGCTATACGAGTCCACGAGCTGGCCAAGTTTCCTGCTATTGTAGGGAACGCCCCAGGCGTCCGCATAACTTGCCGCTTCGATGAATTGCCTTCGATAGAAGGAGGCATTATGCGCATCCGGCCTCCCGATAGGGAAGTGCTCGACGACCAACCCATTTACAGCAAAGCTGACCATGTTTACAACAGAATCCTTCTTGTTTGCAGCGATAAGCCAAGGAACGACATAGTGGTTGATGTGATATAGGGCCCTCCCAAGGTTGGCGGTTCTGCTCGTCTGGCTCCTCGTAGCCATCGCCCTGTCCACGAGCCTACGACACCATCCCTCCAGGACCGAAGCCGCCATAGCCAAGGAGGATTCCACGGCCTCCTTCTCCTTTGCATACAGCGCGGGGTCTTCTGCCGAAAGCTTGTCGGCCCAATGCCTGACCAACTCGGTCTTCCTGCAGAAGGCCTGGACCTTTGAGGAATCGTCTTTGAGGTCAGAGAATGCCGACACTGTCTTGATCGAGAGAAGAAGCCTCACGTGAGTGCGCTTGGGCGATGCTACGCTCATGCCCTATTGGTGTACGACTCTCGCTCAAAAGAATACTGGATGGGAGGCACACAGACAGTGAAGTTCGATGATTCTTCGTTGCTGACCTATATCATGTCCTCTTACAGTCTGGACAAACGCGGGCAAGGCTCAGGAAGCCCTTCCTCTGCAGGCAGTTATCGCAGAAGTATTGACCACAATTAGAGCACGGATGCCTATGTTCCCAGCACGCGATATGGCCACACTTCGTCGCGTAGCAAATTGAACACGAGACTTGATGGCACAGACTACAGTTAGTCGAATGCACTAGACAGAACGCGTGGTTACCCTCGCAATGGGCTTGAGATGCACATTTCAGGCAATTTGATTTCTTGCATTTGGAACACATAACGAAATGTTGTGCACAGGTGACGTGCCCGCACTCCTGCAAGACAGCGGCATCCGGACCTATCTCATGCCCTGTCGACGGACTTCCACCTCCTCCAGGACACCGTGGGCATCCCAAGAGCGCCAGAGCCGTGCCCGTCGTGCCATCGACTAGCCGAATCATTTGGAGCTTCTGCGCGCCGACCCCAACTTCATATGTCGTCGCCCAAAGCGGCCAGTAGGTTCGCTTTGGATCTTGGAAACGTACCGAGCGAGTCGGGGGAGTTACGGTTTCTATGCGGTTTGTTCTTGGCCCCGTCAACCTCACCTGCTGTTGAAAGAGTCTGCTTATCGTTTCGGAAGTCCCTGTTCGGTTGAATTCCTGCCACCCGTCGGCGGGGGGGCTAAGGCCTACCTCGAATTCCTCTGGATTGGAGACCACCGTTTCCCGCTTCGGTGCGAACTTCTCCATCCGACTCAGCATAGTGGGAAATGAGGGCGACATTGAAACGGTAATTCCATTGACCACCAAGGTGTAGCTTGATTTGTTATGCGAATCAGACCGTAGCTCTGCAAGCTTTCCATCTGAGGCAACCAGTACGGTCCCCTCTCCATGTATGTGGGAGGCTCTGTTGTAGTAAGTGAAATTACGTTCATAGTCTATGACGAACCCGGCTACATATAGTCCCAAGAGGGAAAGGTGAGTCTTGATGATTCGCGATTTCGCTCCCTTTACCGGTTCAGAAAGAAAGTCTTGCGGGTAGTAGTTTATGGGGATGACATTCTCAACGGACACAATGCTGCGTTTACTGCTCGTAAGCGGAACCTGATTGAATTGATGAATTCCATTCTGCTCGCTGGTGAGCTTCCTGATCTCCTCTGAGTCGAGCGGACCTCTGTGATACGATATCAGCCACCGAGGCTTGACCAGGACCCTTTCCTGCCTGTCGAAGAGCTGTATGAGGAATTCTCCTGGAGCTAGAGAGGATATCCTTGAATAATCATCTGATGAGAGGTCCAGCCCCGTTCGCACGTGTTCTATGTCCTGCTTGGTCGGAAGGCGTCCTATGCATCTCAGGTTGGCATTTGAAATTACTTTATAGTCTACATCCGAGGGATTCTGAGTCGCTAGAAGGAGGCCAAGCCCGTAGGCCCTCGACATCTTGATTAGACGTAGGAGGATCTTCTTAGATGGAGGGGACGAAACTGGTGGACAGAATCCATAGATTTCGTCGAAGTACAAAAGATATCGAAGAGCTTGTACTCCCTCTTGGCGAATGAGCCAGAGAAACAGTTTCTCCAGCAGATATTCAACGAAGGCCTGTTTCTCAATTTCGGACGCTATCCCCCTCAGGTCGATCACGTTGATGGAAGTCTTGTTCCCTTTGAACCAGCGGTCAAAGTCAATTTCTTGCCCGATGAACCAGGACCTCATCCCGGGATCCGTTAGCAGAAGGTTCATTCTGCTGTTGAAATCAAGTCTCTCTTTCTTTCCAAGAATCTCTGCAACTGGGATCCTGCCAAGATATTCAAACGGTGGTTTGACCACACTGTCAACGAGGAGCTCCAGGGTGACCGGCTTTCCCGTAGACCAGTAGGTCTTCAGAATCTCCGAGATGAACGACAGTTGGACTCTCTCCTCGCCAGAGTACCCTACGAGCTTGAGCAAAGTAGACGAAGTCAGTTCCAAGATTTCGAATGCCAGAGTCGGGTCATTCTGAAGCATCTCTCCAAAGTTCTTGGGGCTCTCTAACTTGGGCGAAAGGGAAATCGGAATGCCCGAGCCGGATCTCGGAGTGTAGATGTTGACTTGAACTTCTGACACGAATCTCTTGACTTGATCTGGAGTTACCCCAAATGTTCTGAGGCGGGTTGAGTAAAGTTCCTTCAATTGACTGGCATACTCGTCTGGAGCGACTCTCTTTGCTTCTGCCTCGCTGTCACTGAAAGGTCTGAACTCGAATGTTTCTGACTTGATTGCCAGGGCCCCAATGTCGCCCTTCGGATCTATCGCTAGGATCGGTATGCCACGCAAGGATAGTTCTTCAACGATTCCCTTGCAGAGCACAGTCTTGCCCGAACCTGTGGCTCCGAACACCACCCCATGCTTCGTGAAGGCAGACAGATCTATGGTAAAAGGGCCTGAAGCTGAGAGACCAATCGCGATGTCATCCGGCAACTCAGATGGTTTCGCTAGCAGGGCCTTATAACTTTGCCAGCTTTGCCTTGAAGAAGACTGGTTTGGAGTCTATCGTCGAGGAGGACACGAAGGACT
>Ga0187889_10003834_pt1 | contig 12909 bp, 10 predicted proteins | sample June2016WEW_7_10_2_FD_132992 | JGI IMG/M metagenome (GOLD analysis project Ga0187889, IMG submission 132992) | Peatland microbial communities from SPRUCE experiment site at the Marcell Experimental Forest, Minnesota, USA - June2016WEW_7_100 | ecosystem: Environmental > Terrestrial > Soil >... | reverse complement strand
TGGGTGGTCGTGGCACCCATGTGCGGGGCAAAGTTACCCTCGATCAACTCCATGTGGGGGAACGCGCAGTGCGAATCGATGTTTACCTCTTGCCAACCATCATCATTTTGCGTGTCAGAAGCCCAGGAATTGTCGGCGTAGTTGTAGCCGATCACATTGCCTCCGCCCGAGTTGTTGAACAGGATAGGCTTGTTCAAGAACCGTACGACGTTGTTTTCGACGAGATTGTCCGCCGCTCCGCACGAAAGCACAATACCGTAGTTGTCTTGTCCAAAACCATACTTGTGTGAGTTGTGCACGTGGCTGTCGCGCACTACACACCGATACGTGCCGTTCAGTCGAATCGGCATTCCGCTCGTGGTGCCATCGATCTGCACGTCCTTGATCCAACAGTACGCGGCATTGGAGATATCGATGCCGCCCGCCCACTGGCCGTCGTAACCGCCCGGCCGACCGCCTTGAATGAGCACGCTCTCGATGCCGGCCCACTTCGTCGTGGCGTTCTTCACCCGCGAGACTGTCGCCGACTGCGCGGTTTGAAACGTCCAGTGGAGGGGCGTCGTGAGGACCAGGGTATTGCCGGAGATGGCAGCGATTTCCACGCGCTCGCTCACCGCCCAACCGGATTGACGTTCGAAGAAGTTGCAGGGCGACACTTCACTGGTGTCCTTTTGGTCGATGATCGCAAGATCGCCGGCCTTGAAGCTCGCCCCGCTCGCGACCGAGAGACTCGATGTTTCTTTGGGCGCGTCAGCCGTGAGCAGCTGTTGGGCGGTCGAATCGATGTTCGAGTTGTAGCAGATCTGGTCTTGCTCGGTGCCGATGGCCAATACCGGCCCTGGAGCGTTGATGGTCGCGGTGTTCTGAATGATCGTCCCGGTGGTCGAGTCGGACCCGGCGCCCCGCAACACCACGCCGGATGGCAGTGTGATCGTCGTCGACACTTTGTACGTGCCGGCTGCAAGGGTGACAACCTGATGGCTGCCCTCGCACCCATTGAGCGCATTCTGAATCGCGCTCGTGGCATCGCCGCTCGTAATTGGCACCGAGGCGCAGAGAGCGGTGCGCAGGGGAAGGATGTCGGGGCCGAGCGTATTCCCTGTCGCCGTGTCGGACAAGATCCCCGGGTTCCACGTCGTGGTGTACTCGGGATCAAGCAGGCCGGAGGGTGCGCTGTTGCAGGCATCGCTTGTGCAGCCAGCAACGAGGTGCGGTGGAGAGCCGTCTTGTCCGGAGCCAGGGTTGCTCGCACCATCGGCGTGGCCTGCGTCGGCCTTCGCGAAGCCGTTTCCACAGCCGGCAGCGGCCATCAACCAAAGACAGCACAGGACATTGTGATGCAGGTCGAGCGGTTTCATGGCATCACTCCTTTCGGTGAGATTTCGACCCCGGCGCGCTCGTGGGGTCGCCCGATTATAAGACGATCCCGCCTCGGGGAACAGTCCCAGGAACAGCCGGTCTCGGTCGGCGTCAGCAACAGGCTGTAGAAGACACCAGTGTGCAGCTCATAACTCACCTGCTCCTCGACGTAATCGCATTCACCGAGGCGCCCTTTCCCGAGGCCACGGCAGGCCACGGCCGAGGCGCGTGGGTCGCCTCGTCGCCCGGGGATGGCGCCGCCGCCGCAGAAACGTCGGCCGGCAGGCTGAGAGGGGTGCGCATGCGACATCCCGATGCGACGAGGATCAGGAGCGCCCAATAGCACCCGAGCGGTGAGCGCGGCGCATCGTGCTCATCGAATCGCTGCTCGCCTTCGGAGTCAATACTCCAGCCCAGCGCGATCACGCCGAGTCACCATGTTGGCTCTTGCGCCCATGTCGTTTCGAGCCATGCCGTCATCAACATTTCGAGCCCACCGTCAATGAAGTCCGGCCCTCGTCCCCGTGGTAGTCTGAATCCGTGAACTTGGTTACCGAGCTCCACGCCGTGTGCGCCACGCTGGTGCGCGCGCAAATCCGCTACGCTCTTTGCGGCGGTGTGGCGGTAACCATCCATGGCGCCACCCGGTCCACCAAAGACATAGACATCCTTATTGCGCCCGCGGATTTGGACAGGGCCCTTGACGCCGTGCGCGCCATCGGCTACAAATTCGCCGCGCTTCCCCTGGTTTTCGATGAGGGCACCACGCGCGAGCGCCACGTTCAGCGCGTCAGCAAGATCGAAGACGGCGAGCACTTGATGCTCGACTTCTTGGTTGAACGAGCCGCATTCGCCGGCTTGTTGGCGAATCCTGTCGAGGTCGTCCTGCCCGAGGGGCCGTTGTGGGTCGTCCCGCGTGAGGTGCTTCTTGTCATGAAGCGGCTGGCAGGGCGCAACCAGGATCTCGCCGACTTGGAGAAGCTGGAGGCGGGTGATGACTGAAGTTGCCCATCGTCTGGCCGGCCATCCTCCACTTGGCGTGGCCGAGCGCATGGCACGACTTCGCGTTCTGTGCGTCCCCGAGCGCGACGCGGAAGCCAGGCGACGTTTGGCCAACCGACCGCAAGCTACAAACACGCCCTTCGCAATCGCCGTTGCCCGGCGCCTCGCAGAGCTACGCTCCCTATGCGACCTCGCAAATCACCTCCGGCGGCGGTGAAGCCTGAAGACCTGCAGGCGAAGCCCGCGCTCATGCACACGATTGTAGGGTAGGTCCCGCCGGGTTGCGGACGGCGCGCGTCAGCCAGCCGCGACCCGGTGAATCCGTTGGGTGCCGCCATGCCGCCACAAGCGCCTGCTGCGCAAGGTCATCCGCCTCGTCACCATCGCGCAAGAGCGCCAAAGCAAACCTTCGCACCCAGCCGTAGTAACCGGGCGATGGTTTGCAGCGAGTGCAGCGGTCAGCCGGCTGTCGACCAGAGGTCGTTCCCGATCACCGTTTTCCGGCATCCTAGGACAAGTCAATTGGCCAATATATACGAGAGCCGCCGCGAGCAGATGTTTTCCGAGTTGAGCCAGGCGCAGATCAGCCGTGTCTGCGCTATCGGGAAGCGACGCAACGTCAAGGCGGGTGAGATCCTGTTCGAGATTGGGGATCGCGAGACGTGTTTCTACGTGGTGGTCAGCGGGGCCGTCGAGATCCTGCGCCCGGCAGGCGAAAGCTACGAACAGGTCGTTCTGCATGGGCCGGGGCAGTTCACCGGAGAGGTTAACATGCTGTCGGGCCGACGCAGCCTGGTGCAAGGCCGCGTGGTCGAGGACGGCGAGGTGGTCGTCGTCGATCGGGAACATCTGCGCGCGCTGGTGCAACGGGACTCGGAGCTGAGCGAGATCCTGATGCGTGCGTTCATCCTGCGGCGGGTCGCCCTAATCGCGCAGGGAGGCGGAGGGCTGGTCCTGCTCGGGTCGCGCCACTCGGCCGCTACGCTCAAGCTGCGCGAGTTCCTGGTGCGCAACAACCAACCGTTCACCTATCAGGATGTCGAGACCGACCCCGGCGTGCAGTCGCTGCTGGATCGCTTTCAAATTGGGGTAGCCGAGGTGCCGGTGGTGGTGTGCTCGGGGGGCCGCGTGCACAAGAATCCGTCGGTCGAATCTCTGGCAGCGGAGCTTGGCCTCAACCTGAAGCTCGATGCGAAGATAGTGCGGGACGCGGTGGTGGTGGGGGCGGGCCCGGCCGGCCTGGCCGCCGCCGTGTACGCGGCATCTGAGGGGCTGGACGTGCTGGTGCTTGAAGGCACGGCCCCGGGCGGGCAGGCTGGCACCAGCTCTCGGATCGAGAATTACCTGGGATTTCCCACCGGGATCTCGGGACAAGCGCTGGCCGGCCGCGCCTTGACCCAGGCCGAAAAGTTCGGCGCCGAGGTGGCTATCGCGCGACGGGCGGTGCGACTGGACTGCGACAGCCGCCCTTACAAGGTCATCCTCGAGAACGGAGAGGCGGTTCTGACGCGCGCCTTGATCATCGCAACGGGGGCTCGCTATCGCAAGCCTGACCTACCAGAGTTGTCCCGTTTCGAGGGCAACGGCGTGTTCTACAGCGCCACCCATCTGGAGGCGCAGCTGTGCGAGAGCGAGGAGGTGGCTATCGTGGGAGGGGGAAACTCGGCCGGTCAGGCCGCGGTGTTCCTGTCGCAGATCGCCTCGCGCGTGCAGATCCTGGTGCGGGGCGAGGGTCTGGCGAGCAGTATGTCGCGCTACCTGATCCAGCGCATTACCGACAGCCCAAACGTGGTGGTGAAGACGCACACCCAGATCGATGCGCTGGAGGGGACGGACTGGCTGGATAGGGTCCGTTGCCGCGAGATCACCAGCGGAAAGACGGACATGCTACCTGTGCGGCACGTCTTCATGATGACCGGCGCCGACCCGCACACCGATTGGCTGAAGGGCTGCGTGCGCCTCGACGATCATGGCTTCATCAAGACGGGGGTCGACTTGAACGCGGACGATCTGACGGACGGTCACTGGCCGCTTGCGCGCCCACCTTACTTGCTCGAGACGACTATCCCCGGGGTGTTCGCCGTGGGTGACGCGCGCTCAGGGAACGTCAAGCGCATCGCCTCGGCCGTCGGCGAGGGATCGATCTCGATCCAGATGGTGTTCAAGGCCCTGCAGGATCTGTGATCGCGGGAGTGTTCCACTGGCGCCTCGTTGGGGGGGCTATTCGGACCCTATTCGATCAACGGGTCGAAGGCGAGGTTGTCGACGAAGCACCAGCCCCAGGTCTCGCCGGGTTCCAGAGAGCGCATGATCGGGTGCTTGGTGGCGTGGAAGTGCTTGGTGGCGTGCCGGTTCCTCGAGTCGTCGCAGCAGCCCACGTTCCCGCACTGCATGCACAGGCGCAGGTGCACCCACGAGTCCCCCATCGCCAGGCATTCGGCGCAGCCGCGAGACTTCGGACCCGTGTGTGGGTTGATGGCTTCGAGATGGGGACAGGAGGGGTCTGATTTCTTCATGAGCGAGTCTCCAGGTTGAGGTGCCGGTCATCGATTGCCAACGGAGAAAGTATGCCCGCCGTTTGCCTCCGCGCGAGGCAACTTTCGCAACAGCGGGCCACCGCCCCGCAGATGAAACTTCGCAGGAGATCCCGCCATCGTACCTTACTGGCAGTCGGGGGAACCTGGCCCCCTGCGCGAATGATCACCAACGTTGCGCCCCTCCTCCAATTCGTGGGCGCCTCGAAGACCTTCGAGGCGGTCGTGGCGGTCGCGCCGCTCGATCTGTCGGTGGCACCTGGCGACACTCTCGTGCTGATCGGCCCCAGCGGGTGCGGCAAGACCACGGTGCTGCGGATGGCGCTGGGGCTGCTGTGGCCGGACGCCGGCCAGGTCCGCTTTCGCGGCGAGTTGCTATCCCCCGCCAACGTGCAGCGGGCAAGGCGGTCGATGGGCTATGTGGTGCAGGAGGGAGGACTGTTCCCGCACCTCACGGCCGAGCAGAACGTCAGCTTGATGGCCAGACACCTGCGCTGGCCGCGCGCTCGCATCGAGCAACGGCAGGCCGAGTTGGCCGCGCTGACCCGTTTTCCCATCAACGCTCTTGGCCGTTATCCGTTTCAGCTATCTGGAGGCCAGCGGCAGCGCGTGGGCTTGATGCGCGCGCTCATGCTCGACCCCGATGTGCTGCTCTTCGATGAGCCCCTGGGGTCGATCGATCCAGTGGTGCGGTCGGAACTGCAGCAAGATCTGGTGCGGGTCTTCAAGCAGACCGCTAAAGCGGTGGTGCTGGTCACGCATGATCTCTCCGAGGCGGCTATTTTCTCCCTGGATCATGGCAGGGTGGCGCTGATGCGACAGGGACGCGTGCTGCAACAGGGACGCATGGAGGAGCTCGTGCGCTCCCCCGCCGATCCTTTCATCACGAAGTTCGTGGCGGCGCAGCCGCTGCTTGCCTTCGGTCACGCGCCGGAGCCGCGGTCGAAATGAAGCTTTCCTCGCGGCAGCTGAGCGTTATCGTCGTCGTGAAATTGGTGGCGGGGGAGCCGTCCGAAGCGGCCACCGCGCGTGCCGCGGACGCTACGCTTGTACCATCGCCCGTCCCGGCCCAACCTACGCCCGGGACAGCGTTCCGGATCGCATCGAAGGCATTCACCGAGTCGGTGATCTTGGGCGAGGTGGTGGCGTTGACGGTATCCGCTGCCGGGGTCGAGGTAGAGCACCGAGTGGCGCTTGGCGGATCGCGCCTGTGCTGGGACGCCCTGGCGTCGGGCCGCATCGACGCCTATCCCGAGTACACCGGGACGGTGCTGCAAGAGATTCTGCACGTACAGGACGCCGCTGACGTCGCGTCTCTGCGAGCGGCGCTCCGACCGCTCGCCGTCGGTCTGGGGGTGGCTTTCGGGTTCGACAACACCTATGCGCTGGGGATGAGGCGCGCGCGAGCAGCCGCCGCAGGCATTCAGACTATCTCCGAGCTGCGGCGACACCCCGAGCTTCGCTTCGGATTCAGCGACGAATTCATGAGCCGGCGCGATGGTTGGCCGGGGCTCGTGGCCCGCTACGGACTAGCCGCCAAGGACGTTCGAGGACTCGACCACGACCTCGCCTACCGCGGCCTCGCGGAGGATCGCATCGACGTGACGGATCTCTATGCGACCGACGCCGAGATCCGTCGCGACGATCTGAGCGTGCTTCGCGACGACCTCGGCTTCTTCCCCAAGTACGAGGCAATCCTGCTTTACAGGCTAGACGCCGAAGAGCAATGGCCCGCGGCGTTGGCGGCGCTGCGAACGCTCGAAGGCAAGATCAACATCGCCGCCATGTGCGCCATGAACGCACGCGCCAAACTGGATCACCTGCCAGAGCGCCAGGTGGCGGCGGACTTCGTCGCGCAGCTGGACGGCCGCGCGCCCCGCGCGACCGCCCAACGAGAGAGCTGGACGAGCGCGGTGCCGGAGCGGACACGCGAGCATCTAGTGCTGGTGAGCCTGTCGCTGCTGGCGGCGATCCTGGTGGCACTGCCACTGGGGATTCTGGCGGCGCGCCGCCCGGGACTGGGCAAGCTGGTACTCTCGGCCGTAGGTGTTGTGCAAACAATCCCGTCACTGGCGCTGCTGGTGTTCATGATACCGCTCTTGGGGATAGGTGCCCCACCAGCGATGATGGCGCTGTTTCTCTACAGCTTGCTGCCCATCGTCCGGAACACCCACGCTGGCCTGGTGGGTATTGCGCCCGCGATGCGCGATTCAGCAGCGGCGCTGGGCCTGTCACGCTGGGCGATCCTTTGGCGGGTGGAGCTGCCGCTCGCACTGGGGACGATCCTGGCCGGGATCAAGAGCGCCGCTGTCATCAACGTCGGGACCGCGACCCTAGGCGCACTGGTGGGAGCCGGTGGCTTCGGCCAGCCCATCTTCACCGGCATTCGGCTGGACGACTTTCCCTTGATCTTGCAAGGCGCGGTCCCGGCGTGCCTACTCGCGCTTGCCGTTCAGGGAGCGTTCGATTTGGCCGAACGGGTACTCGTTCCGCCGCCGTTACGCTCGGGCCGACGGTGCGGGGCTAGGCGAAGGGCTAGGCGGGCCGATTAACCATCACTGTGCACCGCAATAACCATGCGTCGCAATCTCCGGCAGCGGCGGAATTTCGGCGCTATCTTCCGTCCGCATAGCCTTAACATTCCGCTTTTATTGTTCCCCTTCTCCATGCGATTACTCGACCAATACCGTGCCGTGCGCGCGCAAACCGAGTCCCTAGCCGATCCACTTTCGGCCGAAGATCAGCTAGTTCAATCGATGCCGGACGCCAGCCCAACCAAGTGGCACCTGGCGCATACGAGTTGGTTCTTCGAGACCTTCTTGCTGTCCGCGGATGCGGCCGCCGGATACCGGTCGCCCGATCCGCGCTATCGGATGCTCTTCAATTCTTACTACGACGCCGTCGGCGAAAGGTTCGATCGTGCGCGCCGCGGGACGTTGTCGCGACCGTCGCTGGCGGAGGTTCGTGCCTACCGCCGCCACGTGGACGATGCGCTGATACGCCTGCTCGAGGAGGGAAACGTCTCGCCGACCGCCCTGTCAACGATTGAGCTTGGGCTTCAGCACGAACAGCAGCACCAGGAGCTGTTGCTGACGGACATCAAACACGCCCTGGGCAGCAATCCTCTTCAGCCGGCATACCGTACGCTTTCGGACCGCGACTACGTCCGCGGTCCGGACGGCGAGGCGGAACATCGGCCCGCGACGTTTCGGACCTTTGAAGACGGCATCGTCTGGATCGGGCACGAAGGGCCCGGCTTTGCTTTCGATAACGAAGGGCCACGGCACAAGGCGTTCTTGCGCTCGTTCGCGCTGGCCGATCGGCTCGTCACCTGCGGGGAGTACCTCCGCTTCATGAGCGACGGAGGGTATCGGCGCCCGGAGCTTTGGCTTTCCGACGGTTGGCAGCTGTGCCAGCGGGAACAGTGGCGCGCTCCGCTCTATTGGCGGTCGCGCCAGGCCGACGGCCACGGGGACCGAGAGTGGCCGATCTACACGATGGCCGGCCCGCGCCCCGTCGATCCGCTCGAGCCGGTTGTCCACGTGAGCTACTTCGAGGCGGACGCGTTCGCGCGCTGGGCGGAGGCTCGGCTTCCCACCGAGGAGGAGTGGGAGCACGTCGCAGCCAAGGAACCTGTGATCGGAAATTTCGCCGACAGCGGGCGTTACCACCCGGCCACCCAAGGCGGCGGTTTTTTCGGGGACACGTGGGTCTGGACGCAGAGCCCTTACGTTGCCTATCCCGGCTATCGGGCGCCCGCCGGCGCGATCGGCGAGTACAACGGAAAATTCATGTGCAACCAAATGGTACTCCGAGGGGGATCGTGTTTTACGCCGGCCGGTCATGTGCGGCCTACCTATCGCAACTTCTTTCCGCCAGCGGCTCGCTGGCAGGCCAGCGGGATCCGCCTGGCGCGTGACGCGTGACCATCGCCAGCGCCGAGGTCTGGAGCAGTCAACGTCCCGCCTCGGCGTTTCGTACGGTCGATGCCACTTCCGTACGCGCCGTGGCCGATGCCGTGCGCCAGGGCTTGCTGCGGCCCCGCATGCGCCTTCCGCCCTGGCTGCTCTACGATGCGCGGGGCTCGGCGCTGTTCGAGGACATCACCGAGCTTCCTGAGTACTACCTGACGCGCACCGAGCGCGGGATTCTAGCCAGCCATGTCGACGAGATCATCGAGGCAGCCGGGATGCCTCCGCATGTGATCGAGCTGGGCGCGGGCACTGCTTCGAAAACGCAGCTGGTGCTGTCCGCACTGCTCGACCGCCAGGCGCGCGTTGTCTATACGCCGGTCGACGTATCGGCCGCGGCGCTGTCCCTGGCACAATCCAAGCTGAAACAGTTCCGGCGGCTGACCGTGCGGCCGGTGGTGGCCCGCTATCCCGAGGAGCTGGGCTTTCTCGCTGCGCCCTCTGGACAGCGATTGTTGCTGTTTCTGGGGTCGAACATCGGAAACTACGATCCCCCGTCGGCGCGTAAGCTGTTGCGGGCGGTCCGACGTCATCTGCTGCCGGGCGACACGTTGCTCATCGGAACGGATCTACGCAAGGCAGGGTCGATCTTGGTGCCTGCCTACGACGATGCCCAGGGGGTGACTGCCCGGTTCAACAAGAACGTGCTCGTGCGCATCAACCGCGATGTGGGCGCCATGTTCGATATCGATCGTTTCGAGCACGTGGCACGCTGGAATCGCGCCGCCTCCCGCATCGAGCTTCATCTGGCCAGTGTGGGCGAGCAAAACGTGTGGCTCGGGACTGTGGGCGCCGAGATTCACTTCGCGCCAGGCCAGCGCATTCACACCGAGTCGAGCTACAAGTTCACGCACGCTACGATCGCTCGCCTGCTCGTCGACGCCGGCTTTCGCCTGGAGCGAACCTGGAACGACGAGCGACGCTGGTTCGGCCTCCACCTCGCCCGCATCCCCAAGTCCAGTCCCTACCCACGTCGCCGCTGAGCCAGCCTCGCGGGGCTGGCCTTTGCGCGCAGGAAGGGTGTAGAGCGGGTGATGTGACCCCGGGACTGGGGTGGTGGGGGCGGAGCAGTCAGAACGGATCCTTGATCTGGCCGAGCTGCCACAGCTCGAGGAACTTCTCGCGCACCCAGGGATGGAGGTCGTCGGCCACGCTTGCCGGCAACCCGGCGCTCCTGATGAGCTCCTGGACATCCACGAGGTCCTTGATTCGGTGAGCGGCGACCATGCCCGAAGCCAGCTTAAGCTCGATGAACCGTGCCATAGGCAGTAGAGAAAATCGGCTCCCGCGCAAGGCCACCTTTGCCGGGTCGGGGAAAGCGATAGGCTTCGGTTTGTCGTCGCCGGGATAGCGCCCCGTACTGAGCACGTCGATGTTGACGCCATGCAAGGTGTCCAGCAGCTTGCCGGTGCTGGGCACACGCTCCGCGTAGCCGTTTCCCAGGTGCTTGCGCTTGAACTCGGCCAGATCATCCTCGCGCATGACGAGATCGACATCGACCGTGACGCGCTTGTGACCGTATTCGTTGAGCGCGAACGCGCCGATGATGGCGTACGGAAGACACTCCGCCTCCAGGATGTCAGCGAGCCGGTAGAGCGCCAGTTGCGCCTCCGCTTGTCCCATGAAAAACCTCCCGCAGTAGTCAACCCCCTCGACGAACCTGGCCTCGGCCTCGGCCGGAAGTCGTCCGGCGCCCCAGGACACAGCGGGAGCAGGTCGAGAAGGTGAGTGCAAGGACATCCAAGCAACCGTACCACGAGGTCAGCGTTCCGGGCGAAGGCACCATGGGACAACGGCGTCCAGTGAAAGGTCGGACCGCATGGCTCAACGCGGCGCACGCGATGGCGCACGCGTCCCGGACCACATCACCTCCGACGCCGGTGACGCCTGAAGACTTGCAGGCGAAGCCCGCGCATGCATACGCAACCTGCTAGCCTCAAGCCGATGACGTCGACAGCCGTGACAAGAACCCTAGGCAGTACGGGGGCACGGGTCCTGCCGATTTCCCTGGGTGGCGAAGGGATTCTGCGCACCACCGGGCGATCGCAACAGGCCGTCCCCGTAATCCTGGAGGCCCTTCGCCTTGGTGTGAGGTATTGCGATACCGCACCGGCGTACCAGCAAAGCCAAGACTACTATGGCGAAGCGTTTCGGTCCGCTGGCAAGGGCAGCCGCGAGGGTGTCTTGCTGGCCTCGAAGTGCCACGAGCGGGCCCGCGATCACGCCCTGCGTTTGCTCGACGATTCGCTTCGCCGGCTGGGTACAGACCACCTGGACACGTGGCAGATGCACGACCTACGCGAAAGGGACGAGCTGGACGTACTTACAGGCAAGGGAGGCGCTTTGCAAGCGGCGCTAGAAGCGAAGGCCGATGGGCGCATTCGCTTCGTGGGTCTGACAGGACATCACGATCCAGGCGTATTGCTCGAGGCAATGCGCCGTTTCTCCTTCGACACGGTTCTGGTGGCCATCAACCCCGCTGACGGCCGATATCGACCCTTCCTCCCGACGGTCGTGGCCGAGGCGCGGCGTCAGCACATGGGTGTGGTGGGAATGAAGTCGCTCGCCGCCGGACGATTGCTCGACATAGCGCCCGCCGCCGAGCTCCTACGCTACACCGCCACCCACGCCGACACCGTCGTGGTGGGATGCTCGACCGTGGAAGAGGTCCGCGCCAACCTCGCCCTAGTCAGCAACTTTGAGCCGATGTCCAAAGCCCAGCAGCGCGCCCTTGAGGCGCGAGCCGCCTCTCGCGCTTGCACCTACGACTACTTCAAGGGCTGAGTCCCCTACGAGGCGCTGCCCCAAGCGGCATCACGGTGGGGCCGGGGCAATCTCAGGCTCAATCGCGAACCCACTACTTTGCGTCGGGTACCTTTCGCAGGGCGTGCTGCACGGCCCGCGCAACCCCCTCGACGCTGTATGGCTTGGCGAGCCAAGGGAGGCCCTTCTTCAAGGCAAGCTGCGCCCGCTCCGTCGGCCCATATCCACTGGTCAGTACGGCCTTCTGGGCGGGGAAGAGCAGCTGGACTCGCTCGAAAATCTGCAAGCCATCGAGTGCTTCGCCGAGCATCATGTCGATGATGAGCAGGTCGCATGGGCTCTTGCCCGAAGGGGCTGCCCGGCTGAACAGCTCGTAGGCTCGCGATCCGCTCTCTAGGACGTCGACCTTGTATCCGAGCCGAACGAGAACTCGGCGACCCATCCGCAGTTGGATCGGTTCATCATCAACAAGAAGAATGCGCGCGTTTCCGTGGGGTGGGGCCACTGCGTGTTCCTGTTCGCTTGAAGATCCGACGACACCCGGCAGGTAAATGGCGATCGTGGTGCCCACATCGAGCGTGCTGTTGACATCAATGAATCCTTCGTGCTCCTTCACCACACCGTGAACGACCGCGAGGCCAAGCCCGGAGCCGGAGCTTTCCGCAGGCCGCTTCTTGGTGAAGAATGGCTCGAACACCCGACTTAGGTCATGTGGTGCAATTCCGCAGCCGTCGTCCGAAACCGCCAATACCGCATAGTGGCCAGGTGGAATCGTCTCATAGCCGACCATTGCGGTCGTCAGATGCACCTTGAAGGTCTTGATGACTACTTGTCCGCCCGCGGCGACCGCCTCGACGGCATTTCGGACCAGGTTGCCGACGGCCCTGACTAATTGCGACTCGGAGCCTCGAATAACGAGGGGAAGTGGAGTCGCCTCGACGCTCACCTTGGCGCCGCCGCCTTGCTGGGCAAGACGAGGCGACCTATCGGCCAAGCAGGATTGGACGACGAGATTGAGGTCGACGTCCTCCTTGAGCGTGCGTCCTTGGCGGCCGAGGGTGAGCAGATCCTTGATGGTTTGGGCCGCACGGAGCGAGGCTTCCTTGATGATCTTGACGTCGGTGCGAAGCTCTTGAATGGCCACTTCGTCGGCGTGCAATTCATTAATCTCGTCGAGAATCACGTCGGACATAGCGACCAGTGGCCCCAAGGCGTTGTTGAGGTCGTGAGCTACGCCACCGGCGAGTACGCTCAATGCCTCCATCCGTCTGGTGGTGGCT
>Ga0187889_10003828_pt1 | contig 12930 bp, 11 predicted proteins | sample June2016WEW_7_10_2_FD_132992 | JGI IMG/M metagenome (GOLD analysis project Ga0187889, IMG submission 132992) | Peatland microbial communities from SPRUCE experiment site at the Marcell Experimental Forest, Minnesota, USA - June2016WEW_7_100 | ecosystem: Environmental > Terrestrial > Soil >... | reverse complement strand
TGCTTGTTGCATATTGTATAAACCATTACGTATTTTGGCTTGTTGATCTGTTAAATCTTGTATTCCAATTAATGCGTTCTGTCTTGTAACATCACTTTGAGTTTTTGCTGCTGCTTGTTGTAATTGTAATTTAACAGTTTCTAATGCTGCATTTCTATAATTAGATTGCCAAACCTGATTATGTAATTCTCTATTAAATGCACTATCATCTAATTCATGAGTTGCTGCAATTTGCTTCCAACTATTTTCCATATTATTTCTAATATTTGTTTTTTGTGCATCAATATCTTGATCAACTGCTCTATTAATTACTTGCATTGCTGGATTTTCACCACCACGTCTTTGTAATCCAGCACCTGCTCCACCCAATATAATACCAATACCTGCTGCTATTTTACTTCCAGTAGATTTTTGATTCCACCAATGATCTGGATCGATTTGTTGTGCCTGAACTGTTGCAATTTTTTTTCTTAATTCTGCATCTCTATTATCTGCATCTAACTTTGCTCTTGCCCATTGATCTTTTGCTCCAGAGTTTAGTTCTGTTCCAAGTTTAGCCTGATACAGTGCATCTTTTGCTTCTTGTGAGTCTGGGTTTGCTGCCAAATGAGTTTTCGCTGCCTGATATAAATTCATTGATTGTTGGCGTTTAACTGGATCACCATTAAGCATTCTATCTTGTTCTTGTGTTGCTTGTGCTAATAGATTTGCTTGTGTATCTGTGCCTTTAGCTTGTGCTTCTGCCAATTGAGAAGTAATCATCTTGCGTTCTTCTGCACTTCCAACTTGTTGATCTACATAACCTTGTGTAGATAGTGGATTTGTAGATGGGGCTGGAGCACCTTCACCAATATAAGCCAATGAACCTTGTGTTGGTGGATTTCCAGTTATTGTAGTTGGTGCAACTGTGGCTTTACCTGGCTGATCTGAAACAGGTGGTGTCTGTTGTGTGTTATCTGTGTCTGCCATTATTTTTTCCCATGCTCGTTAATTACTCGCGAATTAAACTTATTGCTAAGAATTGTTGTAATTTTAGCTTCTAATTCTTTTGATTTTTGGTTAAGCATTGCAATCGCTGCCAATTGCGTTCCAGCCAACTTACCATAATCGACATATTTGATGCCATCTGGTCTCTGGGAAACAGCAACTTTGCCCAATGGAGTTGATTCAATTTCTTGAGCCATTGGACTAATTCGTCTTCCATCACCATCGTTCTTATTCTTGTACTCATATGAATATATACCTAATGCGTCTAAAAACTCTTGTAATTCTTCTTTGCCTGGAAGAATATTGGTCTTGGCTCTAATATCTGATGTGGCATAATTGGCAGCAGAACCAGCACTCATAGAATAATCAGATGGTGAATTTTGTGAATAATATGAACCAGATTGAGATGGAGCCATTGGAGAAGCACCAAATAATTGACCACCATATGCTTGCCAACCTGTGTCAGTATCTGGATACCACGAACCAGAAACACCTGGAGCCTGATTACCTGGTTGAGCCCATGGAGTTGGTTGCTGATAACCTGCCTGAGTTCCCATACTTGGATTATTATTTTGATTTGGTGCATTTGATGATGCATTTACATAAGCACCATTAGTTAGACTTGGTGTATTAAATGTATTGTTTCCAGGTCCACCACCTTGATCGCCTAAGAAAGTCATTCCACTAGCAGCTTGATTTGCAGCACGTCCCATAGAACCATTTCCACCACCATAGCTACCTTGATAACCTCCACCATAGAAACCACCACCTGTTGGTGAACCTGCTGCAACACCTGTCCCCATCATGCCTTGATAACCATTCTGACCAAAACCTGCGAAACCACCTTGTGCTCCAGCACCTTGTTGTCCAGCACCATTCATAAATTGGTTATTAGTTCCAGCACCTACTTTATTTAGTGCTGACATAAAGTTCTGAACAGATTGTGGTGAATTAGGTTGAACACTTTGCTCAACTGATTGACCTACCTGCTGTTGCTGACCTTGTGCTACACCAAAGTTTGGACCACCCCAACCTTGCTGGGCTGGCATGTAATTCGATTGCTGTGGGGGACCATAACCACCTTGCATTGGGGGTGGTCCGGCCTGTTTGCCAAATGGATTATTTTGACCTAATTGCATCATATTAGAAGGCATTTGCTGTTGAGGTCTATATAATTGAGATTGTGGCTGAAATTGCTGTTGTGGTCTATACAACTGCGATTGTGGATTGCTTTGCTGCATACCCAATTGGTTTTGGAATTGTGGGCGAGCCTGCATCATAGCCATTTGATTCATAGCCTGTGGTTGTATTTGTGGCTGTGGTGCTGTTGGCTGTTGAAATTGTTGTGCTGCTTGAGGTGCCTGCATTTGCTGTGGCATCCATTGTCCATTTACAAAAGGCATTATTTATTACCTCGTTTTGCTAATAGGTTATTATAGATATTTGATAAGAATCTATCAACTTCATCTTGTGCATTTTGGATTTTATATTTTGCTCTTACATCTGACACTGATTGCATACTTGGCATTGGTGCTGGTGGAGCAGGTGGAGGCATCGCAACTTGAGGTGCAGAAGGTACAGTAGGCGACTGTACTTGCACTGGTTGCACATTTGATATGGCAGATGGACTTTGTACGCCAATCTGACCACCACCCAAATTACCTGGAGTAGTTTGAGAAGCAAAAAGAGCTGCATATGTATTGCCTGGCATAGATGTCGAAGGCATTGGGGCAGATGATTGTTTTTGAGCATTTCCCATACCTTTCTGAAAGTTCTGGATTGTAGAACCAATCTGTTGTTGAGTTGTTGGACCTGTTTGATATGGATTTTGTCTATTAATATCACCAGATGATGTAGTTTGTACTGTTGTTGGAGCTTGTGCTGCTGTTGCAGTTGATGGAGAACTTGAAGAACTTGAAACACCTGTTGGAGAAGGTTGAGTTGGGGCTGTTCCAGTTAGGTTTGGAGTTGAGTTTTGGGTGCCTGCCATTTGTTCTGAAACTATTTGGCTTAAAACACCATTATTTGAAGACTTTTTGCCCCCACCCATAATACCTGATAGCATTCCACCCATGCCACCACCACTATCGCCACCACCACTATCGCCTGCTACTGATCCAATATCTTCTGGGTCCATATTAATTCTCCATTTATTACATTGCTAATAAGCCACCAACTGCACCCATTATTCCACCACCCACACCTTGGGCTGCTTGGGCTGCATTTTGATAGGCTTGTGCTTGAGTACCTGCTGCACCTAATTGCTGTTGAACTGCAAGTTGCTGTCCAGCCATTTGACCTTGATATTGTGCAAGGTTCATTTGTTGAAGGTTATTCATATATTCATTATATTGTTGATCGTTCAATTGGTTTTGTGCTTGTTGCGCTGAAAGATTTGCAATTCCCATTTGCTGAGAGTTTGCAGCATTTTGCATAGCAAATTGATTTGATGCTGCTTGATTTGCAAGACCAGCTTGCTGATACATTGCACCTTGGGCTTCATTAAACTGATTAGCCTGACCAACATTGTATTGACTATTTTGTTGATACATTTGGGCTTGTGCTAAGTTTTGTGCATTAATTGCTGCTTGATTTGCAAGATTTGCTTGCTGACCATATCCAGAATTAGTTAATGCAGCTTGCTGTGCTAATTGAGTGTTTGCAAGAGCAGTTTGTTGCCCCATCGAGGCATTTTGCATTGCTGCTTGTTGCTGTAATTGTGCTTGTGTTCCAGCAAAATTCTGTGCCTGTGTATTCATTCCACTAAGCAAATTACCATAAGACTGTTGAGCACCAAGTTCTTCTTGAGTTCTTCCCAAGACAGCCTGTTGAGCAGCTTGCTGTTGAGCAGTTGCCCCAGCTTGACCTGCTTGCATTTGAGCTAATGCTGGATTTGATGCACCACGCTGAGAACCAAGCATAGCCATCTGATTTTGCAGGTTCTGTCCAGCTTGTTGCTGTGCTGTAACCTGAGCAACAGATGGACCCATACCTTGTGCCTGCAAAGCTAATTGTCCAGCAAGACCTTGTTCTTGACCAAATGTCTGGTTGTATTGCCCAGCGTTCATTTGTGCTGCTTGCATTTGTGCTGCTTGACTTGAAGCACCACCACCCATATTTGCTGCACCAACAGTTGAAGTTGGACCAATTCTACCATAACCAGCAGAAGATGCATTACCCATATTATAGCCACCATATTGAGCAGCATTACCTAATTGAGCAGCAGCACCTTGTGGTGCAGTTCCAGTAGTAGCGTTAAGCATATTCTGCATACCAGAGTTCCAGTTTTGGGATTGGTCGCCAACTGGATTCATATAAGCTTGTTGATTGATGTTATAGGTTGGAACTTGATATTGTCCAGTGCCTAATAGACCTGGACTCGAACCACTTCCAAAAATGCCTGAAATTAATCCACTCATTTAGTTATTACCTTTCCAAAAACTTTGTAATCATGTTTGTCAACATTGAATCCATGGTTTTCAGCACGTTTGACAACTGCGTCATAGTGTGAATTAGAGAATATATAAGAATAACCTTTATCTTTAGCATATTTTTCTCCATAATTTACCAACATATCCAAGGCTTCACTTCTTATATCTTTATCTATTTCTTTATTACAAATAAGACAATCGAAGAAACATACTTTGCTATTTGTTTCATAGACAAACATAGCAGCCACGTTATCGATTATAAATCCAGTTGTAGGTAGAACATCCATAATAGATACACTAATATTCCATTGCTCGAACCAGGTTTTTAGTTGTTTGGCATAGAAATCATTTCTAATAAGATGCCAATAATTATCTATAACCATCATTATTGAGCCCCAACCTTCTTAGTTGTTGGAATACGAACACCAGCTGGCATCTGACCAAGCTCGAATAACATTCCAGAAATTGCAAACGCTTCCATATAAGCATTGACTGACTGAGTATCGCTCAATTTAATTCTAAAACTTGTGCATTTCTGAATTGGGAAATTAATCTGATAAATATATGGAGAATAGTCTTCACCCCAAACAGAGCCACCACCCCACGTATATCCATCCATACCCCACATTGTTGCCCCAACTGTATTTGTTGCATTTATTGTAGCAAAACTTGTAAATGCTGGATTGAAATTATAGCCAAGTGAAACATTTAAAGTATGTGGAGATTTATATGTTCCAAGCAAGAATGCTCTAAATATGGCTTGATAACCCATAAGACTACTATAACTAATCCAAGGTGTAGTCAATTCCATATCATAACCTTGTTGATAACCATCAATATATCCATCATAGAATATTGTTCTATCTTGAATATAGACGTTTCCATTATTCTTTACAAAACAGAAATTGCCATCAAATATAATTCCATCAACAGAATTGTGATTTGTCCAAAGGCTCCATTGATTTACAAAATAATCATAAACCATTGCTGGACCATTTGAGGTTGTGAAGATTACCTGATTACTATTTACATCAGCAGTTGCAGATGAAACTACATATGATAATGCTGTATCATCAACATTCTGACCAATATAAGTTGGGGCTGAAACGCTTCTTGGTAATAGCCAAATACCTTTATTTGGAGATTGGAACATTAGCCCATCATCAATAAATACAATACTATTTGGATTTGTGCATCCAATAGAAGTAGTAATCAATTGTGGGTCTGGGAATGTGTCGCCACCACCTTCATCATTTGGCCCATCACCCGAAAGTAAATAGATTGAAGATGCTTTGAATATTACAAGGTTCTGGTCCATAACTGCAATGGCTGTAATTGGACCACCTTTTTGTGAAACAGCATAGGTCAATTCAGCAGAGAACTCACAAGGCACAGTAGAGAAGTTAGTATTATCAACTCTATTCTTGCTGAACCAAATCAAATGTGGGTCTTCAAGTCCAGAGATCATAACTCTATCTTGGAATAGCGTAATCATAGAGCAAGATGGAGGTGCTGCATTAGGTAAAACTCCACCTGTTGTATAGATGGTTTGGTTGCCAGCTATATCGATATCTGCAACTGCATCTTCAAATAGAATTACATCAGTTGTTGGATCATTTAACAATGGAGCTAACTCTGATGTAACCTCTTGGAATGTAGTTTCATTTACCTGTGTTCTATAAATCTTTATAATTACATTCTGCTTTGCAGTCAACCTTAATGTAGGTATAAAGATTGAAACGCTATCATTCACAATTGTGCAAGTGGCTGTGACTGGAACTGATGGTGATGAGTATTGGATTTGCCCAAACTTATCAGTCCAAGCATAGACAACCTGATACTGATATTGACCAACAGACAATGCACCAGAACCACCATTGTTATTTGGCGTTGCTGTTACATTCTCTGGGAATAGATGGAAGTTCTGTTCAACCACAGAGACGCCATCATAACTTTGTAGAATACCTCCAACGAAAAGTAAATTGTTGCTGAACGTTACAGAATTAAACTTATTAACATTTGTGAAATCTGTTAATGTAGAATTGATGCCAAGCAATGAGAAGCTTGTATTATCTTCTGAAATGAATTGACCTTTAACAAGATTGGACCAAATGAATTGACCTGATTTTGGAGAAGCAACTTCTGCGAGCATTGAGTTGGTTCGCAAGCCTCCACCAACTTGGGCTGACACCTTGCCTACAATCGTGAATGGCGATTCTGTAAGATAAACTGTAAAATAGGTTGACTGCAACGCTGACTGGTAGGTAAGGTTGATGAAAATCTCATTGTTATAAGTAAAAGGCTTCGTGGCAATACCAACAGAACGCAATGTGCCAATTGGAATTATTGTGCCACTTGCATTTACTGTGCAAGATTTTGTTAGTTGATTATAAGATTGATCTCCAACAACTTCATAGATTATCTGAATGCTTCCAAGATTAAGCGACTCAACCATTGCAATTGTGGCTGTTTGTAATGAATCAACTTGATAAATAGTATATGTTGGTGTTAAATAATTTGTAATGACGATAGACTGAACTGACCAAACGCCTTGAAAAGATTGTCCAAATGATACCCAACAATTATCATGACTATCTACAAGAATAGAAAGACAAGAAATAATATCAGTATTATAAATAACATGACATTGTATTGTTTGTGGTATAGTAGTTTTATTAAACCTAATTGTTGTTACATATTGGTTGGTATCATAGAGTTGAGTATAGGCTACATAAATATAGCCATCAGACGATGCACAGGCATCATAGCAAAATCCAGTTGGCATACAATCTGAAACAAGTGGGATTGGAATTGTTAATATTTCTGGATTTGATGGATTGATTGTTGCATACCAGAAGGTATCTATTCCATCATTATAGAAAATATAGAAAATATTATCGAAGACAACGACCTTAGGTTGCTGACCATTTCCATTTAATATCTTATCAGAAACAACATATGAATCTGTTTCAGAATCTATGATGGAATAGCGAATGCCACCACGACTATCTTCCCAAACATAAACTTCTATACCATTACAATAATTACTATCTGGATTGATTTGCTGGGCGTTATCCATTCTGATAATATTATTGTTGGTATTGATTAGTGATATGGCAGCTCCACGATTAGCCCAAGTTCCATTAGAAGAAATATAAGTATAGATATTACTATTGTCAAAAAGATTAAGCTCATTATTGAAGTTGTCAATAGCAACAGCTGATCCAATATTCGTGCCATCCATAATTTGTGTGGAAAGAATGTCGTATCCAAATCTCTTATTAAGCTGACCAATCTTCGAGAATTGAGCATTTTGCAACTCCAATAAAGCTGGTGGTTGGAGCTGTAATGCATCAGTCTTGGAGTTGATGCCACCTTGAAATGAAAGTGGCACTGTTGTGGGTTGAATGAAAGCCATTAAATGCTCCAGCCAAGTGAAGTGATATTAGTGAATGAACAAACTGGTGAATAATAAGTGTTTCCACCTGCTGAACCAGAACCTGATTCATCTACCAGAACAAGAATATATTCATATGTAGTATTATCAATTACATTATTCTCATTACAAGTAAATGTTAATGTGTTAATGTTTCCATTATTGTAATAGGCGTTTGCATTACCAGGCAATGAATAATACTGGGTTGGATTTGTATTTGACATATAAGAATTTACACTGGTTACAGCATTGACTCTCAACATTTGTATTGATGGACCTGTTGCTGGAAGGTGAGACGAACCTACCCTGAATGAGATTGAAATTGAAGATAATGTTGCTCCATTATGAACTTTAATCAATGGAATAACCCAAGTTGAGCCAACAACACCACAAAGCAATCCACCAGAATATAATGGAGCCCAGTTACCAGCAGCTCCATATGAGAAACCATTAATAATTGAATTAACTAATGTTCTTATTTGTGTATTTATGAAGATTGGTGGTTGAGACATTAGAACAGTTGAGCCAGCCCCAAACTCTGCTTGTGCTCCAGCTGTTAAGTTAAACTGAGAACCAGATGCAAAGTAATCATTGTCGCCAGTTGCATGATAGATTACGCCTTGGCTTGTCAATGTTCCATTATTGCGAATGCCACCATATTGACCTGTGCCATAGCTTATGATTGAAGCATTTGAGCCTAAATAGATACAGGTCTCACCATTCATCTTAATGCCTGGTGCTGTGGCAAAAGTATTTCCATTAAATGTTAGATAACCATCGCCTTGTTCATAGGCTGACTTATCAAATGGATATGTGCCCCAAACTGAAATACCATCTCCAACAACCATAACTGCTTGGAATGGTGTAGAAATTGTAATTGATGTTGCTCCACCATTGAATGTATCACCATTGGTTCTAATTGTAATATTGTTTGTGGCTGCTGAACCTTGAATGTCTTTGATTATAAAATAACGACCACCTGCAACTGTATTGGCAGCTGGAAGTGTAATTGTTACAGCAGATGAACTTGAATTAACATTTACAATATTATATAATGCTGTATATGGAATTGTTAAATTGGTTGAAACAGCATCGATTGTATAAGATGCTGCAACTGTGACATCAACTGCTCCACCAGCTGTAATCTGAACTGGCGTTCCAGTTGAGTTATTAAACCAAAGATTTCCACCATCTACATAAATACAACTTACATCACCTGTGCCAGATAATGTGCCTGATTGAGATTGCATTCTAACTGAACGAGCATTAGTTAGATTGTGGTCTTGCATAGAAATATCTGCATTAATATTCAAGCCAGCTGCTGGAATCTGATAGCCATCAGTATTAGAAGCACCAGTATGAGTATGCTCTGCAATCTTAGTTAGGTCTCCAGAGATATCTGAAGCATAAGCTGGACCTGGTTCTTGACCAACTGTTGGAATAGTTAAGCCCATGACTGGGTCTGTTGTATTTGTTGCCATTATTTTTTCTCCATCCAAACTCGTTTACCATCTACGAGTTTCCAGGTTTTGTTAAGTTTATAACAAGAGTTCAAGTCAAAAAACCTCAATATCTACGATTACATCAGCCCCAGTTGAGAGCCAAAGTGTTAGGTTAGGTGATGGATTGCTGTCTTGTGTGTCCCAGATTCTGGCTTCTGCTCTTTGTCTAACTATCTTCCATCCAGTTAGCTTACGACTAAGTGTGTGATTAATTATATTATTTTTTCCAGATTTGAGAGATATATTTGTTAAAATTATTGAGTCACTTTGTACTTTGCGAGCCATGTTATCTGTCGTATCAGAAATGTTCTGCTGTATAGTATTTATAACCTTTAACAGATTTTCTGGTGTAGCCAACTCTTTGACTGATAGAACTTGTTTACGAAATACCTTAAACATATTATTTATACCATTTTAAAAATTATCCCACCCAAATGGAGCACCAAAATCATTATCTTGAAAGCGAACATTAGAAACGCGTTTGGGAGCAGCTGCATCTCTATTCTTCATTGCACCACGAACTCTTTGCTGTAAGGCTGCTTTCTCTGCCAAGAAGCCTGATGGATCAAGAGCTTGCTTATTAAATATCTTGGCACAACAATCTACAACAGCGTATTCACCCCAAGCCTGCGTATCCATTTGGATATTTAGCGTGTCAGTTGTCTCAACCAGTGGAACGAACTTGGGCGTGAACCATACCTGATATGTTCCACCTGCTTGCATCTGTGGCATTATCATAATTTGTGTATCTTCTAATCTATATGAAAGACCTGTGCGATATGGAATAAGAATATTTGTTAAACCATTACGCTGTCTATTACGTTCTGGCATTTGGAATGGAAATAATGTTAGCCAGTATGTTCCATTCTGTTCGTGGTTAATCTGGTAATCGACCCCACGCAGCTTATAAAGGTTGGATGGGATTGGAATAGTATTTGATGTGCCATCAGTTGGTATGACTGACTGAAATGAAGAAACTCGATAGTCTTCATAGTCTGTTACAAGAATGTCATCGAGTTCTGCGAGTGAATTATTTATATAGATTGTTAGTTCTGCATCAGTTACAAAGAAATTGTTTTCCATATTTGAACGATAGCGAGTCAGGTCAATGATATTTTGTAATGTGGTAGCCATACTGTTTGCCTCTATTATATATGAGAATATTCCATATGCTAAGAGCCTGCCAAATCTTCTCTTATCTGGTCAGGCTCTTAATCTAAATTATAATAAACTAATTATACTAATTTGTCATCCATGCATTCAAACGCTTCTTTGAGTAAGTCTGCGAGTTTATCTACATCTTTCTCATGAATTGCTGCTATCATGTCTTCTGCTATCATATGAACATGTTCGTCGAGACCACCATCATCTTTTGCTTCCCCATCATCTTTTGGAGCTTCTGATAATGGATCGTGCTTAGCCTTGCCTTTTTCAGCAAGAGCATGTCCAATTAGAATTGCAAGTCCAGGTTTCTTTTCGTCCATTTTATAGACTCATTTTCTTTACGATTAGTAAGAAGCAGAACTTAGAACCTGATGGAAGTTCAGCTGCTGAACTACCTGATACTGCTTGGATAGTTATAACTGGTAGAGTGGCAGAAGTTGCTGTTGGAGTTGTCCCAATAGTAATTGTTTCTGTTCTAATAGTATAACCATCAGCACCTATTACTTCAGCCTTGAAGAACTCATATTCTGGAAAGCCTTGTGATAATGCGAGTGTATATGTACCTATGCCAGTTCTGGTAATACTTGAAATAAGACCAGATGGCTTTTTTGTGGTGAATGTTGGGGCTCCAGTTGTACCAATGGATACGACACCTGCTGTTATCCATGATTCTGGAATGTCTGTGAAAATCTGATTATAACCAAATGGCATTTTATTTTACCTTTATGTTAGAAAGTTATTTGATAATGGGGGCTGATCATTATATAACCAGCCCACACATTATCGCTAAAATTAGCAAGCCATTGTGATGTTGTGAGCTGGAACTCTGCAAACAAGGTTGCCCATGGAGAAGAAACGAATCTCAAGACCATCAGCAGTTGCTTGACGAAGCCAAGTGTTACCATCAAGATTGAACATCTGAACTGGATCACCAACGTGAGTGTAAGTCCAAGTGTCGATATTTAGACCAAACATTCTATTGCTTGGGCAGTTACGATCTGGGATTACAAGAACTGGACCTTTGGGGGTCAAGACTTGGAGACCATCGAAGCTAATATCTGGATTAACCTCTTCAATGATTGTTACCTTAGCTGACTGGCTCTTTAGAAGCTGGGCATACTTGGTAAATGGAACGAAGAAGTGAGTTAGTTTTCCACCAGCCTTTGCAACGACCTGCGAAGCTGTAATGAATGCGTCTTCAACTGCAAGACTTGAAGCATCAAGCCAGTTGCCAGCCAAACGCTGTGGGTCTACTGTACGAGTGACACCTAAGAAGCTGTCGCCAGATGATGGACCACCATAAGGTATCCAGGCTTGAATGCCTTGCATACCAAGACCTTTATCACCACGACCAAATAGGTAATAACCATCTGCTGCTGTTGGAATACCATCAGTTGCGTCTGTAACTGCACAGGCAACGCCAGCAGCAGTTCCAACAGTGATTGTATTTGCAGTTCTATCTACTGCGATAACATAAAGACCATGAGCGTTGGTGCCATAAGCAGCAACAGTTGTTGAACCAGTCGAGCCATCATCAGAGGCTGCGTCTAATTCCATCTGGACTTCGAAGTTTAGGCATTGGTCTGCCTGAGCAAAAGTAATAACTGAATTGGATGTTCCACCAATTGTTCCAATCTGCCCAATTGCTTCACCACCATTACCATACATGCTGTGAGCTTGTGCAAGACCAAGGTTTCGCACTGCGTCATCAGTTGCAAGAGTTAGAATGTCAATGAATGCACCACGATCACCCTTGGTCTGTAGAACAGCCTGGGTTGATACTGTTGCAAGCTGATAGTTAGTCACACGTGGGACTAAGAAGTCATAAGCCATTTCATTTGTAGCCTGACCACGAGACTGTGCTTGTGTAAAGCTTCTGCTACGACCTTGTGAAGTAGCGATAACCACTGGATGCACAAAGTGCCTACCAGTTACGTTACCAAGAGCTTCTGCCTTGGACATACGTGCCCAAAGTGGATTGTCAATGTATGTCTCGTTTACGAGAGCACCATCATCATAATATTCTTTTAGAATCGCATCAATTGTGGTAGATGTATTACCTGTTACGAAAGTCATTTGTTTGCCTCAAAATAGTTGGGATTTGTTGAAAACATTTCTTCTTATTCGAGGCAATTGAAACCAAGACGCCTGCACATAGCATGAATAGAACACGAATGTCTAATAATATAATGAAATATTGATAGAAATAAAAAACCACAGCATCAGGTGGTAATCGTGATGCTGTGGCTTTAATTCACAGGTTCTTGCCTTGCTGTGAGTGGCAATATGTATTCCCTTATATAACTTTAGATTCCCATTAGTCTGCGTTTTCTTGCAGCTCTATCTATTGAACTTGTTCTTTCACCAGGTTTGACTGGAACTGGGGCTTTGGCTCCATTCCATTGCTTCT
>Ga0187889_10003824_pt1 | contig 12944 bp, 13 predicted proteins | sample June2016WEW_7_10_2_FD_132992 | JGI IMG/M metagenome (GOLD analysis project Ga0187889, IMG submission 132992) | Peatland microbial communities from SPRUCE experiment site at the Marcell Experimental Forest, Minnesota, USA - June2016WEW_7_100 | ecosystem: Environmental > Terrestrial > Soil >... | reverse complement strand
GGGCAAAGCCCGGCAGCGCTCACGCGACTACATAAAGGACCCTGGGAGGGTCCTTTAGATCTCCCGCGGAGGAGCGCAGCCGGGCAAAGCCCGGCAGCGCTCACGCGACTTGTTCTCGTGATCGTCGCGGGCTGCGCGCCCAAGTATTCAAGCGGCATCACCCAGTGTTCCAACGCGGACCAATGTCCGAGCGGCTACTTTTGTGGCAGCAGCGCTAGCGGCACGCAGGTCTGTCTGCAGAGTTGCTCTAGCTCACAGCCGTGCCCGGGGGGATTCGTGTGCAGCGACGACGGGGTGAACCCGGGCAATGTGTGCCTCGAGGAAGAAGCTAACGGTGGCGCGGGGGCGGGTGGCCGGCCAAGCGTCAGCTCGGCGGGAGGAACGTCGGGCAGGGCGGGGGGCGCGGGTGGCATCGTGGCGGGAAGCACGGTCGTGGTCACGGGGGGAAGCCCGGCGGGGCCGGGCGGTCGGGGTGGAGCCAGTAGCGCGAGTGCAGCAGGGGGACGGGGCGGCACCAGCAGCGGCGGCACCCTTGGCGGCAGGGATGCCGGATGTGGGGGCGGATGTGCGTCGGGGCAGCAGTGCCTCGGCGGGCAGTGTTGCGCTCCGCCCGCGGCGGGGGGGGTGTGCAACCTGCCGGCGTGCGGATGCTCGGCCGGTATGGCTTGCTACCCTTCCAGTACTAGCCACGCCATGGCGTGCCTGGTGGCGGGTAGCTTGGCGGCGGGCGCTGATTGCAGCAGCTCCGTCCTGAATTGTCAGATCGGCTTGGGCTGCTTCGGCGGCACTTGCAAGCTCTACTGCAGCAGCGCCAGCGATTGTCCAGCGGTGGCCGGCCTGCAGACGTGCCTGGCGACCACCTGGCCCGACGACAACGCCGACATACCCGGGGTCAAGGTGTGCGGTCGCATTTGCGACCCCGCCCACCCCCAAAATCCAGTCTCGCCCCTCCTGGCTTGCCCGGCGGGGTTCAATTGCCAGACCGATCCCGCGGGTCTCTCCTACTGCTACCAGGCGAGTCCCCTGCCGCCGGGCTCGGCCTGCACTACCTCGGCCGACTGTTCGCCCGGCTACTACTGCACGGTCAGCGACGCCTGCAATCGCTATTGTCTGACCAACAGCGACTGCCCGACTGACCAGACCTGCTACCCGTTCTCCACCGCCACCATGGCGGGCGCGTATTCGGTCGGCTACTGCGACGCGAGCTAGCGCAGCATCGCCCCCCGGAGGGCAATGCGTGAAATCCTACGGCGGCTTACGCCAGCTCAGGACAGCTCGGCCAACTTGGCGCGCACGGCCTCGGCGTGGCCGGCCGCCTTGACATTGGACCAGTGGCTGGCGATGCGTCCCGACGGGTCGATGAGCACGGTAGACCGGATCACGCCCATGGTGGTCTTGCCGTAATTGCTCTTTTCGCCCCAAGCGCCATATTGCTCCATGACTTGGTGCTCGGGGTCGGACAAGAGCTTGATCTTGAGCTTATGCTTGGCGATGAATTTGCGGTGACTCTCCGGGGTGTCGCGGCTGCAGCCCAACACCACCGCGTCGAGCTTGGCAAAATTTGGCAGTCCGGAGGTGAACTCACAGGCCTCGACCGTGCAACCCGGAGTGTCATCCTTGGGATAGAAATACAGCACCACCCAGCGCCCCGCGAAATCCGACAGCGCGACCTCGTGGTCATTCTCGTCGCGCAGCGCAAACGCCGGGGCATGCTTGCCGGTCTCGAGCTTCATTCGTTCTCCACTCCTTCTTCGTGCTCCGTCACTTCGTCTCGGATGCGGAGAAGGCTTCGCTGGGTGCACCGGTCATCAGATATTTTGAGACTTTCGGGGACTTTGGTGAGCTATTGCCCTGGGGACTTTGGTGAGCTACGCCTTGGGGACTTTGGGGGACTACGCTTTGGGGGACTACGCTTTGGCCATGCGCCCGCTCTTGCGCATTTCCTCCAAAGCCGCTTCGAATTGCCTTTCGGCCAATCTTTCGGCCACTTCGGGCGCCGCCGTCAGATACGCCTGCCAGGCTGCGGCGGCGAAGGCCTCGGGCGGGAAGCCGGCTTGTGCTGCGATTTCCGCGGCCCTGGCAAGGTGTTCTCCCAGCTCCTCGGCCTTTTCCAGCCTTACCTCCGCGGGCGGGCCGCCTGGTATTGGGGCCGGTTGGTTTAGTGGATTGCTGTGCATGGTTTGAATCTACCCTAGCCCAATAGAAGCACCCGTTCCTCCACGTCAATCTCACCTCCGCTCCCCCATCGCGAGCTCGGCGCTCTTCCTTCGCTCAGTTGCACGCCCAGCTGCTAAGGAATAAGTCTTGTTCATCATGTCTCATCGCTACCACTTCGGCGTCTTTGCCGGCTCGGCCAGCGTGAGCGGGCTCGGGCTAGTCGGCATTTGCTGTGCCGCGGTGTTCGCCGGTGGCCTCGCCAGGGCCCAGGCCAACGCGGTCAAGCCCATCCCGGTCATCGTGCCCGTCGCGCCCGAGGCGGCGGTTGACTATGAGAAAATCTCGCTCAGCGAGGCTGTGCGCAGGGCCCTCGCCCGCAACCCGACGGCACTGGTCGCCCATGAGGAGCTCGATCGAGCCCAGGCGTTGCTCGAGCAGGCTCGTTCCGGATCGCTACCCTCGCTGCTCGGCAGCGCGATGTTGCTCAGGCTCAACGCCAATCGGGTCTACTACCAAAATGGCAACCCGGTCATCACCAGTCCCCTCAACCAGCAAGTCGGCAACCTCCTGCTCAACCTACCGATTGTCGCTCCGCGCGCGTGGACGCTTTGGTCGGAAGCCTCCGTCAACGTGGGCACCACGCGAGCCGGAGAGGAAGACACGCGGCGGACCTTGGCGGTCGCGGTGGCGCGGGCCTATCTGGCCATCATAGCGCTCAAGCGCCAGGTCGATATCAGCGCCCGCGCGGTCGCCAACGATGGCTCGCACTATGGCTATACGCACATGCGCTACGCGGGTGGGGTGGGTACCCGGGTCGACGAAGTGAGGGCAGCGCAGCAACTGGCCGCGGACGAGGCGCTGCTGTCGTCCACTATCACGGCTCTCGTCCGCGCCCGCGAAGCACTCTCCCTGCTCGCCGCCGACGACCGCCCGGTGGACACCCTCGACGATCTCGCGCTGCCGGATGGCGACGCCGACTTCGCCCGCGCCGCTGCACGTCGCCAGGACTTACGCTCGGCTCGGCAGCGCACCATCGCCGCGGAAAAGGTCAGGAAAGACAGCTGGACCGACTTCATGCCCACGCTGGCCGGCCAGTTTCAGCCCTTTTTCCAGAACCCGCCCACCTTGAGCACGCCCGAGACCGGCTGGCAGGCCGCGCTGGTCTTGACCTTTCCCCTCATCGAAGGCGGTCTGCGCCATGGGCAGCTGCGCGAGCGAGATGCCCTTCTCGCCGAGGCGCGGGCCCAATACGACGGTCTCTTGCGCCAGACGCGATCCGACTTGCGTCTGGCCGTGGCAGAGATCGGGCGGGCTGATGAGGCCATGCGCTCGTCCGACGCGGCTTCCGACCTCGCCCATCAGGGGCTCGACCTGGCCAACCTGGCCTACCGGGCCGGAGCGACCACCAATATCGAGGTCATCGACGCCGAACGTCGCGCGCGTGATGCCGACACTGCCGCGGTGGTCGCCGAGGACAACGTGCGGCAGGCGCGTCTCGATCTGCTGGTCGCGGCCGGGCAGTTCCCCTGAAATCGCGTGGGCTGGAGGGGCTCCTGGTCCTGGTCATGATCTTGGTCCTGACCCTGACGGACCTGTGGCATAGGTGCCGGGCCGGTGCCCTTGCGCCGCTTCCGGCATCTAACGGTGGAGTGGAAGATGACGTTGCTTGCACGCATGGCAGTAGCCACCGCTGGAGTCGCCTGCGGTGTGGTGGTGCTCTGGGCGAGCCGAGCCGAAGAGAAAGAGGGTCGAGGCGCCGTGGCCAATGACAGTCCAGGTCCTAGCGAGAATCTAGCCAGCCCCAGCGAGAATCCAGCCAGCTCCCCCATGGACGAGGGCAGCAAGGCCAAGCGGGTCGGCGAGCTCAGCTCTCTGCAGCGCAAGGTTACCCAAGAATGCGGAACCGAGCCCCCGTTTCACAACGATTACTGGGACAACCACCGGGACGGCATCTACGTCGATATCGTGTCGGGCGAGCCGCTCTTTTCCTCGAAGGACAAGTACGACTCCGGTACCGGTTGGCCGAGCTTCACCAAGCCCATGGAAGCCGGACATGTGCGCACCAAGGTCGACGCTTCTGGGTGGGGCGACCGCATCGAGGTGCGCTCGACCCGCGCCGATTCCCATCTGGGCCATGTCTTCGACGATGGACCGGACCCGGGGGGCAAGCGCTACTGCATGAACTCGGCGGCCTTGCGCTTCATCCCCGTGGAACAGATGGCGGCGGCGGGCTACGGACGATATCTGCCGCGCTTTGGCCTGGCCGCCACGGAAGGGCCGGCTCCCGATCCCCATCTCAAAGCCGTGGCCACCCTTTCGGGCGGCTGCTTCTGGGGGGTGCAGGAGCTTGTGCGCAAGCTTCCCGGGGTGCTGTCGACGTCGGTGGGTTATACGGGAGGGTCGACCGACAACCCCACTTACGAGGACGTGCACACTGGCCGCACCGGCCACGCCGAAGCGGTACAGATCGTTTTCGATCCGAAGGTCATCAGCTACGAGACCATCTTGCGTTACTTCTTTCGCTTGCACGACCCGACCACGGCTGACCGGCAGGGCAACGACGTGGGCACGCAATATCGATCCGCGATTTTTTACCACGACGACGAACAGCGCAAGGTCGCCGAGCGTGTCAAAGGCGAAGTCGACCGTTCGGGCAAATGGCCGGCCAAGGTGGTGACCGAAATCGTGCCAGCGTCAAAGTTCTTTCCGGCCGAGGATTACCACCAGGACTACCTGCAGAAGCATCCCGGCGGCTACACCTGCCATTATCTGCGTGACTGAGGCGCGCGGGCACGATCGCAGCCCACCTTCCTAGTAGCCACCTTCCTCTATGGCCGCGCGGAACTTGACGTGTACCCAGATCTGGTAGCCGATCACGACGGGCAAGAAGCACAGCACGACCCCGAACATGATCCATAACGTGAGGGGGCTCGAGGCGGAGTTGAAGACGGTGAGCGAGGCGCTCGGCGTGAGCGCCGAGGGCAAGAGGTTGGGATAGAGGCCCGCCACTCCGAAGAGCACGGCACCCACGATGAGCAGGGCCGAGGCGAACCAAGCCTTCCAGTAGGCGGCCTGGGCGAGGAACCAGCGGGTAGCGATGAGGCCAAGTACCGCGAGCAGAGGCAGGAGCAGCAGAGCCGGGGCGGCGAGCAGGTTCTGCCAGAGGCTGGTGTAGAACCAGGTCATGGCCAGGAATACCACCGCCATGACGGCGGCCGGAACATAGAGGCGCTTGGCCATCCCGACCGCGCGCGTGTGCAGATCGCCCCGGGTGCGGGTGGCCAGCCACAGCGCGCCGTGCATGGCGAAGAGGAGCACGAACAGTGCCCCGCCGGCCAGACCGTACGGATTGAGCAAGGTCAGGAGATTGCCTTGAAAGATGCCCTGCGTGTCGATGGGAATGCCGGCAAAGATGTTGGCGAATGCAACGCCGAGGAGCAGGGCGGGGACGAACGACCCCACCACCAGGCAGGTGTCCCACAGGCCAATCCATGACCGCGCCGCGATCTTGCCCCGGAACTCGAAGGCCACCCCACGCAGGATGAGCGCGAACAGGAGCAGCATGAGCGGGGTGTACAGGCTCGAGAACATGACCGCGTAGGCGCGGGGAAAGGCCGCGAAGGTGACCCCGCCCGCCGTGATCAGCCAAACCTCGTTGCCGTCCCAGAACGGCCCCATGGCATTGATCATGGCCCGGCGGTCGCTCTCGCTTCTGCCCAGGAAGGGCAGCAAGGTGCCGATGCCGAGGTCGAAGCCGTCGAGCATGAAGTAGACGGCCCAGGCCACGCCCCAGATTACGAACCAAGTTGTCTGGATCATGTGCGCGTCCTCCCGAGTCAAGCGGTGGCGGAGATGGTCTCGCTCTTGCCGGCCTGGACCGGGATCTGTTCCCGCTCTTCGGCCACCCCGAGGCGAGCGAATTTCCAGAGCAGGTAGAAGTCGACGACCCCGAGCAGGGAATACACGAGTATGAAGGCAACCAGGGAGACCCCCACCTGGGAGACCGCGATGGGTGACACCGCGCTGGAGGTACGCATCATGCCGTACACGATCCAGGGCTGCCGACCCAGCTCGGCGATGGTCCAGCCCAGCTGGTTGGCCAGATAGGGCAGCGGAATCAGCCAGGGCAGGAGCCGCAAAAGCCCGGTCTTGCTCTCGATGGTGTGGCGGGCGCGGAAGACCAAGATGCCGAGGAGCAGGAAGAGGAAGCCCAGACCGACCATGGCCCGGAAGGAAAGAAAGAGGGGCAGCACGGGCGGTCGCTGGTCGGCGGGCCACTCACGCAGGCCGCGCACCTCGGTGTCCGGCGAATAGCCGGCGAGCAGGCTGAGCAGGCTGGGCACGCCGAGCGCCTCGACCTTGTTGTGCTCGTTGGCACTGTCGGGCCACGATAGGAGGTAGAGAGGGGCGTTGCTCCGGGTATCCCAATGCGCTTCCAGGGCGGCCAGCTTGGTGGGTTGGGCCCCGTGGAGAATCTCGGCGTTCATGTGGCCCTGGGCGATTTCGAACACGGCGAAGATCAGGGTCCAGATGGCGGCGATGCGGAAAGACTTCTTGAACAGGGAGATCTGGCGGCGGTGCCGGAGGTGCCAGGCCGATATGCCGAGCACGAAGAAGCCGGCGAGGAGGTAGGCGCCACCCAGGGTGTGCACGAACTCCAGGATGGCAAAGCGCTGCGTGATCACGGCGAAGAAATCGGACAGCTCGGCGCGGCCGTTACGGATGACGAAGCCGACTGGGTGCTGCATCCAGGCGTTCGCCACCAGGATCCAGAACGCCGAGATGTTCGAGGCGATGGCGACCAGCCAGATGGACACGAGATGGAGCCGGGGGGACAGCTTTTTCCAGCCGAAGAACCAGACGGCGATGAAGGTGGACTCCAGGAAGAAGGCCACTGTCGCCTCGATGGCCAGCAGGGAGCCGAAGATGTCGCCGACGTAGGCCGAGTAGCGCGACCAGTTGGTGCCGAACTGGAACTCGAGGGTGATGCCAGTGACGACGCCGACCGCGAAATTGATGAGGAAGAGCTTGCCCCAGAATCGAGTGAGGCGCCGGTACTCGTCGTCGCCGGTCCGCACAAAGGCGGTTTCCATAATGGCCACCAGTAACGACAGACCCAGGGTCAGGGGCACGAAGAGAAAGTGGAAATAGGTGGCGACTGCGAATTGCAAGCGTGACAACGTCAATACGTCCATGGCTTTCCTCCCTCAGGGGTGTGAGCGGGCACGCGCTCGACCTTTGCTCGAACGCCGCGCGCCATCTTTCCTCATCGCAGCATGAGCCGCGGCGTGGGCGTCCGCGGCCGAGCCGACCAGGCGGTCGAAACGAATGGCTGCGAGTTGTTCGGCCAGCGCCGCGGACAGGCCCAGCCACGCCTGCTGAACCGGACAGTGGTCGCGGAACGGGCAGGCGCCCGGCTGGTGCACGCAATCATTCAGGGCAATGGGCCCTTCCATGGCCAGGACCAGATCGCCCAGCGATATGGCGCTGGCCGGCCGGCCCAGCTGCAGCCCACCTTTGGCCCCCCGGGTGGTCTTGAGAATACCAGCGGCGACCAGGGGAGCCACCATGCGGCGGACGAAGGGGACCGGCAGGAGACGTTGCTGGGCAATCTCCGCAATCGAGGCCGATGCCTCCTCGCCCAAGCTGGCCAGGTGCAAGACCAGGCGAGCCGCGTAGTCGGTCTGGCGGGCGATCCTCATCATCGATAATGTGACCTTATTGGTAACATTACTATTAGGATAATGTTTGTGGCAAGGGCTTTCGGTGGGGGCGGCCGGCGCGTTTGCTTCCGCGGCAAGATTGGTTCAAGATTCGCCCATGTTCAGCGTTGGTGTTTCTGATCAGTGCCGGGTCGCGCACAGCTTTGCCGATCCATTTTTCGGCCTCGCCCAGCGATTACATGGGGCGAGCTACGTCGTCGACGTCGAAGTGCATTCCAACGCCCTCGGTGCCCACCACGCGGTGTTGGACCTGGCTGCCCTGCGCGCGATTGTGCGCCGGGCCATCGAAACCGTCGATTATAGCAACCTCGACGACAACCCGGCTTTTCCCGGGCGTACCTCGACCATCGAGCGTCTGGCCCAGTACCTGGCCGACTTGATCGCGGACGCCATAGGCGAATTGCCGGAGCACGCCCAGCCCATCGAGCCGGCCGCGCTCCGTCTGCGCCTGCGGGAATCGCCCAACGCCTGGGCGGGCTACGAGCGACCGCTGCCGTAGCTGCCGCCCAGCCCGCCGTACCGTTACTTTTGCGCCTGCTCGAGCGCGACCGCCACCGCGACCGACGCGCCGACCATGGGGTTGTTGCCCATGCCCAGAAAGCCCATCATCTCGACGTGCGCGGGCACCGAGCTCGAGCCGGCGAATTGGGCATCGCTGTGCATGCGTCCCATGGTGTCGGTCATGCCGTAGCTGGCGGGACCGGCGGCCATATTATCGGGGTGCAGGGTGCGGCCGGTGCCGCCCCCGCTGGCCACGGAGAAGTAGCGTTTGCCCTGTTCGAGGCACTCCTTCTTGTAGGTGCCGGCCACGGGGTGCTGGAAGCGGGTCGGGTTGGTGGAATTGCCGGTGATCGAAACGTCCACGCCCTCGTGGTGATTGATCGCCACTCCTTCGCGTACATCGTCGGCGCCATAGCAGCGCACCTTGGCCTTGTCGCCCTTGGAGTAGACTAGCTCGCGCACGATGCCGAGCTTACCGGTGCCGTAGTCGAACTTGGTCTGCACGTAGGTGAAGCCGTTGATGCGGCTTATGATCTGGGCGGCGTCCTTGCCCAGGCCATTCAGGATCACGCGCAGAGGTTCCTTGCGCGCCTTGTTAGCGCTGCGAGCCAGGCCGATGGCGCCTTCGGCAGCGGCGAACGATTCATGGCCGGCGAGAAACGCGAAGCACTTGGTCTCGTCTTTGAGCAGCATCGAGGCCAGGTTGCCGTGCCCGATGCCCACTTTGCGATCATCGGCAACCGAGCCCGGGATGCAGAAGGCCTGCAGCCCTTCGCCCAGCGAGCACGCGATGTCTACCGCTTTCTTCTGCCGCTTCTTGAGCGCGATGGCGCCGCCCAGGATGTAGGCCCAGCACACATTCTCGAAGCAGATGGGCTGTATGCCCTTGACGATGGTGTAGACGTCGACGTGCTGGGCATCACAAAGCCCCTTGGCGTCTTCCAGTGACTTCATGCTGTACGCGCTCAGCACTTTTTCGATTTGGGGAATTCTGCGCTCGAACGATTCAAAAAGAGCCATGGCTGATTCTCCTTCGCTTACTCGTGCCGGGGGTTGATGATCTGCTTGGCCTCGTCGAAGCGTCCGTAGCGCGAGGTGGCCTTCTTGAGCGCCTCGGCCGGCTCCACGCCCTTCTGGATGGACTCCATCATCTTGCCGAGATGGACGAATTCGTAGCCGATCACTTCGTGGTTGTCGTCGAGGGCCTGCCGGGTGACGTAGCCCTCGGCCATTTCCAGGTAGCGTACCCCCTTGGCGCCCGTGCCATACATGGTCCCCACCTGGCTGCGCAGACCTTTGCCCAGGTCCTCGAGCCCGGCGCCGATGGGCAGGCCGTCCTCGGAAAATGCGGTCTGGGTCCGGCCGTAGGTGATCTGCAGGAACAACTCGCGCATGGCCGTGTTGATTGCGTCGCACACCAGATCGGTGTTGAGGGCCTCGAGGATGGTCTTGCCGGGCAGAATCTCCGCTGCCATGGCGGCGCTGTGTGTCATGCCCGAACAGCCCACGGTTTCGACCAGGGCTTCCTGGATCACACCGTTCTTCACGTTGAGGGTGAGCTTGCAAGCGCCCTGCTGAGGCGCACACCAGCCCACGCCGTGGGTGAGGCCGGAGATATCCTTGATCTCCTTGGCCTGTACCCAGCGGCCTTCTTGCGGAATGGGCGCGGGCCCGTGGTTGGGTCCTTTCGCCACACAGGTCATGTGTTCGACTTCGGCCGAGTAGATCATGAGCGAGTCTCCTTGATGGGGAAGGGGGAAGTGAGGGCAGGCGTGAACGTCGCATGATCGCGCCACCCCGGTCAATGTGCGCGGGGGCGGGCGGGAGCTCCGCGCCTTGGCCAAGGCAGTGATGGGGCAGGGCTAGCTGGCGGTTCGGCGAAAGGCGCCGGGCGAGACGCCGAAGCTTTTGCGGAAAACCTTGCAGAAGTAGTTCGCGTCGCCGTAGCCGCAGCGTTGGGCCACCTCTTTGACGGTCGTGCCGCCCGCCGCGACCAGCCGCTTGGCCTCCTCCAGGCGGATGCGCGCCAGATAGCGCCCGGGTGATGTGCCGCACGCCCTCTCGAACATCCGGGAGAAGTGGAAGCGACTCATGTTCGCCACCCGGGCCATATCACCGACGCCGATGGGCCGCGCGAAATTGAGGCGGCAGAAGTCTTCCACCGCCGCGATGAAAGCGGGCGCGCTGCCGGCGTCCGGGCGGGTGCTCGCCGGGCGCGCGGCAGTTTCCTCGGGCCCCATCGTCGGCGATTGTTCGTGGTTGGTGCTGCTCGGCATCTTGAGCCTCTTGTCTCCCATTGTCCCCATTGTCCGTCGGCACGGCCTTATCCCTCGCGACCGGAGTGGATAAGATCGTCCGTGAATACCGCCCCTAGACCCGCTCGCAACTGCTCGACTCTATTATGAAAAGGACCCTGAGCGGGTCCTTTCAGTCCGTCAACTCTTTGCTGCGCCAGCCCCCACTGTGTTCCACCACCGCTTGACACATGAGGCAAACCTAACCTCGATCCAAGGGCGACAGTCTAAGCGCTTTTCTCGGGCAATGGTCAGGAAAACCGCGCGGGCGGCCCGTGTGCCCGACGTGCGCGCCGTCCCGGACGGCGGCTACGATCTGCCGTTGTTGTCGCGGTGGAGCAGGTCGAGGGGGGGAGCCTCATTGTCCACCACATAGGCGAACTCGCGCTTGAACTCCTCCGCCGATTGCTTGGGCGAGCAAACCGCGCCGAAGCGGGTGAGCACCGCCGGGTCGTCGAAATCGTCGCGGCGTAGTCGGATCATGTAGCGGCGGGCGATGGCGTAGCGGGTGGACTTGACGTCGACCATGCGCACGCGGGTGCGGCCGGTTTCGGGGTCGAGCAGCTGGGCGAACGAGATGGGGACGAAGTTTCCCGCCTGCAGGGTGACCATGGCGGCGTTACCGCCGGAAAACAGAAACTTCGCGGCGCAGTAGCCCAGATCCCGTGTGTATTCCATGTCGTAGGGTACTGGATCGGCGCAGCGCAGCTCGTAGCCGATGTCCTTCGCCACTATGGTGACCTTGGCGGTGCCCAGATCGCGCAGGCGAGCGTTGAGCGCCTTTTTGAGCCCGTCGCCCAGGTTGAGCTCGGAGACCCGGATGTGACCGTGCTCATCGTACTCGATATCGCCCAGACGTTTTATGTCCTCGTCGGGGAGAGCTTGGGCCAGGCCCTCGGCCAGCACGGCCACGCCATAGCGGCGGTTCTCTGCCAGACGCTTGATGACGGCTCCGGCCAGAATGTCGACCAGCATGCGCAGGGTGGGCTTATGGCTGGGGAATTCTTCCGGTATTATGGTCAAGGTGGCGCCGGCCGCCTTGCCTATCCCGAGGGCCAGGTGACCGGCCTTGCGTCCCATCGCCACCACCAGGTACCAGCGCGAGGTAGTCTTGGCGTCGACCATGAGGTTCTTCACCAGCTCGACACCGAGGTGGCGAGCGGTGTTATAGCCAAACGAGTCCACCGAGGGGTCGAGGTCCAGATCGTTATCGATGGTCTTGGGTACGTGCACGACGCGCAGTCGGCCGGCCGCCTTTTCCGAAACTTTCATCGCCGAATAGGCGGTGTCGTCGCCGCCGATGGTGATGAGCTGGGTGATGCCCAGTCGATGCAGCGAGTCCACCACCATGGCGAGGTCCTCTTCCTTCTTGGTTGGATTGGCGCGAGAGCTGCCGAGGAACGAGCCACCGCTGAAATGGATGCGGCTAACGTCGCCCAATTGGAGGGGGCGGATTTCCTCGAGACGTCCCTTCATCAAGCGGTCGAAGCCGTCGCGGATGCCGAGTACCTCCACCCCTTGCAATAACGCCCGTATGGTGGCGGCGCTGATCACGCTGTTGATGCCGGGGGCCGGTCCGCCACCTACCAGAATGCCGAGTTTTTCCTTGGGCACGTCGTCTCCTTGCCGCTGCCGTGCTGCGAGCGTGCGGGAAGTTAGCACAAGGTCCGGCCAAAGGGCGGCGTTCAGAATTCCGCGCGCATGGGCTCGCCCGTGGGCGGGGTCTTCTTGGCACCGGGCGGCTCTTGCGCTGCTCTCGGCAGGGCCGCGAGCTGGCGCTGAATCTGCTCGCGCACTCTGGGCGAAGGTTCGCCGACTAGCTGTCGCCTGAGCAGCGCGGCCGCATTTTCAGCCCGGCTCATGCTGATGCCCAACACGGCATCGACCCTGACCTCGGGGTCGTCGTTGTCGAAGAGCGCGGCGATCCGATCCGCCGCGTCACCGCCGCCTATCCAGCCCAGGGCCACGGCGGCGCGGCGGAGAATTAGGCGCATTGTGGCATCAGGTGCGCGACCGTGGTCGGCGATGAGCTTGCTCAGGAAGCCCTCGACCGCGGGCGAGGGCAGAAGTCGCATCGCGGCTACGGCGCGGGCTCGGGTGAGTCCTTCCGTCTCCTCGTCGGTGGTGATGGCCATCAGGTCTTTGCCCGTCGCGCCGAGAGCGCTCAGCTCGGCCGCGGAAGGGGTATCATGGCCGGCCAGGTAGGCCGCGATAGCCGCGATGCGCACCTGCCCTGTTTGTTGTCGCGTCCCTCGAGCGCGGGGGGGGG
>Ga0187889_10003821_pt1 | contig 12948 bp, 11 predicted proteins | sample June2016WEW_7_10_2_FD_132992 | JGI IMG/M metagenome (GOLD analysis project Ga0187889, IMG submission 132992) | Peatland microbial communities from SPRUCE experiment site at the Marcell Experimental Forest, Minnesota, USA - June2016WEW_7_100 | ecosystem: Environmental > Terrestrial > Soil >... | reverse complement strand
TCGATAAAATCCGTGTCGCCGGCGTGATAGATCTTTTTTCCATTTAACTCAAAAATATAACCGACCCAATTGTTGGCTTTAGGGTGAAAGTTCAATTTTTCCGGATGGCTGTTATATGCAGGAATAGTTTGGAATTTAAATCCCTTTATTTCATAACTCTGATTCGGTTCAACTTTTTGTTTCAAATTATCGCTCCTGTCAATTTGCCCCAAAATATCCGGTGGCGCGATAATCACCGTTTCATCTTTTAAAATTTTCAGCAGGTCGTTGGGAGAAAAATGGTCGGGATGGGCGTGGGTAATAAACACCAAGTCCGCCTTCTCTAGTTCAGCTGGTTTCAGATCGAACGGGTCAACATAATAAATCCGCTGGCCGTTTTGGTCGACAAATGAAAAGCTGGCATGTCCAAACCATTTGATATCGTTTAAATTTTCCATAATGTAATTATAACTCTTAAGCGCAACTTCTCAGTAAGCTGTCTAATGTCTACCTCTAGGCGGACGATTAATGTATTTTGGAGGCTTACGAAAAACTCGTTTTCTTCGAGCGGGAGATTCAGCTCCAAAACCCTGAGGCGGAGGCTCATCTAATCCGTGCCTAATGTCGCAAACCCCTCTGTTATCGACAAACATAAGTTCTCCTTTAGAGGCAGTAGTAAATAATCCTTCTATTAGCGCTTGCACTTCTTCTCCTCCTGGAATTAATCTTCCTAATCTATCGGTTTGGGGAGGAGCTGGGCGGTACAATCTTCTAAAGTCAAAGTGTCTTCTTTCAGGATCTGCCACAATTCTACTGTAACAAAAATAAACGCCTCGTCAATAGGCAGTTTCGATTTTGGGGCGGTACTGCAGAGCTTCGGCAAAAAAACATTTGATTTTGATATAATTTTATTTAGCGACCTTATGTGATGGGCAAAATCCGTAGGGTCTCTATTTTTTGACTTCAAAGAATGAATTTTTCGATGACGTCAACAATCCCGTCTTTTTCAACGGGTGGAGCAACATAATCGGCAATCGCTTTTAACTCGGGGCTGGCATTTCCCATCGCCACCTTAAATCCGCAAGCTTTAAAAAGAGGTATATCATTCATTCCGTCCCCAATTGCAATGATATCTTTCTTCTTCAACCCTAAACTTCTTATTAGCTGATGAATACCATGTGTTTTGGAAGCGTTTTTGTGCGTTATCGTTAAGTCTGTTAGTCCTTTTTTCCAGGACGGGATCCTGTGGGCACAGATGTCCTTAATTTTAGCTAAAGCCTTTTCCAGCTCATGCAGTTCTTCTATTTCTATTCCATGCACCCAAAATTGCAATACCCTGTCATCGTTTGCATCCACCAGAAGTATATTTTCCTTTTTTAGTTCATTGGGAATAAATACAGGCGCGGTGGATTTCTTCAAGATATTACTGACCTGTTTCACACAGGACTTACTAATTGGTTTTTCCCAGACGACACTCTTCTTAAGCGAATCATAAATTTGCGAGCCGCCGTATAAGATACAAAGTCCAGAGAGCTCCAGCACTTCTATTACTCGTTGAGCAGCGAATAGTGGTCTGGAGGTGGCGACTCCTACGTGAATAAACTTATTGGCTTTTTTGATTGCCTTGATGACTTTTTTAGAGGGCAGTGCATCTCTTTTGTTTAGAATAAGCGTCCCGTCGATGTCGCAGATGATGGCCTTAAATTTTCTTTTGCTGCTCATCACACAGTAATTATCTCATATCGGCTTTGACCAGTGGAAATATATCTTACTTTGACGTTGATTTCTTTTTCTAATTCTTTAACGTAAGCTTTGGCCTCTTTTGGAAGTTCAGCATATTTTTTGACTCCCTTGGTGCTTTTTTGCCAGCCCGGCATTATCTTATAAACCGGTTTTACTTTGGCTAACCATTCTGCCGTTCCGTCGTTATATTTTACTTTCTTGCCGTTTAAAGTGTAATGGGTACAGATTTTCAGCGTTTTAAATTCATCTAAAACATCCAATTTGGTAATGGCAAGTTCGGTAAAGCCGTTGATTTTGGCGGCAAATTTAATTAGTTCCGCGTCAAACCAACCGCATCTTCGGCGTCGTCCGGTGGTAGTGCCGAATTCGTTGCCTCTTTCGGTTAACATGTCGCCGTCTTTGTCAAATAGCTCGGTCGGAAATGGTCCGGCACCAACCCTGGTGGTATAAGCTTTAACTACGCCGACCACTCTTTTAATTGCTTGCGGCGGAATGCCGGCTCCTGCAGTGGCACCGCCGGATAAAACCGTTGAAGCGGTGACAAACGGATAAGTACCCCAATCGTTATCCAAAAACATCCCGTGGGCGCCTTCGAGTAAAATTCCCTTTTTATCTAAATTATCGTAAACAAAAGCAAAAGTTTCCTTAATGTAGGGCTTGATTTTGGCCAAATACTTATAGAAATTTTTCTCAATCTCCTTTTGATTCAACGGTTTTTCGCCTAAAGCCTGCAAAACTTTGTTCTTTACCATTAGTTGCACTGCCAGTTTTTGACGGAAAACTTTTTTGTCCATTAAATCGGCCAGCCGGATGCCGTTATAACTGACCTTATCGGCGTAAGTTGGGCCAATGCCGCGGCCGGTTGTCCCTGTTTTATACTTCCCTTTAGCTTCTTCGTAAAGCCGGTCGAGTAATTTATGGTAGGGCATAATCAAATGACAGCGGGGGGAAATATACAGTTTATCCTTAAGGGGAACACCGGCCTTTTTTAAATTGGCAATTTCTGCGGCCAACACTTCCAAATCTAAAATGGTGCCATTGGCAATTACCGCTTTGGCTCTTTGGCTAAAAATTCCGGAAGGAACAAGATGCATGGGGAATTTACCGAATTTGTTGATGACGGTGTGGCCGGCATTATTGCCGCCGTGGAACCGAACAACTATGTCTGAGACCTCGGCCAGATAGTCGATTATTTTGCCTTTACCTTCGTCTCCCCATTGTGAGCCAATAACAATTGTCGCGGCCATAGCCAAAGGGTATTCTAAAGGAAGCTCGGTTCTTTTGTCAATCATTAGGACGTGCTACAATAGCCCCAGCTTATGGACCAAGTAGCGGAAATTAGAGAAAAAATCGATATTGTTACTTTTATTGCAGATTATTTACCGCTGAAAAAAGCCGGCCGCAATTTTAAAACCAATTGTCCGTTCCACAACGAAAAAACTCCTTCTTTCATCATTTCACCAGAAAGACAAATCTGGCATTGTTTCGGCTGCGGCAAAGGCGGAGATGTTTATACCTTCTTAATGGAATACGAAAACATGGAATTCCCCGAAGCCTTACGCAGTTTGGCAAAACGGGCGGGAGTGACTTTAAAAGAAAGTAGTTTCCGACAGGGAGAGTATTCGGAAAAAGAAAATATTTTTGCGGTTAATAACCACGCTTTAAAATTTTATCATTATGTCTTGACTGAGCTTCCAGCTGGCAAAGAAGCGCTATCGTATCTTCTGCAAAAACGCAAAATCAATAAAGGTATTATCGATACCTTTCAGTTAGGCTTTGCACCTGCCGCCGGTAGCGCTTTAGCCAATTATCTCTTAAAAAAGAAAAGCTACAAAACTCGCGATTTACTCTCCGCCGGCGTGGTTTTTGAAAGAGGTAGCACTGTTTCCGATTTCTTTCACGGCCGGATTATTTTCCCGCTGTTTGACCACCGCGGCAACGTCGCCGGCTTCTCGGGACGGGCTCTAAACGATAACGACCAACCCAAGTATCTAAATACCAAAGAAACGGCGGTTTACCACAAAGGCAGTATGTTCTTCGGTTTAAATATTGCCAAAGACGAAATCAAACAAAAACAGGACGCGATTATCGTCGAGGGAGAATTTGACGCCATTGCTTTATATATGGAGGGCATCAAAAACGCGGTGGCCATTAAAGGCACGGCGTTAACCGAAAATCAGGTGGTGCTTCTATCGAGATTCACACCGAAAGTGACGTTATGCCTTGATCAGGACAATGCCGGTTTTGAAGCCACCAGACGTAGTCTTGAAGTCTTGGAGAAAAAAGGGCTGACTACTTCCATCGTTGTCATTAAAGACGGTAAAGACCCCGACGAAGCCTTAAAGAAAAACCCGGCGCAGTTTAAGCAAGCACTGCGCGCAAACTTAGGCGTTTATGATTATCTGGTCGCTAAATTTGTGGCGGAAAATAATAAAGACAGCGCCCAAGGCAAAAAAGCGATTGCCGATAATCTGTTGCCGCTATTTGCCAACATTTCCAACGAAATCATTAAAGAGCATTATTTAAAAAAATTAAGTTCGATTTTTGAGATTTCTTTGGAGAGTTTGTTAAAAGAAGTCGGTAAACTACAGAAAAAGGATCTTGAAGACAAAATCTCAATTCCCCAAAAAGATAAACGCAGCCGCCGGGAGATGTTAGAAGAATACCTAATCGCTTTAATCGCGCAAAGCAGCAATCCACAGCAAGTGCTCGAAAATAATCAAGAAAGCCTGGCACTGTATAAATTTGTAACGCCGTCCTTGGGGAAACTCTTAGAAGACCTCAAAACGTTTTTGAAAACCAGCCCAGTATTGGACCAGGAAAAATTCTCCAGAATTCTTTCCAAAGAATTAATCCAGGCTTTTGACACCTGTTACTTATTCCCTTTACCCAAGTTGGAAGAAGATAAATACGCGGAGGAAATCCAAAAAGTGCTTAAAGAATTATTAGCCTTTTTTATTAAAGAAAGAGTGAATATGCTTACCGCCGAAATAAAAGCCAAAGAAAAAAATAAAGACCGAAACGTAAAGGAATTAAGAGAAGAATTATCTAAATTAATCTCGCGTTTACCTAAAGAATAATCTTTTTACTTTCCATTGGTGGGTAATCGTGGTAAAATAGAGGCTATGAAACAACCCAACATCTTAACAGAGATTGTTAGTGGTGCAAAAAAGCGAGGGTATATTACCCAGGATGAAATCTTAAATATTTTTCCCCGTCCTGAAGAGCACATTGCGGAGCTAGATTTACTTTACGATAAATTAATTCGTGCCGATATTGATGTGTTTGAGTCGGTGGCGGCCGAAACAGAAGATGAGAAGCCGATCGAAGACTTGGAGAAAGAATTGGAAGCCTTAACGGTTTTGACTGAAGGCACGGTTTCCGACCCGGTCAGAATGTACCTTAAAGAAATCGGTCGGATTCCACTGTTAAAATTTGACCAGGAAATCGAACTGGCCAAAAAAGTGGAGAAAGGTGACAAAAAGGCTAAACAGACGTTAATCAATTCCAATTTACGTCTGGTTGTATCCATCGCCAAAAAGTATGTCGGGAGAGGCTTAACGCTTTTGGATTTAATTCAAGAGGGGAATCAAGGATTAATCAGGGCGGTGGAAAAATACGACTGGAGAAGGGGCTTTAAATTTTCTACTTACGCTACTTGGTGGATTAGGCAATCAATCACTCGGGCCATTGCCGACCAGGCCAGAACCATCCGGATTCCCGTGCACATGGTGGAGAACATTAACCGCTTTTTAAGGGCATCGCGAAAACTGATGCAGGAATTGGGCCGCGAACCAACGCCCGAAGAAGTTGCTAAAGCTTTGGGAATAGAGCCGGATAAAGCCTTGGAAATTATCAAAATTTCCCAAGAACCGGCAAGCCTGGAATCGCCGGTGGGCGATGAAGAAGATTCGCGCTTAGGTGATTTTATCCATGACGCTTCAGCGCCAACCCTTTTTGACACCGCCTCAAGAGAGCTCTTAAAAGAGCAGATTGACCAAGTACTTTCAACCCTTTCCGACAGAGAGAAAAGAGTTTTAGAAGAAAGGTTCGGACTAAAAGATGGCCGGCCGAAGACCCTGGAAGAAGTCGGAAAAATGTTTGCCGTCACTAGGGAAAGAATCAGACAAATCGAAGCCAAAGCACTTAGAAAACTTCGCCATCCGTCCCGTGGCAACAAGCTCAAAGATTACCTAGGATAATAAAAATTTTAAGCATATTCTCAGGGAATAAGATTATGTTAAAGAAGTATCAGCTCAAATCTTAGGATGCTTAAAAGCTCATACGAGATATGCACCGAATAAAAAAAGGAGCGGTTGGCCTTATCTGTTCTCTCTTTTTCTTTGCCGTTCTTTTTACTGTGCCCGCGTTTGCAAACAATAATGCGAATACTAATAATTCCACCATTTCGGTCAACTCGGGTTCGATCCCCGCAGACGGGTCAACCACTGCAACGGTTTCGATTACCGTAAAGGATGATTCAAACAATGCAATATCTGGTGATACTGTCACTTTGACAAGCTCGGGTGACTCTGGGTTAGTAATTAACGGAGGAAGCGTAGGCTCCGATACAGCTACCGCTACAACCGATTCAAACGGAAATGTTAGCTTTACAGTTAGTTCAAACAACCCAAATCCTGGGGCAGATACTTTTACTGCTTCGGATACCAGTGACAATCCCGCTATTCCTCTGGGTTCCAATGCCAGCGTCACGGTCACTTTTACTTCGATAGTCACTCCTACTCCCTCTTCCTGTAATGACCAAGCCCCGGCTACGCCGCAACTTACTTCAGCAGTTGCGAATAACGATAACCAAATTACACTCACTTGGACAGACGCGGCCGACCCGGTCAGCTATTACCTAATTTCTTATGGACTTACCTCGGGACAATACATTTACGGTAATCCTAATGTCGGCGGACAGGGAACGACTTCGTACACGGTTAACAATTTAGCCGCCGGCACGACCTACTATTTTGTCGTAAGGGCGGTTAATGGCTGTACTCCCGGGAGTTCTTCAAATGAAGTTTCTGCTACTACCACCGGGGGAGTTATCGCCGCAACTCCCACGCCTGTATCCTCAGTAGAGGCAGCTTCAGACACCAATATTCAAAATGATATTACCCCAACGGATACTCCAACCCCAACTGTTACGCCGACCGCGACTCCCACTCCGGCACCAACTTTAGTAGCCGGGACTTCAAAAACGCAGATGCTAATCTATATCATTGTATTTATTCTGGTGGTCGGCGGTATTGGCTGGTTTATTTACTGGAAGCACGAAAAAAATCTCAAGAAAACTAGCGCTGAGCCTAATAAATCGGCTGAAGAAACAAACACTGAAGATTTTTTAATCAGGAACTCCGCCAAAGCATCTAAAAAATACATAACTTCACCAAAAGCAAAGTTATGTATTAAAAGTATTAGTTAGAGACAAATATTATTTTTCTCCTAATTTTTCTTTTACCCACTTGAGTTTTTCTTCCAGCATCTTCTTTTTCATTTCAAGATGCTCTTTTGACATTTTATGTTCCTGGCAACACTCAGCCATCTCATGTCCGCCACAGTTGCATTTCTTATCCATCATATCTTTCACCCCCTTTCAATTATCTATATTTAGATTAGCCGTCATTCCTGAAGAGAGGCTGAAAACAGTGCTAGCAATAATTTCCGTTATGAGCTACAGGGGTATCGCATGACCTGGTCCAACACAAGCTTTTGTGACGTGTCCAAATATGATGGGTCCGACTTCTATACATTTTGCTCCATTTTGACAATCACTGTCTGTATTACAGCCTGTTTGGTTTATGGTTGGGGTTGGCGCTGGGGTAAGAGTGGGAGTAGGATTGGGAATACAGGTACAACCAGCGTTAGGTTCGGGCGTTGGCCCTCCTACTGGAATTGCTCCAGTGCAATGACCGCAAGTAAAGCCAATGGGACACATATAGCTTGGGGAGCCACAGGAGATAGATGATGGAGTCGGGGTAGGGCTTGGACAAACAAGTTTAAGAGGAGCGCATGTTGGACAAGGTTCTCCCATAGCACACGCAATTGCCGGACAAGCGACCGGTACGTAATAACATCCCGAAGGCGCCGGCGTCGGAGTTGGCCTTGGCAGACACCATCTGAAGTTTGGGATGTTGTAATTTGTTATATCGGGGCATGTACCCTTGTTGTAGCAGGGGGGTAAAAGAAGACAATTGTATCCGCCAGCACTGGATCGGCCTCCGTAAGTATTATTAATAGTTAGAGTCAGAGTTATGGTAAGACCAATCACTAAAATAAGTAGACCCATGAAGGCCGGAAGATGTCTGAAGCTTTTTGTAGACATTGCTTCCCACTTTTCTAAGAATTTCTTCACTCTAACTTACTATGGTCACGTTTTTCTTAAAATGTCAAGTAGATGCAGGAGGACAATTGCTATTGTGACAAAAACAGGAATCTACCTACTTTATTGTTTTGGAATAAAGTAAGTATGGGTTTATTTCTTTCTGATTTGTTTCGAGAGCCAAATTCCAAGAAGGATTAAGTCAATTAAAGCAACGAAAGATATCACTAAAGGAATAATCAGAAATCCACTGCCCCAAGTAAACATTGACGGATGTATACTATGATTCATCATTAGATTTGGATAATTTCCGTATCTGTTCATAATTCACCCCCTTTGACTGCCTTTTCAAGGCTAGTCTATATTCCTGAAAAAAGGCTGAAGATAAACGTTGCTATGAATAATTCATTATGTGTTAGAGAGGTATTGCTTGACCTTTTTGAACGCAAGCCTTATGAGCCGGTTGATTAGCGATGATCGGTCCAACTGCTATGCATTTGGCTCCATTTCGACAATCACTGTTTGTGTTACAGGTTGCCGGAGGAGGAGCTGCGGTCGGGGTCGGCAATTTTTGAACTTCTAACACAACGGGCGTACTGACGGTTATCTTCTGTTGATACTGCATCCCCAGATAGAATCCCAAAAAGGGAAGAGCGATAAAAAGAATCATTGCCAGCAGTTTTGAGAACGTGGTTACTGTGAATAGATAGCGGTGCAGTGCTGGATTTACTTGTTTAATCTTCTCTTCCATAAACCAATCATTGCAAAAGGGGAATGGATTGTCAATTTACTAATCTGACTAAAAGCCCAACTTGACAACACCTCGTACCTGTAGTAGTGTAAATAGACATGGGGATTAAGTTGCTTGGCCGATTTTTACCGATCTTATTCATATTCCTCTTTGTCTTATTAGTTTTACCCCACTCAACTTTTGCCCAGACAGCGGTCACTTTTTCGGATAACTTTCTTGCCCCGACACCACAGTCTTTAACAGATTACAATCCAAATTATTATTATCTAATTGGTGATGCTAGTCATGAAAGCGTTTCCAGCGGTCAGTTAATAACCGTCGGATATTCAGCTCACGACAGCGGCAGCTATGACAGAATTCAGTACCAGGGCACCAACGAACTTACAGATCAATGCTCTTCGATTACCGGTGTAGTGACCAGCTTTGGAATTTTAGGCTCGATAGTACGGGCTAACACATATGTCGCAAGCGGATTTGCAGAGTATACGGTACGAAACGAACCAGTCAACTCCTTTTCCCATGATTTATTGCTCACTGCTCCTCCTTATTACCAAACAGATTTAGGCTCAAATCTCTTATCAAGCATTGATTTGACTCTGTCTCATACCTATACTACCTGCGTGAGCGGCAGCCAGGTCACTTTTTCTGTCGACGGTAAAGTGATCGACGGTCCACGAGACTTGACGGGTCTTATCCCCGGTTCCGGCTACGCCGGTTTTGATATCGGCGGTTTTGCCTATCTGACTAATTTCAGCATTACGGGGATTCCTCCAAATACTCCTCCGGTCGTCAATCCTCTCAGCGACGCAATTATTAACGAAGGCAATCCATACTCAACTACCGGTTCTTTCTCAGACCCTGATTCTTCATCTTGGACAGCAACGGTAGACTATGGAGACGGTTCGGGAGCTCAGCCTCTTATTCTTTCAGGAACGAACTTTACATTAAATCATATCTATACAAATGAAGGAAGCTATACGCTTACAGTTAGCGTAACCGATAACCAAGGAGCTACTGGCACCGCTACAGCGACAATAACTGTTAATGATGTTCCGCCATCGGTTAGGATAATTACTGCTCCTTCGGTAGTCAAGATTAAGTCTTCTGTTAGTGTTAGTGCCTTATTTACGTATCCCGGTATTCAAGATATGCATACAGCAATTTGGGCCTGGGGTGATGGAAGCCATAGTACTGGAGTAGTAACAGAGTCAAATGGATCTGGATCGGTTATCGGTAGTCATGCATATACTACTTTGGGAGCCTATACAATTATTTTAACCGTTACCAACCAGGTAAATCAGAGTGCATCCTCACAGATAATCGTGGCAGTTAGTCCATCTAATGGTTTCTCGGGTGCCAATCTTACAGGCCTTAATTACAGTGGTGCAAACCTAAGTGGACAAAACCTCAGTGGTGCAAATTTATCAAAAGCAATCTTGAATAGCACCAACTTACAAAACGCTAACGTCAGCGGAGCTAATTTGTCAGCAGCAAGTTTGCAGCAAGCAAATCTTACAGGTGTGAATTTAAGTGGCGCAAATCTTACAGGTGTGAATTTAAGTGGCGCAAATCTTACAGGTGCAAATCTTACAGGTGTGAATTTAAGTGGCGCAAATCTTACAGGTGCAAATCTTACAGGTGCAAATTTAAGTGGCGCAAATCTGAGCAATTCTAACTTGAGCAATGTAAACTTAACCGGCACGAACTTGAAAGGCGCAAATCTAAAAAGTGTTGTAATAACCGGTATCATCTGGTCAAATACCACCTGTCCTGACAACACAAATAGTAATAAGGATGGTGGGACATGTAAAGGACATGGTGGGGGACTTTAAACGGGTTGAGTAACCCTCATTTTTAAAAGTCTAAGTCAATTAAAATCATCAATATTTCTAATTTTCTTAGGGCGACGGGATAGTCTCTTTTGTCTTAACCGCCTTAATGTTATTTTTGTAGCCTATCTGACAGTTTCCCGTAAGGATAATAAAGACGAATAGAGGGATTGAAATAAATATAAGCCTAAAAACCCTAATGATTCTTTTGACAAACAATCTGCTTTTAAGTATAGTTAGTATCTAATGAGAGTGCGAATACTAATAATAGTAATGCTTCTTTTTGTGCTCGCATTTTCGCTTCGTTTGTGGAACTTAAATCTGGCGGGAAGAACCTGGGATGAGCAGTCAATTATCGAGAAAGGGTACAATCTGGTTCAACTGGCAAAAAGTGGTGATTTTTTAAATAGTTATTGGTACTCCCATCCGGATCATCCGCCCTTGGCCAGTTATATTTATGGCCTGGCAGCCACCAAAGATTTTATCAAATATGATAAAACCGAGTCCCCAAGCTACCCATTCAGTAAAGGCGCTACAATTTTCCAATATGATTTAACTTATAGCCGGCTGGTGGCCGTATTGTTTTCTTCGCTGGCCGTGATACTGGTATTTTTCATTGGCCTAAGGTACTTTTCACTACTGACTGGTCTGACTGCGGGACTTATTCTGGCTTTGATGCCGCAGTTTTTAGGTTATTCTCAACTCGTTGATAATGAGACCCTGATTACCTTTTTCTTTACCGCCAGCGCGTTTTCGTACCTGCTTTTTTTTGAGAAAAAGACAAAGTTACTGCTGGCCATCGCCGGCATACTGACAGGGTTGACGCTGGAGCTTAAGCAATCGAATATCCTGTTGTTTATACTGCTCTTTGGCTTGTTTTTTCTCTGGAGGCGTTTTCATCCAAAGGAGAAGACGATACGGATTAAACACCTTATCGCTATCAGCCTGATTGCAGTAGCAACCTACGTTGCCCTCTGGCCGATGCCCCTGTTTCATCTGCAGACTTTTATCACTTTTAATTACGATACGTGGTTTAGAAACGGCGGCCGGATTCCCGAACTTCTCTTTGGCATACATATGGGTGCGCCGTTTCTATTTTACGTGGTGGCCTTTTTTGTGACCACGCCCTTGGTCATCTTACTGTTAACACTCTATGGGGCAAAAATGGCTTTTCGTAAAATGACTTGGATTACCTGGACAATGCTGCTATGGTTTGCCGTGCCGTTTACAATGTCTCTTTTTCATGACAGGAACCAGATGGTTCGCTACATTGTGGAATTTTATGCACCGCTTGCACTCTTGGCCGCCATCGGCTTTGAACAGCTGGTTAAAAACTTTAAAAAGACTTCTGCCGTAATTCTTCTAATTGCCGGGCTGGCATTATACCTACTGTTGCTAGACGTTAATATTTCCCCTTATTATCTGGATTATTATAATGAACTCGTCGGCGGTACGCATATGGTCTATCAGTACAAGCTGTTCTTTCTTGGCGAATGGGGGCAAGGGCTTAGAAATCCCGGAATCTATGTTGCAAAACATGCCGCCAAAAATAGCCTTATCGGATTGGCGATTGACCCGACACTCACTGTCTATTATTCTCCCCAGTTAAAATATGCATTATTTAATCCCAAGCAGAAATATGACTATGTAATTGTTAATTATTTTGATGTTCTGAGAATCGGCTTCAACGAAAACGCCTTAAAGAAAGATTATAAACTGGTATATACAGAAAGAGCGGACGGAGCAGAGCTGGCGCACGTTTATCAGAAAAAATAAAAACAACAAGGGTTTAAATGTACGCCGTAGAATAGACAGCGTTAAAGCCTATTTTAATAAAACAGAGCCTTAGGAAATTATATAATCTCTACGCTCTCTTTACATTCCAGGTGGGTTCTATGTATGCTTCCACAAATATTTTTTGCCTAAGCCGAGAGCAATTAAGACTATACCTCCGACGACCCAACCCGCATAAGGTGGCCAAACATATATAATTCTAAGATAATTAATGATTCCGTATGCTAGGACTAAGACGCCAACAATTATTAAAAAGTGGCCGCCATGAGCCCTACAACACATAGCATCTCCTTTTTCTTTCATTTTTTCACCTCCTCTCTTCAAATCTTCTAAACTGAGTATTTCACTAGATAATTTCATTGTCAAATCTGAGGCTAAAATGTGCAGTTACGCGAGATAGAGGACGTTGAACTTTTCATAAGTGGTAAAATCAGTTTATGAAAAATATGAAAAACTGGTCGGGCGAAGTTACCAGACACAGCATTGCTCTTGATTTAGAAGAAGGTGTTTTCACCTGGGATAGC
>Ga0187889_10003816_pt1 | contig 12960 bp, 11 predicted proteins | sample June2016WEW_7_10_2_FD_132992 | JGI IMG/M metagenome (GOLD analysis project Ga0187889, IMG submission 132992) | Peatland microbial communities from SPRUCE experiment site at the Marcell Experimental Forest, Minnesota, USA - June2016WEW_7_100 | ecosystem: Environmental > Terrestrial > Soil >... | reverse complement strand
TATCTCGGTGGTGATCACGGACGGTCAGCGCGATATTTTCCTCATGAGCCGCCAGGGCAAGTGCATCCGGGTAAAGGAAGATGAGTTCCGTCCGCTCGGGCGCGTCAGCCGCGGCATCATTGGAATGAACGTCAAGGGAAGCGAACTGGTCGGGATGGATGTTATCGATCCGCAAAAATGCATGCTGGTGGTCACGGAAAAGGGATTTGGAAAGCGCACCTCCGAGGAAAGCTATCGCTGCCAGGGCCGAGGTGGGCAGGGGGTGCTCAATATCAAGGTGACCGAACGTAACGGACAGGTGGTTGGTTTCCGCCAGGTTGGAGAAGAAAATGGGATCATGCTGATTACCGACAGGGGGCGCCTCATAAGGATGGCTGTTTCCCAGATAAGTAAAATCGGCAGGGTAACTCAGGGAGTCAAACTGATCGGCCTTCCCGAAGGTGAAAAAGTGGTGGACCTGACCGTGCTCGACGAAACGGAAGATACAAGAGAAGATATAACGGAAGATACAGGGGAAGAAGGAAGAGAGGAAGAGTAGAGTTGCTTAAAGATATCGTGTCGGTCGGCGTAATAGGGGCCGGAAATTGGGGGACCACCCTTGCCCATCTTCTTGCCGTCAAAGGTTTGCATGTCAACCTCTGGGTCTTTGAAAAAGAGCTGTGCGAAATGATCCGCAGGACGGGTGAAAACGGCGTTTATCTTCCCGGACACCACCTGCATGAGCGTGTGAGCGCCCACAATGCGCTTGAGGACGTGGTCAAGGCAAGCCGTCTGCTCATCATGGTCACACCATCTCACGTCTATCGCAGTGTCGCCATGCGGATGCTCCCTGACCTGCGCGAAGACGCCATAATAGTGAACGCGACCAAAGGCATCGAAAATGACACCCTTCTAACCATGTCCGGCATCTGGAAAGAACTCTTGCCGAAGCAAAGCCGTATACAGGAACTCTGTCTTTCCGGCCCCTCTTTCGCCAAGGAAGTAATGCGGGGCGTTCCGACGGCCGTGACGCTCGCGGGTCATGATCTGGAGACGACCCGAGTGGTGCAGCGGGTACTCTCTACCGGCAGGTTCCGCGTTTACTCCAGCCTGGATGTTACGGGAGTTGAAATCGCCGGGGCCTCCAAAAACGTCATAGCTCTTGCCGCGGGCGCCTGCGACGGCCTCTGTTTCGGGTATAACACTCGAGCGGCCCTCATTACCCGTGGTCTGGCGGAAATATCGAGACTTGGGGTAAAAATGGGCGCTCATCCGCTCACTTTCTCAGGTCTGGCCGGGATAGGCGATCTGCTGCTCACCTGCACCGGAGATCTGAGCCGAAACCGGATGGTTGGAATGCAACTCGGGCAGGGCAAAAAGCTCGAGGAAGTCCTGAGCGGAACGCGCCAGGTTGCCGAGGGCGTAATCACCGCCAAATCGATCTATTTTCTTGCCAAAAAAATGGACGTGGAGATGCCGATAAGCGAGCGGGTCTATCGCGTGCTCTACGAGGGCAAAGACCCGCTGCTCGTCGTAAGTGAACTGATGGAACGGGATCTCAAGCACGAACTCGAATATGACCCTGAAATTGCCGCAAACGATAAAACCGGCTGAAGCCGCCGAAGCTTATCCGGTTGAGAACATGCAACAGCGTCGTGCTGGAACAAAGGTAAACGACTCTGCTCCGGCCGCCTCTTTTCCGCATCAATGTTTAACCTGTAAACATGCTCCACGTTAGCCCCTTTTCGATGTCCACCACAATTAGCCCCAACTTCCCGGAATGCTTACTTTTATAAGTGGGCGTTCAGACTGGTGGATGTGTACAGGAACACCCTGAGCGAAATCATCGAGGGAAACCCCGATGCGCTGGATTCTCAGGAGCTTCTCAAACGGGGCCGGCAAATAGTCTCGCCTTATTTTCAAAAAGAGCAGCAGCAGGCAATCGAGCGTTACCTCAGTCTTTTGAACGGGCCGCTCACATCCGATAGGCTTGAGGAAGTAGTGCCGGGGGCAATTGCGGGAAGAGTGGACACTCTTTTCGTGGACACCGGAGGGCGGAAGTCGGGAAAATACGATGCCGGCTCAGGTCTGGTCTACGTTCACTCCGAACAACAAAACGGGGATGAGGACCTGCTCGATTTGGCCTTCGTTCGAACGTATCTAAACGGGGGAAACGTCTACGCGCTCGATTCGGAGAAAATGTCGGGTGCAAGCGGGGCCGCCGCGATATTTCGGTATTGAGCGGTAAGGAAAGAGCGGGGAATGATTCCGGCCTGTTGCCCAAACCAAGTACCCAAAAGCAGAGATAAAAGTAGGTCCGTCATTCCGGCCTTGCCGTCCCGCCGCCGAAGGCAGCGGGCAACTTAGCTGGCGGCCTTGCCGTCCTAGAAGCGCCATTGCCTCAGTTTTTCTAGCATAGGGTAATTGGTAAGGTCGTGGTGAATGGGGGTGACGGAGATATAGCCTTCCGCGAGTGCATTGGAGTCCGAATCAGGATTTTCGTCCTGCTGGACCGATGCGTTAGTTAGCCAGTAATAGACATGATTTCGGGGGTCTATCCGGCGGTCATATCTTTCCAGGCACTTGAGATTGCCCTGCCGGGTAATGCGGACCCCTCGAATTTTTTCCGCCGGCAGGTTAGGGATGTTGACATTCAGGCAAACTCCGGGCGGCAGCCCCTGTTTTTGAACAAGGGGGACCAGTTTATGAATGAAGTCGGCAGAGGCGCTGAAACCGACCGGCTGAAACGAATCAACTGAGACGGCTATCGAGGGGATACCGAGAACGGCCGCTTCAGTCGCCGCGGAAACCGTACCCGAATAGATCACGTTTACTCCTACGTTTGCCCCGAGGTTGATACCGGATACGACAATCTCAGGGGGTGGGTCCATCAGCTCGGTTATCGCGATTTTTACACAATCGGCGGGGGTCCCTTTGAGGGCATATCCGAAAAAATGGCCATTCCGGTTTACCATGTTGACGCGCAGAGGTTCGAGCCAGGTAATCGCATGCCCTACGGCGCTTTGTTCGGTTTCCGGGGCCACGACCGTGACTTCGTGGTCCACCGACAACGCCATGTAGAGGGTTTCTATTCCTTTTGCAAAAACTCCATCGTCATTGGTCAAAAGAATCTTCATAATCCTCGAGTCCAGCCTTCGTTTTCAACACGTTTCTGGCGGCTGCGATGCCAAGTTCCAGGGCCGTCCTGTTGAAGTCTTCGGTCCCCCGAGGGACCCGGCTCATAACCGCCGCCTCAAGGCTGCCCAGCGACACAGCCCCGGAGAGCGTGGCAAGGGCGCCAAGCGCTATAATGTTGGCCCCTATTTCTTTGCCGAGCTTTTCGCGGGAGATCTGCGTAAATTGAATCGCGATGGCCCGCGTCGTGGGAAGTTGCTTTACGAACGTCGAATCAACAATAAGCATTCCAGCCGGTTTTAAGTCGAAGAAATAGGCGTCGCATGATTTCTGATTCATCGCGAGCAGCAGGTCAGGCTTGATGGCCTTCGGATAGTCTATTTCCATGTCGCTGATAACGACCTCGGCCTTGCTGGCCCCGCCACGGGCTTCGGGACCGTAGCTCTGTGTCTGGCATACGTATTTCCCGTCATGAATACCGGCCGCCTCGGCAAGGATAACCCCGGCGAAAATCAGGCCCTGTCCTCCGGAACCGCTCAGCCGTATCTCATATCTTGCCATCGGGTTTCCCCCTCTCCAGCTCCATGGCCCGGGCCGCCTCCCGCACCTTTTCGTATTCCTCGGTATAGACGGGCAGGTCCCGGTCGGCCAGAATGCCGATCGTGAATTTCCCCTTGAGCTGCTCCGCGCTCATCTTTGTGGCTTTTTCAACCCGAACTGCGGCCTCTTTCTGCCGGCGCAGCATCTCCACGGGGCTGGCCATGCTGTTTCTTCTTCCGTACTGGGTATGGCAGTGGCTGACAACTTCCACCACAGAGAACCCTCGTTTGAGGATCGCCTTGGCGATCAGCTCGTCGAGCATTGGCGCATAATAGACGGTTCCCCTTGAAACCATGCCCGCCCCGGCCGCAATTGCCAGTTCGGCGATCGAGAAGGCATGTTCGATATTTCCATAAAGAGCCGTGGTGGCAAACGCTCCATACGGAGTTGTCGGGGAATATTGTCCGCCGGTCATGCCGTAGACATTATTGTTTACGACTATGGCGGTAAGGTCAAGATTGCGCCGGGCGGCATGTATGAAGTGGTTGCCGCCGATTGCCGTGGCGTCACCGTCGCCCATGATCACGATGACGTTCAGCCTGGGGTTGGCAAGCTTTATGCCGGTGGCGAATGTAAGAGCACGGCCGTGAGTCGCGTGCAGGGTGTTGAAGTCGACATAAGCCGATATCCTTCCGGAACACCCGATGCCCGAGACTATGACGATTTCGTCTTTCTCCAGCCCCGTGCCGTCGATTGCACGGATAAGAGATCCGAGCAGGATGCCGTTTCCACACCCAGGGCACCAGACGTGAGGAAATTTCTTGTCATGCCGCAGATATTTATGAATCAGCCTGGTAACTTCAGCCATTGGTAGAACCCCAGTTTGAGAGTTTTGAGTTGTGAGTTTTTAGTTTTTAGTTCGCCAAGGGAAGTCCTATTCGCATTTCTGCCCTTACTCAAAACTAAAAACTAAAAACTCATCATCACATTCTGAGCAGGCGGGCCAGGATTTCGTCCGGGGTTATCAGTTGGCCGTCCGTACGGTTCAGGGTTTCGATCCGAGAAGCTCCCTGGTTTACTCTCTTGACCTCCCTGGACATCTGCCCCATGTTGAGTTCCGGGACGAGCGTCGCCCTTGCCCGCCTCAGAGCAGGTTCGATCACCTGTCTGGGAAAGGGCCACAGGGTAACAAGCTGCATAAGCCCGGCCTTCACTCCCCGCTCGCGAGCCTCTCTTACCGCCCGGCGGGCTGAACGTGATACGGAGCCATAGGCGATCACCAGGACCTCTGCATCCTCGGTCATCTCTTCCTCCACTTGCATGATATCGGGGAAGTGCCGGCTGATCTTTCTGAATATGCGGCTCAAAAACGCTGATATCTCATCCCGCCGTTCGGTTGGAAATCCTCGCACATCGTGGATGAGCCCGGTCACGTGATATCGATATCCGTCGCCGAAGACACTCATCGGAGGGACGCCTCTGCTGTTGTCCTCGTAGGGTATGTACCAGTCAGGGGGCATGTTTGGCCTTATGCGGTCGATCACTTCGACTTCGCCCGGATGGGGCAGATTTATTTTTTCACGCGTGTGGGCGACTATCTCATCGGCCAGAATGATAACCGGGGTGCGATATTTTTCGGACAGGTTGAATGCGCGCACCGTGACACTGAAGCAGTCCTGGGTCGTCGAAACGGCCAGAACGATTATCGGGTGGTCCCCATGAGTTCCCCATCGCGCCTGCATTACGTCGCCCTGGCTGACGTTGGTGGGCAGCCCCGTGCTTGGGCCCCCTCGCATAACGTTGACTATCACGCACGGGACCTCAGCGGCGCAGGCAAAACCCAGGTTCTCCTGCATCAGGGAAAACCCGGGGCCGCTTGTCGCGGTCATCGACTTCGTGCCGGCCAGAGATGCCCCGATGGCAGCGCCAAGGCTCGCGATCTCATCCTCCATCTGGATAAAGACGCCACCTACTGCCGGCAGCCTGTACGACATCACTTCGCTTATTTCGGTGGCGGGCGTTATAGGGTATCCGGCAAAAAATCGGCAGCCCGCTGCAAGTGCGCCCTCGACTATGGCCTCATTGCCCTGCAGAAGAAGCTGGCGTCCGGGAGGTCTTTTTGCTGTCAAGCTGGGTCCCCTTTTCTTAGTCGAAAGACAAACCTTGCAAGGAATCAGCGTTCGCGGAGTTCCCGATTATGAACTATGCTATTTGTTTGGAGACTCTTCCGTTCCTGCCGGGCCATTTCTTTCATGTACACTTATGGCAAAATCCGGACAGTGGAGTTCACACCAGCCGCATCCGGTGCACTCGTCCGAATCAATGCGGGTGGGGGCCCCTTCATCATCGAGTCGAATGCACCCGCGAGGGCAAAAAGCTGCACAGATACCGCAGGATTTGCACCAGTCGCGAAATACGTCTATCTTGTAGCGCTTTTTTGGGGTTGGCTTCACTCTTGCTGCCCTGGCCGGCTTTTCTTTCCCCGGTTTATTTGCGCTCCCGCTCTTGTGCAGTCGAGGCGCTTCAACCCTCCGTTGATAGCTTTCCATATGTCCTCGAAAAGAGAAATGTTTAGGAACCATATTTATAAACGAAAATCGCCGTTTTGAACAGAGGACGCGATATGGAGAAACTTTTATGTTTGAGTACTGAAGACAGCAATTTTCAGTATTTGACTTCTACTCTTACAATCTCTATGTTTGGTGCGGTTGATACATGGGCCGCTGCATCGCTACCCAAGCCGGCTTCGGTCTGTGGAGTCAAGTTCCGATTCCGGAATTTCGGCCTCCGGGTCCCGTTTCTAGAGTCTGTTCCGGCGTTTTGTTTTCAACTTTATTATCCTATATCCATACTTCCCGAAAGGGCACGCGATGAAAAGGGCTCAAATTTGCTTCATTATGGTGGCCGCAATCCTTCTGCTCGCTTCCTGTGCTTCCGGCCCGCAGGTTATCCCGCTTAAACTCTCGGAAGGCGAGGCGAGGCTGACCGATATTCAGATGCCGGAATATGTGCGCGAGGATCTGTCCTATGACGTAATTTTGGCAATCGATTCCGAGGAAACGCCACAGATCAGGAAGATCTGCTTCCGGTGGCTGACCGAGGAGATTTCTTCCTATTCGCCATCTCTTTACTGTTATTCGATGGGCGGAACTTTCGGCCTGGGCGGCCCGTGCGCTCCATGGACCTCCTCGCCAGGCCCCGGTTCCTCTCCGTTTTGCTACGAAACCTCAGCCATCAATATGGAAGTCCCTGGAAGGCTTACTGTCAAGATTCGGCCGACCAGACTCAACGTGAGCTACAACATGCTCGAAGGCCAGGTTGAGTATCTTTCGAAAAATGGTGAAGTGCGCTTGACCAACGCTGTCAGAACACCTGTGACAGTTGAGAAGTAAAAAAGCAGAGATCAGAGATCAGAGATCAGATCGCTGCTCACTGGCAGGTGTTTTTCCAATTCCCGCCAGTCCCAGGGTAGACAGTTTTCCTCCTTTGAATGCGGCCAGGGCCAGGTGCAGGGGATGGGCGACTCAAAGCGCAATCTTTCGCCCAGCACGGGATGGGTGACAATAAGTTCCCTGGCGAAGAGTGCAATCTGTTTTTGCGGAAGCGGGGAGGGTGCCCCGTAGCGCAGGTCTCCGGCAACCGGGTTGCCGATGTGAGCGAACTGGACGCGAATCTGGTGACGCCGTCCGGTCTCGAGCTTTATGCGGACAAGGGTGCGGCCTTGCGCGAAATCCAGGGTGCTAAACGATAACCTCGCTTCCCGCGCCCCTGGGGTTTTCGCCGGCACCACCAGGCTGGACCGGTTTTCACGTCTTTCAATGAAATTGATGAGACTGCCGGATTTTCTCTTCAATTCTCCTTCCAATACAGCTAAATAATATTTTTCCGTGGTCCCGGTGCGGAACTGCTCGCTGATTCTTGCGGCCGCCTTGGAAGTTCGGCAGAAAAGGACGACCCCGGCAACGGGCCTGTCGAGCCGATGAACCATACCGAGAAAAACCCGGCCCGGCTTTTTATAGACGTCCTTGATCCAGAGCTTTCCGAGTTCGAGCAATGAGACGTCCCGGGTCTCGTCGGCTTGAACCGGAAGACCCGCCGGCTTATAAAGAACCAGCAGGTGGTTGTCCTGGTAGAAAACAGGCCAGGATGGATGAAAGAAGTACTCGCCGTTCATAATCGTCTCGGTTCGTATGCCGATGGCCTTTTTAAAACCCGGCCCTGCCGCCCACAGGGGATATTTTGCCTGTAAAACCGCCACACAGACACGGCGCTGAACCCGATGCCGTTCAACTTTCGAAAATATTTCGCGCCTCGGGCATTTCACTATCCTCCGAACAGACAGGGCAACTCTGGAAATATCACCAGTTGCTCAGGCAATACAACCAGGAACTAAACCTAACCCGGATTCACAACTTCGAAGGCATGGTTCGCAAGCTTTACCTGGATTCGATTCTGCCTTGCCGGATCATCGAGTTGCCCTCGCCCCTAATGGATCTTGGGAGCGGCGCGGGAATGCCCGGAATACCTCTTAAAATCGCAAATCCGAAGATCGAGATCATCCTTGCCGAGAACAGGGGCAACCGGGTCGAGTTTCTCGGAACAACCCTTCGGGAGCTTGGCCTCGAAAAGATAAGGGTATTCGGGCACAGCGTAAGCGCTTCGACCGAATTGCCCGTAAGCGGGATAATAACCAGGGCCGTGGAAACGATTCGCAAGACCCTGGAAAGAATTGCCGGGTCGCTCTCCAAAGGCGGGTTGGCGATCTTCATGAAAGGCCCGGGATGCGAAGAGGAGATAGAGGAAGCGCTTGATCGTTCCGGACGCCGTTTCAGGTTGATCGGGGACCATCATTACCGCATACCCGATTCGCCTTACGAGCGCAGGCTCGTTGTATTCGAGCGGCTGGATTCACCGCCCTGGGCCAGAAAGGCTGAGCTTTCAAAGGAAAACCTCGTGAGAATCATCGAGAGCGAAAACAACGAAACGTTCCGGGACCTGAGGAAGCTCCTCACGCCTAGAGGTATACGAAAGCAGCTTCAGACGCTCGTTTTCGGACAAAAGCAGGTTTCCGAAACCCTTGGCCGGCTTCCCGAAAAATGCATCGCATGGATCAGCCGCGGGGACCGCGAGCCGCCTCCCGACAGCGTGCCCCGACACCTGATGTGGTATCAGCTTGCTCCCCCCCTTTATGAAAGTCTGGACCTTTTCGGGACTTCATATCCACTATTGCTCGTTAAGATAGAGGAAATCCAGAAATGGGTACCGTCCGAGGGCCTGCCGGAAGGGTGCACACTGCTTGTTCCGTTTCAGGACCCCGCAAATGTGGGGGCCGTAATACGGTCGGCTGTGGCGTTCGGCGTTGCCGGGATCATATTGCTCGCCGAGGCGGCGAACCCATATCATCCAAAGTCTATAAGGGCTTCTGGTGGAGCGGTCTTCAGGGCCCGACTACTGGAAGGGCCTTCAATAAACGATCTGCCTCAAGACTTGCCGATTGTGTCGCTTTCAAAAGAAGGCAAGAAGATCCCGGATTTCAAATTTCCATCTAAATTCGGGCTGCTTCCAGGGATCGAAGGCCCGGGTCTGCCGGACAGATTCCGAAAGACGGCGGTTTCGATCCCAATTACCCCGGAGGTGGAATCGCTCAACGCGGTGGTCGCCACTGCAATTGCGCTGTTCGTATGGGCGGAGGCTCAGGACTGATTCGGCGTCAGCTTTATGGTGATTCGGCGGTTCGCCTGCCTGCCCGCCTCTGTGGCGTTCGAGGCGGCGGGCCTTGACTCCCCCCAGCCCCTGGCGGTAATTCGGGAGGCCGCCACGTCCCTGTCAGCCATTGCCTTTTTTACGGTCCACGCCTGCAATTCGGATAACGCGAGGTTTTCCTCTTCAGACCGTATGCAGTCGGTATGGACGTCCACGTTGATTTTCGTTTTCGGGTATTTTTTGATCACTTCGGCCACACTGTCGATCTCGGGGCATGCGGCCGGTTTTATCCGCTCGGAACATGATTCGAAAAGAGTGTCGCATAGTATTGTTATGACGACAGCGTCTCCGCGCCTCTCGATTTTTGTTCCATCGAAGCGCTCCAGGCATGCTTGCAGCTCGACCTTTTGTTTGTCTAAAAAATCGAGTTCCAGGGCTGCCGGAACACGTTCTTTCGGGTTTGTCGTGCCTGCACACGCGGCCAGGCAAAGAGAGCAGAAAATCACCAGGAGGGGCCATCCCTGCCTCATGCCTTCCTCCTTCTCGAGATTCGAGCCATGATAATATTTTTTACCCATGGAATAACAGAAACATACACTCAAAGCAAGGGCGGAGCGGTGTACACGACCCGCCTGCCGGCCAACGTTCGTTGGAATATTTATCGGCTTATGGCAGGATTATTTTGAACCGTAAACGTTGTCCGCCGAGGTCCTAAAGGTTGACGCCGTCTTCAGGATGAACGGCGAGCCGGGAGTGGAGCAGTGACCAACTCTATCGAGGATCTCGCAAAATCCTGATGCTGACGGTTCGCAATGACGTAGTTGGTTATTTCGTTCCAAACTGATACCTATCCAGTTTCCTGTAAAGCGTGCTTCTGGAAATCCCCAGTTTTTTCGCGATATCTTTTTTGGTAAGGTTCGAGGCGATCAGTTTGGTGATGGATTCGCGTTCCATTCTGCCAAACGGCTCGATTTCGTATTCAACATCTTCAGCCTGCAGGGCATCGAGTATATCACAGGGCACCAGATCGAAGGTAAGCATGTTTGCATCGGCGATATTGATCATTCTTTCCAGGACGTTTTGAAGTTCTCTTACATTCCCGGGCCAATGGTATTTCATGAAAAGATCAAGGACTTTGTCGTCAATACTGAGGATATCCTTGCCCATCGATTTGCTGATGTTTTTTAGAAAGGAGTTCACAAGAAGGGGTATATCGTCTTTTCTCTTACTGAGCGGCACCATCCTAATGGTGAATACATTTAAACGATAATAAAGGTCTTCCCTGAATCTGCCCTTTCGCACTTCTTCCTTCAAGTCCTTGTTTGTCGCAGATACAATTTTCACGTCAACGGTGGTAACTTTAGTGCCGCCTATTCTGGTTATCGATTTATCTTCTATGACCCTCAGAAGGGCCGCTTGCAGTTCCAGCGGTGTTTCTCCTATTTCGTCCAGAAAAATGGTTCCGCCGTCGGCCAGTTCAAACTTGCCGTGGCTGCCTCCCTTCCTCGATCCAGTGAAAGCGCCGTCGGCATAGCCGAAAAGCTCGCTGGAAATCAGGTCCCTTGGAATGGCCGCGCAGTTTATGGCGACGTAAGGGCCGTCTTTGCGGGGACTGCTGTTATGGATTGCCTGTGCGAATACGTCCTTGCCTGTGCCGCTGTCGCCCAGCAAAAGGACGTTGGACCGTATCTTGACAGCTATTTGAGCCTGTCTCACAGTCTCCATGAACTCCAAGTTGGCGCCGATGACATCCTCAAAACGAAACTTCGCCTTCGCATCTACCATCTTTGCCGCAAAGGTCCTTGCCCTTTTGATTTCGGTGAGGATTATGATCTTGCCGTTCACTTTGTTTGGCGACAGGATCGGATTACAAGTGAGCAGGAAATCGGAGTGGTGGTTCTTAAAAGAAATCCTTACCTCGACGTCGGTCAATGAATCACAATCTGTGATCATTTTTATCAGATTAGGATTACGGCTCCATAGCGCACTGATATCGCTTCCTACAAATCTATCGGCTCTTGGTCCGAATGTTTTCAAGGCATTGTTGTTCATGAGAGAAATGGTCCCATTTTTGTCGAGCGCAATGATTACTTCAGGAATGGAAGAAATAACTGTCCTCTGGAAACTTCTGGCAACCTGAGACTCAGCAAGGGCTTTTTTGAAACGAAGTTCATTTTCGATCGCATGGGCGGAGGCAACCACCATCCCAAGTGTATGAGGATTGGCCTTTTCATGGGGTCCGGTCATATCAATGGCGCCCACCATCACTCCGTCGGAATTATGAATTGGCGCTCCCGAGCAGGTCCACCTGCGCGAATTGATGCAATAATGCTCACAGCCGCAAATCTGTAGAGGCTTGCCCAACAGCAGAACAGTTCCCACACCATTTGACCCGGCAACGTCTTCGCTCCAGCATGATCCCACTACGAAATTACCCTGTTTGATGCTTTCCAGAACACCATCATCTCCCACGAGCTGGATAAGAAAACCCTTTGAGTCAGAGAGGGCGACGACAAAATTCGAACCCCTGACGAAACCGTAGAGGTGCTCCATGAATGGACGGCTTATATCGATGAGTTCACTGTTCCTTTCCAGCAAATCCTCCAAGCGCTTTCCTTCAAGGACAACCGGAATTCCAGTGAGGTAGGGGTCTACACCTTTGGCTTTGCACCTTTGCCAGGACTCCAGGATAACCGGACACACTATGTCGGTGTCCACAGACCCGCCGCGCACGAACTTGCGCCACTCCGCGTAGATCTGATCAAACTGGTTTAGTTGAGTCAAAGTGGCTTCTCCTTGAGATCGCAACCGGATAAATCCCCGTGGGGATTTAGTCCTACCGGGAAGAATTGTTCAGACTGAACGGCGCCGGCCTGGGACATGTCTCATCAATGTCCCAGGCCGGGACACGTATGTCCTATAATGGGACTAGACAAATTAATCACAATTCAACTTCGTATGCAAGATGATTCTTATAAGGTGTTGTAATAACAGGCAAAACATTGCAATATTCACCGCTGGCACAATAGGTGCTTATAATCCAACGAGAGAATCACAACCGGATATCAGGGGGCAATGGAACACCCGCAGCGTTTTCGCTGCTGCGGCAAAAGAATGAACGTCACGCATCAAAAGGGGAAATAATGCACTATCCAGTCTACAGACCAAGAAGGCTCAGGAGAAACGACGACCTGAGAAGGCTGACCAGAGAGACAAGGCTGTCTGTGGACAGTTTCGTGTACCCGCTTTTTGCTGTCCCCGGCAAAGATGTGAAAAAACCGATAGAGTCGATGCCGGGCAATTATCAGATGTCTGTCGACAACATAGTCCGGGAAGCCCGCAATACCAGGGATCTGGGCATTCCGGCTGTTCTGCTTTTCGGAATACCCGATGAAAAGGATGAGCTCGCTTCAGGCGCCTTTGCCCTGGACGGGATCATACAAACGGCAGTTCAGCAGATAAAGATCGAGGTCCCTGGGATCATAGTCATTACCGACGTATGCCTGTGCGAATATATGAGCCACGGCCACTGCGGGATGCTCAAGGGCGATGAGGTGGACAATGATTCAAGCCTTGAGGTCTTGGCCCGCACAGCTCTTTCGC
>Ga0187889_10003814_pt1 | contig 12960 bp, 18 predicted proteins | sample June2016WEW_7_10_2_FD_132992 | JGI IMG/M metagenome (GOLD analysis project Ga0187889, IMG submission 132992) | Peatland microbial communities from SPRUCE experiment site at the Marcell Experimental Forest, Minnesota, USA - June2016WEW_7_100 | ecosystem: Environmental > Terrestrial > Soil >... | reverse complement strand
CATTTATCAAATTGAGGATGACTTATACCAACCTCTTTTGCGATCGTCTTGATCGATATTTCACGATCTTTGACTGTTTCCCAGAACAGATCTCTCAATTCATTCTGATTATTCAGATAATGCATCGTCGCTTTATAATCCATTGATTTCCTTTCAGTTGATTATAAGTCAATCATAAAGTATATAATAAAATAAGTAAAGAATATCTTGACAATCTTTTTAAAAAGTATTATTCTGTAACTAGTAAAGTTGTAGAATGTATCAGAAAGGAATAACGATGGCGAAAAATAAAGAAAATGAGCGACTCAAAGATGCCTTATTTGATCTTAATTGTCCCACAAGCTGTGGGATTTTTTCAAAGGAATAACTATGTCATTCGATCCAGAAACAGAACGTAAAGCACAATATGAAGAAGCAATGAAATATTTCGCTTCAAGACTTCAGGAACTCAAAGATGAAACACAAGATATCAGCGATATCGTAGATCATTTTGGCGAAAATCATGCAGAAGCATATGCAGGGTATGATTACTATAGAACTAAGACAGAATCAAAGAAACAATAAGGAATAAGATGACTAACGAAGAAGTTAAAGAACTATTGCAAAAAGAATACGACGACAATCTTACTTATCTTACGGAATTACATAAAATACAAAGAATCTATCAAAATGAAGTAATAAAATTCCAAGGATATGATGATGCAATTATAAAAAAATTAACCATTCTTGATTTGCTTCAAAAAGAAATAGATAGATTAAGTGAAGAAATATAAGGAAACTAATGGAAGAACGACAATATCCCTATTATACCCCTGAAGTTAATGAGTTGTTTGCAGCACTCGCACAAGCACGAATAAAATTTGAAACAGCAAGCAAAGACTCAAAAGGGGGTTTTGGAAAGTACATTAAACTTGATGGTGTTTTATCTGCAGTCATCCCTGCATTATCCGAGTTTGGTTTATTTGTTAAACAAGACGTTGGTTATGACAATGAAATTGATTGGTTATACACAACTGTTTGCCATAAATCTGGTCAATATTCTATTAGTAGACTCGCTTTACGAACAGCCGGCCCTGATATGCAAAAATTAGGTGCAGCAATAACCTATGCAAGACGATATGCTATTTGTGCTGTCCTCAGTTTTTGCGCCGACGAAGACGATGATGGCAATTCAAATCTAAAATCATTCGAAAGCCAACAAAAATCCAACAATCAACTGCAAAAACCGATACAATCACAATATACAAAGCCATCTGATGAAGATCTTCAATTTATTCTATCGTCCACAAAGGAAGCACCGATTATCGTAGAAACAGTATTACGCGAATTAAAGATTGAAGATTTCTCAAAGATTACCGCTGATAGTGCAACAAAAGTTGTACGCAAAATCAAAGAACTTAAAGGAAAATAGGTGAAACAGACAATCAGTCGTGACCAGATAGCCGAATTTGATTATGTCTTGCAGGATTTCCCCGACTTTCTTACTGAAATATTGAAAGCAGAAGGCATCGATAAACTTGCAGATTTAACACGTGACCGCTATCGTGATGTCATAGAACGTACTCGGCAAGTAATATTACTTAAACGTTTAAGCGACTCTTATAAAAAAGAAGCGTAAGCGACTAATCTCTAAAGGAGACTAATATGTCCCCTAAGACAAACGGAAAGATTATAGTTAGATATAACATACCCCAAAGAATGGAATCGTTTGCCTACGGTCAAATTATAAAGGTATTACATGACGATGAGACATATACATATTATGTACAAACTTCAAAAGATGCCGATAACCCAGATTGGGAAAACTGGGGTTCTATCTTAAGCAAAGTATTCGATAACCAAATCGAAGAAGATGAATTCTTGTTTACTGCTCTCAACAAAATCAATGAACCAATAAAAACTGAAAAACAAAAAATTATTCCTATAAAATAACTCGTTCTCAATAAAACGCCCCAATTAATTGGGGCGCCTCAAGGAGATATAGAAACGAGAAATGAATTCTATAGTAATCTTAAACTATTATCCAAGGCGATAACCATAAACCAAAGTATCTGTACCAGCAAAATTTACAAAATATTGCGGTTGTACTACATGACCGTCGTATCTTATACCAAACTTAACGATATCTCCCGCATTAGCTGATGTAATAATTTGAAATTCGCCTACATCAGATGATTGACTACCAACAGGTGGATCAAAATATATCTCATTTATCGCAGCTCCAACAATAATTTGCAAATAACAATTATCAATTAAAGCTCGAGCAGATGGCAATGAATACAGGAAAGTAATTTGCATATAAAAAATATATGCACTAGTTGTCGGTATTGTATACGTAGCATAATTTCCAGCGCCTGATCCATCACCCGGATACCAATTCGGATTCGTTGCAATATTAAATCCATTCTTATTAAGTTGAACTTTATCACCCAAATAATAACTCTGCGGACTTCCATTGGGCGCACTTACCATAACATGATCGGCATCGCCATTCTGAAGCGCTTGAAATGCAGTTTGACTGCCAATTCCAGCAGTTGTCAAATTAATATTCGGTGCTGTATAAGTAATATTAACTGACGAATCAGAAGATACCAATGTAGCCCACGCAGGCCCAGTTGCTGTATTACCAATGATTAACTGCCCATCAGTAGATGCAGTTAATTCTACATCAACCTGGTGAGGGGTAGCAACTTTACACTCTGTTGTTATTGGTGAAACACCGTGAACCGTAATTACACCAGCAAGTTCAGTAGCTGGTCCACCAATATCAGTGTTAAATGTAGTTGTTCCACCACCACCACCAACAGATACCATTTCTAAAGAATTTGGCCCTGGAGTAAATAATATTGATCCATCAGGACAGGTAAGATATGCCCATAGTGGTGCATCATTTGTCTTGCCAATCAAAACTTGGCCATCTAATCCCTGGGTAGCTATAAGATGACCGGCAGCATCCGTCTGAACTACGCTATTTGCAGCCAATGTTATTGTACCAGAACCAAAAGGAGTCCATGTAGCAGAATTATAGGTTAATTTAGTTAATATCCAGACGTTTTCAGTAAGCAATTGCATCCATATAGTACCAATTGTGTATAGCAAGAAGTCGTTAACCGTAGGCGGTCTATTGCGATAGACAAGTTGCGGTGGCGTTGATGACTGAACTCCAGTATATGCGAGACTTGGGATATTTGATTGTTGATTTCCCATACTATTCCTTTTTTTCTTCTGGAGACTGTGGCGTTAAATCTATATCAACGCCAGTCTTATCCTTAATGATCTTCTCGCATTTCTCTTCAACTGGATTATCTTGCTTAACACCAGGAATATAATGAACACAATAGCCTAATGCTCCAGCCAATAATACAATGATAATTGTTGTTATTATTGATGCCATAATATTCCTATTGTTGTGTTATCATATAACCAGAACACCAACTATATCCATCACCACCATTAATACCAATATTAGCAGTTGCATTACCATCAACACGTAAATTGAATATAGCAGTATCAGTAGCAGTCATTGGTATAACAATATGGAACGGTACAATCATTGTGCCAGAAACAGAAACTGCATTAGGATTAATATTCCCACAATAATAAGTACCACCAGTTGCTACTATATAAACATAAACATTAGTATTACCGACAGCAACACTATTGATTTGAACAGCTCCTGAGAAAGAGTAAAATCCAGTAAGGGAAGCAGTGAATATATATGTTGATGTATCAAAACAAGTACCATTATTAACAACAGAAGTATCATATACAATTGTCCATACAGTACCATCGCCAGTTACTGCACTAGCGCCTGCATTATTATATGCTCTAAATGCAGGTAATATAGTAGCACCAAGAGCCCCAGTACTATCAGCATAAACTGGATATCCTCCTGTTATATTTGTTCCTCGTATGCCAGCAGCATAAAATTTATTTTGTTGACCTGAACTCGATCCTTGTGTACCAAGGCGAATGACATGACTTTCTCCAGTAGTACCATTTGCCCCTATAACAATATTCGAATTTTCTGAAGAATTATATCCATTTCCTGCTGTAAATCCGAGCGCAATATTCCTTTGGCCAGTACTAAGATTTGCAAGAGACGCATGACCAAATGCTGTATTGTTCGATGCAGAAACTATCGAAGCAAGAGAACTTGAACCGAATGCGCAGCAACTACTTGCACCCAGAACACTACCAAGACTATTAGTACCAAATCCACAATTGTTGATACCACCAGCAGAATTAGTTGATCCAGAACCAATACCAAGATATGTCATATTAGCACTAACATCAACAGTAAGACCTCGTAGACCACCAAAGAGTACTATTCCTTGTGGAATACTAGAATCACAGGAAGGAAGCGATAAACTGCCTGTACTTACTTGAGTGCCATAAGTACCCCAATTCTGTACTACTGTTATATTAATAGCAGAAGATTCCAAGAAAGTTACTTCACCAAATATAACGGTACCAGTACCATCAATAACATTTGCATTTGTACTATCAATAGTAATGTTAGATAAGGTAACATTTCCAGATGAATTCGTTATAATGGCTGAATCAGCTCCAGTAGCCAATGAAGAATTACGTACATCTAAAACAACAGTATCTGATATGTTAATCGTATCATAAAGAGTTGAACCATTGTCTATGAGAATTTCAGAAGAACCAGTAACTGTCATAGGACAACTAATGATAGATCCATATATCTTTACTGGACCACTTAATGTCATCGTTGTTGAACTAATACCAAAACTACTATCACGAACTGTCAATGATGAAGCAGCGGTATTATTAACACCATGATTGTCAGTCGAACGATCTTCACAATCAAATACTTCAAATCCAGCATTCCAATTTTCTAAATTAAACGCATAACCATTCGTACAAAAAAGAATACAATTACGTAGTGTTATATCTGCAGTTCCTGCTACAGCAGATGAAAATATATGTGTTGCAGATGATAATGTAACATTAGCTATTGAACAAGTACCAGAAGCAGGAGGCGTATGTACCCCAGCTATGGTAACCAAGTCATTAGTATCACCCTGTATTCCTATTGTATCATACAAAACCAACGATTCTACGTATGTTCCTGTGCGAACGTACACAAGGCTATTGCCCCCAGCAGCGTTTGCATCGTCTAGGGCTGCCTGAATCGTTGTATACTGAGTAGATCCAGCATTTGTATCTACTATATATTTGCTAACACCATAAAGGTTTGTTGCACTTCCATAAGCCATAATATTCCTTATAGATAATTAAAAATACCATTTGAGCTCGTAACGCCCCAGGTAGTATTAGCAATACGACAAACAATAGTTATTGAATCAAAATCATTAGTAGAATCTATATGACCTGCAACTGAGGTTGTATTAGCACTACTTTGTATAGATTGTCCCGCATTACATTGGATAGTGAACAGATCTTCAGCAAGAATAGTTATTACATCACCAATGGCAGAAACAAGAGGCAAAGTAAATGTTACTACTGCTGTCGGTATATACCCATGATTAACAACCATAGCAACAGCAGGTCCGGCTTCTCGTGTCCATGCCAAAATTGCTTGGCCAGTCGAATTAATTTGAATGGTATTAGGACCAATACCAACTGTTTGTATACCAGTTCCACCAATAATATTAACAACACCGCCAACGACCCCTACAGGGCCACCAACATCAGTAACAAACTGAGTCGATGTCGGGATAATACCTATTGCATTATAAGTACCTGCTTGTGACATACGACTCCTTTATTCGCGCCCATATACGGTGCTTAAATAAACAGTTCCTGCAGTTGGTACTCCTAAACGTTTCACATAGAGTTGCATCAGGTGAGGAAATTCAAGAGCACCTGCTTGATTAGTTTTATCTGAGCAAACATCAAAAAGAAAGAATCCGCCAGCAGGTAGAGGAAAATGATCATGAATACCATCGGTACTAAACCAAACCGTTTCATCAGTAAGATTCTGTACAAAATACATACGTGACGGATGGTCTATTGGAGTACCTATAGGAGCATAACTAACACCAATACCACCAAATGCAAGAGAGCGGCATGGCTCAAATGCTGCAACAATACTTAATTGATTCATGAGGCTCCTTATTCATCACTGCGAACATCAGCGTTTGCAGTATTTAAAGGATCAGTTTTTTTAACCTGTTCGGCTGATTTTTTAGCGAGTTCAGTAAGTTTTTGAAGAAATTCATGCGTTACATCGAAAGCTTCGCCAATTGGTGTACCAAGCGGCATACTTAAAGAATAAGTACGACCATTGCGTGTTTCTTCAAGAACATAAATACCTTTTTCTTCCATGATTTTCCTTTATAATAAAGTTTTTTCTGAGTTATGGAGCAATATTGGTGAAATAAGGAACCCAAATAGTAGCAGCACCAAGATACATTTTTAAATAACCTGTATTAGTACCTGGATTAGCTGTTGTTGATAATAGTGTCAAAGCACCAGCACCGAGTGCATGATTATCAACATTGGTAATAGCTGTAGTTGCAGCAACACCACCAAGATCACCAGCAGAATAAACAGTACCGCCAGATAAAACATCACCAGCGATAACATTACCTTGTGTCACCTCAATATCGCCAGCTGCTACAATAATATCACCAAGGGTTACATTGATATCGCCAGCTGATGCAGTAATATCACCGACTGTTGAAGTAATATTGCCAGCTGCTGTTATTGTTGTTCCTGCAATAATAGCAGTACCAGCAGTGACCGTAGTAACCGTTGTTATACTATTGAATAAACCAGCACCATTGGATAGCGAAGACCATATATACTGTGTTGGTGTTCTTGAAGTAAGAACATAGAAGTTGTTATTATTCATATTGACCCAGATCTGGCCAATCTGACCGCTATCTCTGGTTGTTGGGGCACGATGAGACTGTATTGCCATTGGCGCTAAGCCGGACAAACCTTCGCCTAGCGTATAAGCACGAATTGAACTGGCCATTATAAACTCCTATAAAAGGGATGATAAGATTCTTACTAGAATCAAAGCACCCCTGTCATACGAAAGTAAAGAAATAACTTGATTTTGTGCGCACACGAGTTATACTGATTTTATAAATAAAGGGTTTCAGGATGAAAACTATTGAAAGAAAAGGCCAGAAACGTCTATTTATGTATATCTCTGAAGGTATGCATAAAGAATTAAGAGCAATAAGCAAAGAACGGTCTATCACCATATCAGAGTATGTGAGAAACTGTATTATTGAACGATTACTTATTGAGAAAAAATATAAAGGATAAGAAGGAAAATTATGGCTCTAAAAACTTCGCCTGAAGGTCTAAGAAATGCTTTTAATGCATGCAGTCTTGCTGATAAAGATATGGCAAAAGATTTTTTAGAAATCGGCGAATTAATAAAAATGGATAGTCGCGCGGATCAGGTCAACGAAGGTCATAGTTTAGTATGTATTTATTTACGCGTTAATAATAAAAAGATTTTTGATCTAAATAAAATATAAGGGTTAAGATGTATACGGATATCTTTTCTATAATCATCTATCTATGGTTCTTGCTCATTGTAAGTAAGACCATCAATCAATGAGCATGCTTCTTGATTTCATTACGTAGTAAAGATATACGTTTCTTTATCTCTTTATCGTTATAACCGTTATCTTTTAAGATTTTAGTTAGTTGTTCTACGCGTTGTTCATCGCCACGCTTTATTGCTTGCTCAAGATAGGGAGTTGCTTTATATAACGATAATCCTTTAGTTACTGGATGAGCACCACCAGCAGAACCTATATATTTACCAAGACCTCCACCTTTTTCACCCGTAATTGATTCTGGTAAAGAACCACGTACTGAAAAGGGAAGAACCTCTTTGCCAAGTTCTTGAGCGCGAACCATAAATCTATCAAGCGTGTGGGGCTCTGTTCCGCCCCACGGTACCTGTTTGCCATGTTTATAAGCACCTTGCACAGGGAATAAACCACCTTCTGATGGAGTAGCACCAACTACTTGTTTGAATATTGCCTGTAAGACCGGATTAGATTTCGAGAATATTTCAGTCATTGGCTTATTGAAGTAATGTGCAATTTCTAAAGCAGATTTACCAAGATGACCATATTGTTTATGGCCTTCAGTATCTCTACCGGGATTAAATTCATATCCAGCTATCTTTACGGGTACATCGGGCATCTGAAACTGATACCATTGAGTTGGTCCTTCACCAACAAAATGAAGATTGTTCATAAATTCTTCTGGACTAAACTGAATACCCATTGGACTTAAATCAGGATCGGTTTGTTTGAACGATTTATAAAATGCATCCATAAGAGCACGAGTACCAAAATAAAAGAGCGCATAATTGAACCATGTCTTTCTTGCCGCTTCACCAAGATGACCAGGAGCAAATATAGATGCAGCGTTCTTAATCGCTGATACTGACCAATCAGGATAAGCAATCAAACGTCGTAATGTTTTGAGATTCTTCGGATCATTAAAAAATTGCATAGTTTCGAAATTCTGACCACCATAAACGTTGTTTACAAAGGTAGCCATATCACGTTTAACATTTTTTATTTGATCTTTTGAAAGTGGATTACCTTGTTTAGCCTCTTTATCAAGCATAGTCTGAACCCAACCATCCCAAGTAAGTGCTTTTATATTTGGTTGGAATTCTCTAAACAGGTAGCCAGATTTAGTATCACCACCATGCATCGTCAAACCCGATCGAGCAGCATCCATCATAAATTCTTTATTATTGCGTAATTCTCGGCCTTCTTTCATCCATCGAGGTATATTAACCGATTGTAATGCAGGAACAGCATGCTCCGTTAAAGCCACATAGTGGAATGGTGATATACGAACGTGAAATGATCTCATCTTTTCAGTAAGATAATCATAATATTTCATTGGTGTTGAATCAGGAGTATACGCTTCTTTATTGAATATTCTCTGTATTGCTGGTGCTATTTCAGGGTGCACCAAAGCAGGTGAGGTCGTTGTCGTATGAATTGGCGTTTTATCTTCAGTTATACCAGCTACATGTTGTCGTAAATAAGGGTCCATAAAGGGAACATAGCCAGTTTCTTTTGCGCGTTGATACTGTTTTTTATTTACTGAACGCACAATAAATGGCTCACGCTCACCTGGCATTAAATTCTTTTGGGAACCTTTTTCATAATGCTTAAGATCATGAATAAACTTAGAATTGGTTAGTGACTTGATCATGGTCTGATCATAAGCACGCATAATATCAACAATATTATTATATTTAGGCTTTAATCCAGCTTCTTTGAACGCCATCATATAATCAAGATACTTCTTAGGTTTAGCAAATGGATTAGAAGTTTTAAACTGTTTGCTGACCATTCGATATGCTTTGTTGAATTCTGGTTTTGTGAATTCATAGATACCGGGTAAATAGATATCCTCAAGTGCTTCTCTCGGAGTAATTTTCTTCGTATAAGGATCTTCGTTGTATTTACGTAAGGTATCTTCAAAGTGTTTATCTATTATTGTATCGACAAACTTCTTTGCATTCTCAGGCAATCTTTTTGATACACCTTCGAAAGTATCTTCGCCAAGTTTAGGGTTACCAGTTTTTTGGCGATAATAAATCATATCTTCAAGGTTTTCCGGAGTGAATTCTCCCTTTTCTTGTGCTTTCTTAAGACGTTCTCTCCAATTGAAATCGCTTTCAACAACACGAGCATTTTTATCGCCAACATGGTCTTTTACCATGTTTTCTATACTTGTTCTTAATGGTGACTTTTTGGGTAATAATCCACCAACATCAAGCGGCTTTTCTTGTATGAATTTATTTTTCAAAACACCTGCACCCCGCATACCAGCAATCAACAAAGCGTTTTGTGCTATATCTTCAAGACTAGGATCACCACCAAGAAACTTTTGAGCGCCCGTTAATCCAGCAAGTTCACCTGCTGCTTCTACGGCACCTTTTCCAAAACCAGATTCTAATATCTTAGCGCCAACCTTACCACCACCGGCTTTGACAAAAGGAGCTGCGAGTTTACCTGCTGCGCCAGTGGCTGCGCCAACCAGCCCAGATTGAGTTACATCCTTGAGAACATTCTGTGTCGATTCACCCCATCCGGCACCTTTGCGTATCTGGCGTGCAATACTTTTAACAGCCTCTGGTAAAGCAAAAGAGCCAGCACCACCCCCTAAAAGAGCACCGATTCCCATACCAACAGGACCAAACGGAGCACCAAGTGCAGCACCGCCAAGAGCTCCACCAACACCCCCTGCATACATTGGAGCAATATCGCCACCCAATTCACCAATGGTCTCAACTAAACGACCTCCAAAGGTAGGAGCTTGTTGTTCAGATGGTGCAATAAATGGGGTAGCAATAGAAGATCGCCCAAATCCTCTCATTAACTCTGCAATTACACCAGGTTCAACTTCCTGTTGGCCGGAAAGGTTGTTAACCGGCTGGGTATTCATGATTTGTTCTGGGGCATATTTATTCGTGTTTGCTGATCTTTTACGAGCACGTTCAGCAAACATATCTTCCATACTCTTTGCACGATCAGTAAACATCTTTTCCATTGCTATGCCTCATAACCATATTTAAGTGCTAATTCATAAGCTTTCTTTGGATCATTACCAGCTTTCGCTAAGAACTTATCTATAAGTTCAGGAGTTATCTTTTTCTTTGCCTTAGCTTTTTTTGCACGACCTGGTTTTTCTTTAGTTATTGCCTTTTTAATTGGTTCTTGTTCTTGTGGTTCATCTTGCTGCATAGGTGCTTGTTGTTGCATTTGTTGAGGCAAAGCCTGTTGCATAATCAGATTAGTTAAGAATTCCTGTGGATTTATGTCTTGAGGACCACGAGGCAATTGATTTTGTTGTGACTGTCCTAATTGTTCTTGAGCCATATCAACGGGATTTTGGTTAAACAAATCACTAAGACCACTATGCAATTTAGTACGTTGTAATACTGAATGTTGTGCTGTATCTGGAAGTGCAGCAAGCCATGCAGGCAATCCTGCTTTTTCATAAAGACTGGTACGATATTCCTGCATCTTTTTAGCTTGCTCAAACTGACGATTCATTTGCTGTTGAGCCAAGAGGTTTTGTAACTTATAATTAGCCAATGCATCCATAGCTTGACGCATACCTTGGCTATAACCTCCTGCAACATTCCCTAACCCTTGACCAAGTGCTTCAGCAATTGAAGTTGATCCTGATTTCTCTAGAGGTAATATTATTGCCATTATTTTCCTCCTAATGATTTAATTGCGCTAGCCATAGGTAATCCACCAACATAAGCACCAGCTGCTTGTCCAACCATTGGCAATAGATTCGACATCAAAGAAGAGAATGGTGATTGCTGACCTGGTTGATAGACATTCTCAAATTGTTGAGCGAATCCATAAGGAGCCATACCCATACCCATTTGATGACGTAAGCCCGCCATTCCTTGGCCATAGTTTTTCATAGTGGTGCCAAGTGCATTCTGAAAGGCAGAAGATCCTTGCATACCTTCACCCATTCCAGCAAAACGTGCCGCAATTGAAGGTATTTCCTGTGTTTCAAACTGATTCATAATATCTTTTTCAGCTGCTCGAGGATCGATATTCTGCATCATCATTTGTAGCATCTGTCCGAATGCTTGTTGTTGCGCAGGATTATAGTTTGCCCACTGTTGCATAGTTGGCGGTGTTGAACGGAACAGGTTAGTAAACCAGTTACCTGCTGTTGGAGAACCTTCGTCTCGCATCGAATTATAGAGCATACCCATCGGTGACATATAATCAACGGCATTCCATTGATTTTGATTCTTACGTTGATATTGAGGAGCAACCTGCATTTGGCCGCCCATAGGTATATTGAAAGATGACATTAATTCTGGATTCACCGCATTCATTGTCGCTTGATTAACACCAGGCATAGGTGCTGCCATATTCTCTCCTAAGATTTAATATATTCTAAGACTATATAGGTCGTTGTATATACACTATAGTCAAACCCTCCAGTGGTAACTATAACATCAGTTGCATCTGCATATAAAGATAAACAATTAACTGCTACGGAATCGGCATATGGTATAGGTATCCAAAACAATCCAGTTGGATTTGTTGCAGCCCCATAGATTCTAGTAACGGTAAATCCATTATTTATTGGTATGCCATGCGCAAGTGATTTAAATCCGGCCGCAGGTAATGCGCCAAAGTTGATTACTTTTCGATAAACCTGACGTTCTACTGGCGCAACTGGTGTCTGTGAACTATTTGCCGGATTCGGATACCATAGTTGTCCGTTTACAAACTCTTGTGTTGGATATTTTCCAGTATCTTTCAGGTTTACCATTAAGCAAACATCATTGAAGTTCTGGTACAATTTTACCAGGATGTCTTTCAATTCCGGCTTAATGTTACTGGCAAGAATCTGTTCAATCTCATAAACAAATTCTGTATTTAAAAAAGCACCAAGGTTAGTATCTGGCATCTTATTCCAACCTCCCTACTGGCATAGCATAAATTAAAATAGCATCTATCTCGAACTGACTACTGATAACATCAGGGTTCATCATTTGATCATCAGACATATAGAGATTCAACTGCATAGTTTCACCCTGCGCTTGAAAATATATAGTATGCCAAAGTCTGTCTTGTTGTTGCTCGAGTGGATATAAAGTATATGGCGAAGTCTCAAGTATGTTATTACCAACAATAGCGCCTGAATCTACTCCTTCATCAACCATTGAAAGTCCTGTTGATGAAATAAAGAAGTCAGCTGTTATCTGGCCAGCCTCTGTTCTCTGAACCAAGAAATCGACCTTATTTACTAAGATATTCTTAGCTTTTCCATCGTAAAAATTCCACTGTTTCGATTGAAAATTAACATTAGATACACGAGAAGCAGTTGCACCACCAAGATAATTGGCACCATAAAATTGTGGAATTCTTATTGTTGTAGTACTCAATACTTGTACCGGATAAATTCCATTAACTGTAT
>Ga0187889_10003807_pt1 | contig 12986 bp, 6 predicted proteins | sample June2016WEW_7_10_2_FD_132992 | JGI IMG/M metagenome (GOLD analysis project Ga0187889, IMG submission 132992) | Peatland microbial communities from SPRUCE experiment site at the Marcell Experimental Forest, Minnesota, USA - June2016WEW_7_100 | ecosystem: Environmental > Terrestrial > Soil >... | reverse complement strand
CCGCGGACGGCCCGGCGAGCCGTCCCTGCCTCGGTGAGCAAATGAGCATCTACGATGCGGCCATGAAATACGAGCAGGCCGGTGTTCCACTCGTTGTCATAGCCGGACAGGAATACGGCACCGGTTCATCGCGCGATTGGGCGGCCAAAGGCACAAAACTGCTCGGCGTGAAAGCAGTCGTGGCGCAGAGTTTCGAACGCATCCACCGCAGCAACCTCCTCGGCATGGGCGTGTTGCCGCTGCAATTCAAGGAAGGCACAACGGCTCAGAGCTTGAAGCTCGACGGCACGGAGACTTACGACATTGTCGGCCTCGGCGCGAATCTCAAGCCGCAACAGGACCTCACGCTCCGTATCACCCGTAAGGATGGCAAAGTGGAAAACGTGCCGGTGCGTTGCCGCATTGATACGCCAATCGAGATTGATTACTATCAGCACGGCGGCATTTTGCCTTACGTCTTGCGGCAATTGATCGCAAAGGTATAAATGGCAGAAATTGTCCATAGCACTCGGCTAGATGAAGAAGGGCCTTGGTTGCTTGATAGAGAATGTTTGCTTGAACTTGATAAGTTAGTTGATAATGAATGGATTAAATTGGAGAAATACCGAGAACGCCTTATTGCCGAAGAAGTCAATGGAGAAATTTTAAGGATAAGTAAAAAAAGGCCCGAATATTTTGATGAAGTAAAAGAGCGACAACAGCTTCAAGGCGTACTTGAAAAAAGTTATGAATATGGAAAAGGTCGGAATCTTGTAATTCTTCTTAGCGGGCATCGTAGAGTTGTTGCTCAATCTTTTGAAGAAGCCATGCGAGACCCCGCACTTCTCGGCGAGAAGCCAGAAGGTTTTGCCCTTGCGCTTAAATGCTATAAAATCAAATGTCAACTTCAAGTGCCTTATTATCAAACTTCTTTGCGTCTAGAAGTTGACGAAGATCGCAACCCGATTGCAAAAGAACTTTTTGCCTCCTTAAAGTCATGGGTTGATACAGCGAGGCCTCCATACTGGCAACAACTTTGGCTTCGTTTAAAAGGCTACGGAGCACAATGGAGTTTATGCCTAATGATTTTTGTGGCTGCCCTTTTTTATTTTATTGCCATTGCGCCTGATACTTCTGGGACAGCTCGCTCTGCTCGTCATGCTCAAGCTATCGAGTTGTTAAAAGATGGTATTTCGCAAACAAACCAATTCAAAGCTCTTGAATTGATACTTTCTTACGAATCAGGAGATCCGCCTTCGTCACGCACTGTGATGATACCAAGTTGGTTTTGGTGGTTCTTGTGTGGTGCGCCATTGTTCTGTGTAGCACTTTCTTTCACCCCCAAAATCGTTTTGGGCATTGGTAAGGGACAAGAATCGATCAAAAAATGGCTAAGGTGGATGAAGTTCATTGCTATAACATTGCCGCTTTGGATCGTTGGGACATTCATTTGGCCAAAAGCGTTAGCTGTTCTCCAAAATATTTTCTAGTGTCCGGGCTGAAGTCGTCGTTGTGCTGTCGCGAAGCGATGCCGAAGGCGTGGCGTTCAAGTTGAGCACGAACGCGCAAGCCGCCGAATCAGGATTTGGCTGGTTTCACGACAGCAACCACCAGCGCGTCCGGCTTGAGATATTTTTGCGCAGCGGCCTTGATTTGTTCCAGCGTGACAGCCTCGTATTTCGCGTCATCCAGTTCCGTGCGCTGGTAACCGAGGCCGTAGAGTTCGTCGAGCGCGGTCATGGAGGCCAGGTGACCCAGCTCTTGGCGCGCAATTTTTTTCTGACCGATGATTTTGGCCTTGGCGCGTTTGAGTTCCTCGGCGGTCAAACCCTCCGTGCGCAACAGCCCGGCTTCCTTCAGCAATTCCGTTTCGACCTGCCCGGCCTTCGCCGGTTCGGTGCCGGTGTAAAACGCGAAATAACCCGGGACCAGCCCCGCAAAATTCTGCGCGCCGACGTAATAGGCCAGTCCGAGTTGATCGCGAATGCGCAGGAACAGCCGCGAGCCGAGGTCGCTGCACGATTCCTGAATCAACTCCAGCGGGTACCGGTCGTCGTCATGCATGGTCGTGCCGGGGAAACCGATGACCAGCACCGCCTGCTTTTTGTCGCGCGTTTCCGTAACGCGCCTGGGAGCGCCGGCATCCTGCCGGCGGTTTGATTGTGTGGTGTTGCGATTCGCCGGCAGGATGCCAGCGCCCCCGGGGGCCGGTCTCCAGTTCGCAAATGCCTTTTCAACAGCGGCTTTGACTTCGTTCGGCTTTACGTCGCCGTAAATGGCGAGGACGCAATTGTTCGGCGCGGTGAGTTTTTGATGAAATGATTTCAGGTCGGCGGTGGAAATCTTTTGCACCGTTTCCTCCGTGCCCAGCGAGTCGAGGCCGTAGCCGGCGTTGCCGAACAATGCCTGGCGCATGGCAAAGCTGGCGCTCTTGAGGAGGTCGTCCTTGCGCGCGTGGATGCCGGCGATTTGCACCTCGCGCTCGCGTTCCAGTTCGTTGGCCGGAAAAGTCGGGTTCAGCAAAACGTCGGCGACCAAATCGAGGCCGGTGGCAAAATCGCTGCTCAACACTTCCGCGTTCACGCCAAAGCTGTTGTTGCCGCCGTAGCTGTCAATGCTGCCGCCAATGGATTCAATTTCCGTGGCAATCTTTTCAGCGTTGCGGGTTTTCGTGCCTTTGAGCAGCATTTTGGCGAGCAGCAGCGTGACGCCGTTGTTTTCCGGCGTTTCAGCCAGAACGCCGCCCTGGAACACGGCGCGAAATTCCACGAACGGCAGCCGATGGTCTTCCTTCACGAGCAGACGCAGGCCGTTCGGCAATTCGATTTTCTGGATCGGCTGCCCGGCGCTGGTTTCAATTTCCGTCCTGGGTCTGGGCGCGGTGCCGTCAGGCAACAGCGCGTAAAGCGTGCGGTTTTCCGCCGTGAGATATTCGCGGGCGACGCGTTGGACGTCGGCTTGCGATACCCGTTTGACGGCGGCGAGATAACGTTCGGAGAAATTCAGGTCGTTCGCCGCAAGCCAGCTCGCGCCAAGGTTTTGCGCCTGGCCCTCCATCGTCTTGCGCACGGCGAGCGTGGCGGAAACGAATTGTTTGACGGCCTTCTGCACTTCATTCGACGAAACGGAAAGCGTTTTCATTCTTTCGACCTCGACGAGCATGGCGTCGCGCGCGGCCTCAAATTTGTCCGCGTCCGCAATAGCGCTTATGCCGAAGAGGCCGGGATTGCCGGGGCTGTAAGTCCATGCATCCACGTGATGGACGAGCCCGAGCTTCTCACGAACTCGCTGAAAGAGGCGCGAACTGTGACCGCCGCCGAGCAACACGGCGAGCACGTCGAGAATCGGCACGTCGGGATGGCGAATTTCGGGAATGTGCCACGCAAAATGAAAATGACCAAGTTCGATCGTTGCTTCCTCGACCACTTCGCGTGGCGCGGTCTGTTTCGGTTCCTCCGGCAGGACGACCGGCGGCAGTGGTTTTGCTTTCGTCTTTTCGTAGGCGGTTTTGATCTGCGAAAGCACGTCCTCGCGTTTCACGTCGCCGGCGACGACGTAGAACACGTTGTTCGGCGCGTATTGTTCGCGGTAGTAACCGCGGATGTCATCGGGTTTGACCTCGTTGAAAATATCCAAGTAACCGATGATGGTGAAGCGATACGGGCTTTTGGTATAAGCGACTTCAAAGAGGCGGCGGCTCGCGCGGCGGCCCGGATCGTCCTGGCCCATGTCCATTTCGCGGCGGATGACATCCATTTCCCTGGCGAGTTCATCGGGCGGCAACGTCGCGTTTTGCATGATGTCACAGAGAATATCTATCGCCGTGTGCGCTCCGGTGTTGGGCACGTCAATGTGATAAACGGTGCGGTCGAAGCTCGTGTAGGCGTTCATGTAGCCGCCGGCCTCCTGTACTTCCTGGTCAATGCGCGCGCCGGGGCGGGTGGTCGTGCCTTTGAAGAGCATGTGTTCGAGCATGTGCGAAAGGCCGGCGCCGAGCCAGCGGCCTTCGTGGATGCTGCCGGCCATGCACCACGCCTGCGCCGAGACGACGGGCGCACTGTGGTCTTCGCGCACGATGATCGTCAGGCCGTTGTCGAGCATGGTCAGCGTGACGCCGGCAGGCAACGAAGGAATTTTGTCGGTCAAAAGCGGTTTTGTCATGATAGTCGCACGTAAAAGTATTCAGGAACCGGTTTTGAGCAATTTAATTCGCTTCGGCCATCCGGGCCAGGGCGATCGGCAGCACGCGGTTTTTTGAATTGAAATTTGATTTGCCCGGCGTTGTCCGCCCCGTTAGTGTCGGTTCCGTTGAAATTCAGGAATCAAGACGTATGACAAGGAAGCCGTTAACAGTCGCTGAACTGGACGAACTGGTCACCGAACTACACAAATTGTCACGCAACCTGTGGTGGTGCTGGGACCAGCAGGCGCAGGATTTGTTTCAGGAACTTTCACCGCGCGGCTGGCAAAATCTTTATCACAACGCCGTCGCCATCCTGCACGAAGTGTCGGAGTACGAACTGCGCGTACATTTGCAGGAGGCCGATTTCGAGCGTCACGCGCGCGCCGTGCTTCGCGATTTCCACGCCTATCTCAACGAGAAAAACACGTGGGGACGCCAGCATGCGCCGCAATTGCTCGAACATCCCATCGCTTATTTCTCCGCGGAATTCGGTTTCCACGAGACGCTGCCGATTTCGGCGGGCGGCCTTGGCATTCTGGCCGGCGACCACGCCAAATCCGCCAGCGACCTCGGACTCGGTTTTGTCGGCGTCAGTCTGTTTTACCGCGAAGGCTATTTTCAGCAGGCGATTGACGCGAACAACTGGCAGACCGAATACTATTCGGTGATTAATCCGCAAATTGTGCCGCTCGAACCCGTGCTCAACGCCGATGGCCAACCGGTCGTGTGTGACGTGGAAATCGGCATGGACCACGTCCATTTCCGCGCCTGGCGGGTCAATGTCGGCCGCGTGCCGGTGTATTTGCTCGACACGAACCTGCCGGAAAACGCGCAGCATGCCCGCGAGCTGACCTCACGCGTCTATGCCGGTGACGGCACGATCCGCATCATGCAGGAAATCCTGCTGGGCATCGGCGGGGTACGGCTGCTTCGCGCCCTTGGCGTCCAGCCGTCCGTATTTCACATGAACGAGGGCCACGCGGCGTTTCTCACCCTGGAATTGACCCGCGAAAAAATGGCGGCGGGGAAAAATTTTCAGGAGGCATTGGCGCAAACGAAGGGCGAGTGCATTTTCACCACGCACACGCCGGTCGAGGCCGGCCATGACCGGTTCAGCCCAGAGTTGATGGACTACGCGCTTCAGCGTTATCACTCGCAATGGCCCGTGCCGTTTGCGGACATCATGGCTTTGGGCCGCGTGCATCCCGAAAACGCGGAGGAGCCGTTTTGCATGACGGTGCTGGCGCTCAAAGTGTCGCGCGCGGCGAACGCCGTGAGCGAATTGCATGGGCAAACCAGCCGTCACATGTGGCAGGGCCTTTATCCCGATACACCGGTCGAAAAAGTCCCCATCGGCCACATCACCAACGGTGTTCACCTGCTCGGCTCGATGAAAGGCCCCGTGCGCCATTTCTGGCGGGAAAAATTGACGGACGGACGCAACGGTGAGATGGCGTTCTTTCGCGAAAAATTCGGCGAAGACTGGACGGCGGCAATCCATTCGTGTGAATTCTGGGAAAAAATGGCCAATCCTGAATTTGTTTCGGACGAGGAACTGTGGGCGCTGCGTTATCATCTGCGGCGCGAGATGATTGAGTTCGTGCGGCGCCGTTTGTTGATCCAAAGCCAGCGCTCCGCGCAAAGCGATTACATCCACTTCGATCATCTGCTGAACCCCGACGCGTTGACCATCGGCTTTGCGCGGCGCTTCGCCACTTATAAACGCGCGCCGCTGATTTTCCAGCAGTTCTACAACATCGTGAATCTCGCTCACGACCGGCAGCGGCCCATCCAATTCGTTTTCGCCGGCAAGGCGCATCCGCGCGACGACGAAGGCAAACGGTACATTCAACAAATCATCCACTTGAGCAAATACAGCGAACTGGCCGGGCGACTGGTGTTCGTTGAAAACTACGACGTCCACGTTGCGCGGCAGATGGTGTCCGGCTGCGACGTCTGGTTGAACAATCCGCGGCGTCCGCTCGAAGCTTCCGGCACCAGCGGCATGAAAGCCGGCAGCCACGGCTGCCTCAACCTCAGCATCCTCGACGGCTGGTGGCGCGAAGGCTACGACGGCACCAACGGCTTCGCCATCGGTGAGGATTCGCAACCGGACAACGTCGAGGAACAGGACCGCGTGGACAGCGCCAATCTTTACAAGGTGCTGACCGAGCAGGTGATTCCCCTGTTTTATGACCGCTGCGAAAAGGGCATCCCGCGCGAATGGATTCAGCGCATCCGCCGCGCGATGGTCACGCTCGTGCCACAATTCACCACCGACCGCATGGTCCGGGAATACACGGAGAAGTATTATCTGGCGAAATAGAGTCTGCTGAAGATTTCGAAAACGACCCATACTTCGGCGCTTGCCAGGACGGTTTCTTTAAGCTATACTCCGTCCGCGTTGAGCGCAAATGGTGAACAGGTTAAACACTCGCTCAACTCAGTTTAGAAAAGTGAAAGGTTCAAAAAATGAACTACTCTGCATTTATCTCCACAAGGTCGGCCCTCATAATGTCAAGTTTGGTGCTCCTGTGTCTTGCCACCGGATGCGCTTCTTCGCGCATCGAGACGGGTCAAAGCACCTCGACGGCGGTTTCTTTAACCGGAAAGAACTACCAGCTCATCCAGGGCGGCGCCCAGGGAGAAAGCTACGGCTTTCGTCTGCTCGGCATCATTCCTCTGGCCAGCCCGCATTACGCCAACGCCAAACGCGCGCTCTATGCCTCCGTGAAAGAGCCGTTGACCGGCAAGGCGGTTGCGTTGATCAATGAGATGCATGACAAATCCACTTTGTACCTGATTTTGTTTTCCGTTCCCAAACTGACGGTCACCGCGGACGTGATCGAATTCACCGACCAGCCGGGGGCCAAATAAAAGTTCCTTCCTTAAACCTGAAGCCGCTGGAAATGTTGAAGTCCGAACGGCGGGGGGTTCGATTTCAATTTCCTTTCTTGCGCTCCCCTGTGCCACTCGTAACCTTTCCGCCGTTTTGATATGAATTACAAAATTTCTCAACGCGCCGCGTCGCTGACGCCGTCACTCACGCTTGCCATCGACGCCAAAGCCAAGCAACTGAAGGCCGCAGGCGAGGACGTCGTCAGTTTCGGCGTGGGCGAACCGGACTTTGACACGCCACAGCACATCAAGGACGCCGCCGCCAAGGCGCTGGCCGCCGGGTTCACCAAATACACGCCGTCCAGTGGCATCCCGGAATTGCGGCAGGCCATCGCCGACAAATTCAAACGCGACAACGGCCTGACTTACAAACCGTCGCAAATCATCGTGAGTTGCGGTGGCAAACATTCGTGCTACAACGTCATCCTTGCCACCTGCCAGGAAGGCGACGAAGTGCTCATCCCGGCGCCGTATTGGTTGAGTTATCCGGAAATGGTGAAGCTCGCCGGTGCGAAGCCGATGATTCTGCCAACCATCGACAAGACGGAATTCAAGGTGACACCGCAACAGTTGCGCGCCGCCATCACGCCGCGCACGCGCCTGTTTATCCTCAACTCGCCGAGCAACCCGACCGGCAGTGTTTACATGCCCGACGAAGTCAAGGCGCTCGGCGACATTTGCGTTGAGAAAGGCGTGCTCATCATGAGCGATGAAATTTACGAGCACCTGCTTTATGACGGCGCGGTCCACAAAAGCGTCGCCAGCTTTTCGCCGGCGCATCAGGAACACACCGTCATCGTCCACGGTTTTTCTAAGACGTGGAGCATGACCGGCTGGCGTCTGGGTTTTCTGGCTGCGCCGGAGCCGATCGCCAGGGCCATTGACGCCGTGCAAAGCCACAGCACGAGCAACCCGACGTCGTTCGCTCAAAAAGGCGCGCTGGCGGCCATCACCGGGCCCATGGACCACTTGACGGCGTGGCTGTCTGAATTCGACAAACGCCGCCGCTACGCGCATGAAAAATTAAATTCGATTCCCGGCGTTTCCTGTGTGAATGCGAAAGGCGCATTTTATTTGTTCCCGAACATCTCGCAGACCGGCCTGAAGTCCACCGATTTCTGCGCCCGGCTGCTGGAGGCGGAAAAGGTCGCCGCCGTGCCCGGCATCGCGTTCGGCGCGGACGATTGCTTCCGTTTGAGCTACGCCACCAGCATGGCGAACATCGAAAAGGGTCTGGAACGTATCGAACGCTTCTGCAAGAAATTGGAGTAGGACCGGCGTCGCGCCGGTCGCTGTTTTTCCCCTGAATACGCCGTTCGGAGTTCCGCGTTTACTCGGGGCGGGCCGCCAGCTTACTCCAGCTTGAGCCGATAGAACCTTGCTCCGTTGGAAATTGAATTCGTCACGATGTTTTGCAAATTCACAATTGCCGGAGCATACGTGACAACGGCCCATGAATTCGGGGCTATCAGGTTGGTGGTGGCTTCCAGGACGTAACCATTCGCCGAAACCGGCCATGAAAGGATAAAATTGGTACCGGAAAGTTGCGCCTGCAAAGTCGGCGGCGCGATTGCGCTGGCGTCCACCAGCCGATAAAAATGGTTCCCGCCGGAAATTGTATTCGTAACCGTGTACTGGAAATTCACGACCACCGGAACATTCGTGACCGTGGTCCACGAATCCGGGGCCGTCAGGTTGGTGGTGGTTTCCAAGACGTAACCATTCGCCGAAACCGGCCATGAAAGGATAAAATTGGCACCGGAAAGTTGCGCCTGCAGAGTCGGCGGCAGCGTGACATAAAACGCAATATCGCTCACCGTGACACACGCATTGGTCGAAGTGCCACCCACGATGCCGAAAAACAATTCTGCCTGCTGTCCGGCGAATTGCGAAACATCAATCAGGCCGCTGTTCATCGTGACGTTGGTCTGGATCAGAATGGTCTCGACGCTGAAAAGATTGCTGTTGTTCAGCGCGACCTGAAACGAATCCTGTTTGCCGTTGCCTTGCAGCATGAAATCAAACGACATGGAAACCGCGTTCGGTGGCACAGTCACTGGAATCCACACATAAGCCGGCGACCCTGTGGGGCTTTGTGTCCACAGCTTGATGAGCGTTGCCATTGTAAACCAAGGCCCCGTAGCCAACGTATTTGGATCTTCGACCAGCCCGTTCCACAGTTGGGCCTGCACTTGATTATTGTTGTTTGCCAGGATGTTGTTCGCCGAATTGACCCAATTCACCCCCATCTGCGAAATCAGGTTTTGCGGGCGCGCGTCAAGAAACTGCTGTGCTTGATCAGAAGTGATTTGCACCAGGTTGTAATCAGGATCGTAATCAGGATAGCTGAAGTAACCGGCCGGGGCATTGGTGGATTGAATGTAGAACGTCCCGGTAGCCGGCCGCCCCAAATATCCTCCGCCTTCCCAGGACCGGAGAAAACCCATCAAATAAGCGGGCGCATTGGGATCGCTAATCTGGGTGACGGTGTTCTCATACCAGAGGTAAGGATAATCATGGTAGATGGTGTCTTCGGTCTGGAATTGTCCGGCCCACCAGGCCACCCCAACATCGAAGATGTTCTGGAAATTGCTCATGTCGGGATACAAGTTCGTCAAAATCACGTTCACCGCCTGCGGCTGCGGCATCCCAGCCGCCGTGATGTAATTCTCGGCCCAGGCACATTGGTCCGGCAGCGGATGTTTCCAGTCCTGTTGCGGAGCGGAATCGTTCTGCCCAGCGGTGGTTACCGTTTGCCAGGCGTTTCCCCCAAACTCCCAGGCAATCTCGGCTTCGTCAAACAAGGTCATTTGTGTGTTCAGCCATGAAAAGCCATGGTTGTGAGCGTAATTGGCGGCCCGGGCATTGACCAGGGTGCCGAGGCCATGTCCGATGAAGTGAATCCGTCTGGGATAACCCACGCCGAGCGCGGCGACCAGATTCGTTCCCAGCGCGTAACCCTGGCCCTGGGTGTTCAACGCCGCGGAAGCGAGCGGTGCGGCGGCTGCCGCCGTCCAATCCCAAGCCACGATATTCAGGGTGTTGGAGCCAAGTTCAATTTCAATTAAATTGGCCATTGCCAAGGGCCAGTTGGTGGAACTGTCATTCCATCCATGCGTCAGGACAACGGTCCATTTGCCTGAATCCAGCCCAAGGCCGCTGACAAAGCTGCCGTTGGTGAACACTCTGAAATGGGTGGGGTCCGTCGGTATGGTTGAGTTGCCGGGCGGTGGCGGGGGTTGGTTTGTTTGCGTAACCGACAACGGCTCGATAACCGTCAACTGTGCGATGGCGCTGGTCGCGGAACCATAGGCGTTGGTGACCACCACCGAATAACCGCCCGCATCGGCCAATTGGACGTTGGGAAGTAAAAGGCTGTCGTTGGTTGCGCCCGTAAGTGAAGTGCCGTTGAATTGCCATTGATAATGCAAAGGCGATTGCCCATTTACCAGGACATTGAAAGTCACATTTGAACCCACTTGAGAAAATTGGCTCGACGGTTGGCTGACTATGATTGGCGTATTTTGGAGGGTGATCCTCACGCAACGAAACCCGATGAAATTAGCAGCGTGGCTGGGAATGAGAGTGGAGCTTATGAGCGGGCGGTAGGAGCAACGAGGTGCACCGGCGACTGAACTCCAGGAACCGCCTCGCAGGACTCTGACATTCCAAGGGCTGGTCGTCGGTCCTCTGGTATCGCTTTCTGTTGCGCCCGCATCACTATACCAACCAGGGTCCAGCCAATCCCAGCACCACTGCCACACATTCCCGGCCATGTCATACAACCCATACCCGTTCGTGGCAAAATAGCCCACCGGATTGCTGTATGGATAAACACCGTCATTGAATGTCCCGTCGGCTCCTCCCGAAGCAGTGTCGTAGCTATAGCACGATGGACATGACCAGTAATTCGCGTAGCTCCAATCGATAGTGTCTGTATTCGTCCATGGAAATCGGTGGCCGCTTGCGCCGCCGCGAGCAGCCTTCTCCCACTCTGCTTCGGTCGGCAAAAGATAGCCGTTTGCTGTCCATTTGACACACGAATTGCTTAAGTCAATCCACCCGGAGCGATAAAGCGTCGTTTGGCTGGCGTCCGTGTAATAGCAGGGTGTCAGCCCCTCCATTTCACTCCGCGCATTGCACCATTTCAAACTATCATACCAGTTGACTATTTGCACCGGATGGTTTGGGGCTTTACCCGAGCCTGAGTTGTCAAAACTATAGCCGTGGTTTGTAGCCCATTGGCAAACACTGTCCCACAACGATTTCATAACGTCATAGCGATCCATGTAGAACGCACTCACGTAAACGATGTGCAGAGGAAGTTCGTAGTTCTCAGTTGCATCGCCCTCGCTTGGATTCATGCAGTTGCCCATTATGAAACTACCGGCAGGAACGAGGGCCATGTCGGCAGTCGAGGACACCGGCAAACTGACGACCAACCCGGGCGCAGATCCAACCAGTTGGAAACTGGAGTCGAAACCCGTGTGGACACCGGGTGCTGCAAATATCTCTCCTTCGGCTCCGCCACCTCTGGTGCCACCCGCTTCATTAAACCAGGTCCATTCGATGTAATGTAAACCGGCCGTCAAATTGGTGGTGACGTAGGCCGAATCGTGAGGTTGGGAGCGCCCGTTGTCGATAATGACATCGGCGCCATCAATTCTTAACCGCGCCCCATCATCCGTATTCAAACCAAAAGTGTATTGTCCCGTCGTGGGAATATTCAACCAGCCCGTGCCTTGAACCGCATAGTTGTCGGTTGGCGCGTTGTTGGTTATGCCGGGGACTGGATTGTTGGTCTGAAAATGCCCTGTCCCTTCACCAGCATCGAAGCCCACCATGTCGCCTTCTGCCATATCTGCAATTGCGATAACGTATCCGCTGCTGATGAGGTTGTCCGCATCGGACAAGCCAGTCACTGGAGATCCATTCCTGTAAGTTTTGATGAGCCAATCCGCGTGCGCGTTCCCACAGATCAACATCGCGACAATCACTTGAACAATTGCCTGTTTCACGGTCCTCCGTTTAACTTGTCACGCGGTTTGCTCTTTTTCAAGCATCTCTGCAGCCGGCGGGGATTCAGTTTTGGAATGTGACCCCGTTCGCGGCTTGCCCTTTCTCCACTCATAATGTCATGCCCGATTCAATACAGCAATGGCCATCCGCAGAGGGTCTTAAATCGAAACTCACAGAATGATTTGCTGCTTTTTGGTTACATGCGTCTTCTGTCAACGTGTTGGAATTGAACCGGAAACGGGTGCGGAATGCAAGGCAGGATTTCAAGTTAAATGAGGGGCTTTTGCCGTCATCCCGTCAAATTTTGGTTGTCTCCGGGTGCGGTATGCGGTTGGATGGCAGAGAATGATGCTGTCGGCGGTCCGGATTTGGATTTTAATCTCCACCTTGCTGGTCAGTGCCGGCTGGGTCTTGTCGGCCATCCACCAGTTGAACCGCGCTGGTTATACCGTCGTTTTTCTGCTGGCCGCCGTTGCCGGATTCGGATTATGGCGGCGGTCCCGCCCGGCGGTGGGGACCGTGAAGGCATCCTGGCACCGCATGTGGCGGCGATTCCGGCGCCCGGCGCCGTTGCTGTTTCTGGTGCTGGTCCTGTTGTCGCTGGCGTCCGGGTTGCTTTATGCCGGATTGAACTGGGACGCCAACGCCTACCGCTTGCCGCGGGTGTTGCACTGGCTGGGGGCCGGACAATGGCATTGGATCCGCACCGCCGACATCCGGATGAACGTGACCGGTTGCGGGTTTGAGTGGCTGTCGGCTCCGCTGCTTTTGTTCACCGGCACGGACCGGTTTCTGTTCCTGATCAATTGGACGACCTATCTTCTGCTGCCCGGTTTGGTCTTCAGCATTTTTACGCGCCTGCAAGTCCGGCCGCGGGTCGCCTGGTGGTGGATGTGGTTTTTTTCGT
>Ga0187889_10003797_pt1 | contig 13015 bp, 18 predicted proteins | sample June2016WEW_7_10_2_FD_132992 | JGI IMG/M metagenome (GOLD analysis project Ga0187889, IMG submission 132992) | Peatland microbial communities from SPRUCE experiment site at the Marcell Experimental Forest, Minnesota, USA - June2016WEW_7_100 | ecosystem: Environmental > Terrestrial > Soil >... | reverse complement strand
CGTCCGAATTTGAATCGGAGTCTCTTGCACCCCAAGCAAGAAGGATGGTCCAAGCTACCCCACGGCCCCACGCCACGCCGGTGGCGCATCGACCCGACCGACTTAGATAATGGTTTGCCCGGGAGGAACGCGCGGCGTCCGCGGGCGAACTGCCGGGTCGCGTGGGCCCGTGGAACGGTTCGGTCTCGAGGGCTCTTACGCCGCGAACCAGGGTAGGCGGGCGGCCGGTCCGGTCGGCTTCAGGACGAGCAAGTGCAGGTTCGCGCCGGAGTCTCCGGGAGCGTACGAGTCCCGGGACGCGAGCTGGTAGAGGATGTACAGCGCGTCCTCGTCCGAATGGACGCCGAGCGAGCGGTGGACATCGAGGCCGAACCGGTTCGTCAGGAGCGTGAGCAGTTCCTCGAAATCGATTGGGTTGCCGCCCTCGCCCGCGGCGGCCCGCCGGAACAGCCCGGCCACGACCCCCGTTGAGATCGCGAGGATCTCCCGGGGCTCGGCGACCCGTAGGTGGAAATGCGGGACGTCCTCCGACCGGTCCGGGGACGGCACGACGAGGATCGAGACCTCGTGGTCGATGGCCGACCCTCCCGCGGACCGGAAGAACCGACGCCAGGCCTCCTCGGCCGTCTCGTCCGTCGGGACGACGAAGATCGCCCGCCGCTGGGAGGGGCGCGCGCTTCGGACCCCGGTGACCCATCGTTCGATCCCCGCCTCGACCGCGGCAGGTTCGCCGGGCGGGACATACACCGGGAACGTGCGGCGCGGGACCCCGGCCTCATGGACCCAGAACGACGGCTCGACCACCGGCTCACGCCGCGGGTTCGAGACCCGCGAGTAGCCGAGCTTCTTCAGGACGTTCTCGGCGTCCCGCTGCCGTTCGGGGGTGGACGCGACCCGGGGAGTGGCGGACATCTTCGGAGACCAGTCAGGTCCCCGAGATAAGGTCAGCGCGCGCCGTGACGGGAAGGTAAGCTCAGAACCCGCCCGAAAGCCGGTCCCCGGTGGTTCTCGGGTCGGGGACGGGTCGAAGCCCTCAGGGAATGGTGGAGGCGTCCGACGAGCTCCCGCCCTCGAAGCGGCGGATGAGCTGGGTCGTGACCTCGATCAACGGGTGGTGGCTCGAGTGGTCGATCTCGATGTCCGCGACCGTCGTGAGGTGGTGCTCGCGGGCGATCCGCTCGAACCCGGTCTCCTTCGCGGCGAACTCCTCGGGACGGTCGCACGTCAGGATGAACGCCTGGAGCTGCGTGAGGCCCATCTCGCGCGCCGCGAGCGCCCGGTGGTGGCCGTCGACGAGGATCCAGACATCCCCCTTCTGCACGACCAGGACCGGTTCGGCGAACCCGCGCTCGAGCTCGTACCGACGGCCTTCGAGCTCGTCCTCGAAGACCTTCCATTGGGTCGGGGTGAGGTGGGAGATCGGGACCAGTCCCCGACGGGACGAGAACGGAAGACCATAGCGCTCGGCGAGGAGGCGCTTCAGGGTGTCCGCTTTCATCGGCGACGCGCGCTCGAAGTGAGAGCGCACGACGTCGAGGTTCGACAGGACCCCGCAGAGCCGACCGCCTTCGTCGATGATGGGAAGGTCACGGAGGCCGAACCGGAACATGATCCGGGCCGCGTCGTCGAGGCCGGTTTCCGGGTAGGCGGTGTACGTGCCCGGTCGGATGATCTTCGAGATGGGAGTCTCGCCCTCGTCCGCGTGGCGGAGGAGCTCCTTCGCGCTCACGAACCCGACGAGCCGGCCCGTAGGGTCGGTCACCGGTAGCCCGTGGTGACGGCTCTTCGTCAGCTTTCCGATGGCTTCGCGGATGGTCGCGGTCGAGCGGATGTGCTCGACCTCCAGGATCATGTAGTCCCGGACGTGGACGTTCATCAATCCCGTACGGGTTGCTCGTCGCGCAGGTACGCGGTCAGCAGGTGGAGGGTGATGAGGTGGGTGTCCTCCGTGTGCTGCATGCTGTTCGAGGGGACGACCAGCGCGACATCGACCATGTCCTTGAGCTTCCCGCCACCGATACCGGTGAGACCGATCGTCGTGAGTCCCATCGCGCGCGCCGTCTTCACGGCCTCGAGGACGTTCGGGGAGTTCCCGCTCCCCGAGATCGCGACCACGACATCGCCCTTCTCGGCCAGCGCCTTGAGGGGCCCGGAGAACACCTCGGCGTAGCCGACGTCGTTCGCCCATGCGGTCAGGCCCGGGATGTTGTCGTTGAGGCTGACGCAGCGGAACCGCTTGCCCGGGCCGTGGCCGGCGGTCCCTCCGGCGACCTTCGCGATGTCGGTCACGAAGTGGGACGCCGTGGACGCGCTCCCCCCGTTCCCGAAGAAGAAGATCGTCCGGTCCTCGGCCCGGGCCCGGAGCAGGATCGGCATGATCCGCTCGACCGCGGCGAGGAGGTAGGGGGCGTCCAGGGCCGCGTGCGCTTCCCGCACGTAGTTCTGGATGTACGTCGCCAGGGTCGGGAGCTCGGTCATCGTCCCACGAACAGTATCCGCGAGCCCTCGGGGGTGATCCGAACGGGCAGCCGCGTCATCGGCGACAGGGCGGCCGCTATTTGATGGCTGCGTTCCGGGGGGTGGAGGAGGAGGAGGAAACCGCCCCCTCCGGCCCCCGTGATCTTGCCGCCGTACGCTCCGGCCGCCTTCGCCGCGGCGTACTGGCGGTCGATCTCGTCGTTCGATATCCCGCTCGTCAGGCCCCGCTTCAGCCGCCACCCCTCGTCCAGGACCTCGCCGAGCCGGGCCCAATCCCGTTGCACGAGCGCGGTGCGCGCCGTGCCCGCGAGCTCGCGCATCCGCAGGAGCGACTCCTTGTTCTCGTCGGTCCGCGAGTTCTGCTGCACCAGGATCCCCTGGGCCTTCCGGGTGATCCCCGTGTAGAAAAGCGAGAGATGGTCGCTGAGCTCGACGCGGTCCTGGGTCGATAGCGGAATCGGGGACGCGCGGACCGAATCGTCCGCCCGGAACTAGAAGTGCTCGACCCCTCCGAACGCCGCGATGTACTGGTCCTGCTTGCCGAGGGTCCCGCCGAGGCGGTCGATCTCGATGCGACAGGCTTCCTCCGCGAGCTCGGCCGGGTCCTTGAGGACCCCTCGGTAAGCGTAGAGCGCGTTCAAGAGGCCGACGGTGAGGGTCGAAGAGGAGCCGAGCCCCGTCCCCTCGGAGGGGATGTCGGCGATCGTGTGGATCTCGAGCGCTTCGTGTACTCCGGTCACGCGCATCGCTTCTCGGAAGATCGGGTGCTGGAGGTCGTCGAGCCGGTCGACGTTCTCCGTACGGGAATAGGCGACCCGGATCGACTTGTCGAACTTCTCGTTGACGAGGACGTGGATGTACCGGTCGATGGCCGCGCTCGTGCACGCCCCTCCCCCGTAGGCCCGGTAGAAGCCGGGCAGGTCGGTACCTCCTCCTGCGAAGCTGATGCGCAGCGGGGTCCGGGTGATGATCACGGCCCCTAAGCCGCACGACGGCCACTTATGGGTTTTGGGGTCGTCCTCGGCTTCCGCGGGAGGGCGGACCGCCCCCGGGGCGGGCGTGGCGCTCCGCGACCACCTCGCCCGGCGGCCGTAGAACGCATAAGTGGTCGCCGCGAGGTCGCCGACCGGGGCGAGGCCCGGAAGCACTTTCGCGAACGTGGGGGCCCTACGGTCGAGCACGATGGCGATGCCTCGGTCGTTCTCGGACCGGATCATGCGCCCGCACGCCTAGAGGATCGCTCGTTGGGCGGGGGCCTCCATCGTGTACTCCCAGCCCTTGCCCGTGGTCGCGTTGAGGTACGCCCGCAGGGCCTCCCTCTTCGCGGTCGGTCGGGGGTAGGGGATGCCGACCACCACGACCGCTTCGAGCTACTCGTCCGGATAGTCGATCCCCTCGGAGAGCCGACCCCCTGCGACGCCCAGGAGGACCGTTCCTTCGGGGTCCTTCTTCCAGCCTTCGATCGACCGCCAGAGGTCTCCCATCGGGACCCGACTGTACTCGATGAACACGTTCCCCGGAAGCTGGGACTGGAGCCCCGCCTCGAGGACCTTCTGCAGGAGGTCGAAGCTCGGGAAGAACACCGCCGTCTTGACGGGAAGCGTCTCCAGGACCTCGACCAGGCGGTCGGCGAGCCGCGTGACCGCGCGCGGGTCGTTGCGGATCTCCTCGAACCGGGTGGTGACGCTCGGGTCGTAGAGGAACTTCCGGTTCTCCGGTGGGAAGAACGAGGGAACGTCGAGCAGACGCGCCTTCTCCCCAGGCCGAGAGAGTCGCGGTACTCGGTGAGAGGGGAGAGGGTGCCCGAGAGGTGCACGGAGCTGTGACACTCGAGGATCGGCTGAGCCGGGGCGCTCGCGTCGAGCGCGAACGCCTCGAGCGCGGGTCGGGGCGAGCGGGTGGCCACCTTGACGTACGACGGGGAGTCGAGCTGCGGCCACGAGAGCAGCGTGAGGGCGACCGTGTGGACCCAGGACCTCGGGAGATGACGCTCCCGCCGACGCTCGTCCCGAAGGTTCTCCCCCCAGGTCGCGAGGGCCCCGAGCCAGGTGTCGAGACGGTGCGAGGTGCCTCCGAGCGCCGTCAGGAGCGCGTCCTCGAAGATCGAGGGAGGAAGGATCGCGTCCTCCTCCCGGACGAGGGATTCGATCAGCTCCTCCACGGCGGCGACGACGATGTCAAAGAAGCGGCTCGCGCTCGGCCCGTCGGGGAGCTGGAAATCCCCCCGCTCGGCGACCTCCGCCCGTGCCCGCCGCACGGACTCGAGCGGTAGCGCGACGGTCGTGAGCTCCCGCAGGTGGTTCGGCAGGTTGTGGGCCTCGTCGACGACCAGGTCGACCCGCTCGGGGCCGACCCCCATCCATCGGAGGAGGGTACGGCGGATGTGCGGGTGGAAGAAGAACGCGTACGGCGCGGTGATGAGGCGGGCATGCGGGACGAGCTTCTTCGAGAGCTCGTACGAACAGAGGTTCTCCTCCCGGCTGTATGCCTCGAACTCGTGCGGGAGCGGGAGCTTCGTCCGGAACCGCTCGATAAGGCCGTCGAGGTCCGATTGGAGGACCCGGGCGTAGTACGGGCAGCCGTCGAGGTCGGTGAGGTCGATCTCCCCACCCTCGGGGAGCTCCGGCGGAGGGGCGAGCGGGGCCTCCCCCTGGAGCATCCGCTCGGTCGCCCGCTTGCGGTCGGCGCAGAGCTTGCCGTGCTCTTCGGCGGTCGCGCCTTTGACCTCGGCGACGTTCTCGAGGAGGAAGCAGCGGCGGGCACGTCCCTGGAGACCGACCGCGAGGATCGGCTGGTCGAGGCGGAGGGCGATTGCGCGGGTCTCGTGAAGGACTTGAACCTCTTGGGAGTGGGTCCGGACGAGGTAGAGGACCTTGTGGTCCGCCCGCACCGCGTGCTCAAGGAGGGGGGCGAGAGTGGCGACGGTCTTGCCGCTTCCCGTCGGGGCGTTCACGAGGAGCGTCCCGCCCCGCTGACCGACCTCCGCGACCTCGCGGAGGATCGATTCCTGACCCGGGCGCGGGCGGTACGGGAATAACAGCGGCACCTCGGGTGCGGTCGTGGCGGCGGACGTGGTCGACCTTCCCGGAGCGCCGAGCGGACGACTGGGGTTTTAAGCTGCGCCTTGACTCGCACGGGAGGAGGGCGGGAACGCCTCCTCGCACGGTCGGTGGACGCGTCTATCGACGCTCCGCTCTGCGGTCCGGCCGTTCAGCCGTACGCGTAGCGGACCCCGTACGGGCCCCGGGGCATCGTCCAGGTCACCGACCCCTGGTCGCAGGCGATGTCGCACGCTCCGCATTCGACGCAGTCCTCGTAGCGGAAGACCAGCCGTCCCTCGATCCGCTCGTAGCAGGCGGCGGGGCAGACGAAGGTGCAGAGCGAGTGCGGGCAGCGGGCGCAGATCTCCGGCTTGACCGTGATGTGCGCGTGGTCGGCGGAATCGGTGGTCACTCTCAGGGTGCCGAGCCTTCGCTTTACGTCGACGAACTCGACCGCTCCGGTCGCTGCGAGAGGCACCGCCGTCGCCATCGTCTACCTTCCCCTCACTTCGGGAGCTTCGCGAGGATGTCGAGGTCCGCCCGGACCGCGGCGACGCTCGCCCGAAACGCGTCCCGTTCGGCCGGCAGGAGGTCGACCTCGATGATCCGCTCCACGCCCTGCCGTCCCAGCACCACCGGTACGCCGACGCAGACGTCCTTCTCTCCGAACTCTCCCGAGAGGTGCGCCGCCACCGGCAGGAGCCGGTGCTCGTCGTGAGCGATCGCCCGGACGAGCTCGGCCTGGCTCGCCGTCGGGGCGTAGAAGGCGCTCCCGGTCTTGAGCAGGTTCACGATCTCCGCGCCTCCCTGCTTCGTCCGGGCCACGATCGCCGCCAGGCGGTCGGGAGGGAGAAGCTTCGTTAGGGGAACTCCGGAGACGCTCGTCAGGGAAAGGAGCGGCACCATGGTGTCCCCGTGCGTTCCGAGGACGAACCCCGTGACATCCCGGGGAGCCACGTGGAGGGCCTCGGCGACGAACGAACGGAACCGAGCAGTATCCAGCGTGCCCGACTCTCCGAACACGCGGGCCGGGGGCAGGCCGCTGACCGCCCGGAAGTAGTAGGTCATCACGTCGACCGGATTGGTGACGACGATCGAGACCGCATTCGGGGCGTGGAGCTTGACCGCCTCCGCGTGCCCTCTCACGATCCCGGCGTTCTTCTCGAGAAGGTCGGAGCGGCTCATCCCCGGCTTGCGCGCGAGCCCGGCCGTCTCGACGACCACGTCGGACCCTTGGAGGGCGTCCAGCGACGTCGTCCCGGTGACCCGGGTCGAAAAGCCGAGGATAGGGCCCGATTCCTGGATGTCGAGCGCTTTCCCCTGCGGCAGGCCGTCCACGATGTCGACCAAGACGACCTCGCGGGCGACGTCCATCTCCGCGAGCCGCTGGGCGAGCGAGCCCCCGATGTTCCCGGCCCCCAGCACCACGATCTTGCCGAGCGCGCTCATTCGTGTTCCCTTCCTTCCCACCCAGTCGCCGGCGGGCTTAAACATGAGCGTTCGGGGGGACCCCCACCCCCGCCGAAAGGTTGATTCAGGGGCCCCCCCGTTCGCCCCCGATGGTCGACGTCGACTCGATCCTGCTCGGCGTGCAGGAACGGGACAAGTGGCGGAACCGAACGGAGGTCCTCGAACAGTCCCTTCGGGACGTCCGCGACCGTCGGCGCCGGCTCGAATCCCGATTGCGGCGCGTCAAGAAGGAGCTGAGCCGCCTCCGCGATACCGTCGATGCGGTCCTTGACCGATCCCGAATGGACGTGACCCACAATGCCCCGGGCGCTCCCCCCTACCGATAGGCAGGAGGCGCTCGCCTCGGCCCAGCGCCAGCTGGTGGCCGAGATCGAGCAGCTCACTCGGGAGGAGGAGTACCTCCTCCTCAAGGTCCGTCAGGCGCGCGAGCAGGTTCGTTATTATGAGGGGCTTCTGAGCTTGCTCCGGCGCGACCTTGGGGCCACTCCGGGTCTCACCGACCTGGTGCGTCGCCTCGGGTGACGCTCGGGCGATCGTGAAGATCTTAGTCGTGGGGGCAGGGGCCGTCGGCAGTCTCCTCGGGGCCCTGCTCCAGGAGGGGGGCCATTCGGTCCTTCTGGTCGGACGGGCGGACCACGTCACCGCGCTCCAGGGCCAGGGACTCCGGGTCTCGGGTTCCCGGCCTCGGGTCGTCCGGGTCGAGGCCGCCGTCACCATCCCGCCCGGGAACGACGCGGACGTGGTGCTCGTTACGACGAAGACGTTCGGACTCGCCGCCGCGACCACTGAGCTCGCCCGTGCCCTTTCGCCGCATCCGGTGCTCTTCCTTCAGAACGGTTTGGGGATCCTTTCGGTCGCTCGGAACGCCTTGAGGGCCGGGGGCTGGATCGACCCCGCCGCCTATGCGGTGCGCGGAGTGAACTCGATCCCGGCGACCTGGGTCGGACCGGGCGAGGTCCGGGAGGCCGGAGTAGGGGAGGTCTTGCTTCCCGTTCCCAGCGAGGCGGGCCCGTCGGCGGGAGCCGCGCGTCTGTTCCGGATGCTGCTCGCCGGGGCTCGGGTCCCGGTCGAGGCGGTCCCCGAGTTCGAACGCGAGGTCTGGAGGAAAGCGCTCGTGAACGCGGCGGTCAACCCGGTCACGGCGGCGCGAGGGGTCACGAACGGGGAGCTCCTCGAAGACCCCCTACGCACGGAGGCCCTCCGATTGCTCGGCGAGGGGCTCGCGGTCGCACGGGCGGTCGGTTTCGACTTCACGAGCGAGGAGGTGACGCGCGACTTCGAGCGGATCGTGCGGGCGACCGCCTCGAACCGGTCGAGCATGCTCCAAGACCTCGACCGGGGCCGCCCGACGGAGATCGACGCCATCTCCGGAGAGATCTTGCGCGAGGCGGCGAGCCACGGCCTCGACCTTCCGGCGACCCGCGCGATCGTGGCGGAGATCACCGCGCGTTCATCTCGTGCCCCCCCGGGGCCACAACCCTCATAGTGGCCCGACCCTCGCTCTCTCCGAATGGCCGAGAAACGTGGGATCGCTTCAGCGCCGGTCCATGGTCGGCGGGTCCTCGTCCGGGTCGATTTCAACGTCCCCCAGGACGCGGACGGACGGATCGCCGACGATCGGCGAATGCAAGAGGCCCTTCCTACCCTGAACCACCTCCGAGCCGCGGGGGCCCGAACGATCCTGCTCTCGCACCTGGGCCGTCCGGAGGGTCATCGGGACCCCCGGTTCTCGCTGCGGCCGGTCGCCCACCACCTGAGCGTCCTGCTCGGTCAGCCGGTCTCTTTCGCCGAGGATATCGTGGGCGCGAGGCCGCTCGAGCTAGCGACCCGCCTCGAGAACGGGCAGTTCCTCATGCTCGAGAACCTGCGCTTCCATCCGGGGGAGGAGGCCAACGACCCCGCGTTCGCCGCCCAGCTCGCGAGCCTCGGCCAAGTGTTCGTCGAGGACGCCTTCGGGACGGTCCACCGGGCGCATGCGTCCACCGTCGGAGTGCCGAAGCGCCTCCCGTCGTTCGCGGGACTCCTGGTCGAACGGGAGGTCCGGGAACTGTCGAAGCTCGTCGAGGCTCCCGCGCGCCCCTACATGGTCGTCGTCGGCGGGGCGAAGGTCGCGGACAAGCTGCCGCTGCTCACGAGCTTCCTCGGACGTGCGGATTCGCTCCTCGTCGGGGGCGCCCTGGCCTTCCCGTTCCTGCATGCCCAGAACGCGGGCCTGGGAGCGACCAAGGTCGAGGGGGGGCTCAAGGAAGCGGTCGACCTCTTCTTCCAGCAAGCGAAGTCGGCGGGGACGGAGGTGGTCCTACCTTCCGACCTCCTCATCGAGCGGCCCGGAACGTCGGAGGCGACGGCCCATGCCGTGGGACACATCCCGCCGGGCGGCGTCGCCAAGGACATCGGGCCCGAGACCCGGGCCCGGTTCGCCGAGGTGCTCGCACGCTCCCGCACGGTCTTCTGGAACGGGCCCCTCGGCCTCGCGGAGGACCCGCGGTTCGCGAACGGGACCCGGGAGGTCCTGGCTCGCCTCGCCGAGGTCCCCGGGTACCACGTGGCGGCCGGGGGGGACTCCGCGCGGGTCGCTCACGACCTCGGGGTGGCGGGAAGCTTCCAGTTCATCTCGACCGGCGGTTGTGCGGCGCTCGAGTTCGTGCAGGGGCTCGAGCTCCCCGGGCTCGCCGTGCTCCCCGACGCGTAGGACGACCGCCGGACGGCGGCACGGGGGATCCCGGGTCGAGGGTCGCGGCCAGGTACCGAAGGTAGGCGTTCCCGACCCGCGGCACGTCTATCTCGGCGACCTCGGGAACGTCGTACGGGTGGGTCGTCTCGAGGTGGCGGAAGAGCGCGCCCACGCGCTTCGGGGTCGTCTTGAACAGGACGAGCGACTCGTCCGCGGATTCGACCCGGCCCATCCACCAGTATCGGGAATGGGCCGGCACGATGTTCGCGCACACCGCGAGCCGGGCCCGGAGGGTGGACTCGACGGCCGCCAGCGCGGCCTCGCGCGACGGGTACGTCGTGAGCACGAGGCGCATCGGGCCCGCCGCGCGGGCGCTTTCGAGGGGATATGGGCTCACGTCTCGGGTCCTCCCACGATGAGGCGACCGGCCGAGAAATCGAGCGTGGCGAGAGCGAGGGTCGAGAGGTCGACGACCGCGGCGCGGGCCGGCACGGGCGAGATGTTGCGCATCCGTTGGTACTCGGTCTCGGATTGCCATGTCGAGGCGTTCAGCAGGAGGACGCCCCGGTACCGGTCGACTCCGTACGTGTGGGAGTGGCCCGTGACGAGGATGTCCGGCGCGGGGTCGATGACCAGACCGTCCCGCGGAAGGGGCGCGAGCGGAGTGCGGTCTCCGTAGATCGGCGCGAGGTGGCGCATCAGTAGCATCCGCTTCATCACCTCGGTCGGTCGGGAATACGAGGCTCCCGGGATCGCCGGGATGAGGTCGTCGAAGCTCCTCCCGTGGTAGGCCTCGACCACGACCCCGGAGAGCGCGAACGAGGACGGGTTCGCGAGGGCCCGCACGTTCGGCGGCAGCAGGAAGGCGAGGTTCGCGGGGAGCGCCGGCTGCGGCTCCGCCGGGGAGACGGCGTCATGGTTCCCGGGGATCGCTACGATCGTGAGCCGGTCGGGGAGCTCCGCGAGGCGACGACCGACCTCGGCGTACTGCTCGACCACGTCGGAGATCGCAAGGTCCCGCTCCTGCCGGGGGTAGACCCCGATGCCGTCCACGAGGTCTCCCGCGATGACGACAAAGTCGATGGACGCCGCGAGCTCGGCATGCGGGCCGCGCCCCCGCAGGAACTCGACCAAGTGGGCCCAGCTCTCGCTGAGGAACGACCGGCTTCCCACGTGAAGGTCGGAAAGGAACATCACCCGTCGGGGGGTGGTCGACCGGCCCATCGGCCGGGTCGAGGGGATGTCGGGACGCTCGACGTGAGCGACCCGGGGGATCCGGCCCGGCTCCTTCCCGAACGTCAGGCGAAGGCCGACCACCTCGTCGGAGAGGAATGTGACGCGGGACCCGGGCGAGTCCTTCGGGACGAGCGCCTCGAGCGAACCGGTCTCGTCGTCCACGGTGAGGATCAGGTGGTGCCGCTGGGGCGTCTCCCGGACCCCGCTCACCATCCCGATGACCGACGACGTACCCTCGGACGCCCGCAGCTCTCGGATCGGCCGGAGGTTCGGGAGGTCCGGCCGGCCCCGGAGCATCCGGGCGAGAGCGCGGTAGCGGGACTGGAAGAGCGCTCCGAACGCGGCGATCGGCTGGGTCGCGACCGGGGGTCCTGTGAACCCCTCGGACAGGAGCTCGAACGGCACGGCCGCGCGGCGGGCATTGGCGCTCGCCACGAGCCCCGCGACCGCCACCTCGGCGCGGTGAGCGGGAGCCTGCCGACGGGCCAGCGCAGCTTCCACCATCTCCCGGGTGACGAACGGGGAGCTCTCGTCGGACCGAGCGAGAAGCTCCCGCGAGAGCGCGAGCGGCTGTCGGTCGGAGAGGAGGAGCTGGAGGGCCCCGGCTTCGAGGAGCTTGTGGTGCTCTTCGAAGTAGGCGACCAAGTGCTCGCGCAACGCTCCCGCCACGTACTACCCTGGCCACCCGTCCCGGTCCTAGGACCGACGACCGGTCAGCTCGTCCGCGAAGCAGCCCCGGCTTATTTCAAGACTGGGGCGTCCGGGCGGGTCCCGGGCGGTGCCGAGCGTCGTCCGCGCGCTTAGCGGTACGATTCCTTCGCGTAGGAGGCCCCTTTCGGGTACTTCTCCTTGAGGTGCGCGACCAGCGCCTCGGGGGTGCGCGCGAGGTGGGCGGAGTACCATTGCACCACGACGTCCTTCAGGACGCGATGGAGCTCCCCGACGTGCACCTCGTCCTCGGCGCTGTCGTAGAGCACGGCCTGGCTCATCATCCGCATCCATCCGGAGTAGCGGTGGTAGCTCTCCCCGTCGCACCACTCGAAGATCCCACGGAGGTGCGACTTCCCTTCGGGCGTGCGGTAGTACCAGAAGCGGAGGGTGAAGCCGACCCAGCCGGCCGCGCGGTCGCCGAGCTCGATGGTCTTGACGGCCCCGAAGTCGAAGTTCTCCTTGAACGTCCAGGTAGTGGGGTACTCGGTGAACGTCGCGAAGAGCGTCTGGGAAGGGTCGATGGTGAGATGGACCGAGACCTCCTCGAACTGATTGTGGACCTCCCAGAGGTCCTGGAGGAGTCGGCGGTTGATCTCCGCCCGGTGCGACAGGTCCTCCCGGTCTGGGCGCTCGCCGCCTCTTGGGTCTTCGAAAGCTCGGTCTTCAGCGACGAAACGAAGTCATCTTCCGCGAGGGGAGGTTCGGGAGAGGGAGTCCCGGGTTCCGGGACATCGGGCACTTTTCGCGCAGATTTACGGGGCATGAGTTAAGGCTCCTAGGTCGCGTAGAGGAGGCCGATATAAAGACTGTTAGCATGCTTCGGCAGTGGGCCTCGCCGGTGGGAGCGGGGCTCCGTCGGGCCCGGGTCGCGGGACCGCCCGCTTAAATACCGCGCCCGACTCCATATCGCTGGAAAGCACCCCTCCGGGGACGAAAGGAGGAACCCTCCCGACGTCGCTAGGAGATCCGGAATCACGACTCATGTTCCGCCCACGGTTTTGTCGTAATCTCCGCGCATCGTCCGGCGACCCGGGTCGTACCTAGATCGTCCCTTGGGGAGGCACCCGCCCACAGCGGGGCGCTTTCCGCCATGAGGAGAATCGAACATGACCAACGACCCTAACGCCGCGAAATACCAGATCCGAGCCCGCATTGCCGCCGAAGGCGTCATCGACAAGCCCGACGTCGTCGGCGCGGTATTCGGACAGACCGAGGGCCTGCTCGGAGACGAGCTCGACCTCCGCGACCTCCAGAAGTCCGGGCGGATCGGACGGATCGAGGTCGAGATCGACAGCCGCAAAGGAAAGAGCGAAGGCGAGATCCTGATCCCGTCGTCCCTCGACCAGGTCGAGACCGCGATCCTGGCCTCGGGGCTCGAGACCGTCGACCGCATCGGCCCCTGCCG
>Ga0187889_10003793_pt1 | contig 13019 bp, 13 predicted proteins | sample June2016WEW_7_10_2_FD_132992 | JGI IMG/M metagenome (GOLD analysis project Ga0187889, IMG submission 132992) | Peatland microbial communities from SPRUCE experiment site at the Marcell Experimental Forest, Minnesota, USA - June2016WEW_7_100 | ecosystem: Environmental > Terrestrial > Soil >... | reverse complement strand
TTCCTCGCCCCAACGGAGCGTGGCGGTTGTGCGTGCCGGTCGTGTGCTCGGCGAAGCGATTGAGACCGGCGCGACCCGGGCATTCGGCCTGATCGAGGCTGCGTTGCGCGAAGCAAAACTGGAGCGCGAGCAGATTGAAGTTTTGGCGGTCGGCCTCGGCCCCGGCTCTTACACGGGCGTTCGCGTTGCGCTTGCGATGGCGCAGGGCTGGCAACTGGCGCGCGGCGCAAAATTGCTCGGCGTGAGCAGCGCGGACTGTCTGGCGGCACAGGCCCGGGTAGAAGGAATTTTCGGCCGTGTGAACGTGATGGTGGACGCGCAGCGCAATGAATTTTATCTGGCAACGTATGAAACATCCGCGGACGGCTGGAATACAATTGAGCCGCTGCGGATTTTGACGTTGCAGGAAGTTCAATCGCGGGCTGAGGCGCGGGAAATTCTGGCTGGCCCGGAAGTGACGCGCTGGTTTCCCGGTGGCCGGACAATCTTCCCGCGCGCGGCGACCTTAGCCCGGCTCGCAGCCGGGCTAAATGGCTTTGTCGCCGGCGAAAAATTGGCGCCGATTTATTTGCGGGAGGTTAATTTCACCAAAGCCACCGGACGAAAGTCCGCCACGCTTTGAAGGCAGCGTCCTTGTTTGCCCCGCGTCCGGGTTTGTGGACAAAATTGCCAAATTACAGGACAGCGGCGCGATGAAGAGTTGTCATCCTGTCTGTAAAGAGTTGTCATCCTGTCTGTAATCCGACAATGGTTCCGACCAACCATAATGGTATGCGGGTTGCTATTTTATGACCCAGCGAGCAAGAAAATCTGACGTAAAAATCTATGGTGAACCGTCTTGGCAAAGCCACGGGATGCAAATCGGGCATCGCGTGTGGCGCATTCACGTTGATCGAAGTCATGGTTGGATTCTTCATTTTCGGGCTCGTGATTTCCGGGATGATTTACGGATACGTGCAGGCCAATCGGATGGCGGAGTGGAGTTCGATGTCGCAGGGAGCACAGTCGTATGCCATGCAGGGGCTGGAACAGGCGCGTGCGGCGAAATGGGACACCCAGGTGTGGCCCCAAAGTGTTGGACCCGGAACGGGTGATTGGCTTGGCGTAACGAATTTGCCTCCCCAGGTGGATACAAATGATGTTCCCCAAAGCGGCGCTCCGCTTTTGCTCACAAACCGCGTTTACATCACGAAGGTTTCCGACAATCCGCCACTGCGGCAAATCCGTTCGGACGTAATCTGGACCTTTCCGCTGACCGGCTATACGTACACCAATACCGTCATAACCTTGCGCGCGCCTGACCAATGAAACTTTTCAAAAACACCCAAAACCGCCCGCCTCGGAGGAACATTCGAGGCTTCACACTGGCGGAGATGGTGATCACCGTTGGAGTCTTCCTGTTTATCTTCACGGGTGCGATGATCGCCGTTCAAATCTTTGGTTTGCGCGTCTACACCCTGGCAGCGACCAAGCTGGTGGCCACCGCCGGCTCACGCAAATCAATGAATCAGATCCGGCTCCAAATCCAGGAGGCGAAAACGGTTTATGTCGGGAACTGTTCCGTTACCGGCCCCACTTCTTTCTCGCTCATATTGTCAAACTATCAGCAAGGCAATGCCCTGATCGTTTACCCCACCACGAACATGGCCAGCTACACGATTTTCTATCTGGAGTTTAGCACTCAGACCAATTCGACCAATTATTTGAAGCAATACAACGTGCTCAATGGCGTTCCCACCCTCACCAACACGCTGGCCTCTTTCCTGACCAACCAAATCGTTTTCGCTGCCGCAGATTATTACGGGAATATTTGGACGTCGACGAATTATTCAGGTCTGAGCAATCGCCTGGTCATATGGGTGACGATGCAATTTTCACAATGGGAATACCCGGTGGGCTATGTCGGCGGGGTCGGTGTCAACGCTTTTGACTATTACCAACTGCGCACGCGGGTTTACCGTCGCGCGTGGAACTGAAAAACACAAAGGACGTTATGCAAATTTTATTCAAATCCATCCGGCGGAATAACCGGGGTTATGCCTTGGTCATCATCATGGTTTTCCTGGTTGTCACTCTGACCGTCTTTGCCAGCATGATGTATATGATTGCAAGCAATTCCACAATAACGCAACGGAACAACCTCTACAACACCAGCGAATCCGCCGCCGAAGCCGCCGTTGATACGATTATCTCACAAATGGACCGTGATTTCCTCTATCAAACCCTCAACAACGCCAGCGTTTATCAGGTGTTGCCCATACCGGCAACCAACTGGCCTGTCACCTTCCAGTTCAGCGGCACCAACGGCAGCACGGCAGGCCAAATCACCGTGACCGTAGTCCCGCAAAATTGGACCACCAACTGGGGTTTGTTGAACTCCTCGCAGTTCAGCGGCTTGAATGCCGCCATAGCCACTTGCACAGTCACTGCCACAGCAACGCCTCTCAACCAGGGTTACGGCATGTCCTCCACTGTCCAGGAGCAGTTCCAACTCGCCGCCATCCCCGTTTTCCAATATGGCGCGTTTTACAACATGGACATGGACATCAGTCCCGGCCAGGCGATGACCATGAACGGCAAGGTCATGGTCAACGGAAACATCTGGATGTGTCCGCAGGCACTGATGACGTTTAATGACACCGTTTCGGCCACCTTGCTGGTCACCAACCACGATAACCCCAATGATCAACAGAACCTGTCCTTTATCTCGGGCGATCTTACCTATAATGGCGGCCAACCGGTTTCCCACCATGACTCGCTGGTCATGCCCGTCGCCGGCAGCAATACCGGCCTCACCAACCCTGAAGCCATTCTCAACCTGCCGCCAGCAGGCTTGGGCGTACCCAACGATGTTGCGTATGCGTCTTCCAATCAGACGTATCTTTACAACGAATGCGATCTCATCATCTCCAATTCCGTCTCCGGCACGAATGGCAATAGCTGGTACGGCACCAACCTCAGCGCTTACTATAGCGACTATAATAACCTTTCCGGCCGCCTGATCTTGCTCACAAACGATTTGCTTTTGCAAAAAACTACCAACGGCGTCAATATCACCAACTATGCCGCCACCAATATTGCGTTGGCTGGTTATTCCTTTGTGATGAACACCAATTTTTATGATTTCCGCGAATGCGCCATAGTGCAGGTCGTTCAAATTGACGTCGCCAAATTCAATAGCTGGCTGACAAACGCGACCACGCGCGGCGGCGTTCAAGTTGGCGGTTACCAGTGGAATTTTCAATGTGGCGGCAGCGATGGCGCCCACGGCTCCAAAGGTCATCCCATTGATTCCATTTACGTCTATAATGCCGTCACCCCGATCAGTAAATTTCGACTTCCTGGCGTGCGGGTGGTCAATGGTTGGCAATTGGCGTCAGCCAAAGGCCTCACTATCGCCACGCCCCAGCCGCTTTATGTGCTGGGCAATTACAACGTCCAGACTAACGCCAGCGCCAGCGTCAGCCAAATGTCCGCCAACACCACGAACACCGCTTACACTTACCCGGCCGGGCTGATGGGTGATTCCATTACCATTCTCTCCAGCAACTGGAACGACGCCAACAGCCTTACTAAAAGCGGCAGTAGTTATAACGCTCCTGAAAGTGGCACTGGCAGTCGCGTTGTGAACGGCAACATCACCGTCAACGCCGCTTGCCTTGAAGGCATCGTTCCTTCCACCCTAGCGGGCACCAAAAAACAATACAGCGGCGGCTTGGAGAATTTCCTCCGTTTGAATGAAGACTGGGGTGCTAACAGTATATCCCTGTGGTATAACGGTTCCATCGTCGTCATGTTTCAGAGCATTTATGCAACGAATTTCTGGATTGGCCCCTCCGACAGATCCGGATATCCCACCCACAACTACACTGTTCCCACACGCAAATGGGGTTTCGATGCGAAACTCGCAACGTTGGCCGGACAGCCGCCATGCACGCCGCAAGTCAAATGGATTGTCCGCGGGCAATGGGGCGACTGGAATGCTTACTGATTCCAAACAATGATGGGAGCCGGCGTAAGGAGATTCGTTCTCCCGAAACCATTTGAGCCTCGTCATCCTGGCTTCGGTGAATCATTGGAAGTTTCCGGCACTGATTGTTCCAACAAAAAACTTTCTTCCACCGTGCCCGCGCGCAGTCATACACTGCGTCCGTGAAAGCCGCCATCCTGCACGGCAAAGAACACATTCAGATTGAAGACATTGCGCCGCCCGCGCTCAAGCCGGGCGAAGTCCGCATCCGCATCGAAGCCGCGCTCACCTGCGGCACGGATTTGAAAGTGTTCAAACGCGGTTATCACGCCAAAATGATTGTGCCGCCCGCCGCCTTCGGCCACGAACTCGCCGGCGTCATTTCCGAACTCCGAATTCCAAACTCCGAATTCCGAATTGGCGGCCGCGTGGTCGTGGCCAATTCCGCGCCGTGCGGTGAATGCTTTTACTGCCGGGCTGGACAGGAAAATCTTTGCGAAGACCTGCTGTTTCTCAATGGGGCTTATGCCGAAGCCATCGTCGTTCCCGCCCGGCTCGTCCAAAAGAACCTGCTGCGCCTCAAGCCGGAAACCGATTTCCGCGACGCCGCGCTCGTCGAACCGCTCGCCTGCGTCGTCCAGGGCATCGAGGACACAAACTTGTGTGCGGGCCAGCACGTTTTGATTTTAGGCGCGGGGCCAATCGGGTTGATGTTCGCCGCACTGGCCAAAAATCTCGGTTGCGACGTGACGGTGGCCGGCCGCCGCGCGGCGCGGTTGGAAGCAGCACGCCGCCTCGGCGCAAACCAGGCGATTGACATCGGCGACGGGAGGGGGCTGGCCGCAAAAATTCGTGAAGCGACGAAGACGCATTTCGACGCGGTGATTGAAGCGGTGGGTCACCCCAACGTGTGGGAGGCGGCCGTGCATCTGGTGCGCAAGGGCGGCGGCGTGAATTTTTTCGGCGGCTGTCCGTCCGGCACGAGCATCACGCTGGACACAACGCTCATCCACTATTCCAATCTCACGCTGCTCGCGAGCTTTCATCATACGCCACACACCATCCGGCGGGCGCTGGCATTCATCGAAGCCGGCGTGATTCGCGCGGCGGATTTCGTGGACGGCGAATGCCCCTTGACGCGACTGCCGGAATTATTCAGGTCCATGGCCGCGGGCAACCACGCGCTAAAAACTTTGATTCGCGTGCATGAATAACGCCGTTGGCGAATGACTAAACCATAATGACTAATGACTAAATCACGCCCAATGACCAATCCTCAAAGCTTTCAGTCTAGCATTCGCGTTCTTTTATCATTGGAGCTTCGTCATTATTTAGCCGGTAGGTTTTAGGAATTAAGATTTTCCCGTCATGACTTTCTCCAGATAGCGGCAAAAATGAGATGCAGCTCTTTTGCTTCCTGCCAAAGTTTACGAGCTTCGGCTTTTGTCTCTGGTTCAGCCGCCGCGATCATTCGCAACCAAAGTTTGGTTTCGCGGGCTTCCTTGCGGCAAGTGCCGATTTTATTTTTGAAATCCTTTTTTGACACCGCATCGTCCGCCTCACAGTAATTTGCGCCAACGCTCGTGCCGGCGCGAACAAGCTGACTAATCAATGGCGTGATTACCGGGTTGCCGGAAATTTTCTTTGCAAAGCGGAGAATAGCCTCGCCAAAGAGTGCCGTCCGTTCCTCCAAGTCGTATGCAAGCCGGCCTTTGCCTTTGTCATTCGGACTTGGAGATTCACTGGTCATTAGGGTTTAGATATTAGTCATTTCATTTCTACGGTTTCAGGAAATGCTCCAGGTCCTTCTGCAGTTTTTTCAGGTCGGGCAGGTTGACATACATCATGTGGCCGGCATCGAACTCGGCGTAGGTGATGTTCGTGCGGTAGGCGGCGTCAAGCGACATGTGTTCAAGCGCGTAATGCATCGTGTCAATCGGACAGACGAGGTCGCACCGGCCCCCAAGCACCAGCACGCGCATGTAAGGATTCTGGTTCACTGTGGACGCGAGCTTTTCGCTGGCATTGGCGTAATTGTTGCGGACGCCATAATTCCACGGTTGCACACCGGCGAAAATTTCATAGGGCAAATCATCCTCGAATTTCAGTTCGCCACGAATATAGGAGTTTATGGCCGCTGAAAACGGTCCCGTCGTTGCCGCACTGGACGGATCGAAATCAGGATACGGCGAGGCGGGATCGTCGTCGCGCCCGGTGATGCGGGCATCGTAAGCGCCGAGAATCAGACCTTGGTCGTGCAGCAGTTGTTTGCGGAAGACGCCCTCGTCCACCCGCAGATGGTTATCCTCAATGATCTGCGGTTTCAAGCCGGTGAGCCGCACAAGTTCGACGACGATGTTTGTCCGTTCATCCGGTGATAATGCCGCGCCCCGCTGCAGGGCGGCGGTGTATTCGCCTTTGGCAAAGGCGCGCGCTTCGGCGAGTGCCTTGGGCAAATCGGCCTGCAAATCGGGCGGCAGTTTCTTGTGGAAGTGCGCCGCCGCCGTGTAAGCCGGCAGGTAAAGCGGGAATGGCAAATCATTGCCCGGTCCGTCGCTGAGGGTGGCGAAATCCAAGACACCGGAAAGCAGAATCAGGCCGTTGAGATACATCCCGTAACGCGAACGCAAATGGTCGGCCAGCCCCGCCGCGCGAAAGACGCCGTAGCTTTCGCCGCAAAGATATTTTGGCGAAAGCCAGCGCTCGTGCCGCGTCGTCCAGAGCCGGATAAACTCGCCGACGGAGTCGAGGTCGGCGGAATCGCCAAAAAACTGGTCGGCTTTTTCGTCTTTCACCGGGCGGCTGAAACCGGTGGCGACCGGGTCAATGAACACCAGGTCACTGCTGTTCAAAATCGAATACTCGTTGTCCACCATTCCGAACGGGGGCGGCGGCAGCGTGCCGTCCTCATTCATTTTCACGCGGCGCGGGCCGAGCGCACCGAGGTGCAGCCACACGGACGAGGAGCCGGGACCGCCGTTGAAACAAAACGTGACCGGCCGCGCGGCCATGTCCTTTTCACCCGCCGCCGCTTCGCTTTGGCGCGGCAAGCCCTGCCGGGTGTAGGCGACGTAAAAGACCGACGCGCGCGACGTGCCGTCGGGCTTGAGGATGGGCAACATGCCCGTTTCGGCCACATAAGTTACGCGCTGGCCGGCGATGGTGACGGTGTTGGTGGTGAACACGGGTTTGTGCGCGGCATCGGGGATGGTGGCGACTTCCGTTTTGGCGGCCGGCGGCGCGTTGGTATCGGCGGCGGGCGAATTGGTTTTGGGCGTGTCGGCGGCGCGGGCAACCATGGCGGCCAGTGCCATGAGTGAAATCCAGATTGTTTTTTTCATTTCAAATTCGTGTTTTATGCCGGGGAAAATGCGCTTTCATTCCCGGAAACGCAAGCGGCGTGTCGAACGCCACAATTTTGTGAATTCGGTGAAAGTTGTGAACAACTTTTTTGGGGAAATGCTTGCCCGCGTCCGGAATCCATGTGAGAAAACGCCAAAGCAGTTTTGCTAAAGGGTTTATACTTTAAATTGGTTAATGAGGGTAAGTAGCAAAACCGATTTCAGGGCTTCTAGGGCAGACTTTAATTCCCTGGCAATCCGGCGCGTTTTCACCTTGATCGCGCTGCCGGTGGTCATCGCTATTCCCGCCGCACTCCAGCAGACGGTGCGGGCGCAGGCATACTCCACTCCACCATTGATTTGGAATCCTCCTTTCGCGCGTCGCATCCTTAAAACCTTCTGAAAAACAGTCAAACCGAACAACCAAACAAACTGAAACGAACAACCACTCAAAAAATTATGATGAACTCAAAACGTCTGTCATCCTGTCTGGCCGCCATGCTGCTGGCATCGCCCATCGCTTTGGCGGATACGATTGCCAAATGGACCTTTGAAACCAGCCCGCCGGCGGGAACTCCTGGCGCTGGTGTTTGGATTACCAATATCGTTGCCGAAGCCGGCAGTGGAACCGCTTCCGGCTTGCATGCCGGCGCTGCGACCTATTCTTCGCCCGTCGGCAACGGATCGGCCAACTCGTTTAGTTCCACCGTTTGGGCGGCAGGGGACTTCTACCAGTTTGCCGTCAGCACGCTTGGGTTTCAAAATCTGTCGGTTTCCTTTGACATAACCAAAAGTGCCACCGGCCCCGGGACCGCTGCCCTTCAGTATAGCACGGACGGTTCCACCTTTACTCAGTTTGGATCCTCTTTCCTCGTCCTGACGAACGGCACCGGTTTCCCTTCTTGGAATGCGACCACAGCCTACAGCGCTTACACGATGTCGTTTGATTTAAGCTCCGTAACCGTGTTGAACAATGCCTCGGTTGTGTATTTTCGCGTGGAGGCGGCTGCAGCCCCGACGAGTTCCAGCGGCACTCTCCGCGTTGACAATTTTCTCGTATCTGGCGCGTCGCAGGTCTTGCCCATACCTTTGAACATCCAACGCGTCGGGACCAATGTCGTGTTGACATGGAGCGAATCCACATTCGCCCTCCAAGCTGCGCCCAACGTGACTGGCACCTACACCAACATTCCGGGGGTTGCCAACACCAACGCCTATACCGAGCCCATCGCTGGCCGGCAGAAATTCTATCGCCTCGTGCATTGATTCGCAGGACAGGCAAAAAATTCAGGGCGGCCTCGGCCGCCCCTTTTATTTGAAAACGAAACGCCCCCAATGCCACCAGCCCAAAACCAATCACTGAAGCATCATTCGCCGATGATTTTCACCAGCACGCGCTTGCGGCGGCGTCCGTCAAATTCGCCGTAGAAAATCTGTTCCCACGGGCCGAGGTCCAATTTACCCTTCGTGATGGCTACGACCACTTCGCGGCCCATGACTTGCCGTTTCAGGTGCGCGTCGGCGTTATCCTCGCCGGTGCGATTGTGCTGATACTGCGATGTCGGTTCATGCGGCGCGAGTTTTTCGAGCCATACATCGTAGTCGTGCAGCAATCCATCCTCGGCGTCGTTGATATAAACGCTGGCGGTGATATGCATGGCGTTGACGAGGCAAAGCCCGTCTTGCACGCCGCTCCGGCGGACGAGTTGTTCGACCGGGTCGGTGATGTTGACGTAATCGCGCCGATGCGGTGTCTCAAACCAGAGATGTTCAGTCAGACTTTTCACCGTTGGAGTACAAGCTTTAGCTTGCCGCTAGCAAACCGCGGCCGCCACCAAATCACCCACCTCGCGCGTGCCGTGGCCCATCCTGCCGGCGGCGAGCGACTTGATCTTGGTGTTGATGATCTTCACGACGGCGTCTTCGATGGCCACGCCCGCTTTGGTTTCACCCAGAAAATCCAGCATCATGCCGGCGGCGTTGATGGCGGCGATGGGGTTGATGACGTTCTGGCCGGTGTATTTGGGCGCGCTGCCGCCCATCGGCTCGAACATGCTGGTGCCTTCGGGATTGATATTGCCGCCGGCAGCAACACCCAACCCGCCCTGAATCATCGCCGCGAGGTCGGTAATGATGTCGCCGAACATGTTGTCGGTGACAATCACATCGAACCACTCCGGGTTTTTGATGAACCACATGCAGGTGGCGTCCACGTGCGCGTAATCGCGTTTCACCGCCGGATATTTCGCGCCGAGTTCGTGGAACGCGCGTTCCCACAAATCGAAGGCAAACGTGAGCACGTTGGTCTTGCCGCAGAGGGTCAGTTGTGCGGTGTTGCCCGCCTTGATGTCCGCCGGCTTGAGGCCTTTCCACGGCTTGCCGTTGCGCCGTTTTTGGGCCTGCTCGAAGGCATACCGCAAACAGCGGTCCACGCCGCGGCGCGTGTTCACCGATTCCTGAATCGCAATTTCATGCGGTGTGTCCTTGAACACAAAACCGCCCGAGCCGGTATAGAGACCCTCGTTGTTTTCGCGCACGACAACAAAGTCAATATGCTCCGGTCCCTTGTCCTTGAGCGGGCAGTCGGCAGCGCGATAGAGTTTTACGGGGCGCAGATTGATGTATTGCTCCAGCTCGAAACGGAGGCGCAACAAAATGCCTTTCTCCAAAATGCCCGGCTTGACCCGCGGATGCCCAACGGCGCCGAGAAAGATCGCCTTGAACTTGCGGAGTTCGTCCACGGCGCTGTCCGGCAGCACTTTGCCGGTTTTGAGGTAGCGGTCGCCGCCGAAATCGTAGTGATGCCAGTTGAGTTTAAAACCGAATTTCCTGGCGGCGGCTTCGGAAACCTTGAGCGCTTCGCGGGTCACTTCCGGTCCCGTCCCATCGCCGCCAATGACAGCAATGTCGTAAGTTTTCATGCGTTATTTTTCCTGCAATCGAAACGAGGACGGTCATACTAACGTTTTGGGGCGTGGTGACAATGGAATTTTGCATTCGACATTCGTCATTCGAAATTTGAAATTTTGGCCATGCCATTGCCGTACAAAATAGCAACGCTGCTTTATTGCTTCAGCGAGCGCGACGAGGTGCTCCTGCTCGAGCGCGCGCAGGAGCCGAACCGCGGTTTCTGGAGCCCGTGCGGCGGCAAATTGAAAATGGACCTCGGCGAATCGCCCTACACCTGCGCCTGCCGCGAAGCCGCGGAGGAACTCGGCATCAAAATCCGGCCATCGGACTTGCATCTGACCGGCATCGTCAGCGAACACGGTTATCAGGGCCGGACACATTGGCTGATGTTTTTATTTGAAGTGAAAACGAAGTTGAAATCGCTGCCGCCGGCGCATTCCGAGGGAACATTTCAATTTTTTCCGCGCCCGGCGCTGGCCGGTTTGAAAATTCCACAGACCGACCGGGAAAAAATCTGGCCGTGGTTCTGGCAATTCCGCGGCGGCTTCTTTGCGGCGCACTGCCACTGCCATCCCGACGGGCGCAATGACTGGACGCTGGAGGAGTCGAGGGATGAGGGACGAATGTCGAGCGCCGGGAATCCTTTGCCAGCCCAACCATTTCCAGCCCTCGACCCTCGACCTTCCGCCCTCGGCTGATTTATGGACGAACCGGTCATTGATTTGCACAGCGACGATTTTTTCATGGGCGAGGCGCTGCGTCAGGCGGCCAGAGCCTATGATGCCGGGGAAGTGCCGGTTGGCGCAGTGGTCGTGCGCGCGGGACGCCTCATCGCCCGGGCGTTCAACCAGGTGGAATTGCTCAAGGACGCCACCGCTCATGCTGAGATGCTGGCGCTCACACAGGCGGAGGAAATCGTGGGGGACTGGCGGCTTACAGATTGCGTGCTTTATGTGACGAAGGAACCTTGTCCGATGTGCGCCGGCGCCATCGTCCATACCCGGGTCTCACGGGTCGTGTTCGGCGCGAGTGATCCAAAGGGCGGCGCCGTTGGCAGCGTAATGAATCTGCTCCAATGCCCGGCGCTGAATCACCGTTGTGATATCACGGGCGGAGTGCGCGAACCGGAATGCCGCGTGCTGCTGCAGAATTTCTTCGCCGGGTGCCGGATTTCGCAGAAACCCCAAACAAAGAATAGTGACGCGGTTCCGGGCAGGTAATTCCACCTCAAAAAAAACCAAGGCACCCTTACGGATGCCTTGGTTGCGCAGTGATCAAAAATCCGGACCGCCATTTACTGCGGAAAATTATAAAACACGACTGTGAAAGGGGTACTATTGGTGGAGAGCATAAAAGCAGCCAGCAGGGTGGCCGGGGTCGTCTGCTGAACACTCCCATCGGCCATGCTAATATTGCCGGTCTTCAGGTGCAAGTCCGCCGCTGACCATGCCCAATTCTTGCCTGAAAAAGGCCATTGCGTACCACCAGTCAAGTAAATTGAAGTGGAGTATGAGCCGGGCGTGGCAGCATCGACGGTTCCCAAGTTACGGTCGCCGTCCAGAACCATTTGCGGATAAGCGTCCGCAGCGTCGCCACAAACAAAATAGCTGATGCAGTTTGTGCCGGCGGTAACACCTCCGGGATTTGAAGTGCCCAATTGCGAAAAATTCGTGGCGACATTGCGACCCGGGGCGCTGTCAGAGGTGCAATATAGAACCTTGGGCGTGCTCAATTCATTCGACATCACGCAAAAAACGTTGGTGATGCCGCTGGGAGGATAAGGCAACCCCAACGCGACACTCCTTGCACTCAGCACATTCTCCAGTGCGCCGCCTTTGGCCGTGCTGACGCCCATGGGGTAGCGGTCGCCGTTGTCACCTTCCCAAACTTTGAAGGCGGTGCCAACCTGATGCAGGTTGTTCACGCAATTGATTTTCTGCGCCTTGCGCTTGGCGGCGGCGAGCGCCGGCAGCAACATGGCCGCCAGAATGGCGATAATGGCAATCACGACCAGCAGTTCGATGAGCGTGAAAGCCTTTTTATGTTTCAAGATGCTTTTCATAAGTTGACGGTTTTAATTTTTTTCGTTCACAGGACAGTTGGTGAGCTTTACCGAGAGCACACTCGCTGCCAACACCAATTCCAAAAGATTTTAGCACTACCGGTGCCAACCGATTTTTCTGCAAAAATCCCAATGAAAGCCGCCGGGGAAATTTTTTCGAAACGCGTTGTGCGTGAAATATTCACGCATCGCGCGTGAGACTCACGCGTTTCGACCGTGCGCGTTCCGACGCCAAGCTCTCCAAAATTTTTGCCGCCTCAAGTTAAAAGAGGGCGCCCGAGCTCTGTGACGCCCCTCATGCCGGTCCCTTACTTTTGAGAGAAGGTTCAGGAAGGCAGATAAAATTTCACGCTCGCGCGTGGATTGCGCAACGCCAAAGGGCAAAATCTTATTAACAAACGATTCAACGATTATTCACATGACCACGCGCTTCGTCACCTTGACAGGACGGCGCGCATCGCAAACACTGGCCGACCCGATGGCCGAGCCGAAAGACAATCCGTTGATGGAAAAAATTGTGTCGCTATGCAAGCGGCGCGGGTTCATTTATCAATCTTCCGAAATTTACGGCGGCATCAACGGCTTTTGGGACTACGGCCCGCTCGGCGCCGAACTCAAGCGCAACGTCAAGGAGCTCTGGTGGAACACCATGACCCGCCAGCGTGACGACGTCGCCGGCCTCGAAGCCACCATCATCATGCACCCGCAGATTTGGAAGGCGTCGGGACATGTGGAC
>Ga0187889_10003791_pt1 | contig 13030 bp, 14 predicted proteins | sample June2016WEW_7_10_2_FD_132992 | JGI IMG/M metagenome (GOLD analysis project Ga0187889, IMG submission 132992) | Peatland microbial communities from SPRUCE experiment site at the Marcell Experimental Forest, Minnesota, USA - June2016WEW_7_100 | ecosystem: Environmental > Terrestrial > Soil >... | reverse complement strand
ACCTGGAATGTGCTCCTTTTGGTTGTATTGGTAATATCCAAATTCCTATTATAACCAATAGCGATGCACATTTCAGGACTATTTTCAAGTTTTCTCAATAAATCACGCTGGTTTAAGGACTAGTGACCGGTTGTGCCGAATGCTACGGAACCTTCAAGGGATTCTACCCAAGAATCGTCGAGCCGGACTTCGAGGTGTTGCATATCACCGAGGTGATAGAAGATTTACTGCGCTCAGGCAAGCTAAAACCGCGCAAAAACCTGAAGATGAAGGTGACCTATCATGATCCGTGCCTGTTGGGCAGGCTTTCGGAGCCGTATATCCCGTGGAGCGGAGAGATCAAAGCGTATGGTTATCACGACCCGCCCAAGCAGTGGCGACGTGGAACCAAAGGTATCTACGAGGCGCCGCGGCGAGTTCTGAGAGCGGTTCCCGGCATCGAACTGATCGAAATGACCAGGAACGAGGAGAACGCCTTCTGCTGTGGAGGAGGGGGAGGAGTCCCTGCGGCTTTTCCCGATTTTGCGCTTTGGACTGCCGAGGAGCGGGTTGCTGAAGCAAGGTCTACAGGCGCGGAAGCCATAGTCTCCACTTGTCCGCTTTGCCAATCAAATTTCGAAAAGGCCGTAGGCACGGGCAAAGCGGGGATTCGTTACCATGACCTCTGTGAGATTGTCGTCAGAGCACTTTGATCAAAAAGGAAGAGGGTAGCCTCGATGAGTCTGCCGGAATATATCTACAAGATGTTCGAAGGCGCCGTGGGGCCGGAAAACATCAGTGACCGCCCTCATATTCTGGCCGCCTACCGCCATACGTCACCCCAAGATGTCCGGAAGCCGGCAAGCCCCGATGCTGTCATTCTGCCCGGGAGTACGGAGGAGGTGCAGGCGATTGTCAGAATATGCCGGCGGTACAATATTAAATATAATCCCGTCACATCGCTTCTTTCCGTAGGAATGCCGCCAGGCAACGAGATGAAGGTCATCCTCAGCCTGAGGCGGATGAATAGAATCCTGGAGATAAACGAAGAAGACCGCTATGTTGTGGTCGAGCCTGCTGTCCGGCATGTCCAGTTGAAGCCTGAGCTTATGAAAAGGGGCCTGAGCTATCCCGTCCCCTCAGTAGGCCCATCATGCTCTGTAATGGCGAACTTCCTCGGCAAAGGCGAACATCATGTACAGCATAGCACCTCGAAAAACAACCGTTACCTCTTGGGATATGAGTGGGTCATGCCGACGGGAGAAATTCTGAGGGCTGGCTCCCTGGCCTGCGACGCCGGTTGGTTCTGCCCCGATGGACCCGGGCCCAGTCTGGCGGGTTTGGTTCAAAGAGCTTACGGAGTCTTTACCAAAGCGGCGATTGCGCTGGATGCCTGGAAAGGGCCTGCGGCGATGCCCACGGAAGGCCGCACACCGGCCTATAAAGTGCGCCTGCCACAGGACTGCCATAAGGTTTTTGTCTTCAAGTTTCCTACACTGGACAAAGTTCGGGATGCCATGATCGAAATCGGCAAAGCGGAAATCGGTGTTGCCGTGCTGAAATTCTTTTACGCTACCGCAGCCGTGATGTTTACCGTCTCCGCGAACGATTTCTGGGCACTGTGGGAGAGCGGACTGTTCCAGAAGGAGTTGCCACAGGCGGTTTGGATTTATCTGGCCACATGGACTCCGGAAGAAATGGCGTATGAAGAGCGAGTCATGTGGGATATCGTCAGAGAAATGGGCGGGGAAGAAGTCGACAAGTCAATTCGGAACCTATGGGAAGACAATATGGACTTCTTCATCATCGTGAGCTTTTTGCAGCGAGTGTTGAAGCTCGGGGGAGGATGGGCACCCGTTATTCACACAGAATCCCTGCCCCACACTGTGGAGATAGCCAAGACGATTCCGGAGTTCTTGCAGGAATTTATCAACAAAGGATTAATACTTGATGCTCCGCATAACTTCCAGATCATCCCAATTGAATATGCCCATGGAGCCCATATCGAGCTGCTGTTCTTTTATGACCGTACTTTGCCGAATAGGCAAAGGATCCCGATGGAATTGATGAAACAGTCCATGGCGACCGACATCAAGCACGGGCACTTTGCACCGACGGCTGAAGTTGGGCAACTCTATGGTAATTTCAATTTATGGGCGACTAAGATAAAGAAGGCCTTTTAAAGTCTGGCAATCCTTTTAGCTGATTTCGATTCGGACGCGAGTTTCTGAAATTCCGTGTCCCTGCCCGTTTTTGTGTTTGTGAGTTGCTCGCTACCGTTGTCTAGCCTTTCCAGGAATTGCTGTTCCGGAATTGTCCGTGGCGAATCGAAATTCGGGTCAATTTCAAGGATGGCGACGTGCAACCGAATGAGCCTCATTTGGAAATCCACTTCCAATGGTCCCGAAGCTCTTAGCCGCAATGCGCAAAGCCAGGGCACAATCCCGATCACGGAATCATTTAGACAATAGTTGTTTGCACGCTACAGACGGGAGGAGGAAGGGAAGATGCATGGAACATCAAGCCGCAATAGGTGTCTGATAGAGTCCGCGGCAATGGGATTGCCATCGATAGGAGTGGAGATCCGCAAAGGGCTGTCGGCTGTATGAGTCCTGATCAGGTGTTTGTCCCTCCAGGGCGGAATGCGTGCGATGATTGTTGAAATAATTCCGGAAATCGAGCAGCTTGTTTTCGAGATCTGGCCTTGTCCAGAATAATATCCGGTCCAAATATTCGCGCCGAATTGTACCGACGAGCCGTTCCACAAAAGGATGAGACAGCGGAACATACGGCACAGTTTTGATTTCAGCCACGTCTAAAACTCGAAGATTGGCTCTCCACCGCTCAAAGAGAAAGAGCTGATCGTGGTCAGAGCTTAAGTACTTCGGCATGGATTGCTGACCCCAAATGGCGCGACTGAACATACGGCAGAGTGCAGTGCCATTAACTTTTCCGGCATGCACGCCAAAGCCGATAATCCGGCGCGAGTATTGATCCATAACGACCAGTATCCAGTGAGTTCGCAACGACACAGACTCGCAGCGAAATGGATCCAAACTCCAAAGGCTATCCCTCATGTGACCCAGGAAAGTCAGCCAGGATGGACCGCAGGAATCGGTATCTGGTTTGTAATGGTTAGCCAAAATGCGTCGGACAACGTCTTTATCCAGGGAAATGCCGAAAGCCAAGGCGATTTGCTGGGCAATTCGCGGACAGCCCCATGTGGGATTCCGCCGTTTGGTATCCACAATAGCATCAATGAGTTCTTTAGACGGTCCCTTGGGACCGGGTTTTCGCCTGCATCGATGTGAAAAGAGGACGCGGTACTTCCCGTTTCTGAGGGCATGGTGGAGATTCAATAGGGTTGAGGGTTTCAGTACGATTGCCGAACGGATCAGGCGAGCAGGCTTCATGAACAAGGAACACAATCCTGCGACAAAACGGTCACAGACCCGCAGATTCGGCGCACGCCTGCGAGAGCGGTTGAGGATCAGCAGTTGTTGCTTGAGGAGAGCTGATTCTGCAACTACAGAGCGGATGCCGCCCGGTCGCCAGAGTCGGGAAAGTGTAACAATGGCATGGATGAAAAGAGTGACGAGATCGCGCATTGCCACATTTTATCAGGAACGGCAAAAGCCAGATATGGCTTCGCTGGACGGCACAATTAGAAATTCGCCATGGACACCTCCGATAGCTGTTGGGAAGGAGGGAAAAAATCACTCCCATCCAATCCCAAATCATCATTCACAGCGTGTCTAAGTTTTTGCTTACAACCCAGGTAGCGTTCCGTTGTTTGCACAGAAACATGACCCAAAAGAAACTGGATCTGTTCCAATTCTCCACCAGCGAGATGGCAAAGACGAGCACAAGTACGGCGCAGATCGTGCGGAGCCAAGTTTGGGATTCCGATTCGTCGGGCGGCTGTTTTAACAACGTGCCATATTGCTTTAGATGTCAGTCCATTTCCCCATATCCGTCCTTGTCTGTTCACCCTGCGAAAGACATTCCCCGATGTCATTTCTGAAGCCACAGTCCATTCGTCAATCACTCGTTTTACCCAATCCGGCATTGGCACCGTCCGGACATGTCGGCCCTTTCCAACAAGATCAGCAATAATCCAGTGCTCCTCCCGGAGCTGGAGATCTTCTATTCGAACCGTTACGATTTCGGCTCGCCGCAATCCGCAGCCAAGAAGCAGGGCGAGAATCGCACGATCACGTTTTCCACGCAGCGTGTCTGGAGTGGAACTCTGAATGAGGACCTTTCCCTGCTCGGCGGTGATCCAGTTCCCAATTCGCACACCCAGCCGCTTCGCGCCTTTCACTCTGGCAATGCCTGCCGCCAGTTCCGGGCTTAGTAGCCCCGAATCTGAGGCTTCATAAGCGAGCCGTCGTACAGCGGCAAGGCGCACATTGATAGTTGATGGAGCCAGATTGTTTTGTTCAAGGAAGAACCGATAGCGCAGAACCACGGTGCGGTTAAAAGCCAAACGCGGTTCCGAGCAGTACCAGGAAATGAACTCATTTATTGCGTGCTCATAGGAATTCTGCGATGTTTTATAGCCGGTAGAGAATTGAGAACAGCGTGTTTCGAATGCTCCAAATCGGGAATCCGGAGGACTTTTTTGGGGCAGCGGCCCTGTTTACGAGGTTTTGCCATATCCGGCGGCCTCCTTTGCCGCCGGTATGGTTATCGGCGATAAGGCTATTTCAAAATGCCTAACCGCAATTTCCTACATCGGGACTTCTTTGGGAGTAATCCAAGACCGGTGCTAAACTGGCCATTAAAAATGAGATTTGGTGAGACAGATAATCATGTCCGATCAAGATATACGAAATAACTACAACTCCGTTTCCGGCACATACGATCGGCGCTATGAAATCAATCCTCTAAACGGCACGGCAGAAGCGCTCCACAACTTGATCGCGGAGATCGCTGCGCGGCGAGTTCTTGAAATCGGATGCGGAACCGGGCACTGGCTGAAAACGCTCGCTCCCCAAGTCGAGCGCATCGTAGGTCTCGATTCGTCAAGCGGAATGCTGCTTCAAGCTCGTGGTTCAGCATCGTCGATTGAGCTGGTATGCGGATCTGCGGATTCCCCACCCTTTGCCGGAGACTCATTTGATATTATCTTCGTAGTCAATGCGCTGCATCACTTTAATGAAAAACAACAATTTGCCGAGAAGGCTCAGCACCTCCTTAAGGCCGGTGGAGCATTGGCGATAATCGGGTTGGACGTGCCTTCAGCCATAGGACATTGGGTAATCTATGATTATTTTCCTGGCACCCTTGAGTACGACCAGTCACGCTTTCCGCTGTGGGAACAGGTCCAATCATGGATGAAGGCGGCTGGATTCGCAGTCTCGCCGCTGCGTACAGTTGAGTTTATCAGATACGAGAAACGCGGCCGTGCGATCCTGGACGACCATTTTATTCAGCGGCACGGAACATCGCAGTTTATGGGACTGACAGATGCACAGTATCAGGCCGGGATCGATCGAATCAAATCAGCAATTGCCGAAACAGAAGCACGTGGTGAAGAAGCGGTTTTCAAATCCGAATTGCAGCTCAAGATGGCTGTGGGAAAAATTCAGAAATAAGTTGCAAACCCCGAATTCAGCATTCTGTCCCATATCGGGACTTATGGAGAGTGCGGGAGATTTTTGAGTTTTCCGAGGTGTGCGCTAGATGGTTCCCGGATCATCGGCAATTCTTCGCGGGTCTCTTCGTCAGCGCCTTTTTCGGGGTTCTTCACTCCGAAGATTTCTACTCCTCCGGTGACGAGGAGCGGATGCGTCGGCGGGCCTCCGCGTGGACTATTATTGAAACCGTTTCTGAGACCGTTTCCGAGGTCGCCGATTCTTTTGCGACCGAAGAACAGTCCCTCGCAGGAAAGGGACATAGATAATTAGAAATAAGGTGGGGTACAGTTAAAGGAAGATTAAGATCAGCTGTCCGGCGCACCGGGAATTATCATCGGCCTCCACGCCGGGAAGTGCAGCTTCACCTTCATCTTCCACAACGTTGCCTATGGAGCAAGGTAGACAGACCGGCTCTCTGCAGGCCTCAGGCGTATCTGAGGAAGCGACGGTTACATCTAGATTGAATAATCAGAATGCGCTCTCTTGGCGATAATATGCGTTACCCTGCCGTCGTCCCGCATGAATTTAATTTCCTGTCCGTCAAGGATTCCTTTAAACCGCACCTTGACCTTTTTATTGTTTACCGGGCGCATTATATAGAAAGAGACTTTATCTCCATTTACCTTCCCATCCTGTATCTCGACTTCGTCCGTCGCATGGGTTTTTATGGTTCCGGTTAAAGTGGTTCCCTCCACTATAAAAACCATGGTAACGGTGAGCAATGGTGTTTCTGCAATCCACGTTCCGGATAAATCACCGGCTTCTGCGGATATGATCAGAGCCAGAAACACGAAGACGCCGACAGAAACCGCACGCTCTTTCTTGAGGTTCATGGCTTCTCCTTATTGTACGCTGTCTATAGCATTTCTGCTATTGCACGGGGAGACCAGTATACTTTAGCAATTTGCATCAGACCGCCGCAAGAATAAAGTCCCGCTGAAAACATTACGGCTGACATCCCGGAGATGCAACACCATTGCGTGGCTTTTTTGTCGGAGAAATGCGTCTGTCCTTCCACTAATTCGAGCAAAAGAAAAATTAGTTCCGTCGGATTCCTCAAGACCGTGAATGGCCGCAATGTTAGGCTGCCGTCAATGCTCCGGGAGCCAAGCAGCTTGCCCGTGGAATCGAATCGGCTAACGAACTTTATGCAAATCTGGATTACTGAAGTGCTTCCGGAGCCCTGACCGCCGGTTATTTCGCCTAAGCCTTCTTTGCAGCCGCTGCCGCCTTCCGTTTCTTCCAAATTTCTCGCATTTTGAGGCTCAGCGCTTTTTTATGTGCAGCCGTCATTGATCGGGTTTTCGTATTTGCAGCCGCCGATGTTGTCTTTGCTGCAACTGCTAGCTTCGCTGTTTGAGCCTTTTTCTTTGCCCAGTATTTTCGCATCCTCTGCGCCTGGGCCTTTCGTTCAGCAGCAGTTCGTTTTCGTCCCCTTCGGGTGACAGCTGATGTCATTTGCCAGATAGGGGCTTCGGTGCCCTTTAACTCGTTCCGCAGTGTTTCAATTTCTTCGTCGATTCCCGCCCTTTGCCGCTGAAGCTCATTCAATGCTAATTCCAATACTCGTTGTCGATCCATAACTCCCTTTCTATTTTGGTGCCCTCCACTGCTAACGGCTTAATATTAGATTTTTAAGAAATGGCATTGCAACTTGAAATTGCAGAATCGATACGAGGAGCTTTATGTTTTTGACGGGTGTCCTTGAGGTATGCTCCGTCGGATTTACAAGCGAAGGGACCATCAAATTTTTTGTGCGACAGAAGCCTTTATGATAGAAGGCAAAGTTTTTGCTGATAGAATGGGTTTTGATCAAATTTGGTTAAGAACGGATTTTTAGGGAGAGATTTATGAAGACTAGTATCGAAATTCGTGCAGACTTCTTGAAGGCCTTGATGACGTTGGACCGCGAAGAAATCCGAGGCATCCGTTCTTCGATCTACAACGTGACCTATGTGCTGTCCACCGTTTCCTTTGCAATCACTTCATTCCTGCTTGGCCAGAAAGGCCATAAGGCATCGTTGATTTGCTTGGTAACCGATGGATTAATTGTTCTGCTTCTATGGGTCTTTTTTCTGCGGCTCAAGAGAGACCTCTATTGCTGTCGGCAGTGTCTTACTGCGAGGCAATATCTAATCATGAACTTGGGCACGGCGAATGAGCCTGATAATTTCAACCCTTTCCCAGATGCGCGCTCCCAAAAACCGGATGTAACCGATTTGGAGCTAAGGTGGCTTCCAATACTTGCTACTTGCGCAGTCGCTGTTAAATCGCTCGTAGTATTATGGCTGCAATTCCCCTGACCATATTCCCAAAATTAACCTCTGGCAAATAGGTCAAATAAGCGCAATTTCGCGCTTTCAAATCTTCTTTTTTACTCATTCTTAACCCTTTTTAAATATCAAAAAAGTCGCCCCGTTAGGATGCGAAACGCATTTTAGGCTCAAATACTGTCCTTGCAGCCACTTGAGACCACACCAAAACCCCACGTAAAACCGTTTATAGCAAGAGATCGTTTCGAAACCGGGAAAAGGTATGTCCGGCGAGGTTACGGTGTGTTTTGAACGTGAGTTCTCAGGTTGGGCGTCATTGTTTTTTGAGTATTTTGGGGCAGAGCGCGTGTTTCTGTGTTGCCAGGGCCAGAGCTTCTAACCGCCTCTCTGAACTGAGCTGGGATAAAGGCCAATAAGGAAACGGCGATCTGGGAAGTTGGCGCACGGGATAGAGATCGCACGCCTCATGCGCGGGATAACTTCCCACATCGCGACTTCGCGGAGGAGTCAGGGAGAAATTCCACCTTTCCGAATAGCGCGTTAAACGACCACTGAGATTCGTTACATCTGCCTTATGGAATGAAGAGGATTTCCTGAACTAAAAACAGACACGCCAAAATTGCGTTTGAAAGGCCGGGGTGTGTCCGTCCGGAGAAACACACCTGCAAAAACCTATGATATAGTATCCGCCACGGCCGGAAACTGTCAGCCAAATGCGCGAAAATGACCTATCATCATTAGAATTTGCGAAGGGAGAATCTATTTTGAAAAAGGGCTTTCGTTCTTTCTGTCGTCAAGATCATCCGAGGGGATGCTGACTCCCATGAGTAAACCTATGGCAATCGTTGTTTTTAGCGCATTGTTTTGTGTGAACGGATGTGCCGCAGTGAAACCAGAACTCACGGAAAGAGAAGCAATCAATTCTCTCTCAATTGCGTACGCCCAGGCGTTTGAATCAAACCAAGTTGAAAGGGTGCTTTCCGTGGTAACGGATGATTTCGTAGCCATTACTCCTGATAAGCCTCCAGTTTCGGGAAGGAGAGCATTGAAGGAGGCGATTGAGAATGACTTCTCTCATATGAAAGTGTTGGCTCTTCATTTCAAGTTGGATGAGGTATTTTCAACCGGTGACTGGGGCTTCGCTCGAGGAAGTTCTAATGGAACCATTAAGATGAAGGCGACGGATCAGCAGGTGCAGCTAAAGGGCAAGTTTTTGTGGATTCTTCGGAAAAACGAGAAAAGCATCTGGAAGGTTGCTCGGGATAGCGCCTTTGGGGATGAGCCTCCCAAGTGATTCAGTAGTGTCCGTATGGTCGCAACCGGAGATTTACTTTGCTTCAAACGGGCTTCGAGGACATTACCCCGCCGAGTCCCGGCATGCGATTTGTGGCTGCCGGATTATTTCCCACATTGTGACTTTTGGGGAGTCAGCCGGAATTTCACTTCTACGATAAGCGCGTTTATCAGGCATGTGAAATAGCAGCTATCTGGATTCCGTCCCTAAATGCTTTGGCACTTTTCCATATCCTTGCTTCGGTATCCTAGTATAATCCCAATTATAAGGGCGTCTTTGAGTCCTCGGGAGCAGGCTTGTAGATAACGAAATGCTTCTTATCAGAATCGGAGCGCTTGTCATAACTCCGGGGATTGAGCTAAACGGCGCTCATCCGACTTATCCGCTGGATGCGCGTTATCGCACGGGGGAGCGGTAGCGTGCGCCAACCGTTTGTAGAGGTTGTTCGGTGGCTGACTTCTCGGACCATCATTCGATGGCAAGACTATGAAGCCGTCCAGGGCATTTTGGGTCATTGCAGGCGTGCTGTTCGCAGCGGCGAGCATCGCCATTAACTACGAAGTAAAAATAGCCCTGCACTCTCGACCGGCCGGCCCTGTGCTCGAAATGGGCAATGTCAAGGTCGACAGCCCGGCGCCGGATTTCTCACTCCAGGATTTGTCCAACCAAGAGGTCACACTGTCGTCGTATCGCGGTCGCAAAGTCGTGCTGATGGACTTCTGGGCAACCTGGTGCGGGCCATGCAGAATGGCGATGCCCGGACTGCAAAAACTCCAGGACGATTTCAGAGATCGCAGCCTGGAGATCCTCAGCGTCAATCAGAGCGAATCTGCCGAACAGGTACACAGCTTCCTGGAACACAGGAAATACTCTTTTCACGTGGTCTTGGATTCAAAAGGCGCTGTGGGCAACAAGTATGGCGTGCGCGGAATTCCCACCGTGGTGCTCGTGGACAAAAAAGGCTTGATCCGATGGCTGAAGGTCGGCTGGTCGCCGGAGGAAAATGAGCTGCGCGGCCTTGTGAAAAAATTAACCAGGGAGTAACGTGCGTGGCCGCTATTCACACCGAAAACCTGAGCAAAACCTATGGAGGCGGCTTGCGCGGCAAAAAGAGTGTCGCCTTGCGCGGCCTCACACTGGAGGTTCGGGAAGGCGAGATCTTTGGATTTCTCGGGCCCAATGGCGCTGGCAAGACAAGCACGATTCATCTGCTGCTCAACCTGATTCGCCCGACAAGCGGCAGCGCTAGTTTGTTCGGCTTGCCCGTCACTGATGCCGAGGTCCATCGGCGTGTCGGTTACCTGCCGGAATCTGTAAACCTGCATGACTACTATCACGGCCGGAAGTTGCTCAATTTCTATGCCGTTCTGGCCGGCGTGCCGGATGCCGCGCGTTCCGGACGAGTGGCTGAGATGTTGAGGCTTTTCGCCCTGGAAGATGCGGCGGATAAAGTCGTCTCGAAATATTCAAAGGGAATGGCCCAAAGAATCGGTTTCGCCCAAGCCTTGCTGCACGACCCTGACCTGTTGCTCCTGGATGAGCCGACCTCCAGCCTTGATCCGGTGGGCAGAAAGGAATTCCGCGACATCCTGCTCGAATTGAAGAGGCGGGGAAAGACCGTGTTCATCAGCTCGCACATCCTGTCGGAAGTGGAAACCGTCTGCGATCGTGTTGCCATTCTGCAGCAGGGCGAACTCAAGCGCATAGGAACATTGCAGGAATTGTCGGCGGGCCGCAGCACAAAGTTTATTGTGAAGAGTCTGCCAGCACCGGCCCTCGAATCGATTGCCGCCACTGCGGCTGAGATCACTCTGGCGCAAGGCCTTGTCACGATCCGATGCCAGAACGAGTCCTGTCGAAAAGAGATCGAATGCCTGTTGGAACTCCACGGCGTTCAGATCACGCAGAGAGAGACAGTGGCCCAATCGCTCGAGGAGATTTTTTTCTCAACCATCAATTCCTCAAAAACATCATGAAAACCATATTGCTGATTGCCACCGACAGCATTCGCTCACTGCTTCACCATCGGTTGTTGCTCGGGTTGATGCTTGCTTCGCTTGCGTTGACTATCTTTTTTTCAATCGCCATGAGTATGGCACGCAAGAATATCACTGCGAGTTTTTCCGACCAGGCGACGATCAACTCCGTTATGGATTCCAGGAAGATGAGCGAAGCAGACCGGCAGACATTTCGTCAATCGATGGAAATGGCGTCTTCGACCTTTCAGGGATTCTTCTATATAGTCGCATCATTCGGAGGTAGCCTTGTGGCATTGTTCATATTTGGTACAGCCATCGCTACTGAGATCCGCAAAGGCACCATTCGCCTTACGCTCTCGAAGCCGGTTTCGCGTACTCAATTTCTTCTGGGCAAATACATGGGGGGAGTCGCCGTCATGGCGGGTTATGCCCTGATCGCCAGCATCGCCATGCTGGTCTTCGCTCACTTTCAGAGGATGGAACTGAGCCCGGTAATGAGATGGGCTCCCTGGCTGATGTTTTGTCGACAAATGATGTTGGGCTCAGTCGTCTTGCTGCTTTCTCTGTTTGTCCATCCCGTCATCGCGGCAGTATTGGCTTTCTTTTCAGGCAACGGCTTATATTCGCCACCCAATCCCCTTTATTTCATTCTGCCCAGCTATAGTGAGTTCGACGTCACCATGGAGGTCCTCTCAGGCACTCTCATAGCGGGGAAAGATGTCGCTCTGTTGAGCCTGTACGCTTTGGATTTTGTGGTTATCATAATGCTGCTTGCCCTGTGGCGATTTCGCACCAAAGATCTCATCTAGCTTGAAGGGGGATACAGCTTTTTCCGCCTATCCGCTCCAAAAGGAGGAGGAATCAATGCTATTTCGCCGCTTTGTGTTTGCCCTTTTCTGTTTTTTTCAGCTGGGGATTTGCCAAGGTCAGTTAGACGAAACAAAAATATGGAATGATTTCACCGCTTGGCTTAAGAATCAACCCGCCGTGGCATGGCAAGTGCTGATCCCGGAATATAAACCCCAGCTCATCACCTCTGGCCTTTCGGAGGCAAAGGCAGGTGAATATCTATCGATTATCGAGAAACTGGCGAAAGAAAGACCTCTCGATCTTGAAGCCATTGATTTCGATAAATACTACCTCAACGACACTTTCAATTTTAGTAAGGCGCCCAACGCTTTCCTGGCCGCCGTCATCTCGGATTTTAAGCCTGGCCGTGCACTTGATGTTGCGATGGGAAACGGACGCAATTGGGTTTTTTTGGCAGAGAAAGGCTGGGACGTCACTGGCTTCGATATAGCTACAGAGGGATTGCGATTGGCTCGGGAGAAGGCGGAAAAACTCGGACGGAAGATCACAACAGTTCGAGCAACGCATGAAGATTTCGATTACGGCAGGAATCGATGGGACCTTGTGGTCATGACCTATTCATGGGCACCGATGAATAAACCGGAATACATTCAGCGCCTTGACGATGGTCTTTAACCAGGAGGCATTCGTCTTGTGCAGGACAACGCGGGATCGCTTGGGAGAAAAAAGGTTGGTGATAATTTTCTGCTCAAGTGGTTTGAAAGCTTCCGCATACTTCGTTATGAGGCCGAAGGCTCAGGCAGTGAATGGGGCAATCCCAAGGATTTGGTCTACAGGCTTCTCGCGCAAAAGCCCTGAGAGTGCACAGCCCAATCGAATGGATCAAATCAAATTCCCTCAAAAACGGGCATATAGGAGATCTGCCGCTCATGGAAGATTTCCCAGATTGCGACTTAAGGCCCGCAACAGCTGGTTGAGGCGCGTTTCACTGGCGTGTGGCTTCAATCCGACCTTTTCCACATGGCCAAGTGTCTGGCGTGGGAAGATTGAATT
>Ga0187889_10003756_pt1 | contig 13120 bp, 8 predicted proteins | sample June2016WEW_7_10_2_FD_132992 | JGI IMG/M metagenome (GOLD analysis project Ga0187889, IMG submission 132992) | Peatland microbial communities from SPRUCE experiment site at the Marcell Experimental Forest, Minnesota, USA - June2016WEW_7_100 | ecosystem: Environmental > Terrestrial > Soil >... | reverse complement strand
GGCCAAGCTGCTCGAGACCACGCTCGACCGCATTCTCGACAATGATCGGGCGGTGCTCGGCGAAGACTTCGTGGCGGTACAGGAGCTCACCCTCTATCCCGGCGAGTGGGCGGCGCCCGTCCTCAGCCGGGGCGAGGGCGCCACGGTCCTGGCCGTGGTGGCTATGTTGCGCCGGCCGGTGGGGCCATCATGGCGGGCCGTGCGCAAGTTGCCGGCCCCCAATGCCAACTACTGCCGCGAGCCCACGGCCCGGGCGGTGCTGAACTTTGCGCTGGAAGACAGTCGGGTCGACGTGCGATGAGGTGGTCACCATGAAAGATCTGGAGCGAGTCGTCTGGTCGGAAGGCATGCTGGTCTCACCCCAGCACCTACAGCAGGCCGACCTCTATCATGAGCGCATGCTCGAAGCGCGCATTGCCGCCAGCACGCCGCTCGGCTGGGGCATCACCGCGCTCGACATCGATGTCGGGGCGCTGGCCACGGGTTCGCTGGTGCTGAATCGCTTCGCGGGGATATTGCCGGACGGGTTGGCGCTCGATTTTCAGGCCGGCGACGATGAGGCCCCGGCGGCACGCCCCATCGCTAGCCATTTTCCGGCGACCTTGCCCGCCCTCGCGGTCCATCTCGCGCTGCCCAAGGAACGCGACGGTGTGCCTTCGGTGGCAGCCGAGATGGCCGGGGATGGTGCTCAGGGCAAGCCCGCCATTCGCACCCGCTTTCGCAGCGCCAGCCGGTCCGTCGTCGATATGACCGGCGAGGCGGCCAACCTGACCATGGCGTTCGCGCGGCGCAATTTGACGGTGCTCTTGGGCAGCGAGGGAGGCGAGGACTACGACTCGATCAAGATCGCGGAGGTCGTGCGCGCTGCCGACGGACACTTTCAGCTCAGCGAGGCCTTCATCCCCCCTATTTTGACCATTGCGGCATCGCCGTTCTTGATGGGTGCGGTACAGCGCCTGCTCGCGCTGATGGTGGCCAAGCGCCGCCAGCTCTCGGCCGAGCGCTCGCAGCGGGATGCCGCTTCGGTCGAGTTCAGTGCCAACGATGTGACGCGCTATTTGCAGCTGTCCGCCCTGAACGCGGCCATTCCCTTTCTGGTGCACGCCGGCCGCGCCGGCGAGCTCGACCCACGCGAGCTCTACCTGTACCTCATCCAGAGCGCGGGCGCCCTGTCCACCTTTGCCATCGATACCGACCCGGTGACCTTTCCAGCCTTCGCCTTCACCGATCTGCGCTCGACCTTCGAGGAGCTCTTCGCCATGCTCACCTCGCTCTTGCGCGCCAATCTGCGCGAGCTGTGTGTGCGGGTGCCCACGGAAGTGCACGAAGGTATCTACGTGGGCGCGCTTGCGGACGAACGCGTGCTCAAGTGCCAGCAGTTCGTGCTGGGCGCGCAATCCCAGATGCCCGTGGAGCAGCTCTCGCGCGAGCTCCCGGGCCGGGTGAAGATTGCGTCGTGGTCGCAGCTGCCCTACCTCATGCGCCAGGCCACGCGGGGGGTCCCCTTGCAGGTCACCCACCGGCCTCCGGCCGAGATTCCGGTCCGGCCCGGGGTGGTGTACTTCCTCTTGGACACGTCCATCGACCACTGGCGACACGTGCTTGCGGAGCGCAAGGTGGCGATCTATGCCCCGCCGCCCTTCGACCCCTCGCAGGTCAAGGTCGAGCTCTTCGGCATTCCGGGCAAAGGCTGAGCGGACGGGAGCATGCGGGACCTAGTGCAAGGGCTCACGGGGGAATGCTTCGCCGCCATTGCGCGGCTGCGCGAGCTCGACGAGACGGTGAGCAGGCCCGAGACCGTGCACGCGCGCATGTGCGGTTACTTCGATAGCCTCAAAGACCGCGCGCGCAGCCACGGGGTCCCCGAGAGAGACACCCAGGACATCCTCTACGCTCTGGTCGCGCTGGCCGACGAGGTGGCCATCAAGGCGCCCGAACCATTGCGCAGCTACTGGCTGAGCCAGCCGCTGCAACTTCGCTACTTCGGCGAAAACGTGGCGGGGGAGGGGTTCTTCAGCCGACTGCAATCATTGCTCGCCGATGGGCGGCGCTTGGAAGTGCTACGGGTCTACCACCTGTGCTTGCTCTTCGATTTTCAAGGCCGGTATGGCTTCCCCGGCGGCGCGGCCGAGCTCTTGCGTGTCACCGAAGGGGTGCGCAATCAGCTCGAGCGTCATATGGAGCTGCCCGAGGAGCTGGCGCCGGCCGGTCAGCCGCCCGACGAGCCGGCGGTACGACGCGGGGCCAGCAACGCCTTGTTGTGGCTGTCGCTCGGGATTTTCGCGCTGGCCCTGGCGGTGTTCGTCGGCTTGCGCATCTCCTTCGATCAACAGGTTGCCGACGTTGCCGCCCGTGTCGACAAGCTAGCTCACTGAGGATACCGCGTGCTCAAGTACGTCTTTGCCGCCATTTTCATCGCGCTCGCCTGGGCGGCGGCGATCGTCTTCCACGGGGTTGCGCCGCTCTTGTGGGCCGCCATCGCGGTCACCGTCTGTCTGGTGCTGGGGCTGGGACTGTGGGCCATCATGAGCGCGACCTTCACGCGCAAGTCGGCGGGGGCCATAGAGGCCGGGCTCGACAGTGCCGCCCGCGCTCGTCCCGACCAGCAGGCGGAGATCGGCGCCATGCAGCTGGAGTTCCAGCGGGCTATCGCCGGGCTCAAGTCCTCGCGGCTCGGCCACAAGGGGCGCGACGCCCTGAGTCTTCTGCCTTGGTACGTCATCATAGGCCCCCCGGGAGCGGGCAAGACCACGGCGCTGCGCAGCTCTGGTCTGCAGTTTCCCTATGCCAAGGGCGGCAAGGTGAAGGGGGTCGGCGGCACCCGCAACTGCGATTGGTGGCTGACCAACGAGGCCATCATTCTTGATACCGCCGGGCGTTGGTCGACCCAGGACGACGACCACGATGAATGGTTGGCCTTTCTCCGCCTCCTGCGCAAGACTCGACCGAAGAAGCCGGTCAATGGCATCCTGCTCGCGGTCAGCCTGCTCGATCTGGACGGGGGCGAGGCGGAGGTGGCTGCCCTGGCCAAGGCGCTGCGGGAGCGCCTCGACGAGGTGACCGGGTGCCTCGACATGGTGGTACCTGTCTATCTCCTGGTCACCAAGACCGACCTGGTGCCGGGGTTCGTGGAGATGTGGGGCGATCTGCGCGACAAAGAGCGCGGGCAAATCTGGGGGGTCACCCTACCGCTCCTGGCCAGTCCCGACGAGCGCACTGGGCTCCTGGAAGAGCAGCTGCAGGAGCTCTTCGATGTGGCGGGTCAGCGCGCTTTCTTCCGTATGTGCGACGAAAGGCGCCTCGAAGCTCGGCACAAGATTTTCGAGTTCGCACCCCAGCTCGAGGCCTTGGGGCGCAATCTGTCTTTGCTGGTGGCCGACTTGTTCGCCGACAACGTCTACCAGGATGCTCCCATCCTGCGGGGAGTGTACTTCACCTCGGGCACGCAGGAAGGGCGGCCCATCGACCGCATCATGCAGAATATGGCCAGTGCCTTCGGTGTCGCCGAGCGCGCCGCCGCGGCTTCGGTGGCCGTGACCAAGCCCAAGAGCTACTTCTTGCGCGACGTCTTTACCGAGGTGGTGTTCCCCGACCAGGCGGCGGCCGTGCGCAGCAGTCGGGTCATGCGCCAACAGCGGCTCTTGCGCTTGGGGTTGACGGTGGCCGCCTTCGCGCTGGCGGCCGGTCTGCTCCTCCTGCCGATTCGCTCCTACCAGACCAACTCGGGCTATGCCAAAGATGCCCTGCGCGCCATCAACAAGCTTTCCGCCAGCCGGGCGGCCAAGGACGCCATGGGGCTGCCTTCGGGTGAAGCCCTCGAGTCGGTGGAGGACCTGGCCAAGGCGCTGGTCGAGGGGGAAGGTAACTCCGTCCTCTTCCCGCGGGACAGCGTCACGCGCGAGCTGCACACCGCGGTAGAACGCTTGATCGTGCGTCCGCTGATCCGCGCCGATCTGAGCAAGGCCTCGGCGGTAGGTGGGCTGGGCACTTCCGAGCTGATGGACGCCCTGATCTTGCACCTGCTCTTGACGCAAGACAAGCAACCCGACGAGCCTACGCCGCGTAGCGACCGCTGGGAGGCGGGCGTGAAGCTGGCGGCCGAGAAGGCGGCGGCGCGATGGATCAGTCTCACCAATCAGTCGGGGGGCGGGCGGGCGCCGCGGGTGCTGGAAGGCCTGGTGCGGTTTTATGCCGGTGGCATCACCGATCCGGCCGATATGGTCGACCGTGACAAGAAGTTCGTCACCTACGCGCGCGCGGTCCTCATCGGCTCGGGCGACGATCCCCTGGGTGATGTGATCAATGACCCGAGCATGCCGCGCGACCTCAAGGACATCGACCTGCTCGGCAGCGCGGTCGTGCTCTTGACGCCGCAGCAGCCGCAAGGCAAGCCGGCCAAGAAGGAGATTGCCGTGCGCGGCGCCTTCACTCCGGCGGGCTATCTCGCGGTGGAGAAGCGGCTGCGCCAGCTGGAGAAAGCCCAGAGCGATGACGATGAGAGCTCCTGGATCCTGGGCAAAGAGCGCAAGGCCCGCGACGCCCGCGCCATCGCGAAGATAAAGGCCGACTACTTCGTCCAGTACATCGCCGCCTGGCAACGCTTTCTGCTCACCTTGGCGGTGCGCGAGCCGGCCTCCCTCGACGAGGCCCGGGCGCTGATCAAGCGGCTGAGCTCGGAGAAACCCTTCGAGGTGGCCTGGAAGAATATCAGCGCCAATCTGACGCTCAAAGAGGAGGAATCGCTCACCGACAAGGCCCTGGGCAAGGCGAGGGAGGCCCTCGATCGTGGCACTGGGGGCATCGCGACGGCTGAGCTCGCTCGGGGGGACGACCGGACGGCTGCCGGCCCGCGCCAGGTCGAGACCGCGTTTGCCGGCTTGATGCGCTTTGGCTCGGTGAAGCCGACCGGGTTCGAACAGTACGACCAGCTGCTCGGGGAATTGGGGGGAGTGATGGGCGAGCAGGGCATGCCCGATGCGAAGACGTTCCCGAATGCCATTCGCACCCTGCGGACCAATCTGCAGAACCTGGTCGCGCGCTACGACGACCAGGGGTGGGAGCAGGGCGTGCTGGAGAAGATCCTGATGCCGCCCCTGCGCGGGGCCGAGGTGGCGGTGACGGGCGCGACCACGGATTCGGCCAATCGCAAGTGGTGCGAGACGGTGGTGGTGGCCTTCGACCAACTCCTGGCTGGACGTTATCCCTTCGCCACGGTCAGGACCACGGGTGAGGCCCGGATCGCCGACATCGAGAAGTTCTTCCTGCCGACGAGCGGAACTCTCTGGCAATACTACAGCGATGCCCTGGCCAACGATATCGAGCGGGTGGGTGATGTCTTCCGCGCCAAGGATGGCGCGGCCATTCATTATCGCGAGGAGTTCCTCAAGTTCCTGACCCGGGCGGCCGACCTGACGACCACCCTCTTCGCCCGCGGCGCGAGCAAGATCGCGATGCCGGTCGGGGTCCACATCCGCCCCTCGCCGCAATACTCCAAGATCATTCTGGATGTGGGTAGCAAGCGGATAACCGGGCTCAACGCTCTCGATCGCTGGGACGAGATCATCTGGCCGGCGCATCGCGCCGTCCTCCACCTCTTCGTCAAGAACGACGAGGTCGATGCGGTTGGCCCGCGCGATGACGGGGAGTGGGCGCTGTTCTACCTGCTCGGGCTGGGCGGCAATGCCACCAGAATCGGGGATGCGATCTCGCTCGCCTACCCCACGGCGAACGGGCAAGCCAAAATTCAAGTCGATTTCAAGCCCGAGGATATTCGTGAGCTCTTCCAGAGATTCAGCTTGCCCAGGTCGATCACGGTCGGGGGCGGCACCTGCAGAAAGTAGTGCCCGCCATGATGAGCTCATCTTCTCCGCTGCGACCCGTGCTGGGGCTATACGGCAAAATTCCGGCGGAAAGGGACTACGTGCGCATCAACGCCGGGGAGTTCCAGCAGGCCGGGATGGACAAGTGGTTCCAGGAGGGCGTCGAGTGCCTGCACACGGAAGGGACGCGCCTGCCCGAGGAGCCGGCCCACTTCGTCTTGCTCGCGCCGGGCGGTAATGCGTTCATAGGCTGCCTGCGCCCGGGGGAAGATCGGGTCGGGCGGAGCTTTCCCTTGATCATCGCCATGCACCTGGAGATTGCTCCGGGACCTGACGCTTTGCCCCTCCTACCCACCATCTTCGCGCCCTTTTTCACGGCGGCCGCCCAGCTGGCGGAGCAAGCGAAGGCCATGGGGACGCAGGCGCTAGCCGGGCAGGTCGAGGGCTTGCGCGCCAGCCTGGGCTGCTCAGCCGAGCTCTTGTCGCTCGACGAGCTACTCGCACGGTCAAGCTTTTTCGAGCTGCGCGTCGCGGTGGGCGGCTACGACGAGGGCGCCGCCTACGCTCTGCACACCATGGTCACCTCCTGCCGGCAGGCGCAGGAGGCGGGCGCGGATACCGCCAAGCGGACTGTCACCGTCGACTGTCCCACGCCTACCGATGGGATGCGGATCTTCTGGCTGGAGCTGGTGCGCCGTCTCCTGGGCTCGGCCCCGGTGATGCCTTCGCTGCTGTGGACAGCTAGCCGACTCCTGGTCGCGCTCGGACCTCCGCCCGCGCAGCTCTTGGCCTACTTGGCCAACCCGGAGCACAAGAGCTCGCGCTACTGGCCGCTGCGCACCAATAGCCCGGCGGCCAACGCCAAGGCAGGGCAAGGGTTGTCGGCTGAGCAACAACGGCTACTGGGTAGTGGTCAGGTTTCGCTGGCCGGGGTGCTGGCCGCCTTTGCACCGCAGTAGCGGTCGTCCACGCCCCACAGCCGAGGTGAACCCCCACCCCGGGTCCCATAATCACCCAAAGGTTCCCATCACCTTCCATCCGTTGGGGGGAGCTCGATTAGGGGGATCTGGTCGCGGCGCTTGGGCTGCAGGTCGGCGCCGATGAGCGGGGGTAGCTTGAGCTCTTGGCTGAGATCGGGGGGGGGATTGGTCCAATCGAGCAGGGGGACGGCGAGACGGCGCGGCTCGAGGCCGCTGTCACTGCTGAGAGTGTCGTGCGGCCAAGGGATGTCGACGTGAGTGGTGAGCGCGGCGAGGGTCATGAGAAAGGTTATCGGGTTGTAGGAGTAGATGATCTGGTTCCTGGGCAAACCGGCATGGTCGGCCAAGGCATCGTTCCAGAACAGGTAGGGGGCTATAGCGACCGCATAGATGCGCCGCCGTTCGGCCTCGGTGATGCCGGACAGCTCGCGCAGATGGACGAACTCGTCGAGCGTGGTGCGATCGCCCCATTCGTGGCGATGACGGATAGCGGTGCGCCGCAAGGCCTGACGCTTGCCGATGTCGCCCCCGTGGAACAGGGCGATAAGCTCCTTGTCGTCGATCTGCCCGTCACCGTTCAGGTCCATCATTTTGACGATGGCGTCGCGTCGGGCGATGGGGCCGTCGGCGCTCGCGTTCAGGTAGCGAAAGGCGTGCTCGAGGTCGCCGGGCAGCTTTTCGGTGGTGAAGATCTCGAAGTGGAGCTCTGAGCCATGCTCGGGACCGCGTTTGACGTGGCCCAGGTATCCGACGATATCCCCGGTCTCTAGTCGCTCATCGAGCAGAATGACCGCACCCGACTCGAGCGCGCGGCGCTCGGCTGCCCGCTCGGGCCGCATGAGCGCCTGCATCCAGGGTACCCGGTTGTCCGGCCCGAAGGCGGGCAGGGCGAGGTGGGCGAGCAGGGAGAAGAAGACCAGGGTCGACCCCTCCACCTCGATCTCGTGGCGCACGAGCACGAACGAGGTTGACGAGTCGTTGCGTTGGGCCCAGCGGGCAGCTACCAGGCGCCCGCGGGTGGGGGCGGAGACCGGCGCGTTCGCCCGTCCCCTGAGATGCACCCCCGAGTGCCACAGTCGACCCGGGGCCAGCGGAAAGAAACCAGTGGCGCGATCTTCGGCGGCGAAAAATGCGGCGCGGCGAGCGGCGAGCAGCTCATCACGGGTGCGCGGCACCTCGGTGAAGGCCCGGATCTGTATGGGGAATACGAAGCCCTGCAGGGCGCGCAGGATGCGCTTCCAGTCGAGTGCGCCTGGATCCCACTTCCGCTTGTCGAGGTCGACGTGGAGATGGCCCACGATGCCGTGAAAGTCGAGCGGTCGTTCCAGGGTGTCCATGATCACTTCCCCGTTGCGCTCGGGAACCTCGGGTTTGAGATTGGGGAAGATGCGCAGCAGGGTACGCGTCAGGGCGACGATGGATTCGTACTGCTCGGGACGGAAATCATAAGCGTCGTACCGAAAGCCATTGACGACCACGTCGTGATGAGGCCGGGTGCGCCACTCGGGCGGAAGCCGGTTGAGCTCGGAGGGGTTGTAACGGCCGCGGTTGCAGATCTCCACTCCTATCGATATGGAGTTCTCCTGCTCGGCATGGTAGGCGCGCTCGACCAGATCGAGGGTTTGATAGATCGTCCCATCGGTGTCGATCATGAAGTGCGCCGACAGGCCGCAGCCGGTACCGCCGTTGGGACGAGTCCGATTGTGCATCGACTTGAAGCAGGAGCGGGAATTGACGCAGCCGTCGAAGTGCAATACGAATTGGGACACGATGGCTTGCAGGTTTTCCAGGGTCCGTTCGGTCAGGCCCTTGCGCGTGCCGTAGCGCTCGGAATCGAAGTCGCAGCAGCCCCCGCTCTGGTCGATGCAGCGCTTCTCGTAGGCGTTGAAGCCTTGTTCATCGTTCCACAGCACGACGGTGCGTCCCACGTCGAAGGCTTGGCCAGCTGCAACAATAGAAGTGCCACGGGTGGGGCCGGGTGGTACCGGGGCTGGCTCTCCGGCCAGTGCCGGGAGCAGGATCGGGAGGAGGTGGAGGAATATGGCAGCCATGGCGGGCAAGGCAGGGTGAGGTTTAGGTAGGACTACCGTTTGACCATCGTCGCCGGCAAATCTATCATCGCTGGCGGCGAGCAAGCTGTGTCCGACAAGGCAAGAAATGGTTCGTGGTCAGGCAGCGGGTCGGGCGATCAACCGGGTCGGTCGGGTAGATCTGTGCCGGGAGGCGAGTCGCGCGGCGCGGCTAGCGGCGCAAGCCGCGAGTCGATCGAGGAGCTCATCCCCTCTGCTCTGGCGACGCCCGGCGAAGAGAGGTTTTGCCCCAATTGCGGGCAGCCCATGCTGGCTTCCTGGGGTGCCACTTGTGGAAGCTGTCGGCCGCGCATGGCCTCGCCCAAGACCATGTTCGCCGCTTCGGCCGCGGATAGCCGGGGCGTGGTAACCCTGCCCGGGCTCAGCCTGGGTTGGTTCGTCGTGCTCTCCTCGCTCGACGCCGCGCGTGTCGGCACCCTCTTCGAGCTAGCTACCCCGCTCACCGTGATCTCGCGTGGCGCCAAGGCCAGCACCTCCGCGGAGACGTGGCTGGACTTCAACGACAAGTTCATCTCCCAAGGACATGCCATGGTCTATCGGCCCCAGCGGGCGGGTGGGGAAGAGGCCTTCGCCATCCGCGATCGGGAGACCCCGGGACCGTCGGCCAATGGGACCTTCGTCAATTCGCATAAGCTGGCGGCGGGTGAGCGGGCCGAGCTGGGCGAAGGCGACATCGTTCGCGTGGGCCGTACCGAGTTGATGTTCAAGTCGCTTTGGCTGGCACCTGGGGGGAAGGCGGGATCGTGAGGCTAGCCGGTTTCGTGCTCTCGCTCTGGGTCCTGTTCGGCGCTCCGCTCGCGCGCGCCGCTCCCAGCCTGATGGCCTCGATGCCGGTGGTGGACCGGGATGCGGACGCGATGATACTGCTGGTGGGCGGCATCTCCGAGGAGGGCGCCACGGTGAAGCCGAGCTCGATCGAGGTGGATGTTGATGGCGCCCCCGGGCCGGCCCCGAAGTCGGTCGAGGTGTTCTCCGAGTACGCCGAGGCGGCGGCGGAGAAGAGCCAGGCCTGGAAGTCTCCCCTCGCGGTCGGGCTGGTGTACTTGTGGGTCAAGGAGGTGCCGGCCGGCCTTTCGGACGCGATTCTCGAAGGGGTCGAGGGCTTTGTCCACCGCATTCCGGCGCGGAGCAACGTGTACGTCACCCTCTATGGTCGCAAGCGTCAGCCGATTCCCAAGCTCAAGGCCTCGGAAATCGGCGGACAGCTCCACGACCTGGGCTATCTGGCCGGAGATCGTCCTAACCTGGCGGACGCGATTCGCGTCGACCTCAAGGCCCTGCTCGGCGACGAGAGCCCCTTCAAGGTCATGGTGGTGGTGACCGATGGCCGCGACTACAACGATGCCACCGGGGACAGCGCGGCCGATTTCGGTGCGATTGCCGACGAGCTCGACCGGGCCCAGGTCAAGCTCATGGTGGTGTCGTTCCCCCCCTCGGAGGTGGATGCGGAGCAGAGCACGAGAAACCTGGGCGATCTGGCCAGCGCAGGGGCGTTTCGCCGTGCTGCCGATCAGCCCATCGAGGTCGAGTCGACCTTGGAATCGCTCGGCCAGGCCATTGCGGACATGCGCCGAGTCAAGATCGAGCTGCCCTGGGCCTGGCGCACCCTGGGCGGCACGCACAAGCTGCGCTTGAACGTGACGAGCGAGGGCAAACGGCGGGCGATAGAGGTTGGCAAGATAACGGTAGAGGCCGGGATGACCTGGGTTCTCCTGGTGCTCGGGCTGGTGGTGGGGGCGCTCGCGATCGCGGGCGTGACGGTCTTGGCGGTGCGCCGGCGCGGCGCGGTTCGGGAACCCGAGGTGGCCGAGGAGTCCTCGGCGGTGATCGCTGCAGCGCATGCCCTGGTCGGGCGCGGGGTCCCGGCCCAGCGGGCCCTGGTCGAGCTAACGCGTAGCTACCCCAATGACGTCGGCCTTCTGGCCGATCTCGAGCCAGCGCTCATTTCCGCCGAGCTCTATCCCGTCTTTCATACCCAGGCCGGCCGTCGACGTTTGGAGCAGATCCAGTCTCTGCTCTCTCACCAGCCCGGCGAAAATACCAGGCTAGGAGCTGATCTGGCCGAGGTGCTGGCGCAGGCCATCTCCACCCAGACGCCGCCCGAGCAAGCGGCCAGCGGCATTGCCGCTCGCGTGCCGGAAGATCAGTGGAGTGCTTTCGTCCGCCTGGGACTCGACAGTCTGGCCCGGGCCTTGCGCGCATCGGGTACCGAGCATCCCGTGCTGGCCACCCCGCGGGCGCGTGGGGTGGCGCTCGAGATCCAGGCTGCTCTGCGCAGCGACAACCGGAGCAGCGGTAAGTCGCTCACGGTGGGCTGGCTGGTGCGCACCTCGGGACAGGGCCGCCGGGGTGAGACTCTGCGCCTGCCGGTGGGCGAGGGCAGCGTAGTGCTGGGTCGCGGGCCCGGCTGCCCCATACGCTTCGAGGGCGATCCAGAGGTCCTCGATCAGCATGCGGTGATCAGCGAGCGGGCCGGAGCTTTCGCTATCGAGCCTCTGCCGGGCGCGCTGCTCAAGCTCGAGACCAAGCCGGTGAGTGGCAGCGAACCCTTGGGGGACGGAGATACCATCGAGCTCGGCAAGGGATGCTATGTCTTCAAGTGCGTGTCGGTCGGCCACATTGCCGAGAGCCGGCCGGGCGCATGAGCACGAACCCACGCGGTCAAGGCAGGAGGGCAGTGCCGGTGCCGCGCTCTGGGGCTGCCCGTTACCGGCAAGATGTGCTGGCGGTCACGCTACTCTGCCTGGGCGTGGCCGGCCTGGCCCAGTCGTCGGTCGCGGCTGAGGGTGCCGGAGGCAAGGGCGCCGGCCAACCCGCGGTCGAGCACGCTCGTGTCATCACCGAGATCGAGCTGCAGCAAGAGCTCAAGCAGCATCGTGGGCGTCCGGTGGTGCTCCACTTTTGGGCGACTTGGTGTGGGCCGTGTATGCGCGAGCTGCCAGTCCTGGCCCGCTTGGCCGAAGAGGCACAGCGGCGGGGCATAGACTTCATAGCCGTGTCGCTCGACAGCCCGAGTGCTCATAGCGCCGAGCGGGTGAGCACGGTACTGGCCCAGCGGGTGCGTGATCCCCACTGGAGCAGCATTTTGAAGATTGCCGACGTCGATGCCTTCATGACCAGTATAGACCCGGGCTGGCAGGGCGCGATTCCCGTGTTTTTCGCCTTTGACCGCGATACGCGCTTGCGGCGTTCCCACCTTGGCGACATCACCCGGCCCGAGTTCGAAGACTTGATCGCAGGTCTTGTCCCGGCCGCGGCCTCCGGGCGTTGAGCCGAGGGCGGCAGGCCGCGGGCGCAGCCTGCCGGTCATGGTCCTAGGGTTCGTCCTCAGGGTTCGAAGGCGCCGATGGCGGGAGGTGAGCCGCTGGAACTGCCGTTCAGATCCGTGGCGGGACAGTCGGCGGGATCACCCGCCTGGATGAGGGGCGAGCCGGGCGCGGGCGCGCAGTTGCCGGGGGGGGAAACGAACATGGGATTGGCCATCTTGGAGTGAAGGTCGAAGGCGCTGGCGGTTTGCCAGGCGGGCAGGCTCATGCCCAGGCCGCCGGCGGTGCTGACCGCCCAGTGCGCCCCCGCGGGTATCTCGCCCAGGTTGTAGTCGACCAGGGTAACGGCGGAGAGGGCGGGCAAACTGAGGAACAGGTTGTCACTGGGCCCGGCCTGGCCGGCGGCGTAGGCGAAGGCGTTGTTCTCGATCCTGTCGCCGGTGCCCGAGCCGACCAGGACCGCCACGCCCGAGGGCGCGGATGGGGTAAAGTATACGGTGTTGTTGCGCACCGTGATATTGGCGCTCGGGTCATCGGGCTGGCCGTCCCACTTGGTGTAGGTCGGGTCACCGACCGCGCGGGGGGCCAGGGTGCCCAAGCTGATGGCGTTGCCGCCCGTGCTCATGGTGATGAAGTTGTTCTCGATGAGGCAGCCGGTGCAGTTGTTGCTGTTGCTGCCCGTGTTGCCGAGATTGGTGATGGTATTGCCGCGGATGATGGTGTTGCGGAACCAGCATCCGTATGGGTATCCGCCACAGCCGACCCCCGGGCCCCAGCAGTCGGCGCTGGCGTTCACGGCGTCGACGAGATTGTTCTCGATCACCACGCCCGTGTGCCGTCCGTGTACCACCACCGGCGACCCGTTGCACACGATGGCGGAGTTGTGAATCTCGTTGCGCAGCAATTGCATGCCGACGGTCTCGTGGACCACCCATTGCCCGCTGACATTCCAGGCTTGCGAGGCG